>Ga0172364_10000021_pt1 | contig 88933 bp, 85 predicted proteins | sample LakKivSesite10cm_FD_114545 | JGI IMG/M metagenome (GOLD analysis project Ga0172364, IMG submission 114545) | Sediment microbial communities from Lake Kivu, Rwanda - Sediment site 10cm | ecosystem: Environmental > Aquatic > Freshwater > Lake > Sediment | place: Rwanda: Western Province, Lake...
GGTATCCGCGGCGCCAAGGTCATCGCCACCGTCAACAAGGACGAAAACGCGCCCATCTTCGGCGCCGCTGACCTTGGCATCGTGGGCGACCTCTATGATGTGGTACCGAAGCTCATCGAGGAATTGAAGAAGACTTCATGACAAGAAGGCAACCTATCAAGGATGTCGATGAACTTCTCCAGGTCATCTGCGGCAACGAGGAGATCGCCCGGAAGTTCTTCGAGATCGAAACGAGCATTCTCACCATCCGCCTGTTCAAGGATTTCCTTCAAAGACTCCTCCGGGAAATCCGGGAAAAATTCGAAATTCCCTACGTCTGGCTCGCCCTGATCGAGGGAAGCGAGCCGCTCAAGCTCCTTGACACCATCGAGGCCCCCCAGAGCGTTCGCAAGAACGTCCGGGCCATCACGAAGGACACCGTTGCGCGCCTGACGGACCACCAGCGCTCACCCGTTCTGGTCAACGACAATCTCAAGGATTACGAGCAGATTCTCCCCGAGCAGGGCCGGAAAAAAATAAGATCCCTCGCCATTGCTCCGCTCACCCTGGATCGGGAGGTCATCGGAAGCCTCAACCTGGCCGATTCGTCAGACCAGCGCTACGCCCCGGGGATGGAGACGACCCTGCTGGAACAGCTTGCCGTGAAGGTGTCCATCTGCCTCGCCAACGTCATGGCCCAGGAGAAACTCCGGATGCTTGCCTTCCAGGATGCCCTCACGGGGCTTCTGAATCGCCGCGTCCTCGAGGAGTCGCTGAAGCGGGAGTTCAGCCGCGCCGGCCGCTATGGAACGCCCCTCTCTGTCGTTTTCCTGGACCTAGACAACTTCAAGGAACTCAACGACCGCTACGGCCATGATTTCGGCGACGAAGCCCTGAAATATGTGGCTGTGCATCTTATGGTCATGAGCCGGGAGAGCGACGTCGTGGCCAGGTTCGCGGGGGATGAGTTCGTTGTCATCCTTCCCAATACCGAAGGCGATGACGCCTTCCGCTTCGCCGACCGCATCCAAACTTTCTTCCTCACCAACCCGATGCGCCGCGGTGACACCAGTATGACCCTGTCGCTCAGCTGCGGTGTGGCGACGAACAAAGACCGAAACGTGGGTGACGCGGCCGCACTTCTCAGGAAAGCCGACGAAATGCTCGGCATGAGTAAAAGGATCAAGAAGGATAAGGTCAGGTAATAGAAAACCCCCGCGCTTTATTGACCGGAGCGCGGGGGTTTTGCGTGGCGTGATTAATTCTTCTTCTCAGCAGCGGCGTATCCGTTCGCCAGCGACTTGTTGACGTGGACCACTCCCTTGTTCAGGTTCTTGAAAGGATAATCATCGGTGATGGCGGGCAATTTATCGGCATCGGCCTGGTTCCTGAGCACGGTTCCCGCCGGCACGTATCTCCCATCAGAAACATTTACGAACATCAGGATACAACCCGGCTCAATCACACAGTTCCTGCCAATCCGCGACCGGAAAACAAGAACCTGCATCCCCACAAAGGTATCATCCTGCACGACGGCCGGTCCATGGATCTGGACCTGGTGGGCAAGCGATACGCGGCTTCCCACATAGACGGCGTATTTCTTCCCTCCGACCTCGACGAGATTTTTTTCCACGGGCTTCCCGTGCTCCTCCGTCTCAAGGCCGTGGATGACGACACCGTCCTGCACGTTGGTATCATCCCCTACGAAAAGGGGCTGGCCCTCATCCCCACGGACGGCAGCGAAGGGCGCGACGAAGACGTTCTTTCCGATAATCACGTTCCCGATGACGACCCCCAAGGGGTGCACGTAAGCCGTGGGGTCGATAACCGGCTCACACGCCTTTGAGCTGAAATCCGTTAAGACGCTTTTTCCTATCATCACAAGCCTCCTGCAGGCCGAAGGCCTGCACCAATTTTGAGTTTTGAATTTTGAGTTTTGAGTTAAGATTAATGCAATTTTGAATTTTGAATTTTTATACTGTTCTATCTTGTATGTAAGGTCCTGCTAAAAAGTAGCCTGTCCCCTTTTTTTCTTCTCGAGGGCAAGGAGTTTTTCCCAGACGGCGTCGACCTGCTTCTGAAGCTCCTCCAGGGTGCCGTTGTTCTCTATGATGAGATCGGCAAAGCGCCTCTTTTCATCCATCGGCATCTGTGCGGCAAGCCTTCCGCGGGCTTCTCCCGTGGCATAGCCGTCCCTTTTCCTGAGACGTTTGATCTGGATCTCGGGACCGGCGTGGACCAGGAGAACCACGTCAACCTTTTTCTGCCAGCCCACCTCGATGAGAAGAGGAACGTCGGAGAGGACGATGGCCCCGGGGTTCTGCTTTTCGATCTCCGCAAGCCGCCTCTTCCACCCCTCAAGCACGACGGGATGAACGATGGCGTTCAGGTCTTGCAGTCTCCCGGGATTCTTAAAGACGATGTCACCCAGCTTTTTCCGGTCGATCTTCCCGTCGTCGGCTAAGACCTCGCGACCGAAACCCGCAATAATGGCCTCGTACGAAGGGCCGCCGGGCTCATAGGCCAGGTGGGCAAGCCGGTCGTGGTCGACGACGAAGGCGCCCTTCTCCATGAGCATCCTTACAACCGTGGATTTTCCGCTTGCGATCCCACCTGTCAGACCCACGTTCAGCATCGCCGTGCTTCTACCACAGCAGGGGGGTTCCATCAACCGAAATGTCCCCTTCTTTCTTGCTGATTTTCTTGAGAGAAACGGCCTGACGGCCAATGGTACTTTTCCTGCATTGATACCCTCCACAAGAGGGAAAAACTGTGAATTACAGAGGAATTTCAAGGCTCTTAACGCGCCCGGCCCCCTTGCCTGAACAATTAGCATCGTTCTTGCATACTTGGCTTAAGTGCAGACCCTTACGGCGAGGTGCGTGTATTGATTCGCGTAGATAAATTAAGGAAATCATACGGACATATCGTTGCCGTCAACGACATCTCCTTCCAGGTGAACAAGGGAGACATTCTGGGGTTCATCGGCCCCAACGGGGCCGGGAAGACGACGACGCTCCGGATGCTCGCCTGCTTCATCGCGCCGGACGACGGCACAGCCAAAATAAACAACTATGACATCCGGGAACAGTCTCTCCAGGTGCGCCGGTCCATCGGGTATTTCATGGAGCGGGCGCCACTTTACGGTGAAATGACAGTTCAGTCCTTCCTCCACTTCATCTGCGAGGTAAAGGGCGTGGATCGCGGCAACCGCAGGAACGAGGCCATCCGCGTGGCGGGGATGTGCGATCTCCTCGAGGTTTTTTACCAGAGGATCGACACCCTCTCGACAGGATTCCAGCGAAGGGTCTGTCTCGCACAGACCCTGGTGGCCGACCCCCCGGTCCTGATCCTGGACGAACCGCTGATCGGGCTGGATCCGAACCAGAAAATGGAGATCCGGGAACTGATCATCAAGATGTCTGCAGACAAATCCATCATCATCTCCACGCACATGCTGGAAGAACTCGAGGCGATCTGCAACCGCGCGCTCATGGTGCACAGGGGATCCATCTTGAGCGACTCTACACCTGAAGACTTCAGGGAGAAGGGCCACGGCAAGATCGACACCTTCTTCAGACATGCCACAGGAGAATAGGGCGATGCCTGTCTTTTTCGCCATCTTCAAACGCGAGTTAAAAAGTTACTTCACCACACCCGTGGCTTACGTCTACCTCGTGGTGTTTCTGCTCCTGAGCAGCTTCCTGACCATCAAGGGCCGCTTTTTTGAGGCCCGCCAGGCAGACCTGCAGCCTTTTTTCTCGATCCTGCCGATCCTTTTCATCTTTTTCATCCCCGCGGTGGGCATGCGCGTCTTCGCAGAGGAGAAAAAATCAGGGACGATTGAACTCCTCTTCACCCTGCCTGTCACAATTAAAGACGCCGTCATCGGAAAGTTTCTGGCCGCCTGGGGATTTCTCCTTATCGCGCTTATCATGACCCTGCCGCTTCCCATCGTGGTCAGCCTGCTCGGAAAACCCGACCCGTGGGTTATCGCGACGGGATACCTGGGCGCCATTCTGCTCTCGGGCTGCTACCTGGCCATCAGCATTTTCTGTTCGGCCATGACCCGGGGCCAGATCGAAAGTTTCATCCTCTCTGTGCTGATCTGCGGGTTCTTCGCCTCTACCGATCAGCCCGCTTTCCTGAGCACGCTCGCGTCCTTTTTGCCCTCCTTCATGGTTGAGGCCGTCGCGAACCTGAGTCTCATCGGTCACTTCGACTCGATCAAAAGAGGCGTTTTCGAATTCAACGATCTCGCCTACTATGCCTTTATCATGACGGGGTGGCTCTTATGCGCGATGGTCATCCTCGACGTCAGGAAGGAGCCGGCATGAGAGCGACCCTGAAAGCAACCCTGGCCATCCTTCTGATCGGTGTCATCACCTTCTGCGCGATCACGATCTCGGGGATCCTCAGCCGTCCGCTTCGCGTGGACGTGACCGAAAACAGGCTTTACACGCTCTCCGAGGGCACCCGGAACATCATCAGCGGGATATCGGAACCGGTCACCCTGAAACTCTTCTACTCGAAGACAGCCGCTCTCAAGGGACCCGAATCGATGCGGCTCTACAACAACTACTACGTCTACGTCCGGGATCTCCTGAAAGAGTATGCCAAGCTGTCGGGCGGAAAGATCCGCCTGGAATTCGTTGATCCGAGACCGGACTCCGAGGCCGCGGCCGAAGCCGTTCGCTACGGGCTGCCGAGTGAGCCCGTCACAAACGAGGAGCGCTTCTTCTTCGGCATGGTGCTCCTGACAGAATTCGGCCAGGAAAAAACAGTCCCCTTTTTCACCCTGGACCGCCAGGGGCTTCTCGAATACGACATCAGCAGAGCGATCTTCAACGCCACGCAGCGAAACCGCAAGAGGATCGGTGTTCTCTCCTCCCTCGATCTTTTCGGAAGCACCGCCTCGCCCTACATGACAAAGATGCTCAAGATGCAGGGAAAGCAGACCCCCGCGGCCTGGAACCTCATCGGGCAACTGAAACAGGACTACCATCTCGTTCCGCTGCGTTCTGACGTCGACAAGATCGAAGATGTCGATGCCCTTCTCATCGTGCATCCAGAAAACCTTCACGAGCGGACGCTGTACGCCATCGATCAATACGTCATGAAGAGCGGAAAACTGATCGTTTTTGTCGACCCCTATTTCACCGCCGACGCCATGCCCGGGGAGGGCGCTCAAAGAGCCGCATCCCCGGGTGGACAGGCCGCCGACTTCAACCGGCTGCTCGGGGCCTGGGGATTGGAGATGACCCCGGACGTCGTGGTCGCCGATCCGAACCTCGGGAGTACGATCCAGATGTCTGAGGGGGAGCGAAACCGAAAACTCATCACGATGCTCAGCCTTTCCGGCTCTGCCTTGAACCGGAACGAACCGATCACGGCCAAGCTTGACGATGTCAAGATGCTCAACGCGGGCCACCTGAAGGTGCGGGAGGTGAGAAACGTCAGGGCCCGGACGCTTCTGGTCACAACGGAATCGGCAAATGTTTTAAAAACAGAGGGGCTGGACCTGCAGCAGCCGGATCCGGAAGCCATCATGCAGAAATTCAAGAGCGGCAGAGAGCCGCTTATCCTCGGGACGAAACTCACAGGCCGCTTCGACACCGCTTTTGCCAGGAATTCCAGCGGGGAAAACACACCGTCGAATCCGGGAACCGAAAAGCCGGGTAAACCGGAGACGGCCGTCAGGGGACTGATCAAGTCAAGAGAGATGACGACCATCGTCGTTTACAGCGACGTGGACATGGTGAGCAACCTCTTCCTGGACAGCGAAAGCCCATCGGTGACGGGCCTGGCCGGGGGTAACAACAATCTGCTTCTGAACACGACGGAGGAACTCCTCGGCACAGGCACGCTGGCGGGTGTTCGGACGCGGGGGGAGTATATCCGGCCCTTCAGGGTCATCGACAATATCGAGGCAAAATTCGACGCGGCAAACAGCCACAAGATCTGGCTCCTGAAGTCCGACATCGCGAACGCTCAAAAGCAGCTTGCCCTGCTGGAAAGGAAATCGGCTGACCAGCAGGTGCCGCTCCTGAAAAACGAGGCCCTCAACAGGAAAAAGGAGATCGAAAGCAGGATCGCCAAGCAGAGACGGGAGCTCTGGGATCTCAACGAGGACAAACGGCAGGAGGTCGACACCCTCATTTCCATGCTGAAGATATCTTACATGTTCTTCGCGCCTATCCTCGTCCTGATCACGGCAGGTGTCGTGTCTGCCTATCGCGCGATGAAGAAGAGAAACATGGTGTGGAGACCCCTATGATCAGGAACCGTCACCTCATCCTCCTGGGCACCGCGGCGGTAATCCTCTCCGCCCTCACGGTCTTCCTTGCCGCAACGGACCGCTGGAAGGGAACCGACTCCCCCGCGGCGGGAAAACACCTCCTCCAGGGATTCAACCCCGAAAAGGTGTACGGTATCCAGATCGTCTCGAGTCAATACGCGATACAGTTCAAACGCTTCGGCGAGAGTTTCGTCATCACGACCCGGTACGGCTACCCCGCCTCCAACGAGAAGATGAACGAACTCCTCGGCCTCCTCACCGATATCCAGTCCGTGGAAAAAGTGACATCCCAAAAGCAGAACCACGAGTCCCTGGGTGTCACCGTTGACCAGGGTGCCACGGTCATCCGGCTCTTTGATGAAGTCGACCGGAAAATGGCGGGGATCGTCATCGGGAAGAGGAGCGAAGGGGCCCCGGGTAACTATATCCGACTGGAGGACGATGACACGGTTTACATCAGCAGCAAGGTCATCCCCCCGATCAGCTTCGCCTACACCGACTACATCCAGAAAAATCTCTTCTCCGGCAACCACACCGAATACTCGAAGCTGTCCGTTTCCACGAACCCCGATAGCTACGCTATCGATATCCGGGACGGCGGCGGTATCCTGAGCAGCCTCCCCCGCGGTGCCCGGCAGGATGGTGAGCGCATCGGTGAAATCCTCGTTACATCCCTGGATTTGAAGATCAAGAATGTTTTCAAGAAGGAGGATTTTAAGGACCTTCGTTTCGACACGAAGTTACAGCTGACGAAAAGGGACCGAACAACTTACCAGCTCGACTTCGCCGAGAGGGGCGACAGGTGTTACATGAAAGCCGCGGCCGAATATTCGAAGCCGGCCGGTGAAATCATTATCTACAAGAACGAATCCCAGCATTCCCTCAAGACAAAAGAATCCCTTCTGCTCGCCCGGGACCGGGCGGTCGCCTTCAACAAGGCCCACGAAAAGTGGGTTTACGAGGTGGACCCGATCTATCGGAAGGTCCTCCTCACATCGCAAACAAAGCTCGTCAAAAAATAGGCCCCCTCACGCCTCCGGCCCACGCCCGCAGACGTCTTTGCCCCACCGGACCGTGAATCTTGCACAGCAGCGTCTGTTCCTGTTAATCCTCATGGGGAAAGGTGAGCTGCCCGCCGAAATAGGCAATCACAACGGTGAGGGCAAAGAGGGCAAAGGTCAGAAAGGCATAGGGGATCCGGCCGGGCCCGGCCGCTGACAGGATTTGCGGGTCCCAGATCCTCCAGGCAATGGCCGCGATAGAAGCGAAGAGGAGAACCCAGGAGAGGTTCTTTTTGATCGTGACGGGGCGCATCGGCTTCGAGCGGTAGTTCAGCCACCAGGTGTAATAGCCTGTGGCGATTGCCACGGGGCAAAAGAGAACGCCCGCGGCCAGGCAGTGCAGGGCCGTCGCCTCAAAGACCTCCGCGCCGGTGAGCAGGAACAAGCCGTCGAAGAGAAAAACGGCAAACATGAAGACGATGGGGAAATGGACCATCATGGGATGGGGATGGCGCCTGAGGATGGGAAAGCGATGGAGGAGCTTCGACAAAAAAGACGGCATCGGCCTCTCGAGGGATTCCTTTTTTAGAGTTCCCACCTGGGGATACCGCTCGAAGACCTCGGGGCCGTGAGGCGCCGCGTGAATATCGCCGGAAAGATCCCGCCCGGCATGGTGCCTCTTCATGTGGAGACCGCTCTTCCACATCTTGCTTTCGCTGACGTCAAAGACCCTGCCGTCGTGGGCCAGGTATACCGGCCTGCCGTCCTGCCCGTTGAACTCCGACAGCGCCTTCCGGTCAAATTCCTTCAACGATAAATCCTTTCTGACCCCGCCATGCAGATCTCATCCCTTTTCATACCCACAGGCCTTCCACAACGGCAACCCAGAGACCAAGCCCGGTGGTGAGCACGGTCCATAGGATTGAAACGCGGTCATGGCGGCAAATTGTGGCTGCGAAAGCGTCAGATCATTTTAAAAAGGATTCTATGAACTCCTTCCCGATTCTTTCGCCCTTTTCTTGATGCAGGGAAGATTGCCCGGAGCGGGCTATTTGATTCGCGTCACCAGGAAGGTCGCCGTGTCGAATCCCGCGACGGAGAGAAGCCTGATCTCAAAGAGGCCGCTTTCACCTACATCGAAATTCAGAAATTCACCGATGTTGAGGCGTTCGTCGCGGTTCGGAAGCCCGATGGCGCCGACCCTGACAAAAACGAAGTTGTGCCCCACGCTGAGCACGCTCAGGAGGACCGCGCCATCCCCGACTTTTTCCGTCGAATACTGCTTGATCGTAACCGTCTCGTTCGCGTATTTCATGGCCTTTCGACGCTCCCAGGAAAGGATAATCGCAACAGGCATCCGGAGAAGAGCTTCAATGGAAGTATCCCGGTGAAGAATCATGTTTCACGACAAAAAAGGAAGGATACCCCCCTGCATACCCTCCAGAAGAACATCTTGGCAAGCCTCGTGCGGATAATATCTATCTTTTTTGCAGAGATGGCAAGGCCAAAATTCCAGCCCGGCGGGCTGGAGACCGCCATATGAGGCAACCAGGGGGACGGGATTCCCCCGGGTACCCGGCATATGCCACGAATGCACGCATGAACGATCCAATGCCTTTTATCGTGATGGGGGGTAAATGTTTGGGGGAGGTATTGCTTTTTTGATAAAATGTATTATATTTAAACTGAATCCAATTTCAAATCATTCTCTGATTTATATTTTCTTTTCTCCAAGTTCTCTTCTGCACTAGTAAAACTCGCCCCAGCCCTACCGGATCCGAAGGCCTGCAGCGTTACCCTCCTTGGTTGCTCGCCTTGATGGAGTTTTCCCCTCCTCCTTTTACCCCCGGTTTCCGGTAGGGCAGGGCTACAAGACAAAAAAAGCAGGGCTTTCGCCCTGCTTTCCTTTTTTTACTTCCGATTGCACTCTTAAGTCGATCTTCAGCTGAGGCGCTCGCCAAAGGGTGTGATCAGGTATCCCTCGTCAAAGCAAACGGCCATTCCTGTCGGCTCAGATCGAAGAACGGTCCCCGTAACCTTGATGAGCCCCTTGCAGGCGTCCTTCAATCTGCGCAGGCGGTCCAGGGGAAGAATGATATCGATCCTTACCCGCGTGCCCTCGGGGAGCGCCTTCTTCGTCCGGAAATAGGCGCCACCGGCTGATACATCCTTCGTGTTCAGCTCGACAACTTCCTCACCGTGTTCCTCCCGGGCCAGAATCTCAATTCGGGCTGGAACCTCGAGACTGAACCTCTCGAGCCTGCGTCTTTCGTAAATCAGATCGAAGGTGTCTGAATTCTGGTTGGCTGTCCTTTTCATCATTTTTACCTCCTCAAGACATCCAAACCCTGGGAAAAAGGCACTACGGGCGTTTTGCCGTATAAATATACAGAATTCATGCCAATATCACGACACCCGGCTTCACCGGTCATAAAAGAGGTGGAAATTCAATGATTTTTGACAGTTTACACCCGGACAGGTGCTGCAGGGGAGTCAAAGATAAAAAACGTCAACAAAATGACGTCTCGGGGACAAATGTCAGAAAAACCCCCAGGGGCATTTTCTGCCCCGGAAAAGCAAAATATGCCCCCTCACCCGCAGAGGGAACCTCTCAGGGCTTCACGTAACGGGCGATGAATGAGTCGATGCCGTCCGTGTATAGCCTTCCGGAAATGACGGCCCCGTCGTTGTGGCTTCCTTTGATCTCCAGAAACTCCTTGGGGGGGTTGGCCGCCTCGTAAAGGCTTTTACCGTGGTGAATGGGGATAATATCGTCTTGCGGGCTGTGAATGACGAGGACGGGACATGAAACCCCTTTCAGGAATTCGAGGGCGTTGTAGTCATATCTCGAGAGCCACCGGACGGGGAGGAAGGGATAAACCTCGGCGCCGATGTCTTGGACGGATGTGAAGGCTGATTCAACGATGAGCGCGGCCGGTCTGCGATCGCGGGCGGTCCTCGCCGCGATGGAACCGCCGATGGACCGACCGAGGATCACGATCTCCCCGGGCTTGAAATTCTTCTCCGATACCAGATATTCCCAGGCCGCCTCCGCATCCCGATAGGTTCCTTCCTCCGAGGGCTTTCCTTCACTCCAGCCGTAGCCCCGATAGTCGAAGATCAGGGTGCTCATCCCCATACGATGCAGCAGATCGATGAAAAAGAGCCGGTGGGAGATGTTGCCGGCGTTTCCGTGACAGAACAGGACGGTCCCCCTGGACCGCTCCGAGGGGATGAACCAGCCGTGGATCTTCACGCCGTCGGCCGTCTTGAAAAAGACGGACTCATAGGGAAGGCCGATTTCCTCGGGCGTGGCATCGTGACTGCGCTCGGGAAAGTAAAGGAGTTTGGGCTGCAGAACCCATACGGCAGCCGTGAAGGCCAGGTAAAGGGAAAGGGGAACGATGATGATGGACCAGAGCATGTGCTTTGGTCTCCTCTGCGGCGGGCCCATTGTCATGATCTTCATCCCGGATAAAAAAGGGCAGGAGGCCCGCAGGGTGCGAGTCTTTCACAGCGATCGTCAGCGCGGGTTAATTGCGGTAGTCGAGGACCTCCCGCACCTTCGTCAGCATGTCCTTGAACTGGTAGGGCTTGTTGATGAACCCGGATGGCGGTATCTCGAAGGTCTCCTTCACCTGTTCTTCGGAAGCGGCGCCGCTCGAGATGATCACCTTGAGATCGGGATTGATCCTGCGAAGCTCCTTGTAGCACTTCGTTCCACCCATCCCCGGCATGATGAGATCCAGAATGACGAGCTTGATCCCGCTCTTGTTCTGGACGTATATCTCCACCGCCTTCTCACCGCCGTCGGCCGTGAGCACCCGGTATCCATACTGCGTCAGGAGCTCCTTGCCGATATCGAGAACGGCCCTCTCATCATCGACGAGCATGATGGTTTCCGCTCCCCGGGGCATGACAGACTCTCTTTTGGCCTCGGCAACAACATCAACGCCTTCGGCCCTGAAGGTGGGGAAATAGATCTTGAAGGTCGTCCCGCCGCCCTTCTCGCTGGTGCAGCGGACAAAGCCGTTATGGCTCTTCACGATGCCGTAGACGATGGCGAGCCCGAGGCCCGTTCCTTTCCCGGCTTCCTTGGTGGTGTAAAAGGGTTCAAAGATGTGTTTGAGGGTTTCTTTGTCCATTCCCACGCCGGAGTCAGACACCGTGAGCTGGACATAATCCCCGGGTGGCGCGCCGAGAAGCGCCGTGTAGTAACCTTTGGCCAGAGTGACATTCTCCGTCTGGAAGGACAGGGACCCACCTTCGAGCATGGCATCACGGGCATTTACCCCGAGGTTCATCAGGATTTGCTCGAGCTGGCCGGCATCACCGCTGATGACCTTGAGGTTTTCGGCAAGTTTCATCTTGATGGTAACCATCTTAGGAATGGTCCGTTCCAGAATCCGCGCGACCTGCTGTACCTCGTGGTTGAGATCGAGGGGCTTCAGTTTCGTTTCTACCTTGCGACCGAAGATGAGGAGCTGTCGGGTCAGTTCGCTCGCCCGCTGGGCCGTCCCGTGAATCACTTCCAGCTTATCGTAATCGGCATCGGTCTGGTCCTTTTTCATCAGGAGGAGCTGCGTATAGCCGGAGATGGCCTGAAGGAGGTTGTTGAAGTCGTGGGCAATGCCGCCCGCCAGGGTCCCGAGGGCTTCCATCTTCTGGGCATGAAGGAGCTGGTCTTCCAGTTTCTTCTTCTCTTCCTCCGCCTGCTTGCGCTCCCGGACCTCGCGTTTCAGCTCTTCGTTGGCCAGGATCAGCTCGGCGGTGCGCTGCTTGACACGCCGCTCGAGTTCGTCGTGGGCCCTCTGCAGCTCCGTTTCAGCAAGCTTTCTGGAGTTGATGAGGTACTGGGTGAAGATGCCGTAGACGAAAATAAGGCAGACCACGAGCACTCGAATGAGCACCTGGTCCGTCACCATGGAATCAAACCACCAGTAGATGAGGGCCATGGCGACGGCGATGATGATCAACCCGTTTTGTTCGATCTGTTCCCGAACATTCATGTTTTCCTGCATGTTATCTCTCCAAAACCCTAAGCCGTCATCAGCCCCGCAGGCTTATGAAAGATCAAATGTTCATCGGACTCTTTGAGGTCGGTTGCGCCCACCTCGTCGGCCTTTCATAAAGCAATTTCATATATCGACAGAATGGTTACAAGCCTTGAAAAATTTCCCCAAAAAGCCGGTGGTTTCAACCGATTATACTTCTTGTACCTCAGAGATGATATGAGCAAGAATTGAGCCTAAAGAGGAAACCGACGGATATTTTTTCAGGGCCGATTCACAAGGTATTTCGGCATCCTATAGCCTGTTCTTCACTCGTTTTGCAAGTGAAATCGATGTCCCCGCACCCGAAGAAAAGTCCTGCCCCGCCGAACCCGTCGCCGCCGCAGTACCCCGAAATGTAAAAAAGGGAGCGTGATTGGAGGTGAATAAGGGGGGGTCGCGCCTCAGGATGGCTGCTATCCCCGGGTGCCTCCTGAATTCCCTGTCCAGAAATGAGCGGACGGATTTGCGGTCCCAGCCGGCGGGGTGAATGAAATCCATATAGAGAGAAAGATCGCCCTCGTAAAAAGGCGATGTCCTGTAACCTTCCGCTTCCGGCCCATGGGCCGGCATGTTGAAGATGGCGACGTTGAGAAAGCTGATGTACTCTTTCATCTCTGCTACGAACTGAAGTGTCTTCCTGGCCTCCTCGGGCGTTTCCGGCGGCGTTCCAAAGAGGAGATAGACATAGGTGGCGATACCGGCTTTTTTCAGGCAACGGAGGGCTCTTTTTGCCAGCGAAAGATCGATACCTTTCTGGAGGGCATTGAGAACCGCCTGGTCCCCCGACTCGAGGCCGATCTGAAGAAGCACGCAGCCTGAGCGCTTCAACTGCATACAGAAACCCTCGTCGGCCAGATGGTCCGTCACCCTGACGAAACCATACCACGGAACAGGGAGAGGCTTCCCGATTGCGGCCTGAAGAAATGCCGGGCTGAGCGCATTGTCGAGAAGATGCACGAGGGCCGGCCGGAATTTCGCGACAAGGCTATTGATCTCGCGAAGGGCCCGCTGCGGGGCGACGGGTACATAAGGGTTCCCCTCGGCCCTTTCGGGGCAGAAAAGGCAGCGGCCCCAGTAGCAGCCGCTCGAGGCGCTGTAAGGAAGGACCCCCCCCGGTGAAAGGTAGGCATCGAAAGGCAACCCGTCATAATCGGGCGGAGAGAAATCATTTGCGTCCCCCGGCTCAATTTCCGCACCCAGGATAGCGCAGAGTTTTTCCTCTCCCGGCCCCTCGACCATGTGATCCACGAGGCCGTCGAAGGGATTTTCCCACCCCGGCCTTCGCATCCAGGAAGTGACCAGCCCCCCGCCGAGGATCACTCGGGTACCGGGATATCGCCTCTTCACAATACCGATCATGGTGAAAGCGCAGAGGGCCTGGCTTAAATAATTGAGCGAGATCCCCACGTGGGAAGGATGATACCGGTCAATCGCCTCATCGAGGAGATACTGAAGGTTGGCTTGAAACAGGTTCTCTTCGGGTATCTCGGCCATCCGGAGAAGATCGGCACTCCGCAGGGGGGAAAGTCTCCGGTGTACGAAATTGGCGAGGCTCAGCGCCTGTTCACCCGAAGGGTCTGAAACCGCAAGAAGCCGGTTGAGATCATAAACGGCACGCCGGTAGCGGTCAAAGCGGCTGAAGGCCCGGAAGTCCCGGAGTGTGTCCAGGTGGGCGGATCGGCTGCGTTGTGCCCGCTGAGTCCAGGTGTCCGCTGCCGTCCCCTCTTTCCGGAGGCGGTATGTGAGCCCTGCCAGGTTCGCATCGAGAAGGGAACATCGGATGCCGGTGCGTTTTCGCAGATAACCGGCAATCTTCGCGATCCCCGCGGGTGGCTCACAGGGCTTTGCAACGGGAGGATGAACGAGCAGTATCACGGCAGGACCCTCAATACGAAGGCTTCAGGCCCATGTTTCTCTCCTCGAGAAACCTGAGCATTCTGTAGATGACGGCATTCACGGGCACGGAGACCCCGAGCCCCTCGCCGAGGCGAACAACGGCCCCGTTGAGGGCTTCGATCTCCGTCCGGCTCTGCCGTCGGATATCCTGCAGGGTGGAGGATTCGTGTCCTGCCGTGGCGGGGAGGAGCTTTTCGTAGAATATTTTCAGATACTCCCCGGGGCGCTCCCAGTGTGTGCGATATCCCGCACCCGCCATGACCTCGAAGATTTCGCGGACAATGCCTTCCATGATGTAACGCGTGTAATCCCACTCCCCGAGAACCCCGTAGGGGACGCCGAAGATGGCTCCCAGCGGATTGAGAGCGCAGTTATAGAGCATCTTGGCCCAGAGGTCTCGCTCGATCTCCACCGTCACCCGGCATGGCAGCCCGCCCTCACGGATGGTACGGCAAAGCGTTTCAAGGGAATCCGGGGGTGCGCCGAAAAGGCTCCCCATGGTGACGGCATCGGCGTGAACCGTGATGTCGACACGGTTTGGGGCGGTCTTGATGAAACCCGTGATGACCCGGGCGTTGAAAATCCGCTGATCGGGGAAAAAAGCTGAACAGGTCTCGGCATTTCCCCAGCCGTTCTGGGTGAGGACGACGGACAGGCGGCCATCGAGGATCCGCTCCAGGAGGTCACGGCGGGAAGCCACGTTCTTCGCCGCTTCGGCAAGGTCGTAGGACTTTGTGCAGAAAAGAATATGGGTGTAGGGGGCCTCGCCGACATCCTCGATCCGCGTAAAGGCCTGCAGAAGCCCGGGGGGTGTGGCATGGGAGCCGAAAAGGCCCGTCCTGATGATCCCCCCTTCACGGAGGGCCGCGGCAGTCTCCTGCCGGGTAATAATATCAACGGGTTGCCCGGTTTCGGTGATGAAGCTGGCAAGTCCCAGGCCGACGGCCCCCACCCCGTATATCAGGTAACGCATGGTCTTCTCACACCCCCTCCCCTCGCAAGCGGGAAATGTTCAGAGATGGCTTTTTATCTTATCAAATTCACGTTGACAAGGTATATTTAATGTGTACCTTAATAACACCAATTATTCAGGAGGCTCGAATGTTCGAAGTGACACCAAAAACGGAAGAGAAACTCAGCGAGTTCTTCAAGACGCGGACCGAAAAGCCCTTTATACGCATTTTTCTCCAACAGGGTGGGTGATCGGGTCCCGCAATGGGCATGGCTCTGGACGAGTCAAACGAAAGTGACGAAACTTTTAAGGTCAACGGTCTGACTTTCATGATCGAAAAAGATCTCTATGAGATGGTGAAACCCGTCAAGGTCGATTTCGTCGAAACACCCCGAGGTGCCGGCTACATCATTGAATCCAACCTGAAAGCGGCTGACGGCTGCGGTGGATGCGGCGGATCCTGCTAACCGAAAGGGCTCCACGGCAGCTTTAACAGAAATGTGAACGACAAAAAAAGGGGGACACATGTCCCCCTTTTTCCGTTTCTGACCGGGGAGTCCATACCGACATCATCCCTTCACCCTTCCCTTTCAGCCGCGTCTATCTTCTCCTGGATTTCCGCCCATTCGGCATAGAGGGCATCGAGGCGGGCGGTTAACTCCCGGTACTCTGCGGCGGCCGAGCGGGCCCTCTTTTCGTCCTGATAGGTTTTCTCGTCCGCGAAGATTTCCTCCAGATCCTTTTTTCTATCTTCCCCGTTTGCGATCTCCCGTTGAACCCGTTCAAGCGACTCCCGCAGGGGTCTCAAGAAACTGAAACGCCGCTGCCTTTTTTCCGCCTCCCGGCGTCGTCTGTCTTTTTCCTCGTGCGTCGCTGTCCTGACGTTGACCTCCCGCCCGGCCGTGTCGAGGCGCCTCGAAGATTCCACGGCCGTCCTGTAATAGCGGTTCAGATAATCATCGACCGTCCCATGGGTCACGCGGAGAATCCCGTCCTCGAAATCCCAGACCCTGTCGATGAGGGTGTCGAGAAAATCCCTGTCGTGGGAGACGATAATACAGGCGCCCGGGAAACTGCGCAGGGCCCCTTTGAGAACCTCCTTGGAGCGATGGTCCAGATGGTTTGTGGGTTCATCGAGGAGAAGCAGGCTGGCAGGGGTGAAAAGCATCCTGGCGAGGGCGAGCCGGCTTCTCTCACCGCCGGAGAGAACCGCAACGGGCTTGAAGACATCCTCATCCCTGAAGAGGAAGCACCCCAGAAGCGTCCTCAGGTTTCCGTGATTTGCCTGCGTGGCCGGGGCCTCCAGCGTCTCCAGAACGGTTTTCCCCGGATCGAGCGCTTCCACCTGGTTCTGCGCATAGTAGGATACGACGGCATGGTGACCCGGGACGCGCTCGCCCCTCTGAAAAGGCTCCAGTCCCGCCAGGATCCGCAGGAGCGTTGATTTCCCCGATCCGTTCACGCCGAGAAGGGCGATTCTATCGTTGCGCTCGACGGCAATGGAAAGGTCCCGGAATACGGCCTGCGTTCCGTAGAACTTGTCCATGTGCTGAAGGGCCATGACGACGCGGCCGGTCCGCGGCGGTTCGGGGAAGCTGAAGCTCATCTCGTCTTCTTCTGCCTCGAGCTCGATCCACTCCGTCTTCTCCATCATCTTGAGACGGCTCTGGGCCTGCCTCGCCCTGTCCTTCCTCGCCCGGTTGCGTTCGATGAACCGCTTGGTCCGGCGCAGGGCTTCCTGCTGGTTCCGGTAAGCCGCTTCCAGGAGTTCCCGCCGGATTTTTTCCTGCTCGAGGTACGCGGAATAGTTACCCCGGTATTCCGTCACCCGCCCGAGGGAAATCTCTATGACCCGGTCCACGATGTTGTCGAGAAACCGGCGGTCGTGGGACACGAGGATCACCGCCCCCTCATAGGCATCCAGATAGGATTCCACCCACTCGAGGGAGTGGATGTCGAGATGGTTGGTCGGCTCATCGAGGAGCAGGACCGCGGGTTCACGAAGGAGAAGCTTGGCGAGCTCGATCCGCATCTGCCAGCCCCCGCTGAACTCATCCGTCATCCGGCCGTAATCGGCTTCCCTGAAACCCAGCCCCGAGAGGACCTGCCTTACTTTCACATCGATGTCATACCCCTCCAGGTGCTCGATGTGGTGCTGGGTCTTCCCGAGTTCCGACACGAGTTCCTCCATCTCCGGGGATACCGTGTCGCCGGATGAACTCCTCAATGCTATTTCGCGGCTGATCTCCTCCATCCGGCCGTGGAGCTCCAGGATCTCGTTGAAGGCAAGCCTCGTTTCATCGAGGAGTGTCAGTCCGCCGTGACCGATAATCTCCTGGGGAAGGTATCCGGTGGTGGCGGATCGGGACCGGATAATCCTTCCACCGTCGGGATCGACAAAACCGGCGATCATCTTCATCATGGTTGATTTGCCTGATCCGTTCGATCCCACGATGGCCACGCGCTCCCTGTCGCCGATGCGCAATGTGAGGTCCCTGAAGAGATCTCTCCCGCCGTAGGATTTAGATATGTTCTGAATGGAAATCATCACAAACCGATGGGTGAAATGAAATTATGGAAAAATGGAATGATGGGCTGCTTCATTTCAAGTTCTTCACGGAATCAATGCTCAAACCCACCATGATTCAATGATCCCCGTGCCGCCTCTCCTGCAGGTCCTGAAGACGCAGAGAAGGCGAGGATAGGAGTCCTCGCCTTCTGCCATGAACGATTTTACTTGCACGAACAAGAATCAGGCGTACTCCGTATGGGTGGTTAGAAGGCCCAGGGCCCTCTCGCTGACCAGCAGGATTCTCGTATGGCTGAGACGGGAGGCCAGAAGCTTGTTAATCCCCTTCAGCATCTGGTATCCGATTGCGGCGTCCTTCTCCATGATCTCCCGGAGTTTGGCGGCTTCGAAGGAAACGAGCTTTGTGGCATCCATGGCAACGGCGCTCAAGGTGTAGATGTGGGGCTCCACAAAAGCCGACCAGCCCATACCTTCCCCTCTTGTGATCACATCGGTGGTGACCTGAAGGGGTGGACGGGCAGGACCCATATCCGCCTTCATCTCCAGGAAGACCTTCCCTTCCTCGACGAGATAAAACTTGCCGGCCGGATCCCCCTGCTTGTAGAGGAGCGTCCCGGCGGGGTGACTTTCACCGATGGCGATGGATGCCAGCTTCTCCAGTTGGGCATCGTTGAGGTTTTTCAACAAGTTCGATTCCCGCATAATTTTCAGTTGAACCATCGTCTCTCTCCTCTCTTTTTTATTCCGGCCTCACAAGCATTACGAATGTTTTATATCAATCTTTTTTATGAAATTCTATCGGAAATTTTCGGGCGCTCGAACGGCCTCCTCTCCCCCCGGAAATGCCCATACCGGACCGGAAATGTTCGTTGAAGAGGACCTGTCCTGTGTGTCATACTTTCACACATGGATCCCAAAATTCTCAGGATGACTGAAAAGGGCCTTTACTGCGAGGTAGGGGATTTTTACATCGACCCGCTGCAGCCCGTGGACCGCGCTGTTATTACCCACGCTCACGGGGATCACGCGAGGCGGGAATGCCGGCGGTATCTTGCCGCAAGAGAAGGCCTTCAGATCCTGCGCCTCCGTCTCGGCAACGAGGCATCTATCCAGGCCGTTCCCTATGGCGAACACATTTACCTGGACGGCATAAGGGTTTCCCTCCACCCCGCCGGTCACATCCTCGGCTCAGCCCAGGTCCGGATCGAATACCGGGGTCAAATCATCGTTATCTCGGGGGACTACAAGGTCCAGGCCGACCCGACCTGCAGGCCCCTCGAAGTCGTCCGCTGCCACACCTTTATCACGGAGTCGACCTTCGGCCTGCCCGTTTACCGATGGCCCGAGCCGAAAGAGGTCCTCGGGGACATCAATGCCTGGTGGTCTGCCAATCAGAAAGCGGGACGGGCAAGCCTTCTTTACGCCTACGCCGCGGGCAAGGCCCAGCGAGTGATCATGGGGCTCGACGTCTCTCTCGGGCCTATTTTTACCCACCGGTCCGTGGAGGAACTGAACCGCCGTTACCGGGCAAGTGGTATCGCCCTGCCTGATACCACCTCCCTCGATTTTGCCGGTAAAAAAACGGACGTCAGCGGCGCTCTCATCGTCGCCCCCCCGCTCGTACACGGAACGGAGTGGACCAGGCCCTTCAGGGAATGCTCAACGGGCTTTGCCTCGGGATGGATGCGGATCCGCGGCATGCGCCGTCGCCGGTCTGTTGACCGGGGATTCGTTCTTTCGGACCATGTCGACTGGCCGGGGCTGCTTTCAGTTATCCGGTCCACGGGAGCCGAGGAGGTATTCGTCTGCCACGGTTACACTTCCGTTGTTGTCCGGGCGCTCAAGGAAAAGGGACTCGACGCGAAAACCCTCGATGTGCCGTTAGCGGCCGACGAGGAAGGCGACTGATCAGGGGCAGTGGTTAGTGAACAGTGGATAGTGGTTAGCACGGGCTGCAGGCCCTTACAGGGCGGTGGCTGGTGATTGGTGGTTAGTGATTAGTATGAAAAACTTTGCCAGACTCTGCGAAGAACTCGACGGGACGACGAAGACCACCGGTAAGTTTTCGGCGCTCAGGCGGTATTTAGAGCAGGCGACACCGGCCGACGCGGCATGGGCCGTCTACTTTTTAAGCGGCCAAAAAATCAAAGGATTGGTCCGGATCCGGAAACTCCGTACCTGGGCCTGCGAGGCGGCAGGGATTCCCGACTGGCTCTTCGATGAATCTTACGAGGCGGTGGGTGATCTCGCCGAGACCATTGCCCTCGTTCTCCCGCCCTCTTCAGGCACGGACAACACTCCCCTCCATACCTGGGTTGAAGACAGACTCCTCCCCCTCCGGAATGCCGCCGAGGAGATAAAGCGCAGTGCCATCCTGCAGGCCTGGCGGGAAATCGCCGAGGGAGAGCGTTTCGTCTGGAACAAGCTTATCACGGGGAGCTTCCGGGTGGGCGTCTCGACGATGATACTCATCCGGGCCCTCTCGGAATTAAGCGGGCTCGACGCCCCCATCATCGCCGGAAGGCTTTCCGGATCCTGGAACCCGACGGTTGAGTCGTACAAGAAGCTCCTCTCGCAGGAATCGGATTCCGATGAACTGAGCCGGCCTTTCCCCTTCTTTCTTGCCTATCCCCTGGAGGGAGAACCCGAAGCCCTGGGTTCAATTGACGCCTGGCAGGCCGAGTGGAAATGGGACGGTGTCCGCGCTCAATTGATGAGGCGCGGCGAAAAGACCTTTCTCTGGTCACGAGGCGGAGAGTTTATCACCGGGGGTTTTCCTGAAATCGAGGAAGCGGGGAGAACGATTCCCGAAGGTACGGTGATGGACGGTGAGATCCTGCCCTGGAAAGGGGGGTCGGCCCTTTCATTCAGCAGCCTCCAGAAAAGGATTGGCCGGAAGAGACCGGGGGATAAAATACTCGATGAAGTCCCCGTCGTATTCATGGCCTTCGATCTGCTCGAGGTAAAAGGGAAAGATCTTCGCGGCGAATCCCTCGTGGAGCGCCGGCGGAAGCTCGAGGCCCTGGCCGCAAGCTGGCCCCGGGAAGGACCTCTGCTCGTGTCACCCGCCCTCGATGCCCGGACGTGGCGGGACCTCGCAGAAGCACGGGCAAAAAGCAGGGAGCTTCTTGCAGAGGGACTCATGCTCAAAAGGCGGACTTCCCCCTACCAGACGGGAAGGCACCGGGGGGACTGGTGGAAATGGAAGGTCAATCCCTTCACTCTCGATGCGGTCCTGCTCTATGCGGAACCCGGCCATGGCCGGCGGGCGGGCCTTTTTACCGGTTACACCTTCGGTGTCTGGCACGAAGGAACGCTCGTCCCCGTGGCAAAGGCTTATTCGGGATTGAGCGACGAAGAAATCCGGCAGTTAGATTCTTTCATCCGTCGCAACACTGTGGAGAGATTCGGACCCGTGCGGTCGGTGACACCGGCTCTTGTTTTCGAGATCGCCTTCGAGGGGATTCAGCGGTCATCACGCCACAAATCGGGTGTGGCCGTCCGCTTCCCCCGCATCCTCCGCGTCCGGGAAAAGCGGCCGGAAGAGGCCGACACCCTGGAGGCGGTCCTGTCGTTCCTGCCGGCAGACACAAAAGGGTAAGAAGCCTTCGAACCGGCTTCTTTCAGAAGCAAAGCATCATCCGGTCCTCGATTCCCTGCTTCCTCGCGATCCTTCTTGCCGTCGACGCCAGGCTCCGGCTGTAGGCCTCGCGTTCAGGGGCATTGAAGAGAACCTTCCGGCAACCGTCCAACAGGTGCGGATAATGCTTTTCGAAAAGCGTCCTTACGGCCGGCCAGACGCCGAAACGGAGGTTCAGGCGGTCCATGTAGAAATACGACACACCGGCTTCTTTCATTTCCCTCAGAAGACCCGAGAGGTTCTCCTCGGTGTCCGAGAGACCCGGCAACAGCGGCCCGATGAAAGCATAAGACTCGATCCCCTTTCGACGGGCCTCTTCGAGGATCCGAAGACGATCCTCTGCCGGAGAGGCCCCGGGCTCGACGAGTTTGCGCACCTCCTCGTTCAGCGTGGTCACCGTCACGCCTATTTCGACGTCGGGTTTTCCCTCGAGGAGATGGAGATCACGAAGGACGAGAGCGTTCTTCGTCAGGATGGTGACGGGGAAGACATGACGGAGAAGTAGTTCCAGGCACTGACCGGTGAGGCCATATCTTGACTCGGCAGGCTGCCAGCCGTCGCACACGGAACTCATGAAGACCCGGCCCACACGCCTTCGCTTCAGTTCCTTTTCGAGGATGGTACGGGCGTTTATCTTCACGTCGACAAAGCCCCCCCAGTCTTCACCGGGATGTGAGAAACGGGTCGCGAAGCGGGCGTAGCAGTAACGACAGCCGTGCCCGCACCCCGCGTAGCAGTTGACGGCGTAATCGGCCAGACCCGATTTGTTCAAAAGGGACCGGCACTCCACCTCGCGGACACGGACGGTCTCAGAAAAAGGACCTTTCTCATCCTTCGACTTTGTGGCCATTTTCGTCTGCCTGTTTGAGCGCTATACTATTCATACAATAATAACTTTTCCCCCTGCTGGCAAGGCGGAACGAAAATGTAAAAGGACATGCACATGGGAAAAAGAATGGCCGGCAAGGTCATTGAACTTCCCGATCTTCGTGATCGGACTCACGTCTTCCACGACCGGGCCCATGCCGGCGAGATCCTCGCGGGCCTGCTCGGGGACTACCAGTCTTCACAGACGCTGGTCATGGCAATCCCCGCCGGTGGAATTCCTGTGGCGGCAGTGCTTGCACGCAGGCTTCTCCTTCCGCTCGATGTGGCCGTCGTGAGCAAGATCACCCTGCCCTGGAACACCGAAGCGGGATATGGCGCCGTGGCGTTCGACGGCACGACCCGGCTGAACCGTGATCTGCTGTCCCGTCTCCGCCTCTCGGAAAAGGAAATCGAGTCGGGAAAGACCGCCACGGCCGGAAAGGTGAAACGCAGAGTCGGCACATTTCGCGGAAGCCGGCCCTACCCGGATCTCATCCAGGAGAGGGTCATTCTGGTCGACGACGGTCTCGCCTCGGGATTCACGCTCCTCGTGGGCGTCGAGGCTTTGAAGAGGAGCGGGACGCGGGAGATTATCGTTGCCGTCCCAACGGGGAGTTCGAGCGCCGTTCAGCGTGTGGCAGCGGAAGTGGATCGACTATACTGCGCCAACATCCGGGGCGGCTGGAGCTTTGCCGTTGCCGACGCCTACGAACGCTGGGCAGATGTGACCGAGGAAGAAGCGCTGCGCATATATAAGGATATGCCGCAATTTTGAGTTTTGAGTGTTGAGTTTTGAATTTCTTTAGATTATTTAGTCTTTTAGTTCTTATTTCTCACAACGCACAACTGACAACTCACAACTTGGGCTTTCAGCCCTTTCTCACCATTCACAACCTACAACTCACAACTGTCTAAAGGCCGACGCCGTCCTGCACCGTTCCACATTTCGGACACTCACCACCACTCACGTGATAGGCCGTCACGGAAAAGCCCCCCCGCTCGATGAGAAGTGTCCGGCATTTGTAACAGTATGTGTGATTCTTCTCTCCCTCGACATTCCCCAGATAGACGTAACGGAGACCCGCCTCCCTGCCGATGTCGTAGGCGCGGTTCAAAGTCTTCATGGGGGTGGGCTCCACGCGGTCCATCCGGTACTGCGGGTAAAACCGGCTGATGTGCCAGGGGATGGAGGCATCCACGGAAGCGAGATAGGATGCAATATCCTTCAGTTCCGCCTCATCGTCATTCTGGCCGGGGACGACGAGCGTTGTCACCTCGATCCATATCCCCATCTTCTTCATCGTCCGGATGCTGTCCAGAACAGGTTGAAGCCTCGCCTTGCAGAGTCTCTTGTAGTAATCATCCCGGAAGGATTTGAGATCCACGTTTGCGGCATCGAGGCAGGGGTGAATCATGCCGAGCATCTCTTCCGTCATATAGCCGTTGGTGACAAAGACGTTGTAAAGGCCCTCTTTCCTCGCGATCTTAGAGCAATCGAGGGCAAACTCGAAGTAGATCGTGGGCTCCGTGTAGGTGTACGAGATGCTCCTGGAGCCTGCGGCCTTCGCCTGCCGGACGACCTCCTCGGGCTTCACCTCGCGGGAACGGACGCCGAGACGCTCCGCTTCCGTGACCTGGGAGATCTGCCAGTTCTGGCAGAAATCACACTTGAAATTGCAGCCCACGGTTGCGATGGAGTAGGAGGTGGAACCCGGAAGGAATTGGTAGAGGGGTTTTTTCTCAATGGGGTCGATGTTCTGGGCGATCAGGCTCCCGTAGACATGGGTGTAGAGCGTGCCGCCCCTGTTTTCGCGGACGTTGCAGATCCCGAACTTCCCGTCACCGATCCGGCACCGGTGACTGCAGAGATGACACAGGATCCGGTTTTCTTCCAGCTTCTCGTAGAGAAGGGCTTCCTTCAGCATAGACTTCATCCCCTCGACTACCCCGGATTTTTTATTTGCCCTCCCTGATATTCTTCACCGCGAAATAAAAGGCGACCGTCAGAAGGACGATAAAACCGGTGAGCCTCACCGTGAGGGCAAATTGCGGATCCGAGGTGATCGCGCTCAACCCCTCTCGCAGGGAGTCGGACGGAAGAAACGCCCAGAGGTAGGCAATGAGGGCCAATGCCCCGAAAACAAGGATGATCCTCAGATATCTGTACATGCGGACCCTCCTTTCAAAAAAAATATACCACAAAGAAAGGTGTGCCTGAAAAAATTTTTAGATACTACCGATATGCCTTTTAAGATGTCTCAGGCTGTTTCCTCGATGACGAGTTCATCTTTGATCTCGATGCAGTTCATGACACTCTGCGCCGCCGGGCAGCGCGTGATATAAGACGAGAAAGAATCCCGTGCGTCGGCAACCTTGTCCCTGGGCACTTTCAGGTGATATTTCACCCGGATCCTGGTGATCCTGAGGACATTGTTGACAGCCTCGATATCCCCTTCCACATCCGCCCAGTAGCGGTCCTCCGGTGTTGCGATCTTTTTTCCGGCCATCACCGTGGCCAGCGTGCCCATCATTCAGCCCGCCGTGGCGGCGACAATGTGGTCCAGGGTTGCCGCGTGTTCCTCCTCGGGTTCCACCTTATAGAATTTCTTGATCCCGCCGTGAACGCCGTAACGAACGGGTTCACCAAAGCCCTCGATGACGGCCCTCCTCGTGGGACCCTTCTCCCTCACAATCCTGATTCGCGACGTATGTACAACCTCTCCCATAAGCTCCTCCTTCCGAGTTTTACTGGCCTTTGACAAAACTTAATGAACTTCATCAATCAGCACGAACAGATACCGTCCCCCCGGGAGCCACACCCTGACAGGTTAGATGAAGCCCCGCGCACGAAGCTCCGAAAGCGAGGGGATGCCGGTCCTCCCGCCCAGGCGCGTGCTCACGGCGGCCGCCGCCCAGTTGGCAAGGTCGAGGCTCTTCTCCGGGTCCCATCCCCGGACGAGGCCGTAAGTGACGCCGGCATGAAAGACATCACCGCAGCCCGTCGTATCGAGCACATCGACCTGCCGGGCCGGCTTCTTGATGACCCTGCCCTCGTAGAGGGCAACATAACCCCTGGGGCCCAGCGTGACACCGGCGTGTGAAGGACCGAGGGCCGAAAGCCTCCGGCAGGCCTCTACAGGGCTGTCATCACCGACGAGTGCGCGGGCAAAGGTCTCCGAGGCGATGAAAACGTCAGCAAGTGCTGCCAGTTCGAGCATCCCCTCGCGTAGAGTCCCGGCGTCGACCACCACTTGGACGCCCGCGCGGCGTGCAATAGTCGCGGCGTGAAGTGCCGCTTCGATGAAGAGCCCGTCTGTGTGGAGGACTTTCGATCGAGTCAGTTTCTCCGAATCGATCTCTTTTGGTCCGGGCGGTTTTCCCGTGGGCCTTCGCCAGAAAATGGTCCGCCGCCCCGTGGACGACTCTGCGACGATGAAGGCAAACTGGGAACTTTCACCCTTCCTGACCAAAAGCCCGCCGGTGTCTACTCCTTCTTGAATCAGGGAAGACCGGACGGAGGGCCCGAAGGCATCATCCCCGATGATGCCGGAGAAATAGCAGCGAAGACCCCAACGCGAAAGAGCCACGAGGGCCGTGGCCACGGGGCCGCCGCCCTGAATGACCATCTCGTGGAATTCATGTTTTATGTCGGGAGAAGGATAGGTTTCAAACTTCCCGACGTAATCGAGGGAGCACTGACCCAGACCGAAGACATCAGTGGACATAAAAATTTTGAGTTTTGAGTTTTGAGTTTTGAATTGAAATGGTGAGTTTAAAAATTAATCCTTCAACTCATAATTCAAAATTCATAATTCATAATTAAGCCCATTCATGGGCGCTTAATCGCAGAGGCCCTCTAAATCCCGTGATGTAATCTTACAGCACGCTGGTCCTTCATAGGGGGAAAACAACATTTATGCAGGCTGGTTAAAAATGCCCAGATGCAAGGCCCCCATAATCAGTGAAGAGTGTTCAGTGGTGAGTGGTGAGAAATATTAATTAATTCAAAACTCGAAACTCAAAATTCAAAACTGCCTTCGCGGAAGGCTTAATCGCAAAGGCCCTCCGTCATCCGCCCCTCCAGCCAGTGGTTGACAAAAAATTCCGTGAGCTCAATGTTTACAGAGGCCCTATCCGCGGCCGCGCGGAGCCGTTCCATCAGTTCGTCGACCTCGTCCTCCGCACCGAGAAGGGCGTATATCTTGACACTCTCCTGCCAGTTTTCCACGGCTTTACGATCGTCGCGGAGCTTTTCCCAGGCCTCACCGATATAACGGAGGTCATCGGCGATCCCTCTGTGAAAACCCGCCTTCCGGTCCGCATCGAGGGCCCTTTCGAAATAGCCGATCGCCTGCCGGATGTCTCCCTTCTCCAGCATGAGATGTCCGAGGGCTGAATTCACGACGGCGATGTCCGAAAGATTTTCGGGATCCGATGCCGCCAGGGCATTTTTCAGGATCTCCTCCGCCTTTGCGTATTCTTTTTTCTTTGTGAGGAGGATCCCCTGGTTGCTGATCAGGGGAATAAAGGGTTTACCCGCGATCTCGATGCGGACTTTCGAGGCCTCGTCCAGCGCTTTCCCGGCACTCGCAAGGTCGCCCAGATCGATGAACGCGGCCGCCTGGTTGCAGAGGGCCTGCCTTGCCCCGGCGGGATTCCCGATGCCGGAATAGATCTTGTGGGCCTCCTGGAAGAGAATGAGCGCACTTTCGGGCTCATCGATTCCTCGATAGGCCGCACCCAGGTTGTTGAGACTCATGGCGATACCCTCCCTCTGGTCATAGGAGGTAAAGATCTCGTGGGCCTTCAGAAAATACTCCAGCGCTCTTTTGTAGCAACCCTTCTGGTAATAGGGCATCCCCTTGGCGATCTGCTCCTGACCGGCTGTCAGATGCGGAGGCCCCGTCTTGACGGCGCTGCCGCCGCAGGCAATCAGTCCCGGAATGATCAGAAGAAAAATAACGAAAGCCTTTCTTTTCATCGGCCGTCTTACCTCCTTAACCCCGCGTCCATGTTTTTCCCCTCAGGAGCAGGCGGAATGTCCTTCCGGATGAGCATGTTTTTCTGTGCCGCCTTTACCAGCCGGTCGATTTCTCTCACCGCATCCCGGGTCTCCTGGAGGCCTCGTTTTGTGGACTTCGTGATCGCGGGCACATCCTCACTCCCCCTTTCAACATTGGCGAGAATCTGATCAATCTTGTCCATGGCGTCATTGATCTTCTCGAGAAGCTCGTCGGACTTGATAAGACCACCAACCGTGCCCTCCCCGGCCTCGACGCCGGCAACGATGGTCCGCACGTCCTTGAGGGTCGCATCGACGTTCTGCAGAGAGGAAAAGAGCGGTCCCTCGGGATCCTGGAGCTCTGCCACGATGTCCGAGAGATTCTGGATGGCACTGATGAGCATCTTCGCCGTCTTCTCCACCTCGAATTCCTGCATGATGTCATCGAGGGATTTCCTGTCCACTGACATGATCTCTCCACGCTCAGGAATCGGCGCTTCCTTGAGTGGACCCGGGCGGATCGAGACATACTCGGAGCCGATGATCGTGGGGCTTTCCACCGTGGCCACCGTATCCTTCCGGATCCGTGACGCGTACTCCTCGAGAATGGCCAGCTCCACGCGGACCTTGTCCTCGACGAGGGTGATCTTCTTAACCTTGCCGATATCCGTCTTGAAGAGCTTCACCGGCGCGCCAACCTGCAGGTTGTAACCTTCCTTGAACGTCGTATAGTAGGTCACGTAATTCCTGAACCAGTCCTGACCCCGCCCGATGAGGACAACGGTGACCAGAACAAACAAAACCACTGCCGTCATGAAAAGCCCGACGGTTTTTTCAATTCGACTGAATTTAAGTTCCATCACTTCCCCCCACGGTTTAATCCCGGCTCCGCCGGGAAGTCACGGGCCCATCTACCTCAGGGTGATGACCTCCAGCTTCCCCTCGATGATCCTCACCTTTTTTGTCGTCGCCTCCCGGATAAAGGCTTCATCACTGAATGAAAAAACAGCGGTCACTTTTTTGGACAGGTACTCTTTCGTCAGCTGAACGGCACTCTCGTAGTGGACCCGCGTCAGGGTCTCTCTTGCGGGCTCCACGAGAAGGATCTCCGCCCCCTTGACAAGCTCACGGATGATAATGGCCGCCCTGACCTCGTCACGGAAAACCTGTGAGGGCCTGAGGTCCAGCTTGTCCTCGATGCCGAAAATGCGGCAGAGATACATAACCTCATCGCCCACCTTCAGGGATCTGCGACCCTCCAGGTAGTATTTCTGCCACATGATATTCTCCCCGATCGTCCGGTTCGACAGAAGGGTTGAATCCGCCGATATGTAGCCGACCTTCCTCTTGTAAGGAAGAAGCTTCCGGTAATCGGAGAAATCGAGGGCCGCACCACGATAACAAAATACACCCTCCAGGGGCTTTTCAAGGGCCGCCAGAGCCCGCAGAAAAAGATGGGTATCATCGAAACGATCCCCTTCAACGTAGATCACATCCCCCTCGGAGATGGTGCAGTCAAAATTTTGCAGCCCCTTTCCCCTTCCGATGGGTGCCAGACTATAGCCTGCGATTTCTACCAGTTTCAAAGCCATGTCTATAAATAAAACAAAAAGGACAGGATCCCGCTGATCACCATGCAGAAGAATAAACATTCGACGGCCCCCTTCGAGGTTGCGACGGGGACCTCCGTGATGGACCTGCCGACGGAAAACCCGCGGAACACGGACACTACCGCGATGGCCACTCCGAAGAAAAGCGCTTTCAATGCTGACACAATATAATCTTCCGGTGTGAGGGCCTTTCCGATCTGCGGTAGAAAATTTTGCATCGGTAGATTCGTACTCATCCAGACGATGGCGTAGCCCCCGAGGATCGCGCTGGTCGCGAATATAAAAACAAGACACACCATCGCCGTCACAATACCGATCAGCCTTGGCAGGGCATAAAGCCTGACAGGGTCAATACCCCCCATTTCCATGGTCTCCATCTCGCGGAGCACGTTCATGTAACCCGTTTCAATCGTGACGGCCGTGGCAGACCTGAGAATCACGATCAGCGCTGTTGTGATCGGCCCCAGTTCCCTGACCAGGATGACGACGACGTACTTGCCCAGATCGACCTGGCCCGATATTTTGCTGAACTGCAGGATGAGCGAGGTCCCGAGGATGAGGGCCACGGGGATGACAATCCAGAGAGCCTGGACCGCCGTGAAATACACCTGTTCCAGGGTGACCCGGTAAAGAAGGGATCTTCCCTCCCTCGGCCAGCGGAACATCTCCCGAATCATCCTCCAGGCAAAGGCGCTTAGATCGAGATAGTGACTGAACCCTTCGATGGTCCTGCGCCCCACCCGGCCAGTGAAATCGGACACGACGACCAGGGGATTTGTGATCTGCATCAGGATTTCCCGTCCCGTTGAATTTTTTCTACCGGGATCCCTACCTCAACGGTGTGACCCCGTATAGACCTCAAAACAAGGCCTGCAAAATGGACACAGTATTCATATCTCAAGGCGGTGACCTTCGTCAATTTTTTTCCCCGGATGGGAGAGGCCAATATAAAAAAAGGGGGCAAAAAGGGGTGTGATTCGACCCCCTTGCCCTCCGGCAAAAGAATGATCTTTAGTTCATTCCCGTAACCGCTCAGGTCGTCCTGGGCTCCACGATATACCTGACGACCAGGTCGCCAACTTCGCGAGTGCCGTACCCCATTTTCCCGGCATCCATGCTTCGCACGTCGTTTTTCACGACGGCCTTGACGGCCTCGAGGAGCATGCTCGCCGACGACGCCTCACCGAGGTGGTCCAGCATCATCTGGGCGGCACACACGGCCGCCAGCGGGTTGATCTTATTGAGGCCCGTGTATTTCGGCGCCGACCCGCTGATGGGTTCAAACATGGAAACGGCTTTCGGGTTGACATTCCCGCCTGCGGCGATCCCCATTCCGCCCTGGATCATGGCGCCGAGATCCGTGATGATGTCACCGAACATGTTGTCCGTGACGATGACATCGAAGTACTCCGGATTTTTAACCATCCACATACAGATCGCATCGACGTGAGCGTAGTCGAGCTCAATGTCCGGATAGTCCCTGCCGACCTCACGAAATACGCGCTCCCAGAGGTCGAAGGCATAGGTGAGGACATTCGTCTTCCCGCAGAGGGTGAGCTTTTTTCTCCTGTTTCTCCTCCGGCAGTAGTCGAAGGCAAAACGGATACAGCGCTCGACCCCGCGCCTCGTGTTGACGGATTCCTGGATGGCGACTTCATCGGGTGTGCCCTTCCTGAGGAATCCGCCGCTGCCGGCATAGAGACCTTCCGTGTTTTCACGGACAACCACAAAGTCAATGTCCTCCGGGCCCTTGTCTTTGATGGGGGTATAGACACCGGGGAAGAGCACAATGGGCCTCAAATTGATGTAAAGGTCGAGCTCGAACCGGAGCTTCAGCAGGACCTCCCGTTCCAGTATACCCGGCTTCACCTCGGGGTGACCGAGGGCACCGAGCAGTATGGCGTCCATCTGTCTCAGCTCCCGGAGAACCCGATCGGGAAGGAGCTCCCCCTTCTTGAGGTAGCGATCACCGCCCAGGTCATGGTAGACGAGGCTGAACTCAGGCCCTCCTGCATCGGTGATGGCCTTGAGGGCCTTCACGGCCTCCGCGATGACCTCGGGACCGGTCCCGTCCCCAGGGATGACGCCGATGTTGTAAGCTTTCATCGTTATCTCCTCACCGTTTTCTTCTTCAGCTTGTTCTGCCTCACATGCTCGACGAGCCCCCCCGTCTGTATGAGATTTCTCATGAAATCGGGAATCGGCTGGGCCGAACAGGTTTTATGGCTCGTCATATTTTCGATCTTTCCCGTCGAAAGATCCACGGAGATCTTCTCCCCCTCCTGTAGCAATTCCTCGGCCTCGCCGGATTCGATGAGGGGAAGCCCGATATTGAAAGCACTCCGATAAAAAATCCTGGCAAAACTGCGGGCAATAACGGCACGGACTCCGGCTTCTTTCAGCGCGAGGGGGGCATGCTCGCGAGAGGACCCGCAGCCAAAGTTCCTCCCCGCCACGATGATGTCGTCCGCCTCCACGGCACCTGCGAAATCCGGCCTTGCATCGGCAAAGACATGCTTCGCAAGCTGAACGCCGTCGGAGATGTTACAATAGCGGGCGGGAATGATGAGATCGGTATCCACGTCATCCCCGAATTTCCACACCCGCCCTTCAAAACGCATCGCTTCCCTCACTTTTTCAACGGGAGTGATTGTCCGGCACGGCTGCCATGCCGGGAAAACAGGAATGCTGGAATGTTGGAATGCTGGGTCTTTTAGAAACCATTATTCCATTACTCCAGGTATCCATTATTTAATTTTTCACTTACACATACCAGGGTAAAATATTTTTGACAGCGCGAATCAAAGTTTTTTCGGTAACGATGCTTACCGAAGCGGAGCGACAGCGAAGGCAACTGTCTGAGCCCGCAGGGCGAGTTTTGCCTTCGCAGCGCAGCAAGGTTTAGCAACGTCGAAAAAATTTTTTGAGCGCACAAAAATATTTTACTCCACCGCTTCACAGTTCGTCCGGCCCTCCGATCCGCCCCAGTACCGCCGACGCCGCCGCCACGTAGGGGTTACAGAGATAAACCTCGCTCTTCGGATGCCCCATGCGCCCGATGAAATTGCGGTTTGTCGTCGAGAGGGCCCGCTCCCCCTCTGCGAGGATCCCCATGTGACCGCCCAGGCAGGGACCGCAGCAGGGAGGCCCGATGACAGCACCGGCCTTCAGGAAGGTCTCGATCACGCCCTCCTTCACGGCTTCCTTCAGGATCCAGGGGGATCCCGGTATCACGATGAGACGGAGCCCCCTGGCCGCCTTTTTTCCCTTCAGGACGCGCGCTGCATCCCGCAGATCCTCGAGCCAGCCGTTCGTGCAGGACCCGATGAAGACCTGGTCCAGAGGCACCTTCCCCACGGATGAAAGGGGACGGTCATTGGCCGGAGAAGGAGGAAAGGCCACCTGGGGTTCGATTTGGTTTACATCGATCCGTATGACTTTTGCGTAACGAATATCGGGATCGCTTCTGAAGACCCTGGGTTTCAGGTTTGAACGACCCCTCACATAAGAGAGGGCCTTCTCATCGGGTTCCATGATGCCGTTTTTCGCCCCGGCCTCCACGGCCATGTTCGCCATGGCAAAGCGCTGATGCATGGGAAGCTCCCGGACGACGGGGCCGGTAAACTCCATCGCGCTGTAGAGGGCGCCCTCAACGCCGATGAGGCCGATGGTGTAAAGGATGAGATCCTTTCCGGTCACCCATTTTCTTCTTCGCCCCGTGTACTCGAGGCGGATCGTCGGCGGGACCTTCAGCCAGATTTCCCCCGTGGCCATGACGGCAGCGAGATCGGTGCTGCCGACACCGGTCGAAAAGGCCCCGAGAGCACCGTAGGCACAGGTGTGGCTGTCCGCCCCGATGACGACCATCCCGGGGACGACAAGTCCCTTCTCCGGCAGGATCACGTGACCGATGCCGGCTTCGCCCACTTCGAAGTAGTTCTTGATGCGGTGCTTTTTCGCAAATTCCCGCATCCGTTTCGCCTGCTGGGCCGAGGCGATGTCCTTGTTGGGCACAAAGTGATCCGCCACAAGGGCAACCTTGTTGCGGTTGAACACCCTCTCCGCACCGATCTCCTCGAAGACCCGGATGGCCAGCGGTGCCGTAAAATCATGGGCAAAGGCGAGGTCCACCTTCACTTCAATGAGATCACCCGGAGACACCGATCTCGACCCCGCATGGGCAGCGAGTATCTTTTCCGTAATGGTCATGGCCGCGATCTTGTTCCCGCTCATGGTTTCCGATGATTGTGGTTCAGACGGTCTTTGCTCAACTTGTACTGAAAACTGTCCACCAGGGCCAGCCAGCTCGCCTCGATGACGCTTTCCGACACACCGACGGTGCTCCAGATTTCATTCTGGTCCTGCGACTCAATGAGGACCCTCACCTTGGCGGCCGTGCCCTCGCTACCGTCGAGGATGTTGACCTTGAAATCGACGAGGTGCATCTCGTCAATTTCAGGGTAGAAGGTACGGAGGGCCTTCCGGAGCGCATTGTCAAGCGCATTGATAGGGCCGTTGCCCTCGGCCGCCGTGATCTCCACCTCGTCTCCCACCCAGATCTTGATCATGGCCTGGGCGTGAGAAGGGTTTTCCTCGTCCTTCTCGTTGATCACGCGGAAAAGCTCGAGTTCAAAAGGTTCCTCAAACTGGCCGGTGGCCTTTTTGATGATCAGGGCAAGCGATCCGTCGGCGGCATCGAAAGTATAACCCTGATGCTCCATCTGTTTGATCACCTGGACGATCTTTCTGCTGGCCGATTTGTCCCGGCCAAGCGACAGGCCCAGCTCCCTGGCCTTGTACTCGATGGTGCTTTTGCCCGAGAGGTCCGAGGCCAGGACCCTTCTTTGATTCCCCACGCGCGCCGGGTCGATATGTTCATAGGCGGATGGGTTTTTCTGGACGGCGTTCACATGAACACCCGCCTTGTGGGCAAAGGCGCTCCGGCCGACGAAAGGCCTGGAGTTCAAAAGCGGGATGTTGGCGATATCGCTCACGAAGTGCGAGAGGTTCATGAGCTGCCGGATCGAGGACTCCGCCAGGCACTTCTTCTGCATCTTAATCTGGAGATTGGCGATAATGGGGATCAGGTCGGCATTGCCGCAGCGTTCCCCGAAGCCGTTGATGGTTCCCTGAACCATCCTGGCACCGGCTGAAACGGCGGCCAGCGAGTTGGCCACGCTAAGCCCGCCGTCATTATGAGCATGAATGCCCAGAAGTTTGCCGGGGACGATATCGGACATCTCCCGGGAGATCCGGTAGACCTCCTCCGGAAGGGACCCGCCGTTGGTATCGCACAGAACGATCATGTCCGCCCCTGCCGAGAGGGCCGTCCGGATGGTATCCCTCGCGTAGGCGGGGTTGGACTTGTATCCGTCGAAGAAATGCTCCGCGTCGTATATGACCTCCTTGCCGCTGTCCTTGAGAAAACGGACGGTGTCCCGGATCATGGCCAGATTCTCCTTGAGAGACACTTTCAGGATCTCGAGAACGTGGAGATTCCATGTTTTTCCGAAAATGGTCACTACGGGTGTTGCGGCATCGAGGAGGGCCGTCAGGTTCGGGCACTCGCGGGGTTTGATCCCCGCTTTCCGAGTGCTCCCGAAAGCCGAGAGTTTTGCGTTCCTGAACGTTTTTCCCCGCGCCAGCTCAAAGAAGTGCATATCCTTCGGATTCGATCCCGGCCATCCGCCTTCAATGTAGTGGAACCCGATGTCATCGAGCCGCTGGGCGACGCGCAGTTTCTCGTCGGCGGAGAAGTTGACCTGTTCACCCTGGGTCCCGTCTCTCAGGGTAGTGTCATAGATCAGCACATCCCATTTCTTCATGATGCTCATTCCCCCATAAATTGAAAATCCGTTACCGGGTAACCGGATAACGGATTTTCAACAGGTTTATGTCCTCACCATTATTCCATTATCGGTCCCCTACGTCATCCAGACGTATCCTGTATGACGATGATAATGATGGGCCGAATGATGGAAATAATGTTCCGGATCATGAGTTTTATAATGAATTCCCTTTCGTTCAGTGGTATTTATAGATTTGATAGAGATTTGTCAATAAAAAAATGCATTCCGTCATGGATAAACCCTTGAAAGGACTCAACCTCAAGATTCACCGACAGCGACCGATAGGAGGGTTGTCCATGACCACATCACCATGTGAGGCTATGATCCCGATGAATAAAAAGACCAATTTTTTGATCCTTTCATTTATTTTCCTTTTCTTGATGGCCCTTCCGGCTCTTTCCGTCGCGGAGGACGCGGCATTCCGTTGCGGCGGAGAAACCGTCTCCGTGGGCGACTCCACGTATGTCGTCCTGAAGACCTGCGGGGAGCCGGCCCGGAAGGAAAAAACGGGCACAGCCGGCGCCGCGAAGAGGGACAAAACCGCCTCCGGTCAGAAGGCCGTCAAGGGAGCATCAACGCGCGTTGAGAAGTGGTACTACGACGAGGGGTACGGAGGCTACGTCTATATCCTCACCTTCCAGGGCAACACCCTGAGAAAGATCGAGAAGGGCGGACGGGGCAGATAACAGGGACATTTTCCCCTCCTCATGAGTTGCCATTCGTGGATTTCCCGCGCATACGACTGCGCCGCGCGCGGCCCACGGCCAGAGAAGCGATACCGAAAAATCCCACCGCCGTAAACAGTTCCATACCCAGGTGAAGCGTCACGAAGGCGAAGCCGATCAGGGGCAGGAGAGTAAGTCTCACGGCCGCCTTCAGGATCTCATGGTCGGAAATGACACGGGCAACGGGAGGGGAGAGATTTTCATAGATTTGCACCATAGATTCTCCGGCCCTGTGACCGCGCAGATGATGCTCCCTGAAATCCCTCAAGATCTGCACGTGAGGTTCCATCGGTGATCCGAAGGCCGCCGTTGCGATGAAACACCCGCCCCCGCCGCCCCCCCCTCCGCTGCCGCTGCTAGCTGAAGAGGAGGAAGCCGTCGTGAAACTCCATGTGCTCGGGGAGGCCAGGTTGACCCCCTCGTTGTCCTCAACGGATGTCGTGACCGTGGCGGTGTAAACCGTGCTGTAGTCGAAATTGACCGACGGGGTAAAGGTAGCCCGATAAGTCCCGCTATCGTAACTGACGGCACCCCCAACCGCCTCACCATCCCTTGACAGGGAGAAGGATGCAACCGAAATGGACGAGGCATTCATGGACTCGTTGAAGGTCACCGAAACGGTCGAAGCGACGGCCACGCCGGTCGTGCCGCTTCCGGGGCTACGGATACTGATCACAGGCGCTGTGCCCTCCTGCGTAACGGTGAACGTCTTGTCGGCGACGGTCATCGTTCCCGTTCTTCGCTTGGTCCCGGTATTTTGAGAAACAGAATAGCTGATCGTCCCGTTTCCCGTCCCGCTCGAGCCGGCGGTGATCGTGATCCATGCGTTGTTGCTCGCGGCCGTCCAGTTACAGCTCTCCCCGCAGGTCACGCTGACACTACCGGAACCGGAAGAAGGGCCTAAAGAATGACTGGCGGGCGAGATCGAACAGATGCAGGTTCCACCCGAATAGGCAATGGTGTAATCGCCGAAATCCACGGAACTTGTGAGTTCCGAATAGGCAATTTGGAAATAGCCCGATTCTCCCCAGTCTGTGCCCCAGCTGTTCTTGACGATGAAGTACTGGCCGGTGTCGCTGTACCCGACGATGACAATGGCATGTGCGCCCTGGTAGGTCCCCGATGTGTGAACGTAAATGCCGCTGCTGTAGGAATAAAAGTCGGAGTAAACGACCATCGTGGTAATAAGGGGGCCGTAAGTGTAGAGAGCGTCTCTGATGGCATCCACAGTGGGGGAGGTGGTCGCGACCCATGACCAGCTCTGGATATGATAAGTTGAAGTCTGGTAGGTCGAACAGGCATTGGCGCAATTGCCGTTTGCTGCCATGTAGTGATAACAATCCTCGAGGGGCAGACCCACGTCGCGTATGTAATTAGAGGCCAAGTTGATGGAGCCGCCTTCTTCGCAGTTTCCCGCGTCGCCGCAGGAGACAAGGACCTGCTCCGAGAGGTCCAAATTCACCCCTGGCGTGTTGTTGCTGATGAGGGTGGCCGACTCCAGCGCGGCCGTCGTGGCAAAAGCCCAGCAGCTTCCGCAGGTCGACTGGTCCCGGATCGGTGTGACGAAATTTCCGTTGTTATTCCTCCAGTCAAGGCTCGCCGGTGCTGTCACGGGGGGAGGCGCAGGCAAAGGGATTTCTGCGCCGGTCAGGAATACCGCAGGCTTGATGAGACCGAGGCGTGCTTTTCTCTCCTCGGGGCTCAGCCGCGTCATGGATGTTTCTGCGGCGTGCCAGCCGGCCCCCTTCAGTTCAATGGCTGCCTTGACCTGTGATATCTCGTCTGCCCGCGACAGGGTGAACGGCGAACCGCAGGCCAGGAAAACAGCGATCGACAGGAGGATCCGCTTGAAGCAGCGAGCTGTTGTCATGGATTCCAAACACCTCTGACCACCAGAGGGTCTCCGGTGTGCTTGTTCAGTTGCAAAAGTGAAAATGACTGTTCGGATGGCTGAATCGCGAGCAAATGCTTTTTCGATGCACCACGCCCCCTGCCGCAACGACTCCATTTGTTTCTATCGGCAGAATTCCTGAATTCTTCACGGAAAAAACAGGGGTTAATCGAGGCGTTTTCTGAATCGTTTCAAGGCACCAGTGAAGACAACCAGGCCTAGAAGGGTGAGGCCCAGAAACTGCGGCCAGAGGATCTCCATGCCCACGCCTTTGAGAAATATCCCCCGGATGATGACGAGCATGTACCTCAGGGGGACGACGTAGGTCAGATACTGAACCATATCGGGCATATTGGCTATGGGGAAGACAAATCCCGAGAGCATGAAGAAGGGGAGGATGAAGAAGAAGGTCGTCATCATGGCCTGTTGCCGCGTCGATGAGACGGTGGATATAAAAAGACCAATGCCCAGCGTACTCAGGAGGAACAGACAGACGGCAAAAAAGAGCAGGGGGATACTCCCCATCAGGGGAATCCGGAACCAATAGATGGCAAAGACCGTCACGACCATCATCTGGACGAAGGCAATGATGACATAAGGAATCGTTTTCCCCGCGATGAATTCGGCAGGCTTGAGAGGCGTGACGATGAGCTGTTCCATGGTCCCTGCCTCTTTTTCCTTGATGATCGCCATGGAGGTGAGAAGAAGTGTCAGGATCATGATGAGCACCGCAACGATTCCGGGCACGAAGAAATACTGGCTCTCCAGGTTGGGGTTGTACCAGGTCCGGATGCGACCGTCGATCTGCCCATAATCGACCATCCGGGGATAGAGTTCCTTCATGAATTTTTGATTCAGACGGTCCACCACGAGCTGCGTGTAGGCGATCCGCACGGCGGCGATGTTGCTCATGCTGCCGTCGGCGAGGATCTGGATCGCCGCCGTCTCCCCCTTTCGTATCCGCTCGCTGAAATTGGGTCCCACCTTGATGAGGAGGTCCACCTTTCTTCGAAGGAGAAGCTCCTCGAGATCCCTGGAATTCTCCGGGTAATGGGTCACCCGGAACATGGGGCTTCCCTCCAGGGCGTCCCGCAGCTCCCTGCTTTCCCTCGTATGGGACTGGTCGAGGAACGCGACCTGGATGTCCCGGACGTCGGTGGAAACGACGTACCCGAAAATGAGAATCATGATGAAGGGCGCGACAACGAGGATGGGGCGGTTCTTCCTGTCCCTGAAGAGCTGGATGAATTCCTTTCGAACGAGTTCCCGGATTCTCAGCCAGGACATCTCACATCCCCTCCCGTCTGAACACGATGAGCGTCAAGGCGGCAAGCACCGCGTACATAACGAGCAATACGGCGCAACTCGGCCACAGGACCGCCAGACCCAGGCCGCGAAGATAAAGCCCGTTCAAGATATCGATGTAATAGGTCGCGGGGACAATAGAGGTCACCAGCTGGATGAATTTCGGCATGTTGGCAACAGGAAAGACAAAGTCGGAAAGAAGGAGTGAGGGCAGATAGGTGATGAGGATCGCAACCTGGTTCGCCACCAGCTGGGATTTCGTCACGACGGAAATGAGCAGGCCCAGACCCAACGCAACGCACAGATAGAGGGTCGTGGCCAGCACCATGAGCCAGAAGCTGGATTTCATGACCACGCCGAAGAGAAACTGTCCCATCAGCATGGCCACGAAGACATCGGTCATGGCGATGAAGAAATAGGGGATGGCTTTCCCGGTCAGGAACTCCTCCGCCCGGATGGGGAGCGACTTGATCGTCTCCATCGTCCCGTTTTCGTATTCCCGGGCAATCACGAGGGACGTCAGCATGGCGCCCACGATCATGATGATGACGGCGATGATCCCGGGGACGATGAACTTCCGGCTCTCCAGGTCTTCGTTGAACCAGACCCTGATGCGCCCCTCCACGGGGGGGTTCATCTTCTCCCTCCCCTGCCGGCTGAGGAAATCGACGAAGAGCCGGTTGTTGTAACGCTCGATGAAGGCGGTGATATACCCGCGGGAAAGGCTGGCAAAATTCGGGTCGCTTCCATCGAGGAGGACCTGGAGCTGCGCCTTACGGTCCGCCCGGATGTCGGCGGTCCAGCCCGGCGGGATGACGAGGACAATGGTCGTGCTTCCCTTGTCGAGCTCTTTCACGGCGGCGTCGTCATCCGGGAGATGGGCGATCACATTGAAGTAGGGAGATGCATCGACCTGGTGGATGAAGTCCCGGCTGGAACTCGTTTTGTCATGGTCCACGACCATGACGCCGACATCTTCCACGTCGAGGCTCAAGGCATACCCGAAGAGAAGGATCAGCACCAGCGGCAGGATAAAGGCGAGATAGAGGCTCCTGAAATCCCGGATCAGGTGATAGTATTCCTTTCGGGCGGTGGCCCGGATGTTGGCGATCCTCACGCGCTGCCGCTCCTGGACATGAGCTTGATAAATACATTGTTCAGGGTCGCACCGGGGCGGTCGGGGAAGGTCTCTCGAATGATGTCTCCGGGATTCCCGATGGCCACAATCTTCCCTTCGTTGATCATGACAATGCGCTCGCAGTTCAGCGCCTCGTCCATGTAATGGGTGGTCATAAAGACCGTGACACCCTCGCGGGCAAGGTTTCCGATGAAATCCCAGAAGTGGCGTCGCGCGATGGGATCCACACCCGAGGTGGGTTCATCGAGGAACAGGATCTCCGGACGGTGGAGGAGCGCACAGCCCAGTGCCAGCCTCTGCCGCCACCCCGGCGGGAGCTCGCGGGTGAGTCTCGAGCTCACATCCTGAAGGCGGGTGAGCTTGAGGGCCCACTCGATCCGCTCGGGCCACTGCCGCTCCGGCACTTCGTAGACGCCCAGGTAAAAGCGGATGTTTTCAAGGGGTGTCAGTTCCTCGTAGAGCGAAAACTTCTGGGACATGTAGCCGATGATCCTTTTAATCTCCTCGGATTGGGTGATGATGTCATAGCCCGCTACCTGACCGGAACCTGCCGTGGGGGTAATGATGCCGCAGAGCATGCGGATCGTCGTGGACTTCCCCGCGCCGTTCGGGCCCAGGAAACCGAAAATCTCGCCTTTCCGGATCGAGAAGGAGACCCTGTCCACGGCCACGAAATCGCCAAACCGTTTCTCCAGGTCTCGCACCTGGACGATGTCATTGTTTGAAATTGTCATTCGCCACCTCGTCGTCCACCGCCTGGATTCGATGGATCATGGCTTCCTCCAGGTTCGGGAAGGAGGCTCGGATCTCACCGGGCTCGGCCACCTGCAGGACCCGGGCACGGTGCATCAGAGCGAGTTGATCACATTTCTCTCCCTCGTCGAGATAGGCCGTTGAAACAACGATGGTCATACCCTCCCGCTTCATCTCCAGGAGGATGTCCCAGAACTCCTGCCGGGACACGGGATCAACGCCGTTGGTCGGCTCGTCAAGGATCAAAAGGGAGGGCTGGTGCACGAGGACGCAGGCCAGACCGAGCTTCTGTTTCATGCCGCCCGAAAGGTCGCCCGCGAGCCGGTCCACGAAGGGCAAAAGGTTGGAAAACCCCAGGTAGCGCTCCCGCCGTTTTTTCCGCGCGTCTCCACGGATACCGAAAATATCCATGAAGAAAGCGAGGTTTTCCGCGACGGTGAGATCCTGGTAGAGCCCGAAGCGCTGGGGCATGTAACCGATGAGGTTCTTGACCGCCCTTCTCTCAGAGACCACATCGAGACCGTTCACGAGGATGTGCCCTGAGGTGGGCGGCATCATGGTGGCGATCATTCGCAGGAGGGTCGACTTCCCCGCACCGTCTGAGCCCGCGAGTCCGAAAATGCTCCCGCGAGTGATGTCGAGGGATACATTGTCCACGGCGGTGATATCACCGAACCGCCTGGAGACGTTTTCGACCTTGATGATGGGGTTAACAGTTGTCACGCTGGTTTCTTGCCCTGCCTTTAGCCTTGCGCCTTATTTCAGCCAGGCATCCGCGGGCATGCCGGACTTCAGTTCAAGGTCAGGGTTGGGGAGGATGATCTGAACGAGATAAACGATTTTGACCCTTTCCTTTTGGGTCTGGATGATCTTTGGCGTGAATTCACCTTCCGGTGAAATGTAGGAGACGGAACCATTGTACACCTTGCCGGGGAAGGTGTCCACCTTGACCTCCGCCTTCTGGCCCGGTTTGACTCTGCCGATTTCCGTCTCACCGACAAAGATTTTCAGCTTCACCTCGGAGAGATCAGATAGTGTCAGAACCTGGCGGCTGGGAGAAACAACGACGCCGGGCTCCACATTGCGGCTTGTAATGATTCCGCCGTAGGGCGCCTTGAGCTGCGTATGACTGAGCTGAATCTCGGCCAGATCCGCCCCTGCCTTTGAGGCCTTTACCTGGGCCGCAGCCGCTTCGACCTGCTGCCCGATGGATTCCAGGTTTTGAAGGTTGCCCGTGGCCTGGCGGAGGACCGCTTCGGCTTCGGTGAGACGCGCACGTGCCGTATCATGAGCCAGCGTCACCGCCTCCCATTCCTTTTTCGAAACCACCGTTCGCTCGTAGAGCTGGTCGAAACGCTCCTTGTTGCTTCGGGCCTCCGCGAGAACATCCTTCGCACTGGCCACACCCGCCTCTGCGCGTGTGACATCGGCCGGAAGGGTCTTGCGGTTGATGTCGAGAACCGTTCTGAGCTGTTTGAGGTTCTCTTCAGCTTTTTTCAGGTTTGCCCTGGCCTGTTCACAGGCAGCCACATATTCCTGACGGTCCAGTTCGGCAAGCACCTGGTCCTTCGTCACCGACTGTCCTTCCTTCACATGGACAGTGATGACGCGGCCGCTCACCTGAAAGGCCAGTTCCGACTGGGTTGATTCGATGGTCCCTGAGTAATAAAGTTCCTGAAGTTTCGCCTTCCGCTGCCCGAAATAAACCACTACGGCAACGGTCAGAAAAAGGATGAGAAACACCGCCAGGATGATCTTTCTTCTCAAGGCTCCTCCTCGATGGAAAGATAAAGTCGCGGGGCTGGATTCGAAACGCCGTCAGACTATCATCGAGGGGTGAAATTCTCAAGGGAATTGATCCGGAAAGGTGTATCTTTCGAAGCGGATCAGTCGTAAAAGGCGAGCCGGGTACTTTCGCAGGTCATTCGTCCGAGATCGGGGCTGCTTTCGATCAGGCCATCATCTTCACTTCGAAATGCTGATCGAGGCGCATGGCCGCGAAAAGGGAAAAAAGATCTCTGGAGGCGTTGACAACAGAGAGCCTTCCACCCTTCTTCTTCAGGGCGTTATGCGTGGAAATCAGGACGCCGAGCCCGATGGAGTCAATCATGCGAACACCGGTAAGATCAACGACGATGCCCTGGATCCCCTCATCCATGAGAGACCAGAGGCTCCGCCGGAGTTCCTGTGCGGAAGAGGCGATGATATCTCTGCCCGGCAGGATGACATTTTGTTTTTCTTTCTGGCGCTTTTCTCTCACTTGAAAAAATCCTCCTCAATATGCCTTCGTGTTCCATTCGGGCCGAACCCGCGAAACCGGACACCGGGGAATGGAATGCACCTCGGTCATTAGGCCCCTCATCATCAGGGCGCTTTCCCGATTTCGAAGTGTCGGTCCAGCTGCATGGCCGTGAAGAGATCGAGAATCTCTTTGGAGACATTGGTTACCGCCAATTTCACCCCTTTTTTACGAAGCGCATTATGGGCGGTGATCAGGACGCCGAGACCGACGGAGTCCACCATCCGGACATGGGTCAGGTCGAGAACAAGGGCCCTGGGGCTATTCCTCATCACGGAACGAACATCCTTCTTGAAGGTTTCAATCGTCGACGCCACAAGGTCACCGGAGGGTTGCAAAACGTTGGGCTCGCTCTTTTCTTTTCCTCCGACTTTTCTCCCCATGATTCCTCCTCGACTGCCGGCATCGCCGGGACATTCACTCTGATTGCCGTTTTGTTCGACCCGTCCTCCCCGGACGAGGCCAGTTTGTCAAATGTCCGCGGTCAGTCATCTTTATTTGAACCGCAGCATCAGGCGGTTCCCCCGATCATTAAACCATACCTCGGAGGCATACTGTCGCATGATGAAAAGACCCCGGCCGGATTCCGAACGGACCCTGGGTTTTCTTTTAATATGATTTTTCCAGTCAAATCCCGCCCCCTCATCTTCCACTTCCATGACCAGGGCGCCCTCATCCAGGTGAACCCTGTAACGGATCATCTTCTGTGGATCTTCCTGATTGCCATGCCGGATCGCGTTGGTGAGTGCCTCCCGCATCGACAGCAAAATCCGGAAGGCTTTCTCCTGGATGCCCAGCTGCGAGAGGAAATTCTCCGTCTCCCGGCTGACCGCGTCGACCTGTTCCATTGCGGAAGAGAAGAGGATGGTGAGGTGATCGGACAATGTGCGTACTTCAAAAGTGGCATTCATTTTTTCAAGCTCACGATTGGGCGACAAATCCCTCTGACGCAAGAATCCTCCACACCGGACAGTTCCCCGGCCTATAGGTCCACCCCCAGAAGCAACAGGTCATCCTGGAGGGTTTGATGCTCAGGACAGATGGCGGTCACGATTTCACGAACAGCCGACCCGATGGGCAGGTCACGCGTCTCGACACAGGCCTCGATGAGATCAACCATGCTGTCCTCCCGCTTCCGCCAGCTCTCTCCGTATCGTTCGATCACGCCGTCTGTGTAGAAAAAGACCCTTCCTCCCTCAGAGACCGTCAGGGAAAGCGGTTCAAAGGATACGGCCTCGAACGCACCGAGGATGTCCCCTTTCGCCTCCAGTGTTTGAACGTCTCCACGGGCATCGAGATAGATGGCGGGGCAGTGGCCGGCGTTGATGAAGGTCAATTGCCTTGCCCTGCGATCGAGCCGGGCGTAACAGGCCGTCAGGTATTCACCGTCCCGCAGGAGCCGGGTGAAAACTTGATTGATGATCTGCATGGTCTCCCCCGGGGTGGTTCCGTTGCCGGTGTTCTGATGGATGAGGGCTTTCAATGCAAAGGTATTGTAGGAAGCCTTGATATCGTGTCCGCTGATATCCGCGACAAAGAAACCGAAGACGCCCGGACCTGAGGAAAAGACATCGTAAAAATCTCCACCGGCTTCAAGAATCGGGACGTAGCGAACGGCAAAATTCGCCTCGGGAAGATCCTCCGGACGAACCAGGATGGCTTGCTGTGCTTCCCGGACCTGCCTCAATCGTTCCGCCTGGGCTTCGATGACATACTGGTAAGTGTCCCGCGTCTCCAGGTGGCGCTGTACACGGGCGATGACCTCGAGCTTGTCGAAAGGCTTGGTGATGTAATCCACGGCGCCCAGGGTGAGTCCTTTGATCTTGCTGCCCACGTCATCGACGGCCGTGACAAATATGATGGGGATGTCCGCTGTCATCGGATCGGACTTGAGCATGCGGCACACATCGAAACCGCTCTCGCCGGGCATCATGATGTCCAGCAGGATGACGGACGGGCGCTTGCGCTTCGCCAGTTCTCTCCCTTCCTGACCATTGAGCGCGGCAAGAAAGGCATAGCCTTCTACCTTGAGGATGGCTTCCAGCAATCTGATGTTTGCGGGGTTATCGTCGATGATGAGAACGGCTGGCGTTATTCGGGTGCCGGTCTTCTCCAGCAGGGGCTGGATTCTCACTTCGGAGCTGTTGTGCATGTTTTCCTTTCGGGGGGCCGGATACCTCGCATCGTCCGTCCCTAAGCTCTTTCCTGCGCGGTCTGCCTCCCCTCTTCGCTGATGCGCTGACTCGCGACCTTCTCTTCCATGATGGATTCGATGGTTTTAGACAGTTCTTCCATATTGAAAGGTTTTTGAATAAACCCGCTGCATCCCCGATCGAGAATCTTGGCCGCCTCACCATCGATGCTGTAGCCACTCAAAAGGAGGACCTTGACGGCGGGATTTATTTTTTTCATCTGATCGAAGGCCTCACCGCCACCCATTTTAGGCATGATCATGTCCAGAAGAACGATGTCGATTTCCCCTTTGCTCCGGCCATAGATTTCGAGCGCTTCACTCCCGTCCCTGGCCGTGTAGACATGGTAACCCATCGTTTTCAGCAGTTCCTGACCCACCTCAAGCATCGAATCCTCATCGTCTACCAGGAGTACCGTCTCCCTGCCTTTTTTGATGGGCTCAACCACCTCAACGGCCTTGATGACTTTTTTCCCCGAAGCCGGCAGGTATATTTTAAATGTAGACCCGCTCCCTATTTCGGACTCGACATCGATGAATCCGCCGTGTCCCTTGATGATCCCGTAAGCGGAGGCCAGCCCCAGACCCGTCCCCCGACCCATCTCCTTCGTCGTGAAGAAGGGCTCGAAGATGCGCTCCATCGTGTTTTTATCCATACCGATCCCGTTATCCGTGATCGTGAACAGCACATAATGACCGGGTTTCGGGTTATAAAGCTTGTCCTTCATGGCCTCATGATTGGTGTTTCCGGTTTTCAGGGTCATATCACCGCCACCCGTCATGGCGTCAGCCGCGTTGACAAAGAGGTTCATGAGAACCTGTTCGATCTGCCCGGCGTCGGCTTCAATAGAACACAATTCCGGATCGAGATCATAATGAATGACAATGTCTTTCCTTGTCCTGCTGAACGTTTCGGCGGCTTCCTGCAGCATCTGGTTCAGGTCCAGGGGCCTGACCTCGTATCGCCCCTTCCTCGCATAACCCAAAAGCTGACCCGTCAAGCGGGATCCGCTCTGAACCTGCTTTTCCATGCCCTTCAACCGCTCATAAAAAGGATGGCTCGGCTCGAGGTCAAAGAGCATCAGAGAGATGTTCCCCTGGATGACCATCAGGAGATTGTTGAAATCGTGGGCGATGCCGCCGGCGAGTGTTCCAATGGCTTCCATCTTTTGCGCATGCTGAAGTTGCGCTTCCATCCGCTGTCGATCGGTCACGTCATCGAGAACGACGATGACCGTCTTCTTCACTTCCTCCACCATGGGGAGGATCTTGACCAGGATCTGTCTTGATTGAAGCTTCAGGGGCGCATCATCATGCACCGTCTGGGAGACCGAAAGAACCTTGGAAACCATCTCTTCCATCCGGGTCCGGTCCTCGTCCTGGAAGAGGTCCCGAAAGTGAGAGGCCAGAAGCCGCTCCTCCGGGATGCCGCCGAGACGGACAGCCGTCGGGTTGGCATACACGATCCGCCCGTCCGGTGTGATTTCCAGGATACCCTCCGCCAGGGTGTTCAGAACCGTCTCATAGTGCTTCTTGACCGTCAGCAGCTCCCGGGTCACCTGCCGGGCATGGAGACCATCCGTGCCGAGGATCCGATCCGGGAGTTTCCGGCTGCCCTTCAGGTCGAATTCATGCAGGGCTTCCTGAATGGTCTTGGACATGGTGCCCAAGGGACCCTTGGCGATGCACAGATCCGCCCCGAACTCCCGGTGGTTGAACCCTTCCTCTTCTGCGGCGATGGCCGAGACAATGACCAGGAAGACGTCTTTCAGCCTCGGCATACCCCGGATAATCTGACAGAGTTTCTTCCCGTCGATATTGGGCATGATGAGGTCAACAAATATGATATCCGGGGTGTAGGTCTGGATGATGTCCAGGGCCATCAGACCGTCTTCAGCAGTCATGACCTGATATCCCTGTTTGGTGAGAAACCTCGTCATGAACTCCAGCATGACGGGATGGTTATCGACGACTAGTGATTTCTTCTTCATAGGATTCGCCCTTCAATTCGAATATTTTATCTTTGACGTCCTGTCCCTTGACCCTGTTCCGCCCTTCCCGCTTCGCCTCGTAGAGAAATTCGTCGGCCTGTTCCATCAGGACATCGAAAGTGGTCCTCTGATCCTTCGCCGGATTGAAACTGGAGACACCGAAGCTCGAGGTGATCCTGATATCTTTTCCCTTCAACCGAAACACCTTCTCCGAAACGACACGCCTCAGCCGTTCGCCCACCAGGCAAGCCGGCTGAAGATCCGTCTCCGGGAGCACGATAAGAAACTCTTCCCCGCCGTAGCGGGCGACCCAGTCAATGTCCTGACGGATCGAGGCGGTCAGACAGTGGACAAACTCTTTCAGAATTTGATCCCCCGCTTTATGTCCGAACTCATCGTTGATGTCTTTGAAGTGGTCGATGTCGCACATGATGATCGATAGCGGATGGCCGTACCGATGCGACCTTTTGATTTCCTGGGGAAGCCTCTCCATGAGGTAGACCCGATTGAAGATCCCCGTCAGGGGGTCCTGGATGGACAGGGTCCTGATCTCCTCGTTCGTCATCTTCAGCGACTTTTCGAGCTCGAGGATCCGCTGTGCTGTCTTCAGTCGCACGAGCAGTTCCGACGGGTTAATGGGCTTGACAAGGTATTCATCGGCACCGGCTTCCAGCCCCCGCACGATGTCGGACTTGGAATCCTTCACGGTAAGAACAATAATATAGATGTAACCGGGCAGATCATCATGCCGGATCGCGTGACAGAGCTGTAAACCATCCATCTCCGGCATGATCCAGTCCGTGATGACAATCGGATAAAAACTGTGCTTCAGGATCTCCAGGGCGTCCCGCCCGTTCACGGCAACGCGAATCTCGCTGCAGCCGGCCTCCTGAAGAATCTTTTCCAGAAGCCTCCGGGTCACCGGATCATCTTCAACGACAAGGATGGGATAGGCGTTTTTCATGTTCTCCAATCAGGGGCCATCCCCTGTCCGATGATTAATCTCTACCCGTCAGCACCATGGTCCCGACGATCTGCTCAAGGTTGTCTTTGATTTTCTCCGCCGCCTCAACCGTCCCGTTCAGTTCATTCGCCCGGGCATTGCCCTCGATGGTCTTCGCCAGTTCGTGAATCTCCCCGAACCCGAGGTTGACAGCCGCGCCCCGGATGGAATGGGCGGACATGGCCATCTTTTCGAAGTCCATTTCATCTACGGCGGCGTTGATGTGATCGAGCTCTGAGAGGCTGTTCTCCAGAAAGAGCTCCACCAGTTCCAGGAATTCCTCCTCGCTGAATCCGATTTGATCTGCCATTTGCCTGAAGTTCATACCGGCCTCACAACCATCTCAAAATAGATGCCGGGTGAAAAACACCCGTTAAGTCGCTTCACCCCCGGGGACCCACTTGCTGATCACCTGGAGAATATCTTCCTTGCGTATCGGCTTCGAAATATAATCATCCATGCCGGCTTCCATGCACTTGTCCCGATCCCCCGTCATGGTGTGAGCGGTCATCGCGATGATCGGAAGGTGTTGACCGCTTTCTTTCTCCCGCTGGCGGATGATCGCCGAAGCTTCATAACCGTCCATTTCGGGCATCTGGCAGTCCATGAAAACGAGGTCATATCCGCCTCTTTCGATCATCCTGACGGCGTCCCGACCGTTACCGGCCAGATCCGCGCGGCAGCCGAGCTTTTCGAGCATCCTCAGAGCCAGCTTCTGATTGAGAAGATTATCTTCAACGATGAGGACATGGGCTCTCGCTGTTGCAGACTCCATGGCTGTCGATGGGGACTGCGATGCGCGGGCCTCGGCAAGGGTATGACGGGTGATGAGCGGCGTCGTTACACCCTGAAGCTTGGATCCCCACGCCGTCGCCAGGGCCTCCATGAGCGTGGCCGGATGGATCGGTCTCACCAGGTAGGCCGTGAAGCCCGCATCCGATAAACGCCTGGCGTCGCCCCGCTTGCCGACGGCGGCAATCACGATGAGAATTGCATCCTTCAGTTGCGAATCCGATTTGATCCGTCGGCCGATGGATGCCGTATTGTCATCCTCGAGATTCGAATCGATGATGGCCATCTGGTAGGGCTGTCCCGATGCGCAGGCGTTGCGCATGGAAGCGATGGCCTCCTCCGACGTCTGCACGGCGTCGCCTTTCATGCCCCAATTCGATGTGAGGTCGAGAAGCGTCTGCCGGTTGATTTTGTTTCGATCCACCATTAGGATGCGAACACCCTCGAGACTGGCCGCCGGGATGGCCAGGGTCTGTGGAGCCCTGTCCAGGCCCAGCCGGATGGTGAACCAGAAGGTCGAGCCCCGGCCCAGCGTGCTGCTGACGCCGATGGTCCCCCCCATGAATTCCACAATCTGCTTTGATATGGCCAATCCCAGCCCCGTTCCGCCGTAACGACGCGTCATGGACGCATCGGCCTGGGTGAACTTCTCGAAGATGAACTCGAGCTTTTCCTCGGAAATGCCGATACCGTTGTCCTCCACGGCAAATCTGAACTCAGCCTGCCCATCGGCCAGCGGCTGCCATCCAACGTGGATGAGCACAAAGCCCTGCTGCGTGAATTTGAGCGCGTTGCCCGTAAGGTTGATGAGCACCTGCCGAATCCGGCCGGGATCTCCAATGACCCGCCGCGGGGCGTCCTGCGCGTATTGAACGCCAAGTTCGAGCCCCTTCTCGCGCGCCTTGAGGGACAGCAGTTCTGTAACACCCTCAACGGTTGTCCTCAGATCAAAGGGGATCTGCTCAAGGGCCATTTTTTTCGCTTCCAGCTTCGAGAAGTCCAAGATGTCATTGATCAGTTTGAGGAGGATTTCCGCCGAATCGCGAACGGCCTCTGCATACTCCCGCTGCTCCGGCGAGAGCTCCGTGTCGAGAAGGAGATTGGAAAAACCGATCACGCCGTTGATCGGCGTGCGGATCTCATGACTCATGTTGGCGAGGAACTGGGATTTCGTGCAGTTAGCGACTTCAGCGGCCAGGGCCATGACATTGGCCCGCTCAATGGCCTCTTCAAGCTGTTTGTTGGTGGCCTCCAGTTCAACATTGATGGTTTCCGCTTCTTCCTTCGCTTTCTGCAAACGCTCCTCCGAGGCCTTGCGATCGGAAATATCAATCAGAATGCCCCGGACGCCCAGTATCTTTCCGCCGAGCTGGACAGGACCCACGTGAATCAGGGCGGGGAAGGTCCCCCCGTCCTTCCTCAGGGCAGTATACTCCGCGCCGAGGATCTCTCCTCTGAGGGCCCGGAAGATATCCTCCCTGGCCCGGGGTCGTTCCTCGGGGGCAAGCATCGTCAGGGCGTCGATTCCCCTTTCAAACTCAATTGTCGAGTACCCGAAAGTCTCAAGGGCTGTCCTGTTGACAAAGGTCAACATCCCTTCCGAATCCATCTCGAAAACGGTCTGAGGAAGGGAGTTGGCCAGTTCCCGTCCCGAAGTCTCCAGAATTACTCGGCAAACGGCTTCTGCTTGCATCTGAACCCTTTTCTTTGTTTCGTCACAGGCTTCCGGACAGGGCTCCATACTGCCCGGCAGTGCGCCTGTTAGGGAGATCGGATATTCTGGAAAATTCTTGAGTAACTCCACTGACTTGTTCCTGTTTTCAAGGAGCCCGTTGGCCCTTCCGAAACACTCCCTTTTTCATAAAATACTGATATAATAAGAAGGTGATCGGGTGGCCGATGAAAATGGACTTTGCTTTTACAGCTCCGGCCACCGGCCCAAACCTTTGTGTCTGAAGGCTCCGCCCGTGGGCAGACAAGACTCCGCCGAAGGGTTGTTGATGCAATAAGCAGACCATAGCCACTTAAAATAATGCCTTGATTTTTAAACCATTTTACGGCACCGGATGTTCAACATGATGTGCTTCATGCAGAAAGCTCAACTGATTCTGGCCTCGGCCTCGCCCCGGAGGGAGGAACTGCTGTCTCTCGCCGGGATTTCCTTTCGGGTCATACCCAGTGAGGTGAACGAGGGGATGGTCGGAGATGAATCACCGGAGGGTCACGTCCTTCGCCTCTCCGAGGAGAAGGCCGCTTCCGTTGCCGGGATGTATCCTGATGCCTGGGTCCTGGGGGCCGATACCGTCGTGATCATCAACGGCGAGGTCCTCGGAAAGCCCACCCGCAGAGAGGAGGCCCGGGTGATGATGCACAAATTAAGCGGGAGGACCCACCGGGTCATCACGGGTTTCACTCTATTGAAGGCGACGACGAAAGCCAGGGTCCGCAAAGCCGTCACGTCCGCCGTCACCTTCAGGGAAATGACAGCGGAAGAAATGGAGTGGTATATCGAAACTGAAGAGCCTTACGACAAGGCAGGGGGCTATGCCGTGCAGGGACGGGCGGCCCTTTTCATCCGTGCAATCAGCGGATCACACACAAATGTCATCGGGCTGCCCATCTGCGAGGTGGTCGAAGCCCTTCGTGAAGTCGGGGCCATGGATTTTGGCGTGGAGGATGGTCATGTCGGACGTTCGGGATAACATCCGTATCGTGAGAGAAACCATCGCAGAAGCGGCGCTCCGAAACGGCCGGAGACCCTCCGATGTGAGACTCATGGCCGTGACAAAGACCGTCGATGACGACCGGATCATGGAAGCCATCGACTGCGGTGTAGACATCATCGGTGAAAACTATGTGCAGGAGGCCAGGCGCAAGATCGACAAGATGGGCAAGAGTGTCGAGTGGCATTTGATCGGTTATCTCCAATCCAATAAGGCCAAGTACGCTGTGCGGCTCTTCGACATGATTCATTCCGTCGACCGGATGAGCCTCGCGCGGGAACTTGACAGCCGGGCCCGGGCCGTAGACCGGCCGGTGAAGATCCTCATCGAGGTGAATCTCAGCGGCGAGGCCACTAAAAGCGGCGCCCCAAGGGAGGACGTTCCCGGTTTCATTGAGGAACTCTCCATGCTCGATCATCTCTCCATCCAGGGTCTGATGACCATGGCACCCTGGTTCGATGACCCCGAGGACGCCAGACCCTTCTTCCGGATGCTGCGGGCGCTCCGGGACGAAATCGCCCGCGCAGACTTTCCGCGCGTCGAGATGAGGGAACTTTCCATGGGGATGACAGCCGATTACGAGGTGGCCGTCGAGGAGGGTGCCACTATTGTGCGGATCGGCCGGAAGATCTTCGGGGAAAGAACTTGAGGGATAATGGAGTACTGGAATTATGGAATAATGGGTTTTTCACCAAAAGACCCTCTGCCCAATATTCCATCATTCCATCATTCCAATATTCCTTCCTTATGCACCTGTCTTTCCCTTATACAGGAATCGTTCGAAGAACCGGTGGAAGGCCGTCCAGTCCGAGTCGGTCTCCGCGGAGCCGTCGATAAACTCGTGGAAGGCATTGATCTTGGCGTCCAGGTCATCCACCATGTGGATAACGAGGGCCTCCACGGTCTTGGGCCTTTTGGGGGAGCCGAACTCCGTCTCGCCGTGATGGCTGACGAGGATGTGCTTGATCTCCATGGCGAGCGCCTGGGGGAAGTTCTCGATCCCGGCAATCTTGGCATCGAGCATTTCCACACTCATGACGATGTGTCCGACAAGTCTCCCCTCGGTACTATAGTCAATCATACCGTCGTAGTTGAACTCGACGATCTTGCCGATGTCGTGAAGGATCCCCCCGGTGATGAGGAGGTCTCTCCGAATTGTCGGGTAGTGACGCGCCACCATATCCAGGAGTCTCACCGTCGATAGGGTATGCTCCAGAAGGCCGCCGATGTAAGCGTGGTGAAACCCTTTCGCTGCCGGGGCTTTCTTGAAGCGGCTCACGAAGGTCTCGTCGGCGAAGAAGGCTTCCAGAAGCGCTTTGAGCCAGGGATCCTCGATGGTGTTCACATAGCCTCTAAAGGCCTCGAACATCTCATCGATATTCTCCCTGGAGACGGGTGCGTAATCCTCGGGATGAATGTGGGTGCCGTCGATCTTCGAGATTTCCGATATGTTGATCTGCAGGGCATTCCGGTAACTGACGGCCCGGCCGGTGACGTGGACCACATCCCCCCGCTTGAAGAGTTTCTCCAGGGCGGCGGCATTGTCCCAGATCTTGCCGTCGATGTCGCCTGTCCGGTCGCGAAGGCGCAGATTGATATAGGGTGCTCCCTTCTGCGTGAAGGCCGTGTTTTTTTCCGTCACCAGGAAGGAGCTCCTGACGGTCTGCCCCGCCCTGAGGTCCTTCACAAAAACATTTTTGGTCTCCGAATTGTCGCGCATATAAGCCCCTCTCTCTCCAAAGAGGATTTAAAGAAATGTCCGAAGCGAACAGCTAAAACCTGATCCGCTCCGGGTGGGCATACACCCTCATCTTCCCGTTTCTCACATACCCGATGAGCGTGATCCCGAACTCCGCAGCCAGGGCGACGGCCCTCGAGGTGGGCGCCGAGTGGGATATGATGACGGGAGAGCCCATAATACGGATCTTGTGGACGATCTCGGCGGATACCCGACCCGTGGTCAGGACCACCTTATCCGACAGCGGAAGGTCCCTCAAAAGGGCATGGCCCCCCAGCATGTCAATCGTATTATGCCTTCCGATATCCTCCCGGGCAACGATGATCCGCCCCGGCGTGGCCAGGGCCGAGCAGTGCGTCCCCCGCGTAGCATCATGCATGACCGCTGAACGGAGCAGCGCGCTCATCAGTCTCAAGACCTGTCGGGGAGTGAGCACAACGCCGTCGGGGATCCTCCTTTTCGGGTCCCTTTCGCCGTCACCATGGCGAACCAGACCGCGGGCGCCGCTCGAGGCAAGGGTCCGCCCTGCAGGTCTTCCCGAAATCCCACGACTCTTCCCCGCCGCAACACGAACCTCGACGCGACCGCCGTTTGCTGCGACGCTCATGGCAAGAATGTCCCCCTTTTTTTCAACGATCCCTTCCGACTTCAGAAACCCCGCCGCGAGTTCCTCCAGGTGCTGTCCCGTGCAGGCGATGCTGATCACCTGCCGGCCGTTGAGGACGATTTCGACCATTCGCTCCCGGACGATGCGCGATGACACCTTCGAGGCTTTTGCCCCGTCGTAGGAGACGATCCGAATCCGTTCGCCGGCCCCGGCGGCCTTCTTTTTCATTTCTCCTTGCGCTCCCTGAGCATCCGGTGGTCACCCACCCGTATGGTGAGTTTGGTCACGTCAAAATATTCCATGAGCGGGATGATGAACTTGCGGGTCAGTCCCGTGAGATCCTTGAATGTGGCCGGTGTCGCCTTCCCGTCTTTCACGAGGAGCTTCACGTAATCGTCTCTCAGTTGATTCATGGGATCCCTGTGAAAGTACAGATCCTCCGTCACCTTCACAATAACGCCCTCCTTGAGGAGAACGCCGAGAACGCTCTGAACCTCCTCGGGTTTCGAATCGAATCGCTCCAGGACCTCCTTCACCGAAGGGGGGGATAGTTTCGCTTTGAGATAGGCCTGCACGATCTTCGCTTTCAATCCCTCGAGCTCGCCTTTCAGGCTCACGCGGTGGCCCGTCAGGCGCACGCTTTCCTTCTCCACGGCGATACGGCCTTCCTTCTCAAGTTCCTTCGCGGCCATGTTGAAAAGCTTGGAATCGACCTCCGCGGGAAGGATCATCCTGAGCTCCTCCTTCGGCATGCCCCCCTTCAGGGGATGCTTCCGGTGATAATCTTCAATCTCGGTGATGAGACTGTCCTGAAGGGCCTGGTAAGCAGAGTAGGCGATGATTCTCGAATTGTCCTTCTCCGGCAGGATAACCTTCTTTTTCTGAATCAGGTCTCTGAGGATCTTCTGGAGATCAGCCATGGCGCCACCCGTCCGGACGGCGAGGTCCCAGACGGAAAGACCGGCGGGTCCCGCTCGGCCGATGATGGTCTCGGCCCTTTCGGCATCGCTTCCGGAACGAAGGACCTCCAGTTCCCCCAGAAATCTTTCGATGCCCCGTTTCTGCTTCCGTCCCCGGGGGTCGAGGATTTCGCCGCCGCCAATGGTCCTCACGGGAGAGTAGCTCCGTATGACGAAGCGGTCCCGTCCCATGACGACGACGGGGGATTCCAGAAGCATCTGGGCGAAAGTATTCTCGCCGGGCGTGATCTCCTCCCGGGCGAGGAGAAGAACCCTTGCGATCATTTCGCTTGTACCGGTGTGGAATCTCACCAGTCCCCTCGTCTTGAGTTTCCTCTCTCCGCCGCGCAGGTAGTGGAGGTAAACGTCCAGCCGTTGAGAGGGTTCGAAGATCCCGGGGTGTGTCAGCACCTCCCCCCGCAAGACCGTCTCTTTTTCGACGCCCTGGAGGTTGATGGCCGTTCGCTGTCCGGACTGGGCAGCCTCCTGGCCTTCGTTGTGCACCTGAATCCCCCTGATCTTGGCCTGGATTTGAGAGGGCATGACCTTCACCGTATCCCCGACCTCCACCTTGCCGGAAATGAGGGTTCCCGTGACCACGGTGCCGAAACCCTTCATCGTGAAGACCCGATCGATGGGAAGCCGGAAAAGACCTGAGTCGCGCCGATCCTCAAGGATGGAGATGGTCTCCCCGATCGCCCGGCGAAGTTCTGGGATGCCTCTGCCCGTTATAGCGGAACAGGGAATTATCGGCGCATCCACCAGAAAGGTTCCCTTCAGAAATTCCCGGATGTCATCCCTCACGAGGGAAAGCCATTCCTCGTCCACGAGATCGACCTTGGTGACCGCCACGACACCGTGCCGAATACCGAGGAGCGTGCAGATGTCGAGGTGTTCCCTCGTCTGCGGCATGACCCCCTCATCGGCCGCGATGACCATGATGACGAGATCGATCCCCGTGGCACCGGCGACCATGTTCTTCACAAATTTTTCATGGCCGGGCACGTCGACCACACCGATCCTCTGGTCACCCTCCAGATCGAGGGGCGCAAAGCCGAGCTCAATGGTAATTCCCCTCTCCTTTTCTTCCTTGAGGCGGTCGGTGTCCACACCGGTCAGCGCCTTGACCAGAGCCGTTTTTCCATGATCCACATGTCCGGCCGTGCCGAGAACGATATGCTTCATTCGATGGTTCTTTCTGTCCTGAAAGGTCGCTCACCCCGTGGCAATTCGAACTGCGATTTCCTGTCATGTCCTTCCGCGGAAGACCAGGGTCTTGAAAAAATAACAAAACAGCGGCATTTAAACAACTATTAAAAACGAGCGCTGCCGCTGCGACTCCCGCCAGAAAGGGGTTGTCAGAAGTGCGGGCCCGTGTTAACAGACCTTCTCAACGGAACAGGATATGCGCATTCTCGGCTTGGACTACGGAGAAAAAAGAATCGGGCTCGCCATTTCCGACGAGATGGGAATCACCGCCCAGGGTCTTCCCACGCTGACGCGAAAGGATCTCGAGAAGGATCTGGCGGCCCTCGAGAAGGTCACCCGGCAGTTTGCTGTTGAAAAAATCGTGATCGGATATCCCTTGCGACTGAACGGAACCGAGGGGATCCAGTGCGAAAAGGTCAACCGCTTCGCCGGAATCCTCGAAAAGAGGTTTTCCATCCCGATCTTCAAGTGGGATGAGACCCTCACGACCAGCCAGGCCGAGGCGATCCTCACGGACGCGAAGGTCAGCCGAAAAAAACGAAAGGCCGTCGTGGACAAACTCGCCGCCATGATCATCCTGCAGGATTACCTGGACCATCTGAAAAAGGACGGGGTCAAGGGCAACGAATGAAATTTTCCGGAAAGAAATTCTTTTTCCTCTTCGCCATGGCAACCGTTTTCATTGTCGTTCCCCTGCTGATCATAATGGTGTACGCCAAGAATCCCGTCGACAGGAACATCCCGCTGCGGGTGGTCGACATCCCCAGAGGAGCCTCTTTCAGCCGCGTGATGGACATTCTGGAAGGTGAAGGCCTTGTGCGGCAGCGGGAACTTTTTCATCTACTCGCCTTGCTGAGAAACGGAACGAGGCAGGTCCGGGCGGGAGAATACGAGTTTTCAGGCCGGATGTCCCCTGCGGACATTCTGGGAAAGCTCGTTCGCGGGGAAATCAAGGGCTACTTCATCACGGTGCCCGAGGGTTTCACAGCCCGAGAGACACTTGGCCGGCTTGTGGCTTCAAAGCTCGTAGACGAAAAAGAATTCCTGCGTCTCAGCAGGGACAGGGAATTCCTGTCGACGCTGGGCATCGAGGGGCGAGGTCTGGAGGGATATCTCTTCCCGGAGACCTATCTTCTGGACCGCTCCATGGATACGCGGACCATCATCAGGACCATGGTGAATCAATTCTGGCATCATGTCACACCCTCGATGAGGAAGCGATCGGCGGACCTGGGCTTGACGGTCGATCAATTTGTCACCCTCGCCTCCATCATCGAAAAGGAAACCGGTCGCAAGGAAGAGATGCCGCTCATCTCGGCCGTTTTTCACAATCGCCTCAAGCGGCGGATGCCGCTTCAGAGCGACCCTACCGTGATCTACGGGCTTCCCGACTTTGATGGAAACCTGCGGAAGAAAGATCTTCTAAAAAAGACACCCTATAATACCTATCTCTTCGCGGGGCTCCCGCCGGGACCCATCGCCAGCCCCGGCATGGATGCCCTGCAGGCCGCCCTCCACCCCACCGACGTCACCTATCTCTACTTTGTGTCAAAAAATGACGGCTCCCACCATTTCTCCGACCATTTGAGTAAACACAGCGAGGCCGTCCAGAAGTACCAGCTCCGGAATAGAAAACCCTAAAAAGCTAAAATTTTCCTTGACATTACGGGTGGCCGACTCTATATTCCGGCCAAGTGGAGGAAAGTGGATGATAGTGGAGTGCTTTTTGCATATTCTTGATATCAGAGGATTTTAGTCATGTCCGTTTTCAGGGGAAGATATTACCACACCATCGACGATAAAGGAAGGATCATCTTTCCGGCAAAACTCCGGGAGGTCTTCGCGGAGAAGTATGACAACCGCATGGTCATCACCAACTGGGATGGCTACCTGATGGTCTTCCCCTATGACGAATGGAGAATCCTGGAAGAGAAGGTCAGCCTGCAATCCCTGCTCAAAAAAGAGGTGCGGGCCTTTCAGCGCTTCTTCATGTCAGGCGCCGTGGACTGCACCTTCGACGGCCAGGGCAGAATCCTTATACCGCCGGCACTGCGGGAGTACGCCAAGCTGGAAAAAGACATTGTCCTTGCGGGGATGGTGAAGGTCATAGAAATCTGGGGCAAGGAACGCTTCGAGGAGGAGATTGTAAAGTCCGGCGCCAGCATAGAGAGCTTCAGCGATTACATGGCCGATCTGGGAATCTAGTCCCGCTGGATGCGTCCTTTAACGACAAGGAGACGCCGGGAAGAAGGGGAAACTCTTCTTTTCATCACGCCGGCGAAATGAGGCGATGAAGACCGCAGGATCCCCCTTTCACAAACCGGTCATGGTGCGGGAGATCCTTGAATCGCTCCGCTGCAAACCCGGCGGGCTTTACGTGGACGGCACGGTGGGGGGCGGAGGTCACGCCCTGGCGATCCTGAGGGCCTCCTCTCCCGACGGCATCCTGGTCGGGATTGATCAGGATGACGACGCTCTTTCAGAATCTGAAAAGATCCTGCAGGCCTTCGGTGAACGAAAGATCCTCATGAAGGGGAATTGCGCCGACCTGGATCGGATCCTGGCCCGCCTCCACATCGGGGAAGTGGACGGCCTCCTCCTGGATCTGGGGGTATCGTCCCATCAGCTCGATACCATCGAGCGGGGTTTTAGTTTTTCCTCCGATGCCCCCCTCGACATGAGGATGGACAGGGACCGCAAGATTCGCGCTTCCGACCTCGTCAACGGCCTTGAGGAGAAAGATCTCGCGAGGATCATCCGTGAATACGGGGAGGAAATAAGGGCGGCTAAGGTCGCAAGGGCCATAGTGGAAAGGCGTAAGATCGCGCCCCTTAAAACAACGTCCGAACTGGCGTCACTGATCGCGAAGGCCGTCGGAGGCGCCGGCAGGCGGGAGAGAATCCATCCGGCCACAAGGACCTTTCAGGCCCTGCGGATCGCGGTGAATGAAGAACTCACGAATCTCCACGGGGCGATTCTCAGAAGCGTCCCCTGTCTGAAAAAAGGAGGACGGTTTTCCATCATCTCTTTTCATTCACTCGAAGACCGGATCGTGAAGAACGCCTTCCGTTCACTGGAGAAGGGGTGCATTTGTCCTCCCGACTTTCCCGTGTGCAGTTGCGGGAGAAAGCCACAGTTGAAGGTTTTGACGAAGAGACCGGTGAGCCCCGGTCCCGGCGAAATAGAGGAAAACCCGAGATCAAGAAGCGCGAAGCTCAGAACGGCCGAAAGGATTTGAGACATGCCTATCGCGAAGGTGGCCAGGAGCCGGACACACTTGGACACCCGGGCGCGGACGGGATTGAAGGTTTCGAGTTTCATCCTCGCCGTTTGCGTCCTCGTGGCCGCCGCTCTTCTCTATGTCTGGTCCCATCTGAAGAATACGCAACTGAAGTACCAGATGGCGGAGGAGATCAGCATCCGGAACAGTCTCCAAGAAGAGAGCCGGAAGCTGAAGGTTGAAATCGCAACCTTGAAATCACCGAAACGCATCGAGGCCATCGCCAGGGAAAAACTCAACATGTCCTATCCGGAAAGGGAGCAGGTCATACTGATAAAATGAACGGGGCATCAAAAAAATGGTACAAATTCCGACTGCTGACCGTCCTGCTGTTTTTCGTGGCCCTTTTCGTCGCCCTCATGACCCGGGCCTTTCACCTCCAGATCATGTCCGGCAGCACGTACAAGGTCATGGCGGAGAGGCAGCACACAAAAAGTCTGCCCCTGCCTCCCGAAAGGGGCCTGATTTTCGATCGAAACGGTGAAAAACTGGCGGCGAGCCTGCTCGTAGACTCCGTCTTCATAGACCCTTCAAAAGTGAGCGACGCCGATTCAACGGCATCCAGACTCTCCACGGTTCTCCATCTGAAAAAGAAACAGATTCTTCAGCAGATTTCGAAGTCGAAAAATTTCTGCTGGGTCTCCAGAATGATTTCGCCCGCCCAGGCCGGCCAGATCCAGGCCCTGGAGCTCGACGGTGTTTACCTCGTGCAGGAGCCCAAGCGCTTCTACCCCAACAAGGAGCTTGCGGGACAGCTCATCGGATCCGTGGGGCTTGACTCCAACGGCCTGGAAGGGTTAGAAATCAAATATGAGAATTATTTAAAGGGCGAAACGGACAAGGTCCTCTGGGGAAGAGACGCCAAAGGCAGGAAGCTCTACCTTGCCGATGGACCGGCAGAGGAGAAAAAGGACGTCATCCACAATCTCATTCTCACCATCGACAGTCGCATCCAGTATCTTGTCGAATCCCATCTGAAAGAGGCCATCCAGAAAACAGGAGCCCGGGGGGGTATGGCGATCGTCATGGACCCCAAGACAGGGCAGATCCTCGCGATGGCCAACGAACCGGCCTTTAATCCCAACAACTTCCACCACGGCGACAAGGAACTGAAACGGAACAAAGCCATCACCGACGTCTTCGACCCGGGATCCACTTTCAAGCCGTTCCTGGCCGCAGCAGCCCTCGAAGAAGGTGTGGTGAAAGAGACGGACCGGTTCTACTGTGAAAACGGCGCCTACCGGGTGGCGAACGTGACCATTCACGAGGCCAACCTGAAGAAACACGGTTCCCTCACGTTTCGCGAGGTCCTCAAGTATTCGAGCAATATCGGCGCCGTGAAGGTGTCTCAGAAAGTGGGGAAGCGGAAATTCCACCAATGCATACAGAATTTCGGATTCGGCCATAAGACGGGCATTGACCTCCCGGGTGAATCCGGGGGGCGGGTCCGGCCCTGTGAAAACTGGACGACGGTGGACGCAGCCACCATCGCCTTCGGCCAAGGCATCTCCGTGACGGCCCTTCAGCTCATCAGCGCCTTCTCCGCCATTGCCAACCAGGGGGTGCTCATGCAACCCTACATCGTACAGAAAATCGTCAACCAGCGCGGCGAGGTGGTCAAGGAATTCACTCCCACGGTCGTTCGTCAGGTGATCTCGCCGCGAACGGCAGAAAGGCTCACGGCCATCCTGACCGACGTCGTCGGCGAAGAGGGGGGAACCGGCAAAAAAGCCCGGATTCAGAACGTGGGTGTGGCGGGCAAAACGGGGACCTCCCAGAAATTCGACTTTGCGGCAAAGCGCTACTCACGGGAAAAGGTGCGGACCTCCTTCATGGGATTCTTCCCGTCGGGAAGTCCGCGGCTGGCCATCCTGGTCACCATCGATGAGCCTCAGCGGTTCAAGTGGGGCGGCGAGGCGGCAGCCCCGGTCTTCAAGGAGATCTCCCAACAGATTATCCGCTGCTTTGACAGCGGCATCGGTGAAGTGCCGACGATTGAAAAAGAGGACGTCACCAAGCCCGTGAAGATTCAACTGGCCTCGCTGCCCGAAGCGGCCTCCGCCGCAAACGGTACGGCCCCGGAGGCGGAAGACCTCCTGCCGGATTTCAGGGGGATGACGCTGAAGAACGCCCTAAAGGTGGCCCAGGAGCGCGAGATCGATATCAAGGTCGTCGGCAGCGGTTGGGCGGTGAGCCAGATTCCCGAGGCGGGAAGTGCGGTCAGGAAAAACCGTGCCTGTACCGTTTATTTTACAACGGGCCACTGAAGGAGATCATTGAAGCTATCGGAATTGATCCAAGGCGTTGAATTCCTGAAAAAAGAGGGAGACCTTTCGGGAGAGGTCTCTTCCGTCTGCTACGACTCCCGATGGTGCACGAAGGATTCGCTCTTCGTCGCCATTCCGGGACTCAAGCTCGACGGACACTACTTTATCCCGCAGGCCCTGACGCAGGGCAGCCGTTTCATCCTCTGCGAGAGGCCGGTCGACGCGCCCGCTGGTGTGACCGTCCTCCGGGTGAAGGACAGCCGACAGGCCCTGGGCATTGTTGGAAAGAATTTTTTCCGGAACCCCTCGTCCGCCCTCTGCCTGGTCGGGGTGACGGGGACAAACGGTAAAACCACGATTACCTATCTGCTGGAGTCCATCTTCAGGCAGGCGGGATATTCACCCGGCGTTATCGGGACGATCAACTACCGCTACCGATCGAAGGTGCGTGAGGCGGCCCACACGACACCGGAATCCTTCGACCTCCAGGGGATGCTCCGGGAGATGCTCGATGCGGGTGTCAGCCACGTGGTGATGGAGGTTTCCTCACACGCCCTGGACCAGAAAAGGGTGGATGACTGCGAATTCGATGCGGGGATCTTCACGAATCTCTCGCAAGATCACCTTGACTACCACCAGACGCTGGAAGCCTATTTCCAGGCGAAGAGACGCTTTTTCACAGAGGTTCTCGGCCAAAGGATCAAAGGGCGGAGACAGGGAATGATCATAAACGGCGACGACCTTTTCGGCAGGCGCATCCTGCAGGAGATGTCCCCTTCGCAGGTCCTCTCCTTCGGGCTGGAGGGTTCGTGCGATATCGGGGCAGCGCAATATTCTTTCTCTCTAGAGGGGATCGAAGCGGAGATCCGCACGCCGCGGGGCACTTTCCCGGCAAAGGCTCCCCTCGTCGGGCGATATAATCTCTACAACATCCTCGCCGCCACGGCGGCAGCCCATTCCCTGGGTATCGAAAGCAGGGCCGTCCAGGCAGGACTTTCGAATCTCGCGACGATTCCCGGCCGTCTCGAGAAGGTCAGTGCCGCGGGAGAGCCGGCCGTCTTCGTGGACTACGCTCACACGGAAGACGCCCTGAAAAAAGTCATCGAAAACCTGCTGCCCTTCAAAAAAGCGCGGCTTATCACGGTTTTCGGCTGCGGAGGGGACCGTGACCGGGGCAAACGTCCCCTCATGGGGAAAGCGGTCGTCACGCAGAGCGATCTTTCGATCCTGACGTCCGACAACCCGAGGACGGAAGATCCCCTGGCCATCCTCAGGCAGATCGAGCACGGGGTTGAGAAGGTCGGCGTGACGAAATACGCCATCGAGGACGTCCGGAAAGGTTTCGATGGAAAAGGTTATGTCGTCATCCCCGATCGCCGGGCGGCCATCCGCGAAGCCATCAAACTCGCCGGTCCCGAAGACATCGTGCTCATTGCCGGGAAAGGGCACGAAACCTATCAAATTATCGGGACCGAGAAATTCCCTTTTGACGACAGGGAAGAATGCCGGGAGGCGTTGAAAGCATCCGGACAAGGGAGGGGCCGATGGAAAAAGAGTCTCTCCCGCAGCTGAATGTCGAAGATATCCGAAGAGCCGCGGGGGCCGTCATGACCCCCGGTCACCGGGAAGGGAAATTCCTGGGGGTTTCAACGGATTCGAGACACATCACGAAGAGAAACCTCTTTGTGGCCCTCGTCGGAGAACGTTTCGACGGCCATGATTTTTTGAAAACGGCCGTCGCGGCCGGTGCATCGGGTGTTGTCATCCAACGGGACCGGAAGGAGAAAGTCAACTCACTGCCTGCCGAGGTGACGGTCCTGCACGTAGAGGACACGCTGAAAGCCCTAGGGGACATCGCCCGCTACTGGAGGATGAAATTCAAGGTCCCCGTCGTTGCGATCACGGGGAGTTCGGGCAAGACCACGACGAAAGAGATGGTGGCGACCGTTCTCGGGCAGACGAAAACAGTCCTCAAGAACGAGGGGAACCTCAACAACCTGATCGGACTTCCGCTGACCCTCTTCAAGCTCCATGACCGACACGAGGCGGTTGTCCTGGAAATGGGAACAAACAGGCGGGGGGAGATCCGCCGGCTCACGGAGATCGCCGATCCGGACATCGGCATCATCACGAATGTGGGCACCGCCCATCTCGAGGGGCTCAAGTCCCTGGAGATGATCCGGGAGGAAAAGGGGGACCTCTTCAACACCATGGCCGGCCGGGGTGTGGCCGTCATCAACAGCGATGACCCGAACCTCTCTCCCTGGGAGGAGCGATGGGCGGGTCAGAAGGTCACCTTCGGCATCCGGAGGGCGGCCGATGTTTACGCGGATCATATCACCCATGAGGGGGAGAAGGGAACGATCTTCACGCTCTGGACAGGGAAGGCCTCCCGTGAAATAACGGTGGCCACGATCGGGAACCATAACGTTTATAATGCGCTGGCCGCGGCGGCAGCGGCGCAGGCCTGCCACATCCCCTTTGACAAGATCTGCCGGGGACTCATGTCTTTCAGACCGGTTTCAGGGCGGATGGAAGTGCACCGGTTGAAGAACGGCGCCTTTCTCATCGACGACGCCTACAACGCCAACCCCGCTTCCGTCGGTGAAGCGCTGAAGACGCTCCGGGAACTGAAGGGGGAGAGCCGCAGTGTCGTCGTCCTCGGTGACATGCTCGAACTCGGCGACCAGTCGGAAAAACTCCACGAGGACATCGGCCGGATGATCGGCGAAACAGGTGTGGGAAAGGCTTTTCTCCGCGGGCAGTTCGCCAGAGCCGTGGCCCAGGGGGCCATGAAAAAGGGCCTCCAGGGAGATCAGATCCACCTCGATCTATCTCCCGAGGAGATCACGGAATCCCTGGGGCGCGGTCTCAGGGTGGGAGACTGGGTCCTGGTCAAAGGGTCCCGCAAGATGAGGATGGAGGAAGTCGTTCAGGAAATCGCTCGGAAAATCGGCCTTGAAAACTGAAAGGCCCCTATTGTGGTTTACGGTTCACTTTTGAGCCAACAGGAGATCGGAAGAGTTGATTTTTCACCTTTTATACCCGTTGCATGAAACCTATTCCTACTTCAACGTGTTCCGCTACATCACGTTCCGGACGATCTACGCCGTCATCACGGCCCTCTTCGTCTGCTTTGTGCTGGGTCCTTGGCTGATCCGAAAACTGGAGACCCTCAAGGTCGGGCAGCCCATTCGTGAGGACGGTCCGAGCTCCCACATGTCCAAAAAGGGAACGCCGACGATGGGCGGTATCCTCATCATCTTCGCCAGCGTGTTGTCGACCCTGCTCTGGGCAAACCTGACGAACCACCTGATCTGGCTCGTGGTCATGGTGACGGTGGGATTCGGCATCATCGGATTCATGGATGACTATCAGAAACTAACCGCGGGAAACAGCAAGGGCATCACAGCCAGAAAAAGGCTCAGCCTGGAGTTCCTGATCGCCATCTTTATCAGTATCGTCCTCTTTATCCGGCCCGATTTCAGCTCCGCCGTCACCCTTCCCTTTTTCAAGACCATCCTCCCCAACCTGGGGCTCGCCTACATCCTCTTTTCGACTTTCGTGATCGTCGGGACGGCCAATGCCGTCAATCTCACCGACGGACTGGATGGGCTTGCCATCGGTCCCGCCACGATCTGTTTTCTGACCTATCTACTCTTCGCCTACTTCGCCGGGAACGTCAAAATCGCCGGATACCTGCAGATCCCCTACGTGCCCGGTGCGGGCGAGCTGTCCGTCTTCTGCGGGGCCATGGGCGGGGCCTGTCTGGGCTTCCTGTGGTTCAATGCCTACCCGGCTCAGGTCTTCATGGGAGACGTGGGGTCCCTGTCCCTGGGAAGCGCCCTGGGGGCGCTGGCCATTATGACGAAACAGGAACTGCTCCTGGCCATTGTCGGAGGGGTCTTCGTACTCGAGGCGATCTCCGTCATATTCCAGGTGGGATACTACAGACTCTCTAACGGGCGACGCATCTTCCGGATGGCGCCCATTCACCATCACTTTGAACTCAAGGGCTGGGCGGAGCCCAAGGTGATTGTCCGATTCTGGATCATCTCCATATTGCTTGCGCTCCTCGCCATCAGTACCTTGAAGTTGAGGTAGAAAAGGAGGGCATGGAACTCGCCGGCAAAAGGGTTCTGGTCATCGGACTCGGCAAGACAGGTCAGTCCACGGTTCGCTTTCTCGCCGGGAGAGGCGTCTCCGTGGTGGCCACAGACGAGAAACCCCTCACCGAGATGGGGGATGCCGCCTCATCGCTTTCGGGCTTCAACCTGAAGCTCGCCTTCGGCCCTCAGGGCGCAGCCATCCTCTCGGGGGTGGATCTCATCATCCCTTCGCCGGGGGTGCCGCCGACGAACCCGCTGCTGGCAGAAGGCGTTAAACGCGGGGTCCCCATCCTCGCGGAGATCGAGGTGGCTTTCCGGTTTCTGAAACGGCCCGTGATCGCCATCACGGGAACGAATGGAAAGACGACGGCGACCACCCTCATCGGCGAGATCCTCCGGGCTTCAGGGAGGAAAGCCTATGTCGGCGGAAACATCGGTGACCCGCTGATCGGATACGTCGACGGCCCCCAGAAAGAGGAATTCGCCGTTGTGGAGGTGAGCAGCTTCCAACTTGAGTGGATCGAACAGTTCCGACCGATGGTGGCGGTGCTACTGAACGTGACCTATGACCACATCGATTATCACGGATCCTTCGAGGCCTACCGGAAGGCGAAGGAAAGAATCTTTGAAAATCAGGGTCCCGGGGACCTCGCCATCCTCAACGCCGATGAACCCTGGGCGAATCCCCTGGCCCGGCGGCTCAGGTCGAAGCGGAGTCTCTTCAGTTCGAAAGCGGAGATTTCCAACGGCATGTTTCTTCGCGGCGATGAGTTGATCCTGCGTGAGAATGGAGAGGACCGGGGAATTTATCCCGTCGGGATGATCCGGATCCCGGGGACCCATAACATAGAAAATGTGATGGCTTCCATCCTGGCCTGCCGCGCCTGCGGATGTCCGCGGGACAGGATGATCGAGGCGGTCCGTGCCTTCCGGGGGGTGGCCCACCGGATCGAGTTTGCGGGGGAGAAAAACGGCGTGGCCTTTTACGACGATTCGAAAGGGACGAACGTGGGTGCCGTCACCCGCGCCCTGGAGACCTTCTCACGCCCCGTGATTCTTCTTCTCGGCGGCCGCGACAAGGGAGGCGACTTCGACACCCTGGCAGCATTCATTTGCAAGGGTGTCAAGGAGATGATCCTCTTCGGCGAAGCGAGAGAGCACATCCGGCGGATGATCGGCGGTATCGTGAAGACGAGCCTGGCACCGACCCTGAGGGAGGCTGTTGAGAAAGCATATGCCAACGCTTCGACCGGCGATGTGGTGCTGCTTTCTCCGGGTTGCGCGAGTTTCGACGAGTTCAAGGACTACAGGGAGCGGGGAAATTTCTTCAAGGGGATGGTTCGGAAGATCATCGCCGGAGAGATTCCCAAAGGATAGAGAGGAAGGGGTCATGTCCGAACCGACACCGAGAGGAAGGCGACAGGATTTCATCATTATTGCCTCCACGCTGATCCTCATCGCTTTCGGGATCGTGATGATCTACAGCTCGAGCTACATCATCGCCACGCAGAAATTCGGCGACGGCTACTACTTCCTGAAAAAACAGATCTTCTTCCTGATCCTGGGATTGACGGCCATGATTTTTCTCTCGAAGCTTCCCTACACCTACCTCCGGAAGGTCGCGTATGCGGGTATCCTCCTTTCGGCGGTTCTGCTCATCGCTCTTTTCATCCCCGGGCTGGGTGTCAAGGTGGGCGGCGCGAGGCGCTGGCTGCGGCTGGGTGTGATTTCCTTCCAGGTATCGGAGTTTGTAAAAGTCTGCCTCGTCATTTTCCTCGCCCACTTCCTGGCGAAGAAGGCCGATCGTGTGAAGGAGTGGCAGATCTTTCTGCCGCCGCTCCTTATCGTGGGCGTCATGGCCGCCCTGGTTCTCAAGCAGCCGGACTTCGGGACGGCCGTGCTGATGATGGGCCTGATGCTCTTTCTGCTTTATCTCACGGGGTGCAGGATCCTGCACCTTTCGATGCTCGGCGCCGCCTTCGTCCCCGTGGTGATTTTTCTCGTCTGGCAGAAAAGCTATCGCCTGGCCCGCTGGAAGACGTTCCTCGACCCCTGGCAGGATCCACAGAAGTCGGGTTTTCAGATCATTCAATCTTTTCTGTCCTTCGGCTCCGGGGGTGCCTTCGGGGTGGGTCTCGGGGACGGCATGCAGAAGCTCTTCTACCTTCCCGAGCCGCACACGGATTTCATTCTCTCCATCATCGGCGAGGAAACGGGGCTCATCGGGATTGCCGTCGTGATCACGCTCTTTGCGGTTTTGATATACCGGGGATTCATGATTGCCTTCAGAGTCCCCGATCTCTTTGGAAGTCTTCTCGCCTCGGGGCTGACGATCCTGATTGGCATGGAGGCCTTTATTAATATTGCCGGGGTCATGGGGCTCGTCCCCACAAAGGGCATGGCCCTCCCCTTCGTTTCCTACGGTGGTACGTCACTGTTCATGAGCCTGGCTCTGGTGGGCATTCTGCTGAACCTGTCCACCTACCAGAAATCGAATGTCCGTGAGGCTCCAAAGTGAAGGTGATCATCGCAGGCGGAGGCACAGGCGGTCACCTCTTCCCCGGCGTGGCCGTGGCTGAAGAGTTTATGGGGCGGGATAACGCAAGCAAGATCCTCTTCATCGGAACGAAAAAGGGGGTCGAGGCCGCGATCCTGCCGCGGCTGGGATTTGAACTGGCCACCCTGGACGTGGCGGGCATCAAGGGCAAAGGACTCCGGGACATGGCGAAGGCCCTCTTCAAAATCCCGCAGAGCCTTGGCCGGGCCTTCAGGATCGTCCGGGACTTCGGACCGGATATCCTGATTGGTGTGGGCGGTTACGCATCGGGCCCGGCGGTCCTGGTGGCCCACTGGATGGGAGTCAAGACAGCCGTCATGGAGCAAAACGCCATCCCGGGGATTACCAACAAGCTCCTGGGGCGCTTCGTGGACCGGGCCTTTGTGTCCTTTGAAGAAACGAAAAAGGCCTTTCCTGAAGACAAAGTGCTTTTTACGGGGAACCCCATCCGGGCGGACTTTCTGAGGGACATGGAGAAGAACGAAGGGAAAAATGAACGTTTTACACTCCTCGTCTTCGGCGGAAGCCAGGGGGCTCACCGGATCAACATGATTTTTCTCGAGGCCCTGAAGTTCCTGAAAATGGACCGGACAAAACCCCGGATCATTCACCAGACAGGGGGGGCCGACTTCGAAACGGTGAAGCGAGCCTACGGGGAACTCGGCATGGAGGCCGACGTGAGACCTTTTATCCAGGACATGCCACAGGTATTCCGGTCCGTTGATCTTCTCATCTGCCGGGCCGGCGCGACGTCCATCGCGGAAATCACAGCCAGCGGAAAGGCAGCCATCCTGATCCCCTTTCCCTACGCCGTGCACGACCACCAGACGAAAAACGCCGAGGTCCTTGCACGGGCGGGCGCTGCGATCCTGGCCCTTGAGAAGGATCTCACTGCCGAAGGGCTTGCCCGGATCATTGACGACCTCCGCCATGACCCCCGGCGAATCCGGGAGATGTCGGAAAAATCCCGGGCCCTGGGCAATGTCCGCGCCGCGTCGGACATCGTGGACGAGTGCCTGAGGCTTGCGGCGGCATAAAAAAAACAGGAAGAGAAGACACGATGGAAAACCACAGACAGCGCGCTTCGATGCAACGGAAGATCCAACACATCCACTTCGTCGGTATCGGCGGTATCGGCATGAGCGGCATCGCCGAGGTCCTCGTCAACCTGGGTTACCAGGTGAGCGGTTCGGACCTTCAGGAGTCGGACCTGACGCAGAGGCTCGCGTCGATGGGTGCCCGTGTTTTTTACGGCCACCGTCAGTCCAACCTTCATGACGCGGACGTGGTGGTGACCTCCACGGCAGTGAAGGCCGATAACCCCGAGGTCCTGGAGGCTCATTACCGGAGCATCCCGGTGATCCCGCGGGCGGAGATGTTGGCGGAGCTTCTGAAGATGAAGTTTTCCATTGCCGTTTCGGGGATGCACGGCAAAACGACAACCACCTCCATGATCGCCACGCTCCTCGCCCACGGCGGGCTCGACCCCACCGTGGTGATCGGTGGGAAGCTGGCCAGTATCGGCAGCAACGCCCGTCTCGGCAATGGCGAAGTGATCGTGGCCGAGGCCGATGAGAGTGACGGCTCCTTTTTGAAACTGGGCCCCTCGATCGCGGTGATCACGAATATCGACCGGGAACACCTCGATTATTACCGGGACATCCAGGACATCAAGGAGGCCTTTCAGAAGTTTGCCAATCTCGTCCCCTTCTATGGCTCCACCATCCTGTGCATGGACGACGAACACGTCCGCGATATCCTCCCGGGGATCAAACGCAGGACCATCACCTATGGAATCACCAGGGCGGCGGACTACCAGGCAAGAAACATCAGCTTCGCGGGAGCATCCTCACGCTACGACGTATACTACCGCGGCGAAAAGCTGGGGGACATCCAGATGAACGTGCCGGGTCTGTTCAACGTCTACAACTCCATGGCGGCCATTGCAGTCGGCCGGGAGCTCGACATGGATTATTCCACGATCCATGAGGGACTCAAGACCTTTGTCGGCGTCCACCGCAGACTCGAGGTGAAGGGACGGGTCAAGGACATCATCGTCGTCGACGATTACGGCCATCACCCAACGGAGATCGTGGCGACCCTCGCGGCGGCGAAACAGGTCTGGAAGGACCGGCTCATCGTCGTCTTCCAGCCGCACCGTTACACCCGGACTAGGGCCCTCTTCAAAGAATTCCTGACGGCCTTTTACGACGCCGACGTTCTCGTCATCATGGACATCTATGCCGCCAGTGAAGCCCCTATCGAGGGTGTCAGCAGTCAGAACCTCTTCGAGGGTATTCAGAACAAAGGACACAAGCACGTAAAGTACCTGGCCGGGCCCGACCGGGTGGTGGATTACCTCCTGGAGACGGCCAGACCGGGCGACATCATCATCACCCAGGGCGCGGGGAATGTCTGGCGGGTGGGAGAAGAATTTCTCAAGAAGGCGAAGGAGAAATACCGGTAGGGCGACATGCGGGATAAATGGCGGGAGCAGCTTCATAAATTGAGGGGCGTGAAGGTCCTTTTAGATGAACCTATGCATCTTCACACCTCCATCGGTGTGGGCGGCCGGGCCGACGCGCTTGTCTACCCGGAGAGCGCAGAGGCACTCCGGGAAGTCGTCGTGACACTGACGGCACGTGAGGTTGCCTTTGTGCCCGTGGGAAACTGCACCAATCTTATCGTAAGGGACGGTGGCTTTCGCGGGGCCATCATCGCCCTGAAGCATTTGCGGGCACTTTCGCTCTCGGCGCATGACGGCAAGGACGCGGTGATCTACGCCGAAGCCGGCCTATCGCTCTCCGAACTCGTGACCTTTGCCGTGCAGGCGTCTCTCACGGGCATGGAATTCTGCGCGGGCATTCCCGGCAGTGTGGGCGGTGCCGTACGGATGAATGCTGGCGCTTACGGGAGCGAAATGAAAGACATCCTTTCCAGGGTCTCGATGATCAACGGCCAGGGTCGCGTTCGCTTTCTCGAAAGGGCGGCGCTGCGTTTTTCCTACCGGAACCTCGAGCTTCCCGGGGGATCGCTGATCACCGGCGCCGACTTCCGTCTCGTCGAGGGCGACCGGGAGACGATCGAGGATCGAGTCTCTGAAATTTTAAAGACGCGATGGTCCAAGCACCCGCTCCAGTATCGAAGCGCGGGATCCATCTTCAAGAACCCTCCGGGGATACCTGCGGGACAGATCATTGACGAAGCGGGTCTCAAGGGCCTGCGGGTGGGAGACGCCGAAGTTTCAACCCAGCATGGCAACTTCATTGTCAACCGGGGACGTGCAACGGCAAAGGATATCCTGCTGCTCGTCGAGCTCGTGCGTCAGCGGGTTTTCGAGGCACGAGGCGTCTCGCTCGAAATGGAAGTCAAAGTCATCGGGGATAACGAGTGAAAAAATCTATCAAGGCCAGAATGGAGGTGAGTAAGAACCGGCTTAGGCGGCGGTCGCAGAAGATCCTCTACGAGATCTACAAGGTGGCCCTTCTCATGGCATCCGTCATTATCGTCAGTGCCCTGCTCATCTTCACGTACAACTTCATCGTGGTGTCCCCCTACTTCCAGCTGCGGGAAGCCGTCGTGAAGGGGGCGCAGAGAATCCCCCAGGAAGAGATCCTGAGCCTAGCCGAGATCAAACCCGACCAGAACATCCTGACGATGAACCTGAAAGCCATGGCGCGGAGGATTCAGGGCAATGTGTGGATCAAGGATGTCTCCATCAAGAGGGACCTGCCCAGCAAGCTGATTATCGAGGTGAGGGAGAGGAAACCGATTGCGCTGCTCAAAAAGGATGAGGTGTTCTACTACATCGAACGTGACGGCGTCATCTTTACCAAGCTGGGAAAGGACCAGCGGACCGATCTTCCCATTCTGACCGGGTTCTGCCGGAAGGGAGAAGACAATCGGGAGAGGATCCGAAAATCCATTGACCTCCTGGAGTATCTCTCCACCTACGACGAGATCCCGGGGCTCAAGAATGTGTCGGAGATCTATGAGGACCGCGTCTTTGGTCTCTCCCTTTTCACCGATAGCGGGATGTGTCTTCTGCTGGGTTTCGACGATTTCGAAAGAAAGCTCCAGCGCCTGAAGCCGGTCTTGGCAGACTTGACCAGACGCGAGACCAAGGGGTTCCTGATCATCGATCTCAACAACCCCCACAAGGTCACCGTTCAGGGAAAAGAGCTTCCGATACCGGTTACGAAGGCAAAAGGCGTGAGGGCTTAAACCGCAAACAACCGGGGACACGAGGAGTCCCTGAATAACAAAAGGCTGGGAAGACCCATGGCAAAGAAAGGAAACATCATCGTCGGCTTGGACATCGGCACGAGTAAGATCTGCACCATCGTTGGTGAGATGACCAACACGGGGGTTCAGATTATCGGGATGGGCACACATCCTTCCGAAGGACTGCGAAAGGGCGTGGTCGTCAACATCGAAAGCACGGTGGAGTGCATTCGGAAATCCATCGAAGAAGCGGAGTTCATGTCCGGATGCGAGATCAGCTCAGTCTTCACGGGGATTTCGGGCGGCCACATCAAGGGGTTCAACAGCCACGGGATTGTGGCGGTCCATGGGCGTGAGGTAGACGAATCGGATGTAAAGCGGGCGATTGAAGCCTCCAAGGCCGTTTCCATTCCCCTGGACCGGGAGATCCTGCACGTTCTTCCCCAACACTATATCGTTGACGAACAAGATGGCGTGAAGAACCCCGTGGGTATGTCGGGTGTGAGGCTGGAAGCGAAGGTGCACATCGTCACAACGGCCATCGCATCGATGCAGAATATCATCAAATCGGTGAACCGCGTCGGGCTCGATGTGAACGAGGTCGTTCTGGTCCAGCTGGCAACCAGTGAAGCGGTCCTCTCCCCCGATGAAAAGGAACTGGGCGTGGCCCTGGTGGATCTCGGGGGGGGAACGACCGACATTGCCGTCTTCCACGAAGGCAGCATCAAGCATACGGCCATTCTCACTGTCGGCGGGAATTACCTGACCAATGACATTTCCATCGGGCTTCGCACCCCTGTCATTGAAGCGGAAAAAATGAAAATCAAATACGGGTGCGCCAACACCTTCATGATTCCCCAGAATGAAACGATCGATGTTCCCAGTGTGGGTGGTCGCGAGGCCAGACGCGTCTCCCGGCAGATCCTGGGAGAAATCATCCAGCCCCGGATGGAGGAGATTCTCAACATGACCCAGAAGGAAATCGTCAAATCCGGCTACGAGGACCTCCTCGCGGCCGGCGTGGTCCTCACCGGCGGCGCTTCCATCATGGAGGGCATCCTTGAGCTGGCGGAGCGCATCTTCAACATGCCCGTGCGACGGGGCTTTCCGCTGGGCATCGGCGGACTTACCGATATCGTCAACAGCCCCCTCTATGCCACGGGCGTGGGGCTCGTCAATTATGGCAGTAAATCGTTCGCCCAAAAGGCGACGAGAAGGAAAGAAGGCGGTCCGGGTAGTTACTTGTTCAAAAAAGCAAAAAAATGGTTTTCAGAATTCTTCTGAGGGAGGGATGACGAATGTTTGAACTACTTAATGGAGGAACCGATCATACGTCAAATGGCGCAAAGATCAAGGTGATCGGTATCGGAGGAGGCGGTGGCAATGCCCTGAACACTATGATTCAATACAATCTTCAGGGAGTCGATTTCATCGCGGCCAATACGGACGCTCAGTCCCTGGGCGTGTCGCTGGCACCCCTGAAGATCCAGCTCGGTGCGAACGTCACCAAGGGGCTGGGGGCAGGTTCCGATCCGGAGGTCGGACGGAAGGCCGCCATGGAAACAAGGGAGCTGCTGACGGCCGCCATGGAAGGGGCGGACATGGTCTTCATCACCGCGGGACTCGGCGGGGGAACCGGAACCGGCGGTGCCCCGATCATTGCGGAGATCGCCAAGAATATGGGCGCCCTGACCGTGGCGGTTGTGACGAAGCCTTTCAACTTTGAGGGCAAGAACCGGGAGCGGCAGGCAGACGAGGGCCTGGCGGAGCTGCGAAAAACCGTCGACACCCTCATCGTAATCCCCAACCAGAGGCTGCTCAGCATCGGTGGGAAGAACATGGTGCTCCTCGAGGCCTTCAAAAAGGCCGATGACATCCTGTACCACGCCGTAAAGGGCATCTCGGATCTCATCATGGTTCCAGGTCTCATCAACCTGGATTTTGCCGACGTGAAGAGCGTCATGTCGGAGATGGGGCTTGCGCTCATGGGCACCGGCATCGCCAGCGGTGAGAACCGGGCCGTTGAGGCAGCACAGAGGGCCATCTCTTCGCCCCTTCTAGAGGACAACTCCATTCAGGGCGCCCGGGGTGTCCTTCTCAACATCACGGCGGGACCCGACATCACCCTGCACGAGATCAGCGAGGCTTCCACCCTGGTCCAGAACGAGGCCGACGAGGAGGCCAACATCATTTTCGGAACGGTGATCGATGACACCATGGGCAGCGAGGTCCGCATCACCGTCATCGCCACCGGCTTCGATCACAGCGGAAAGAAGCGACAGGCGGCCCCCAACGTCTCCCACATGGGCAGCTACAAGCAGAAGGAAGATTTCGCCACGCCGACCTTCATGAGAAAGGAAAAAACGCCGGCAACGGCCAGCGCCGTCATCAAAATGGGACTGATCGAAGACGGCGTGGATCGTGATCTCGAGGTGCCGACCTTTTTGAGGAAACAGGCCGATTAGCATGTCCCGGAGGCTGAGAGAGAAATACCGTGAACTTCTATCCGTCGAAAAAGGATATCAGAAGAAGCTCTGGGGGGACAGGATTCCCGTTTGCCTTGCCTATCCCCACACGTATCGGACGGGCATGTCCAACCTGGGCTTCCAGACCGTCTACGATCTTTTAAATCGTCATCCCTCTTTCCTCTGTGAAAGAGTCTTCCTCCCCGATCCCGGGGATGAAAAGGCATTTTCCCCGGGATCGACCCTCCTTTTCAGCCTGGAGTCGGGAAGACCTCTCCCCGACTTCCATATCGTCGCCTTTTCCATCTCCTTCGAAAACGACTACCTCCACATCCTGCGCATGCTGGCTATGGGCCGGATCGCCCTGACAAGCCATGAAAGAAAAACAGGGGCCCCCCTCATCCTGGGCGGCGGCATCTCGGCGACCCTGAATCCCGAGCCGCTGGCGCCCTTTTTCGATCTCTTCCTGCTGGGCGAAGGGGAAGAAATGATCGGGGAGTTCCTCGATCTCTACGCCGAACTCTGCAGGCGGGGTACACCCCGTGAAGAGGCCCTTTCGCGAATCCAGCGTGAGATCGAAGGGGCCTATGTGCCACGCTTCTATGCCGTCCAGTACGGCCGGGAGCATTGGATCAAGACGTTCACGCCCGTAGACCGCCTCTTTCCTGAAAAGATCAGGTCGCGGCATATCCGGGACATCAACGCCTTCGAGACCTGTGAGACGATCCTGACACCGCAGACGGAATTTTCCGACATGTATCTCACCGAGGTCAGCCGCGGCTGCGCCCGGGGCTGTCTTTTCTGCGCCGCCGGTTACGTCTATCGTCCGGCCCGATTCCGGGGACTCGACCGGCTGGCTCCATCTATCGAGAAGGGTCTCGATACAAAAGGGAGAGTCGGGCTTCTCGGCACGGCCGTGTCGGACCACCCGGGACTGAAAGCGCTCTGCCGTTCGATCCTGGAGCGGGGAGGGACTTTTTCCATTGGCTCCCTGAGAGCGGATCGCGTGACGGATGAAATGACTGAACTCCTGAAGGCATCACGTGTGGAGATGGTTTCCATCGCCCCCGAGGCGGGTACACAGAGGCTGCGGGACCTCATTCGAAAAGGGATCACGGAAGACCACGTCTTCAGCGCGGCCGAAGCCCTCATCGGCAACGGTGTCCTGAACCTGAGACTCTATTTCATGGTAGGACTTCCCACGGAGACGGAAGAAGACATCGACGGGATTACAGATCTCACCCGGCGCATCAAACATCATGTCATCAAAGCCTCCGGCGGCAGGAAGCGATTCCGCCGGATCACCCTGAGTATCAACCAGTTCATTCCGAAACCGGCGACCCCTTTCCAGTGGGAAAACCTAGCCGATGTCAACCTCGTGCGACGCCGGATCCGGAAAATCTCCCAGGCCCTGAGAAAGGAAACATCGGTCTCGGTGACCCACGACCTGCCGAAGTGGAATTACATTCAGGCCCTTCTTTCGTTGGGAGACCGTCGGGTGAGTCAAATTCTTGTCACCGCCTTCCAAAAAAATGGCAACTGGCCCCAGGCGCTAAAGGAAGTCCACATCAATCCGGACTTCTATGTGTACCGGAAAAAGGGATTGGATGAAATCCTGCCGTGGGATTTCATAGACCACGGCGTCGCCCGCGAGACGCTGGAAAAGGAATATCTCGAGGCCCTTGGCCACACCCGGAAAGCTTTGTCGCCCTGAGTTTTTCACCGATTCCTAGCCGGGGACAATCCCGCACCCCCGGCTCTCCCCGCCGAGTACAAGGCTTCACAAGACACTCCCCGCACGACATGCCGGGGGCTTTCCTGCCCGCAAAACCCCTGAATTTTCATGAAAATTGCATGTTTTTCATTCTTGATTTCTTTTCTCCAAAAGGGTAGGCACAGGGTGAAGATCGGCCGGTACATGCTCATCATACTCCTCATCCTCGGATACCTGATCCTCTTCGGAAAAAGCGGAATCGTGGATAACTACCGGCTCGGGAAAAAGCTCACTGCCCTGAGCACCGCGAACGAAGATCTTGCCCGGGAAATAGAAAGCCTGAGGGCGGAAGTTCTTCTCCTCAGAAAAGATGCAAAATACATCGAGGGACTGGCGAGACAGGAACTCGGCATGGTAAAAAGGGGAGACCTGATCTATCGTTATACAGGCGAAGCAGCCGGCGCACCGAAAGACGTAAACCGGGAGGCGAGCACATTGAATACAGAAATCCAAGCGGGACTCTGAGGTCCACGGACGGGCCCATCCCAGGGGGAACTTTCAAAATGTCAAACCAGTCGGCATTAAAGCAGCGGATCGAAAATCACGGACTCATCGTTATCGCCCTTGGGTTGATACTGATTTACTGGGTCTTCGACACCATGGTGACGGATCAATTTCTTCTCCGACTTCTGGTGGTCGCTCTGATCGCGACCTACAGTGTCCTCACCCAGCACCTGATCAACTCACGGAAAGATGCGGAGATCGATTTGAAGAAGTCTCAGGAAGCTTTTGTACATGAAATCGATGCGTTGAAGGGTGAAATCGATCAAATCAAGAAAAACCCCGCTCCCTGATCCAATCTTTCCCCGAAGTGGCACAAGGCTCAGGGAATAGGGTGAAGGGTTTATGGCCCATGGGGCCAGGATATCGGGTAAAGGGTCCCGGGTCTATCCAGTCTATCTGGTCCGTTTAGTCTATTTTGTCTTTTTGGTCTTGCTAAACACTATCCACTAATCACTCACCACTTTTTTATAACAGCCCCTTAAGCGGCTCGTAGCGACTCTACAATATTCATCCTCGACGCCCGCAGCGCAGGCAGCACTCCCCCCACGAGACCCATGACAAAAGCAAAGACCATCGACTCGGCGACAATGGCCGGCGAGAGGGTGAATCTGAAGGCAAGCTCCGCAAAGGTCTGAAAATTCATGGTGGACACGGTGATGAGCTGCATGAAAGAGGCAAAGAAAATCCCGGTCACACCACCAAAAAAACCCAGAAGCAGCGCTTCCACGAGAAAGGCCGCCAGGATGTTCTTTCGCTGGTAACCCAGGGCCCGGAGTGTTCCGATTTCACTCGTGCGGTTGGCCACCGCCGAGTACATGGTGATCATCGCTCCGATGACGGCACCGATGGAGAAGATGCTCGTGAGGGAAAGTCCCAGGATGCGGAGAAATTTAGCCATCGCCCTGGATTGCTCGGCATAATAGAAATTTTCCCGCTTCGCCTCCAGCGACAGCCGCGGATCCCCATCGAGCCTCGCCCTCACGGCCTCGAACTCCGAGGAGTCCCGCAATTTGAAGATGACCAAGGAATAAACCGGCCTGCGGAAGGCCTGCATGAGTTGATCGGCATCGCCCCAGACCTCGGAATTGAAACCGGTGTTCCCCGCGTCGAATATACCCACGATGGTCCACTCCTGCATGCCGCAGCACAGCTTTTCGTTGATGCCCGTCCCCTGGAAACGCTTGGCGATACTCAATCCCACCATGACCTCCCGCGACCCCAGCCGGGGTGTTCTCCCCTCCGCGATCCGCACCTGCGGCCGGAGGGCCAGGGAATTTTCGCCGATCCCCCGGATGGTCACATTCGAGGGCTGACCGGTTTCGCGCTTCGGCAGAGCGATGAGGACCACGAGTTCCCGGGCGGCGAACTTCTGTCCCTGAGGGCCATTGGCGACCTCCGGCTGTGTCTCCACGACGGCGGCCTTTTCACGCTCCACGCCACTGACCACCTCCGATGTCGAACCCTTCCGGACGACAATGACGTTTTCATAGGATCCTGTCTCCACCAGGGTTTGCTGGAGGCCCTCGGCGAGCATCAGGACGGAAGCGAAGACAAAGACGACAAGCGCCATACCCGTCGCCGTCAATGTCGTGGTGACCCGTCTTCTCAGGAGGTTGCGGAAGCTGTAGGAGAAAGGGACCGCCATCAGCCGATCCTCCTCAGGCCTTCGGCAATGCGGATCCGGATGGCCCGCCGGGTCGGAATGATGGCCGAGGTGATGGCCACGACCAGGGCTGCAGCGAAATCGAGATAAAGGGTTTCTCTTTCCACCTTGAAGATGGGGAAGTAGGTCCCCAGCTCGTGATGGACGATCGTCACGGCCGGGAAGGTGAGAGCGATACCCACGAGGCAGCCCAGGATCGTGATCACGAGGGACTCCCCGAAGATGAGGGAGATGATAGGGACACGGCCGAACCCGAGGGTCTTCAGAATCGCATACTCACCGATCCGTTCCCTTGTGGTCATGGCCATGGTGTTGGCCACGACGGCCATGATGATCACGATCACCAGAAGCGACACGATCTGGATGGCCGTCACGATCGCCTCTGTCATGGCGACGAACCCCAGGTTAAAGGCCTTTTCCGTCTCCGTCAGGGTCTCTGCGAGAGAGTTCTTGAACAGGCGGTCGATGGACACGGCCACTATGGTTGCCAGATCGGGGCTCTGCACACCGACCAGATAGAAACCCACCTGGTCGGCCCGTCGCGGGACCGTTTTTTTCATGGTTTCATTGAGGTAGTCCCAGTGAAAGAAAAATTGTGTTTCGTCGATGGTATCATCCTTACCCCGGTAGATGCCTCGAAGGACGAAATCCCAGTCCCCGGGGTAGATGGTGCCCTTCAGGGTAACCGTATTCCCGATCTTCCAGCCGAACTTCCCCGCAATTTTTTTCCCGGCTACAAACCCTCTACGGTCGCGGTAGAAGGCAAGTCTCTGGTCATCAGAAAGGATGTACTCCGGATAAAGCTCCAGGTAGCTCCGGGGTTCAACGGCAAAATTGGGAAAGAAGTTTTTCTCCTCGATGTAAATGCCGCCGAACCAGTTTCCCCAGGAGACGACCTTGACGCCCGGCACCTGCCGGATCTTGTCCTTGTAGGCAATCGGCAGCGGGAAAACGAGCGAGATCGAATTCCGGGTGACCAGGCGAACGGCCGACGCGGCCTCGACACCGGCGTACCAGGCGTCGACAAGGGTTCGAAGAAGCCCGAAGGCGAGGATGGCAACCGTAATGCCGAGAACGGTGAGCCCCGTGCGGAGCTTGTTGCGGAAGGCGTTTCTATAGAGAATTCTGAGGATGAGCATTGTTCAGAATACCTTTGTCGAGGTGCCTCAAAACGCGGGCATGCTGGGCGGCCCGAGGATCATGGGTCACCATGATGATCGTCCTTCCCAGTTCCCGGTTCAGCCTTTCCATGAGATCGAGGACTTCCCCGGCGGAGACCCGGTCCAGATCACCCGTGGGCTCATCGGCTACCAGGATCGTGGGGTCCGTGACAATGGCGCGGGCAATGGCCACGCGCTGCTGCTCGCCGCCGGAGAGTTCCTTGGGGTAATGGCTCATGCGGTGAGAAAGGTTCACGAGCCGGAGGGTCATTTGCACGTGTTCCCGCTGCTCCGCCCTGGAAAGTCCCGTCAGGTGCAGGGGGAGGGCCACGTTCTCGAAGGCCGTGAGCACAGGGATGAGATTGTAGAACTGGAAGATAAAGCCCACATGGGTGGCACGCCAGGCGGCGAGCTCTGTCTCGTCGAGTGTGGTAATATCAACACCACCCACCTTGATCGTGCCGCGGTCGGCCACATCGATGCCGGCGATAAGATTCAGGAGGGTGCTTTTCCCGGAACCGGAAGGACCCATGAGGGCGAGAAATTCCCCATCCTGAATATCGAAGGAAACATTCTCGAGGACCGGGACAATGTAATTGCCGCGCCGGTATGACTTGTGGAGATTCCTGACCTCGACGATGGGATCTTTTTCGGCCACGATCAACCCTCCGGAAGCTTTACCTTCGATCCATCCCGAAGCCTCCTCGAAGGTTTGAGAACGATACGATCTCCCTGCTTGACGCCCTCCAGGATCTCGATCATTTCCCCGAATTCCCGCCCAAGCCGCACGGGTATCTCTTCAACCCTGTTGCTCTTGACAAGAAAGATGATCATCTGCCCGTCCCGGCTGACAAGCGACGAGCGGTTGACGGCAAGAAGGGGTTTCTGCTCGTCGTCGTTCATGGCTTTCGAAAGGAATGCCACCTTGGCACTCATCTCGGGGAGGATGTTCGGATTCTTATCCAGAAGGCGGACCTTCACCATGATCGTCGCCTTGGTCCGGTCCACGGTGGGTACGATCGCATGAACGACGCCGCGAAAACGGCTGTCGGGCATGGCATCCAGGTGGACCTCGCAGGGTTGGCCTTGTTTGACGAGACCAAGGTTGGATTCCGAGACATCGGCCTCCACCTGCAGCGAGGCCATGTCCGCTATGGTCACAACAGCGGCCTTGGCATTCGCCGCGGCACCCAGTGGGGTGATGATATCGCCTACATCGGCGTCTTTGGTGAGGACAACGGCGTCGAAGGGGGCCCGGATGAGGGTATATTCGAGGTTGACGTACGCGGCCTGGAGAGCCGCCTGTCCGGCCTTCACGGCGGCCTCCGCCCCGGCGGTGGCGGCCTGAGCTTTCTTATGGCGGGCTTCGGCCGAATCAAACTGCGCCTTCGAGGTAAACTCCCGGGCGAGGAGATCCTTCTCACGCTGGAAGGACACGGCGGCATCCTCGAGCTCCGCCTTCGCCTGTTCGAGATTGTAGCGGGCCACCGTCAGGTTGGCCTGCGCCTGGTCCCTCGCCGCGATGGCGTCTTCCCCCTCGAGTCTTGCGATGACATCCCCTTTCCTGACCCGGCTCCCTTCCTCGACGGTGATCTCCAGCAGCCGGCTTGTGATCTTGGACGCCACAGCGGCCTTTCGCTGAGCGACGACGTAGCCGCTTGCGTTGAGCTGCGTGAAGGCCTGTGACGGATAATAGCGTGACACCGTGGCTACCTCAACCTTCACGGTCGGCGAAAAGACACCCCGAAAGAGAAGAATACCGACCACAATGGCCAGTACACCCGCAATGACCCAACGGTAACGCTTCCACTGCCCCGACAGCTTGAAAGTCTTCCGGACTCTGTCAATCTTCAATTTTGAGAGGTCTTCGCCAACCATGGACGGGCATCTTCTTACTTTCTGGTATCTTCGGATCGGACAAGGTCTTCTTTATTATGAGGAATTTCATCCTGAATCAAGGCCTAATTTAAAAAGGGCTATGGCGGTGTCAAATGAAGGGAAATGAATAACGCGTACCGGAAGGATAGCCGTCCCGAAGGTTTCTCCGGTTGCTGAGCGGCTGTTTTGCTTATTTTATGAAAGAGGACAGAAAACATTTCAGATCGAAAGGATTTCCACCTCGATGCTGCCGTCTGAGACCTAACCTTTTTCCTTGAAACCCGGGTGCTCCTTTGCGTATGATAATAAAAATTATGCGGGCAGTCTATCGGAGGTCCCAGGAAAGAAGCAATCGAACCCGGAAAGGAGCATGAAAATGGCCGTTAAAGTCCTGATCAAGAGAAGGGTGCCCAGAGAGAAGGAAAAAGAGCTGTTGAGCTTCATTACCCAGCTCCGTGTCCTGGCCCCGAAGGAAGCCGGCTACATTTCAGGGGAAACGATGCGTAACGTCAAAAACCCCCTGGAATACCTTGTCATCAGCACCTGGCAGGACCTCAAGGGCTGGAAGGCCTGGCTGGCCAACAAGGAAAGAAAAAAGATCCAGAAGGAAATCGACAGGCTTCTGGGTGCAAAGACGACCTACGATGTCTATCACTACCCCGAAAAACGACCTGTGACACTCACGGGATACAGGCGATGGGAAGGCGGCTGAGGAGCGCCGGTAACATTGGGAGGTGATATCGAGGAAACACAAGTTGGAGGTCGCGGTGACAGAAGCTTCCGGTGTGAAGAACTCCTTTCCCAGAAAGATGAACGACCGTTTCTGGGTCCTGGGTCATTACCATTTCAATCTCTATCTCGCCCGTGGCGAAAGGGCCAATGCCCTGATTGAGACGGGCATTTCCGCGATAGCCGAATCCGTAATACAGCAAATGGAATCCCTGAAGGTCGATCCGGACTACCTGGTCGTTACCCATCCTCATCCTGACCACATCAACGGCCTTCCGGCCCTCCGTGAGCGGTTCCCGAAAGCCAGGGTCATCGCCGGCGAGGGCGCACCGGAGTTTATTGAGCACCCGAAGACCGCCGCGGCCCTTGTGGCCGAGGACGCCTTCATGACGAAATACATGGCGAGGGTGGGCCTCAAGTCCGCACGCCCCCCCATCGACAGGCCACCCAGTTTGGAAGGGTGCCTCACCGTTAAAGACGGGGATGAGATCGGCCTCGGGGGGTTGACACTGCGCTTCCTGGCCGTCAGGGGGCATGCCATCGGAAGCATCGCGGTCTTCATCCCCGAGATCGGCGCCCTCATGCCCTCCGACAGCTTCGGATTCTACCTGCCGGGCCAGGGCTTCTTCCCGATCTTTTTTACCGGCTTTTCCGACTATGTGGCCACCATCGATCGGCTGGCGGCGCTGAAGCCGAAAATCCTGGGGCTTGCCCATCAGGGTCCGGTCGTCGGGCAGCAGGTGGAGCGAGCCGTCGCCTGGGCACGTGAAATCGCCGTGGACATGCGTGAGCGTCTCAGGAAAGACAGCCGCTCCGACGACGAAATTATCCGGGATCTCTTCAAGGAATACTACCGTGACGAACTGCTGCTCTACACCAGGGAAAACATCGTCGAATGCTGCCGCCTGATCCTGAAAAGGAGCCGGCAACAGGGCTGAAGGAAGATCATCCCGGAGAGGGTACCATAAAAAACCCCCTGAGGGGATGAGGCTCAGGGGGAGGCGAAGAAGGAAGAAAGGAGAAGATTGACTCGCCGCAGGTTTTATCTGCAGGTTAGGAAGGGAACCAGGTCTGACCACTACCGAAAGGTCACGGCCAGTCAGGCATAGTGTCAGCCCGGTACCCGTCTAACCCTTGTTTGCACCCCTATTATCGGCTGCCCCGGAAAGAAACTTAAATTTTTTTTAGAAAGGCCCCTGCCTGCCCCCTGTCCGGGTTCCGAGGCATTCCGCCCCATAAAAAACAACGATCATGGCCGGCGGAAAAAAACGCGAGCACCCCGTTTTAAAAATTTCTGTCTCCTTTCAGGAAATCCCTTATTTACGCGGGATCCGCCGTATTCGCCATCACCGACCCACATCGGGCTTGAAAGGATAAGCATTTTGGGCTAATTTGGTACATGCATTCCCCGACGTGCTCGGCATCATCGTGAGATCCTTTCTGAAAACCAAGACAATAAAAAAGGGGGGAAACCCGGGCGGATTAGAGGTCGTTGCTCTTTTTTCGAAACCTCCCCGGTCCACGGAGAAATGAAATGAAGAAATCCGAGTCTGAAGACTTTCAGACCTACCTGAAACCGACGGCCTTCATCGACAGCGATTCACCCGAGATTGTTTCCTTTACCAGAACCCATACGACCGGCGCGAGGGGGAATATCAAAAAAGGCGTTAGGCTTTTCTATGCCGTTCGCGACGGGATCCGGTACGACCCATACAACATCGTCCTCAGACCCGAAGCCTTCAAGGCAAGCAACATCCTCAAAAAGGGGGCCGGCTACTGCGTGGCCAAGGCCATCGTCCTGGCCGCCGCGGCCCGGGCCGCGGGGATTCCCAGCCGTCTCGGTTTGGCGGACGTGCGAAACCACCTGAGCACCGAACGCCTCCGGAGGATTATGAAGACGGATGTCTTCGCCTATCACGGCTACACGGAGCTCTTTCTGGACAATCACTGGGTCAAGGTGACGCCGACCTTCAATCTCTCGTTGTGCGAGCGTTTCGGCGTGAAGACCCTCGAATTCGACGGCCGAAAGGATTCCCTTTTCCACCCCTACGACGCGAGGGGAAACCGTCACATGGAGTACGTCCGTGATCACGGCACTTTCGCCGATGTCCCCTTCGAACGGATCGCCAAGGAGTTCCGGAGAATTTACCCGGAATTCTTCAGCGAGGAGGGAGCGATGGTCGCGGGAAGCTTCGATGAGGAAGCCCTGCGGGAATGGAAGCGGGGAAAGGCTTAGGGCCGGCCATTTCTTTCAACCCCATATCAAGCCACGAGCGCGATTTATGCCCCTGGTGACTTTCTATTTTCAGCTTCATCAACCCTTCGGGCTGCATCCGGCGAGAGAAAAATTCCTGTGGGATGAAGTCAGCAGGGAAATCTTTCTCCGCTTCTCCGAACTCTGTTATCTGCCGGCCCTGGGCATGTTCACGGAGATCATCAAGAAAACGCCCCTGTTCAAGATGACCCTCGGCCTGTCAGGGACATTCCTGGAGCAGGCAGAGCTATACAGGCCCGAGGTAATCAGCGCCCTGCGAGAGCTTCTGGATGCGGGCGCAGGGAAAAACCAGGTCGAGTGCCTCGATGAGACATATTACCATTCTCTGGCAAGCCTCTATTCTGACCCGAGAAAACAGGAATTCCGCGACCAGGTCTCCCTCCATAGGGACAAGCTGAGGACCCTCTTCGGGGTGATCCCCTCCTCCTTCAGGAACACCGAGCTTATTTATAACAACGACATCGCTGACGTGGTCGCCGACATGGGTTATCTCAGCGTTTTCGCTGAAAGGAGGGATGAGATGATCGCGGCGGAAGAAAGCCCCGTCCTATCCGACCGGGTCTTCCGGGGCGCCGGGGATCGTTTGATCGTCCTTCTGCGCGACAGGTCTCTGAGCGAGACCGTGACGCGGCGGTTCCCTGCAGATCCCTCACCGCCCGAGTCGTACGCGCATCGCATCGCCGCCTCCGAGGGAGAGGTGCTGCTTCTGGGCTTCGATTTCGAGCACATCGGGGCGCATATCTCGGCCGATAAAGGCATCTTTGAATTCTGGAGAAGGCTTCCCGAGGCCATGACCCAGCACCCCGCTTTGGAGATCGCGAATCCCTCGGAGATCGCTGACCGCTTCAAGGACCGGGAGTGCCCTTCTCTGGATGTCAGGAGACACACGGCAACGGCCTGGACCGATCTCGAGAGAAACACCTCCGGCTGGCTCGGCTATCTCACGCAGTACGAATTATTCAGGGACATCGAAAAACTGGAGGGGGATGCGCAGACCGCAGGCGGTGATCTTCTCAGGCACTGGAGGCATCTCACCACCTGCGATCACCTCTACTACCTCTATGACCGCCGGGATGACATCCCTGCCCTGCACGTCTATGCGAACCCTTACGAGGAGAGGACAGAACAGGCCACCCATATCCTCACGCGAAAGGTGGACTATCTGGAAATGGTCCTGCGGAGGTTCATGACCCTCAAGAAGAGCGAGAGGACGGCCGTCCTCATCATCAGCCCAGAGACGGGCCGACTGCCCGAGGAAATGGGGGTCCTGGCGAGGTACATTTCCGGAAAGAGCGGGGGCCAGGGGGAGGTGGTTACCGCCCTGTGCGAGGGGCTCATCGAAAGGGGCATCGATGTTCACGTGGCGACGCTCAATCTGAAAAAAAGGTTCCAGAAGGAATCCAGCATCGACGAAGATGCCTGGCGTGAAATCCGTTATCGTGTTGATCCGGACAGGATTCACCTCGTCAGTTCCGCCATTTTCGCGGGTCTGCCGAGCGCCTATGCCGGCAATCCCGTTCTCAACGCCGCAGAGTTTCAGCGGGAACTCGTGAACAATATTATCAAAACGGTCCGTGCCAAGAGCAAGGGAAAGCTCATTCTCCACACGCATGACTGGATGGCAGGGGGTGTCATCAATGCCTACGCAAGGTCCCGCGGCATCCCCGTACTTCACACCGTCCACAACATCTTCACCGGACATATCCCCCTGGAAGCCCTCGTCGGGGTCGAACTGGATCAACTGTCGGAATATTTCTTCTTCTCGGAGGATAAGGGTAAACGCTGCATCGACAGTCAGGCCACGGCCATCAAGAATGCGTCGATCATCAACTTTGTCGGAAAACGCTTCCTCCAGGAAGTTGTCGAGGGTTATTTCGTGGACCGTCATATTATCTTGCCGAGCGTGCGGGGGGAGGTCCGGGCGAAGTACTACCACGGCACCGCCGCGGCCATCATCAACGCTCCTTCGCTTATCATGTACCCGGAGCGATGTCCTCATTTGATTCGGAATTACGGTCCTGACGAAGACGTAATCGAGGCCAAAAGGGTAAACCTGGTGGAGTTTCAGAAAAGGACGGGGCTGAACGTTGACCCGGAGGCGATCCTCTTCTTCTGGCCGTCACGGCTGGACCCGAACCAGAAAGGCGTGGAACTCCTCGAGCACATCACCCAGCGATTCATAGACGAGCACGGCGATGTCCAGATCGCCGTCGTGGGAGATGGGGTGGGAAGTGACCGAACCCACGAGGAAATCATGGGCCAGATCGCATGGTCCTCGGGCGGCAGGGTCTGTTATCAGCGATTCGACGAGCCCCTGGCCATGCTCGGCTTTGCCGCGGCAAGCGATGTCTTCGGAGCCTCGCTCTATGAGCCCTGCGGTCAGATCGACCAGGTCGGGAATCTCTTCGGGACCACGGCCACGAATCGCGACACGGGGGGTTATCATGACAAGATCAGGGAGCTGCGGATGAAAATCGACGGTTCACCGCAGGACGTGGGAAACGGTTTTCTCTTTCGCGATTATGACCCGGCCGGGCTGTGGTTCGGTCTTGAAAAGAGTATACGCTTCCACCGGATCCCGCGGGAGATCCGCGAAGTCCAACTCAAGCGGATCATGAGAGAAGTCCGGGAGCGATACGATCTTCGGAACATGATCGCGGAGTACATCGGTCTCTATGAAAGATTAAATGACGGGAAACCCCTGATCTGAGGGTATGAAAAAACCCCCGAACCGAATGGTCGGGGGTTTTTATTTTCCGGAGGACAATTTTGTCTATCTGGTCTTTTGGTCTGTTTGGTCTATCTGGTTTTTTTCGTCTTTTCTATCCCTGTACCCTATACCCGAGACCCTATCCCCTGGGCTAGCCCTTTCTCAGCCAGGCTTCCTGGTAAAGCCTCCCCACGCAGAGGAAGATCCCCAGAAGGAAGAGCCCCAGCATGAAGTTCGGCGCCGTGTTGAACTTCTCGTCCAGCCACCAGCCCGCATAGAGGAAGAGGAACGAGGCGATGGCAATCACAAAACCCCAGGCACTGAGCGCGAAGATATTTCGAAGATCCAGAGCCCCTCTTGCCGCCGTCTTTGCCACCAACATAACTCTCAACCTCCTTGTTTTGTCCTCTTGGGTGTCTTTGTTTTATCTTTATCTATTGAAATGACCGTGCCAGTTTGGGGAATCCGGAAATAAATATTTTTAACTTACCGATACCAAACGGTAATTTACAATCTATCCTACGGTAGAATGCTCTCGAAATGAAGGTTAAAAAAGCCTTGTTTTAAAAGAAACGTTCAATGGGGTTGAAAGAAACGATGAAAAAATTCTTTGAGGGAATCTTAAATGAATGGCTTCAATGCGGAAATGGGGAAGTCGGATAGGAAAAGCTTGGAAACAGGATTGAATAGCTGCCTATCAGGGTTGCACGGAAACCTTGCCGGCTGGAAGGTCGCTTTTGGCAGGCTCTTCGACAGATGTCTTTTTCTCGGGAGGCAGGGTGGATATGACGAGGCTTCTGACCATATTCTTATCCCCGTCCTCGATATAACGGATGGCGGCTTTCTTGCCCGCTGTCACATCGGCAAGCCTCTTGGGCTTCCCATCGATTTTGATTGAGGTCCTGCTGTCGGTGTGAAAAGAAAGGTCGCTATCCTTTCCCCTGACAAGGATTGTTTTTTGGGCCTTGTTGACCGACAGGACATCCCCCGTCAGGTATTGCATTTTAACGGGAGGTTTTTTCGCTGCCGCTTTTTTGGGGGGTGAGCCTTTTGAGGGGCCCTGCTCCTGCTGGGCACAGGTCATGAGTGCCAGTAGGGCCAGGGTAATCAGGAAGATTAAAAGGGTGGGTCTCTCTTTCAAGGCATGCCCCTGGTATCTCGGCTTCCGAGCTCATGGGAGCCGGGAACACTTCGATGGATTGTTTAAAAAAGAAGGTAATTCCGGAACAAAATTGCACTTAGTTCTTTGATAATCAGCTGATTTCATGTAGGAATCAGCCATGAAAAAATGTCCTCGCTGCGACGGGCGGAAATTCTGGCAACTCTCGACGGGTCA
>Ga0172364_10000022_pt1 | contig 86191 bp, 74 predicted proteins | sample LakKivSesite10cm_FD_114545 | JGI IMG/M metagenome (GOLD analysis project Ga0172364, IMG submission 114545) | Sediment microbial communities from Lake Kivu, Rwanda - Sediment site 10cm | ecosystem: Environmental > Aquatic > Freshwater > Lake > Sediment | place: Rwanda: Western Province, Lake...
AATTTAGAGGTGGAGTTGATTACGCCCGTGGCGATTGAGCAGGGTTTGCGGTTTGCAATTCGTGAGGGTGGTAAGACGGTTGGCGCTGGTGTCGTCACCAAGATTATAGAATAAATGGCTAAATGGTTAAATAAAGGAAAATAATGAATAAATTGAGAATAAGGTTAAAATCTTACGACCATAGAATACTTGACCAATCAGTGAAAGCAATTGTTGATACAGTGAAAAGATTTGGTATTAAGATATCGGGTCCTGTGCCTCTACCTACTGAACATTCCCTTTACACTGTGCTCCGCTCACCGCATGTGGATAAAAAATCTCGTGAACAATTTGAGTTGCGCGTGCATAAGCGGTTAATTGAACTGAATGATGTCACCCCGGATATTATTGACGCCTTAAACAAACTTGAAATACCTGCTGGTGTTTATGTCGAGGTTAAAGCCATATGATGATTAGAAATCCCAAACCCCAATCCGCCTCAGGCGGACCAAACCCCAAACAAATTCTAATAACTAATAACTATGCTCCAAAATAGATAAAGGAAATAGTATGATTGGTTTGATTGGTAAAAAAATTGGAATGTCCCAGATATTTACTGATGATGGCAAACTCCTTTCGGTTTGTATAATAGAAGCCGGTCCCTGCCCCATTGTCCAGATTAAAGACGAAAAGAATAACGGCTATAAGGCAATTCAAATCGCCTTGGGAACAAAGAAAAAAATTAATAAACCACTTACCGGGCACTTAAAAAAGGCGAATGTAAAATCGGCAAAATGGCTTGCTGAAATCAAGGTCAAAAATATAGAAAAATATAAAGTTGGTGATACACTGAATACTACAATTTTTGCAGTAGGTGATAAAATCAAGGTGAGTGGTTATACTAAAGGTCGTGGTTTTAGCGGTGGTATGAAAAGATGGGGCTGGAAAGGCGGTCCCTCATCACATGGTTCTATGTCCCACCGGAGAATTGGCTCAGCCAGTCATGGCCATTCTGACCCAGGAAGGATTATGAAAGGAAAGACTATGCCTGGCCATTATGGCAATGAAAGGGTCACTATTAAAAATTTAAAGATTTTAAAAATAGAGAATAATATCCTCTATCTCAACGGTGCTGTGCCCGGTTTTAAGAATGGCTTTCTATTATTAACCAAGGAAGATTAATGGAAACAAAGTTATACAATCAACAAGGTGAAGAAATCGGCAATATTAAATTACCAAAGGATGTTTTTGAAACTAAAGTTAATAAAATACTCCTCTGGGAAACTGTCACCACGATATTAAACAATCAACGGCGGGGAATCGCCAAAACAAAAAACCGTGCGGAAGTAAGAGGCGGGGGCAAGAAACCCTGGCGCCAAAAAGGAATCGGCTGGGCAAGGCACGGTAGTATTCGCTCACCTATCTGGCGTAAGGGTGGTGTTGTATTTGGCCCACAACCAAGAGATTATTACAAAACTATTCCTAAAAGGAAAAAAACCCTGGCGCTATTATCGGCACTCAGCGCGATTGCTCAGGAAAACAGGGTTTTTGTGATTGAGCGCATTGATCTTGATGCACCGCGCACAAAGGCTTTGCTGGAAATATTAAAAAAAATGAACCTAAGTAAAGCAAAATTGTTAATCGGCACAAATGCAATCAATAAGAATTTATTACTTGCTGCCCGGAATATTCCGGGCATTATGTTAAAAAGAACTGCGGATATAAATTGTTATGATGTTATTTCCGCCGATTATTTACTTTTTACAAAAAATGGAATATCAGAATTGGAGAAAAGATGCGTTACGAACAAATAATGATTAAACCACTTATTACAGAAAAATCCGATCGGCTTAGAGAGTTGAACTGCTATCAATTTCTCGTTGTTAAAAATGCTACAAAACAGATGATCAAAGAATCTGTAGAAAAACTATTCGGCGTAAATGTAGTAAATGTGCGCACGGCAAATTATCGCGGTAAATTACGCCGGCTCGGTCGCTCAACCGGCCATCGTCCCGGATATAAAAAGGCTTCGGTCTGGATAAAAACGGGTCAAAAGATTGAAATAATTGAAGGTGTATAATGGGTATTAAAGTATATCGTCCACTGACCCCGGCACGCCGTTTTTATACGGTCAACATCCTGTCAATATCAAAGAAAAAGCCCGAGAAGAAACTCATCATCTCGCAGAAAAAGACCGGGGGCAGAAATAATCTTGGAAGATTAACCGCACGACATCGCGGTGGCGGATATCACAAAAAGATAAGGGTGATAGATTTTAAGCGAGATAAAGATGATATACCAGCAATAGTGAGCGCAATAGAATACGACCCCAATCGGAGTGCGTTGATTGCATTACTTACATACAAAGACGGCGAGAAGCGATACATAATATGTCCTGATGGACTCAATGTTGGTGATACGGTTGTATCAGGTGATGATGTTCCTATCAAAATAGGCAATTGTCTATCATTAAATAATATTCCACTGGGCGTAGAGATTCACAATATTGAAATTGTATCAAAAAAAGGTGGTGAACTGGTTCGGAGTGCCGGACTTTCCTGCCAGATTATGGCAAAAGAAGGAAACTACGCCCATATTAAATTACCGTCGGGCGAAGTGCGGCTGATTGATTTACGCTGTCGTGCAACCATTGGAAAGGTATCCAATCCATTACATTCAAGCATCTCTATAGGTAAGGCAGGTAGAACCAGACATAAAGGTATAAGACCGTATGTGCGTGGTGTTGCGATGAACCCTATTGACCATCCATTGGGTGGTGGTGAAGGCAGGTCGCATGGTGGCAGACATCCAACTTCACCCTGGGGCTGGCTTACCAAAGGCAAAAAAACAAGAAAGAAGAAAAAAATTTCTGATAGACTCATTGTAAAAAGGAGAAAGTAATGTCCCGTTCACTTAAAAAAGGTCCTTATATAGACCAGAAACTTCTAAAAAAAATCAGTCATTTAATTGAAACAAAAGAGAAAAAGGTTATTAAAACCTGGGCAAGAAATTCTGTGATTCCCCCTGAATTCGTTGGTTATACAATTGCAGTTCATAATGGGAATCGTTTTATACCGGTATATATTACAGAAAGAATGGTGGGGCATAAACTCGGTGAGTTTGCGCCGACCAGAACATTCCGTGCCCATTCAGGAACAAGAAAGGCAGAAAAAGAAAGAGAGTTTGAAAAATGATGGTCCGTGCAGTGAAAAGATATGAGAGGGTATCACCATTAAAGGTTAGAAAAATCTTAAGGGCTATAAAAGGTAAGGATGTTCCTGAAGCCAAGGCTATTCTCAGTATCCATCATTCACGGTCAAAGATACCAATCCTTAAAACACTTAATTCAGCCGTGGCTAATTTAAAAAACCGAGTGGGGTCAGTGCGCATTGACGATAAAGATCTTTATGTAAAGGAAGCAGTTGCCAATGAAGGACCTCAGATGAAACGCTGGCGACCGGGTTTTAGGGGAAGCCCCACTATGATTAGAAAAAGAACCTGCCACATAACTGTGGCCGTTGATTCTCATAAACCAATTCCAACAAAGAAAGGAGAATAATGGGACAAAAATCTCATCCCATAGGTTTCCGCCTCGGAATTACAAAAGACTGGAAATCAAAATGGTTTGATGAAACTGCTTATGCAAAAATGGTTACCGAAGATTTTAAGATCCGTCGCTATTTAAATAAGCGCCTTTCTGATTCAATGGTCGCTAACATTATCATCAGGCGTGTATCAAATAAGGTAATCATTACTATATATACTGCCCAACCCGGTAAGGTTATTGGTAAGGGCGGTGAGGAGATAAAAAAATTGCATGAAGAAATCAAAAGTCTTATTAAAACAGAAGTCTTAATCAATATTGAAGAAGTTAGGATTCCAGAACTCGATGCCAGTCTGGTCGCCCAGAATATTGCACGGCAAATTGAACAGCGGATTTCGCACCGTCGGGCAATGAAAAGGGTGGTTATTTCAGCAATGAAGATTGGTGCCAAGGGAATAAAGGTTGGCTGCGGTGGCAGATTGGGTGGGAAGGAAATTGCCCGAACTGAATGGTATCGCGAAGGTCGCGTGCCATTACAGACAATCAAGGCGGACATTGACTTTGCCCGTTCCACAGCGTTTACTATATATGGGACAGTCGGCGTTAAGGTATGGATATATAAAGGAGATGCTCAGTAAATGTTAGAACCCAAAAAAGTAAAATACCGTAAACAGCAAAGGGGTCGTCGTAAAGGTAAGGCAACAAGTGGCAGCACCATTGCCTTTGGCGAATATGGCTTGATGGCACTTGAACCAGCATGGATAACTGCGCGACAGATAGAGGCGGCACGGGTAGCAATCACCCATAGTATGAAAAAAGGTGCAAAAATGTGGGTAAGGATTTTTCCTGATAAACCAGTAACCAAAAAACCCGCCGAAACAAGAATGGGAAAAGGTAAGGGTATACCAGAATTCTGGGTCAGTGTAGTAAAACCAGGAAGAATTTTATTTGAAATTGAAGGCGTTTCCAATGATGAAGCAAAGGAACTTTTGCGCGTCGCTGCCCGCAAACTGCCCATTAAAACAAGATTTGTTAAAAGGGAAGAAGGAATAAAATATGAGGGTTTTTGAACTAAGAGGAAAAACCAGGGACGAATTACTTGACCAGTTACATGGTTTGTACAAGGAGTTATTCAATCTACGGATGCGTCATGCATCTCAAGAATTGCCCAATCCATTGAAAATTCGCTCAATTAAACGGGAAATTGCCCGGATAAGAACAATACTGCGTGAGGACGAACTTGGAAAAATAAAAGTGCTACAACCAAAGCAATCCCAGACCAAGACCAAGAAGGGAGAATAATGCCTAAAACTAAAGTTGGTATAGTCTTGAGCGATAAGATGCAAAAGACGATTGTTGTTAAATTGATGAGATATGTCAAACATCCACTCTATAAAAAATATATCAGACAGACGACCAAAGTCTATGTCCATGACGAAAAAAATGAATGTAAGGTTGGCGATAAAATTTTGATTGAACAAACCCGTCCAATTTCTAAATTAAAACGATGGCGGGTGATAAGGAAAATAGTTTAAAGGTTGGGAATAGGATGCTCGTCTTTTTTAACCATTTAACCCAAGGATATTGGGGGCTATGATTCAGATTTACTCACGGCTTAAGGTATGCGATAATACTGGGGCGCGTGTTGCAATGTGTATTCATGTTACTGGAAGTTCTGGAAGAAGATATGCCTATATCGGTGATATAATCAATGTTACAATAAAGGACGCCTTACCCCATGCACCAATTAAAAAAGGTGATAAGGCAAAGGCAGTTATTGTCCGAGCAAAAAAGGAAATTCGCCGTATTGATGGCTCATACGTCCGATTTGACGATAATGCCTGCGTTTTAATCAATGAGCAAAATGAACCAAAGGGTACAAGGGTTTTTGGACCGGTGGCACGAGAATTACGCGAAAAAGGGTTTACAAAAATACTTTCTCTGGCAAGTGAAGTAGTATAATGGTAAAATACCTGAATTCCAAAATATCTAAAATATGTAATTGTCCATTTTATGGTATCGGGACTGGAGATTTTAGTCTCGTAATAAAAATATGAAGAGAAAATTGGAACACATAAAAAATAAATTACATATCAAAAAAAATGATTTGGTTGAAGTAAACACCGGGGAAGAAAAAGGTAGAAGAGGAAGGGTGTTGGAGATTATCCTGGAAAAACGAACCGCAATTGTTGAGGGTATTAATTTAGTAAAAAAACATCAACGTGCCCGTTCCCAGACCCAGCCTGCCGGGATTATCACAAAACCAGCATCAATAAATATTTCCAATCTTGTCCTGATCTGCCCTAAATGTGGTAAAAAGACGAAAATAAAAAGAGAAAAAATTGAAAAAAAACGGACAAGAATCTGTAAAGAATGTGGGGAGATAATAGAATGAAAACCGGTTATAGACCAAGATTAAAATCATTTTATAATGAGACGCTGAGAAAAACTTTATTAAAGAAATTAGGATACGAGAATATTTATCAGGTTCCGCAATTAAGAAAGATTGTGATAAATGTCGGCGTCGGTGAGGCGGTTGCCGATCCCAAAATTCTTGAAATTATCAAGGAAGACCTTGCCCGTATTACCGGGCAGGCGCCAGTATACACCCGCGCTAAGCGACCAATATCCAATTTCAAGATTCGTAAAGGATTGGTAATCGGGATGAAAATTACACTCCGGGGTAAGCGTATGTATGAATTTTTTGATCGGTTCATCAATTTTGCCGCTCCACGCATCAGGGATTTTAAAGGGTTTAAAAGAGATTCTTTTGATGGTCGCGGCTCTTATAACCTTGGCTTAACCGAGCAGACGATCTTTCCTGAGATTGAATATGATAAAATTAAAAAGGTTTTTGGCATGGATATTGCTATTGTCACTTCAGCCCACAAAGATGAAGATGCATTAGCACTCCTTGAAGGTCTGGGAATGCCCTTCGAGAGGAAGAAATAAGATGGAAAACGGGTTAGGTTGGGATGCTGGTCAAAAAAATTACTGCGGTACTTGTGAGTGTCGCCAATCAAAAAGGAGGTTTATTGGCAAAATTATGTTTGATAAATAAGGCAAAAAAACTGCCAAAATTTTCAACAAGAAAGTATAATCGCTGCCAGAGATGCGGCAGACCACGCGGATATTATCGGAAGTTCGGTCTGTGTCGTATCTGTCTCAGGGAACTTGCCTTACAGGGTGAATTGCCTGGTGTAAGAAAGGCAACCTGGTAGAATAGATTTTAAAATTAAACCTCTTTCTTTCCTAAACTTTCAATCTTTTTTTCAAGGTCTTCAATCTTCGCCCTTAACTTTTCTTTTTCCGCTCGGGAAATTTTAACCCGAATTCGGATTAGAAGATAGGCAGTAAGCACGAGTATAATTATCTGAAAGATGTTTATCGGCATAAATTTTTGCATCATAGAAAAGATTAAAGAAAGGAAAGAAAGAATCAGAACAATTATCAATACCTCAGCCATAAATCTCTTCTCCCTTTATTTTGATTGACTTATTTTAATAATTTGCCCCGATTTATTGGTCGTCACAATCAGAATCTGTTTCATCGCTATCGAATCAACCGTCTTTACTTTCTTTACAAAACGAAGACTGAATACTGTCTTAACCTTGTCAGGAACTCCTAAAGAAAGTTTTTTGTAGACACTCTTCTGGGGCGTGACCGTTTTTTTAACAACCTTTGGTTCAATTCCTTTAAACTCCGGGAACTGCTCACTAATCATCTTTTTTATATGGGTTAATATCTTCGCTTCAAGCATTATACTCCTTTGGACAATGTCCAATTATAACCAAATTTCAATAAAGGATTACCGTATAAAACAAACTGTAGCAACGTTTTCTGGTCATCATCATCAAGAAATCCGTGCCGTCTAATTTTTTTTCGTGCAAAATCTACCTTCGCATTCTTGAATGCCTCACCCATTAATAACCCCTGTTTTAAATATTCAAAGAGATATTTTACCAGAAGATCAGCCTCGCTTGACGGCGGCTTTGGAGGTCCATAGGCAATCGTTGTAGAACCACAAAACCCAACAATATTTTCCTGGTCAAGAAATTTCAGGGAGATTGCATTTTTTTCTGATTTATTTATTATATACGCGCCATAGCATGCCTCAGATGCGACAAAACCATTTGCCTGGAGGATATTTGCAGGTTTTAGAGCAATTGGATAATTACCACCTTCCTGCCCATACCAGTTCTCCGAAACTGCGCTACCATGCAGATTAAAATATAGATAATTCTTCTCTTTTAGCCATTGAGATTTAAAATTTGCTGAGGTTGTCGGCGGTGAAATCTTTAAATCCTTTTTTCTACCGAGTTGTTGGTATACATTTTTTGAGGCTTCTTTCCACACAAGGGCGCTCATTCCGAAAGATTTATTATATTTTGTTAATGATTTATTCAACTGTTTGATAATAAACTCCACTCGCCGATTATCCGGTATCCTTGCACACATTCTTTCCGGAATTAAAAAATCATCATCCCTTGAGGCGTATGGATTATCTGATAGAACTTTATCGTCATCATCATCACAGGGATTGGGCAGGCGATAAAATGGCACAACTTTATCACCACCGATGATCAAAACTGTTGCAATCTCACCCCATTTTTTCTCCAATTGATTAATAAATTCTCTTATTGCCTTGGGATTCTTTTTCACTGGTTTTATCTTAAATTTATTTTCCTCGTCAAAATAAATAAGTTTTAGTTGATGGCTGCGGTATTTTTTGATGTATTTATTTATTGCCTTTTCAAAAGGCATTAAATCCCCGATTTCCTTCTGCAGTGAACTTTTACAACTCAAGATTAATATCCGCATAAGAAATTATAATAAAAATTTTGTAAAAGTCAACCACATAAAAAAATAAAACCAGCATCCCAACCCCATTCCATAAACTATATTCGTTAACCCTTGACAAAAATTAAATTCTGAGTATAATATAAAATAATTTGATTAAAAATAAAAAGAAGGGAGGTGATGGCTGGGAAGAAAAGATAGGTGATAAAAGAAGGTCCTGGGTTAGGGTTGAGATGTTGGTGAAATACCTAACCTGAAAGGGTTTTATATCCGCGCTTTTAGCCATGTTAATCCGCGGATTTTGCAGAGCAAAATAGAAAGGAGAGATAAAATGAAGAGAGTAGTGTTTGGTTTAGTCGCGCTTATGGCGACAATGTTACTCGTTGGCTGCGGTGGTGGAGCAGAAAAACTCGCCGCACCAGAGATTACCAAGGTAGTAATGGAATCAGATGCAATAACCATTACCTGGGTACCTGATTCAACAGTTGAAAGCAAAGCAGATTTTCAGGGTTACTATGTGTATATTTCTACGGATTCAACCGATTTGTTGGTTGATGCAGAAACAGCCGAAGATTCACTGAGTCCGGTTAATGCCACAGTATTAACTGATACAACTTATAAGATTACCGGACTCACTGACTCAGTAATCTACTATATCCAGGTAAGAACCGTAAATACCGATGACAAGGTTGGCGCTTATAATAGCAGTGTGCCATTCGTCACTGCATCTCCCAGACCGGAGTTTACCGCTACGGTTACCTTTGAGCTCAATAACAATGGTGTGGACAACAATTGTGCAATCAAATTCTCGGATGCAACAATAATGGCTGATTCAGCAATGGCAAATGGCGGTGCTGATATGTGGGTTGACTATTGGGGAACCACACCTGATGATACTGTGGCCTTTGATTCACCAGACCATCATTCACAATACGGCACAAACTCCCGTAACACAGACTTTGTAAATCTCGGTCAATATGCGTTTGATGATGTTTCTGAAGTTACTACTGAACCATCCCAGAATTATGTCAGTGTAGCTGAAGGTGATTTGATTATTGCCAAGACTCAAGATGGTAATTATGTAAAAATTCATGTGGATGCCATTGATAAGGTCAATTATACCGTAACAATAACCTATGCCTATCAGGATAATGCCAATTTCCCGTACTTTGGACCGAAAAAATAATGAGGAGAAATAACAAAAAGGGGCGGCAGAGCCGCCCCTTTTGCTTTTACGATTTCACGCGACTAAAGTCGCTACTCCAAAAATAAAAAAGGAGTAGGGAATTTATTCCCGTTGAACCATAACCTCATACTTTTTATTCTGTCTCCTTTGCAATCCATTCAAGATATCTTTTTAGTCCTTTTTCAATCCCCCAGGCAATTATTTCCGGCAATTCGTATGGATGGTTCTGCCTGATAAAATATGCTACTCTTTTATAATTGGTTTTTTTTGTTTTCATTAGTGCACCATATTCCTTTGTCTGTTCAATCTTGCCTTTCCAGGTATAAAGAGAATAAAGTTTAAAGACATTGGCACAGGCAATAAACCGTTTTCCAATAAGTTCTCTGATAATTTTGCGTGCGATTTTTAAATTCGGAAAAGTTGTATAGATAATGATGTAATCAGACTTCATTTAATTATGGTAAACAAATAAAAAATAGATAATAGTACCATAAATACCACCACCAGAATTGAAATAATATTATTAACCGTGGAGTTCGTATGACTGCCCATGATTTTTTTATTATTAACCAAAGTAAGCATTATGATCAACACAAATGGCAATAAAATCCCATTTGCAACCTGGGATATAAGCATTACCGGTATCAAAGGCACATTTGGTAAAAGAATTATAGCTCCGCTGATAATTATCATCGTTGCATAAAGCGCATAGAAATGGGGTGCATCACGCAGGCTTTTGTTAATGCCATTTTCCCAACCCATTGCCTCGCAGATTGTATAGGCGGTTGATATTGGTAATATTGAGGCAGCAAAGAGCGAGGCATTGAGTAAACCAAATGAGAAAAGGACAAAACAATATCTGCCTGCAATCGGCTTCAAAGCAAGTGCCGCATCCTTAGCCGTTTCAATATGAATACCATTCTTAAATAGCGTTTCTGCACAGGTAATAACTATGAAAATTGCAATAATATTTACTACAAATCCGCCGATTATGGTATCCCAACGGGCATATTTATAATGGCGCAATTTTATCCCTTTTTCGGCAACCGATGCCTGTTGATAAAACTGCATCCAAGGTGCAATTGTCGTGCCCACAAGGCCAATCATCATAAAAAGATAGGGCTTGTTAAATTTTATTTCTGGTTTTATAAAATGATACCCGATGTTTTGCCAATCAGGCCGGGCAATGAGTCCGGAAAGAATATATGCTATGTAAAAGAGGCAGGCCCCAAGAAATATCTTCTCCACTGTTGCATAAGTTCCTTTTAATACCAGCCACCAGACAAAGATTGCACAGATGGGAATGACAATAATCCGCGGCACGCCAGACAATTCAGCAACTGCTGCAATTCCGGCAAATTCGGCAATGGTATTACCTAGATTGGCAACGAACAAAACCAGCATTGAATAAAAGGTTATTTTTAATCCAAATTCTTCGCGCATCAAATCGGCAAGCCCTTTTCCAGTGATAACGCCCATCCGACTGTTCATCTCCTGGATGATAATCAGAGCGATAAGAATGGGAATAAAGAGCCAAAGCATAGCATAACCAAAGTGTGCACCACAGATCGAATATGTTGTAATACCGCCAGCGTCATTATCAACATTTGCCGTGATAATACCTGGTCCCATAATCGCCAGGAAAATTAAAAAACGCTTTCCGATAGTGCGTTTCATTTTATCTTTTATGACGCCATCTTCTCCAGACCAAGGCAAGGAGTTGTTCAAGAATATCATCAATCGTAATAATTCCCTGGAGCACACGCTCATTATCAATTACCGGCAGGGCGAATAAGCGATACTTTTCCATCAAAAATGCAACCTCCTTTACATTGTCATCAAGATGAACAACCGCGGATTTGGGCAAGGCAGTTTTATTCACTGGTTCATTTGAATTAGCGGCAAGCACTCTTTTTAATGTCGTACGACCAACAAAATGGTTTTTTTCATCAACAATATAGATGTAGTAGATCGCCTCACTGGTTAAATTTGATTCAATCACTTTCTTAAGTACATCGCTAACCAGAGTGGTTTCCGGTACGGCAATATATTCTGCAGTCATTAACCCGCCTGCGGTATCACTTGCATAACCAAGTAAGGTAGAGAGCTTCTTTGCCCGGCTGGTCTCAATTATATTGAGCAATTGATTGACGGTCTCTTTGGACAGTTGAAATAGAAAATCGGTTGCTTCATCGCTCGGCATAGTGGCAATAATTTTGGCAAGTTCTTGTATATCCATTCCATGAATTAAAAACTTCTGCGTCTCAATGTCAATATCCGCCAGTACCTTTGATTTTGTCTCAAGGTCAAGGGCTTTAAACAGGGTTAATTTCTCCTTGGGATCTAAATCTTTAATTATCTCCTGTAAGTCAGCAGGATGGATGTTAGAAAATTGGTGTGCCGGTACACCGACCTTAAGGGAATGGCTTGCCGGATTTACTGAAAGAATCTGAACGTTCTTCCAGGAAATAAAATTTTCTTTTTTAAGGTAAGGAGATTCTCTTACAAATATGGAAATAACAAAATCAATAAACTTGTCAAAATTGAGCCGGCGCATCAAACCCCGCATACCAATGTCAATATGGGCAACCATTAAATCTGTTCCTACCTTTAATAGATGGAGGTCATTGACCCGTACCACCCGGCGATTAAATGTATCAACAACCTGCTGGTCAAGAATATCACGGCGCAGGGAGATTTCTGCCTTTAGCTCTTTCAATTTAGTAAATTTTAAATTCTTTCCATTTATTTTCAAACGCACCTGTTGATTTATCTCGGCAATAGAAAACCAAGATATATAAGCGTACCGAGGGTTAAAAAAGCCCTGATTGATAAGAAGTTCAAATGCTTTGGGATAGACTTCGGTCGTAACCGCCAGGATATCATAAACCCTTCCCACAAGGTTGCCATTATCATCAACAACATCCAATCCCACAACTTTAGAGAAAAAAGTAAAAATAAATGACTTGCCTTCAGAGTAAACTTGTGCCATGGGTTTAATTATAATTGAGAATTTAAGTTTGTAAAGTCCTTAAATTTTTGTAGTAATTACTTACCTTTTATTAATGAAAGTGCCTCAGCCCTGGTCGCTGCGGATTGCATCACGCCACGGATTGCTGAAGTGATGGTAAGTGTTCCCGGCTTTTTTACGCCCATCATTGAAAGGCATAGATGTTCGGCCTCAATTACTACAAGGACACCCATTGGTTTTAAATTTGCCATTAGAAAATCGGCAATTTCGTGGGTTAATCGCTCTTGTAATAGCGGTCTCTTAGCCATAATATCAATAACCCGCACCAGGCTTGAAAATCCAGTAATCTTATTTTCTTTTGGGATATAAACAATATGCGCCTTGCCAAAAAACGGCAAAAGATGATGTTCACAGACTGAATAGAACGGTATATCTTTTATTATAATCATTTCGTCTTCATTCTTTGTTTTATATGTTTTTAATTCTTTTTTGGGATCCTGCTTCACGCCCGCAAATATCTCTTCATACATCTCTGCAACACGCCTCGGTGTGTCCTTTAGACCATCACGGCTCAAATTTTCACCAATCGCCCTGAGAATTATCTTTACTGCCTGCTCAATCTTTTTTTTATCAATTGTTGTTTTCATCTTATCTTTTTTGCAGAGTTAACTCTGCCACTACATTTTCTTAGATATTCCATATTCTCCTTTAATCCTTCGCCTTTCGCCCATCTTCCCTTTCTTTATCACTTTTCATGCCTATTCTCCCTCCTTCACCCTTTTCCACAACCTCTTTAACCTTTTTTTGCCCTATTATTCCATCTATCTCATTCCCGCTCAGGATCTCTTTTTCCAGTAATTTCTCGGCAAGCGTCTTTAATTTATCCATGTTATTTTTTATTATCTCCTCAGCAATCACTTCTGCCTTTTTAATAATGTTCTTCACCTCTTCATCGATCTCCCGTGCAGTCTCTTCTGAATAATCACGATGCATTCCAATTTCTCTACCTAAAAATATTTCTTCCTGCTTTTCACCATAGGTTAAGGGACCAAGTTTCTCACTCATTCCCCATTCACAGACCATTTTTCGTGCAAGTTTTGTTGCCTTTTCAATATCATTTCCCGAACCGGTCGATAAGTCACCCAGCACAAGTCTTTCTGCTACCCTACCGCCAAGCATATATGCAAGTTGGTTAAAACAATAGGTCTTTGAATATGTGCGCCTTTCATCTATGGGTAGAGCTTGGGTAACACCGAGTGCCATACCGCGTGGTATAATAGTAACTTTGTGGATTGGGTCCATTCCTGATAGGAATTTTGATACAAGCACATGACCACACTCATGATATGCAGTAAGTTTTTTTTCATCTTCAGAGATAATCAAACTCTTTCTCTCCACACCCATCAATATCTTATCTTTTGCATCTTCAAATTCCTGCATTGTAATTTTGTTTTCATTTCTTCGCGCTGCAAGTAGTGCTGCTTCATTACACATATTTGCGAGGTCTGCTCCGGAAAATCCCGGTGTTCCACGGGCAAGGACATCAAGATCAACATCTGGCGCAAGTGGTGTTCGGCGTGTATGAACTTTTAATATACCAAGTCTGCCGCGCACATCTGGTCTATCAAGAACCACGACCCGATCGAACCTTCCTGGTCTTAATAATGCAGGATCAAGGATATCCGGACGGTTTGTTGCGGCCATTAAAATGATCCCCTCATTTACTTCAAATCCATCCATTTCAACGAGTAATTGATTGAGTGTCTGTTCCCTTTCGTCATGACCACCACCAAGTCCTGCGCCACGCAGTCTTCCAACGGCATCAATCTCATCAATAAATACTATGCAGGGTGAGTTTCTTTTTGCCTGGTCAAACAGGTCCCTGACCCTTGAAGCACCGACGCCGACGAACATCTCTACAAAATCTGAACCACTTATAGATATGAAAGGAACACCTGCCTCACCAGCAACTGCCCTTGCCATTAAGGTCTTACCGGTTCCTGGTGGACCAAGTAGTAGTACACCCTTTGGAATCCGACCACCCAGCCGGGTGAATTTCCTCGGTTCTTTCAAAAATTCAATAACTTCCTGCAATTCCTGTTTTGCCTCTTCAACACCCGCCACATCATTGAATGTGGTTGAGGGTTTATTTTCAAGGACAATCTTTGCCCGACTCCTGCCAAAACCAAGCGCCCGATTCTGACCTGATTGCATCTGTCGCAAGAATAGAAACCATATGCCGATAAGAATCACCCAGGGAAATATGCCGATGAGAATATCTATCCAGCTGGACCTTTGTTTGGCAACTATCTCTACATTATATTTTATGAGTTCATCAGTAAGTTTTACGTCTTCAAATGGAATAAGTGTAGTAAATTCCTTGTATTCCTTCCCCTCGTAGGGCATTGGTGTCCTGAATGTCCCCTTGATTGAACGTTCGGATATTGTGACTTTCTCAATATTTCTTATGCGCAATTCCCGCATAAACACAGAATAAGGAATACTTGCCGCCTTTCCTCCTTGTCCAGCAAAGTATTGCACACCAAACCAGACAAGAATAAATAATAGTGTCCATATTATTGCCGTTTGCCAGGCACGACTCTTCTGTGGTTTTTTATTGAGCATTGTAAACTCCAATATATTTTAGATTTCTAAATTTATTTTCATAATCAAGCCCATAGCCAATAACAAAAACTCGGGGAATATTAAAACCTACATAGGTTAAGGGAACCTCAATTACCCGTGCGTCTTTTTTGTTCAAAAGCGTACACACGGCAATGCTTCTTGGATGTCTGGTTCTTAAATTACTTATGATATAATTTATTGTCCTGCCTGAATCTACGATGTCCTCAATCAAAATGATATCACGGTCTTCAATATTAATGGATAAATCCTGAGTAATACGCACAACACCACTCGACTTTGTGCCTTCATAACTTGAAATTCCTAAAAAATCGATCTCCACCGGTATTTCCAGCTCTCTTAATAAATCAGCAAGAAACACAAACGCACCCTTTAAAACTCCGATAAGAATCGGATTTTTATTTTTATAATCACTATTTATCTCCTTACCCAGTTCTCTAATTCTTTTTTTTATATCATCCTCTTTAATCAAGATGTTCAAATTCCACCTTCAAGATATTTCTGGTTTTCTTATCAATATAAGCCTGATACGCCCGGCAGATACCAATTACCCAGAGAATACCCTGCCGATCACACAATAACACAACATTATCCCTTTCATTAACCGGCACTCTCGCTTCATTGAGTACTTCCTTTAATTTTTTTCTGCCCTTCTTTATTTTTAGTACATCCCCCGCCTTACGATTTCTTAAAACAATCGGCGGATATATTCTATCAAAATCAAAAACTTCGCAGTTCGCCGATCGGCGATTTAAGTCAAATTTTTTTACAAGATTTACCCTCAATCTCATGTTGGCAATTTCACTATCTTTACCAATTTTCACGGGTATACAAAAATCCTCAATTTTATCCTTGTCGGAACAACCGATAAAAACCTTTCCATAAATTTTCCGGGCATACAAATTTTCAGGAAGAACTGTTTTCTTACCACTCAATTTACCCTTTAGACCCCAGATTGCCTCAATATGTTTACTCGCGAATCCGGATAAATCACCCTTTAAAGATTTTATTATACTCATAATTACCCTACTCCCGACCGCCTTATTATAATACAATAGTCGATTCAAGTCAATAGTGAAACCAGCCCGCTCTTTTTTTACCAGTTTTTTAAATACCCTCCGGACAATATTCTGTAAAAATTCTTCATCATTGTGTAGAATATCAGCTTCTCTTTTTACCACCTCATAAAGTTGCGGATTTAATTTGAGCAACTGTGGTATAATTCTTTTGCGTATAAAATTTCGCCTGATATTCAGATTAAGATTACTCAGGTCTTCAGAAAATTTTAAATCTCTTTTTTTTAAATAATTGAGAATGATGGTTTTTCTAAGATTAATCAAGGGCCGTACAAAAGGCAATCGCACAGCAGGGATTGATTGTAAACCAAGAGTTCCGCTTCCGCGTATTAGATTCATAAAGAATGTTTCTACCAGGTCATCAAGATTATGACCGAGCACAATCCTCTGGGCTGATATTTTTTTAGCATATGTAATCAAAGCATGATACCGCCTTTCCCTTGCCTCAGCCTCCATACCTTTTTTTGTTTTAGGAACCTTGATTTTTATGATTTTATAATCACATTTATACTTCCGGGCATAATATCTGGTCAATTCTTCTTCTGTTCTTAAAATATTTTTTTGCCTGAGTCCATGATTTATATATACAAGATAAAAATCTATCTTATCACGATAGATTGTTTTTAAAACATCCAACAGACATACCGAATCCGGGCCTGCAGAAAACCCGATGATTGCCTTTTTTGTGTTTACAAACATATCGAATTCAGTAATAATTCTATTAACTTGATCTAACAATCGGAATACTAATCTATTCAACATTTATTTTTGTGGTAAAGCAACCGTTTTCTGTCTTATATCGGTTTTTATCTGCATCTCCAATCTTTTCAATATATCAAGCAAGTCTACTATTCTCGGAAAATCATCGGGTAGTTCATTGAGCATATTTTCTAATGCATTTTTTGAAAGTATAATACCCTTATTGATTACCTGAAGGGTCCCCTCCTCTTCAACTTCCCTCACCTCTTCGTCAAAAAACTCATCATCAAAACCACTGATAAGCCTACCAGTCTTGGCAACAAGCAGGGTATGATACCAGGCAAAATCCTCAAATTCCTCTTCGATTTCCTCAGGAATTCCGGTTTTTTCTAATTTCTGTATCAATTTATGAGCCTGGTCAAAATATTCATAGGCAAAATTGTAAATGGCATATGTATGTGGGTCAACTTCAGGAATTTCCGCGTTGGGTAGCTCATTAATATTAATTCCCTGCCCTTCTGCTGCCTTTTTTAACATATCTTTTGTCTTATCAAAAATTTCTTTTAAATCATTTAAGAATATATTGGGGTCATTCGGGTCTTCACCCTTAAGATAATGCTGGAGCACCCGTTCTTCATTTTCTTTATAAATCCGACAATTATCCTTTTCATCACAACGGTCACAACGATAATCACAATAATTATATGGTCCGGGTTTGAATTTATCAACCATAAATAAATATAACCAGTTTTATCAGGCAGTCAATAGCCTTCTTGACATTCTATAAAAATTAAATATTATATTCTATAAGGAGGCATTCTTTGAGATTCAATTTGATCACTTTAATTAAGAACTTAAGAAGCCACTTTTTGAGTGATGTGGCAATTGACCTTGGAACCTGTACAACCCTTATCTATGTGAACGGCCGTGGGATTGTTCTCAACGAACCTACGGTTGTTGCAATAGAGACAAAAAATAAGAAATGTGTAGCAGTTGGTGAGGAGGCAAAGAAGATGTTGGGTAAAACCCCTGAAGACATCAGGGCAATCAGACCGATGAAAGATGGTGTTATTGCGGATTTTGAAATGGTGGAATTACTTCTGAGAACATTTATTGAAAAGATCCAGCAAAAAAAACTTTTTATGCGTCCCAGAGTAATTATCTGTGTTCCCTCAGGTATTACCGAGGTTGAAAAGAGGGCGGTTCGAGATTCAGTTGAAGCAGCTGGTGCCCGAGAAGTTTACCTTGTTTCCGAACCCATTGCCGCAGCAATCGGTATTAATCTTCCGGTTCACCTGCCCCAGGGTAATATGATAATTGACATTGGTGGTGGTACTACTGAGATTGCGGTTATTGCTCTTTCTGGCATTGTAACCAACAATTCTATAAGGGTAGCGGGTGACGAAATGGATGATGCTATCGTCCAATACATAAAGAAGAATTATAACCTGATAATCGGAGAGCAGACTGCAGAAGAAATAAAGATTGCAATTGGTAATGCCTTCCCAACGGAGGAGGACAAAACAATTGAAGTGAGGGGCCGAGATCTTGTTGTTGGCATTCCCAAAACCATCAGGTTGACAAGCCATGAGGTGAGAGAGGCAATTCAGGAACCACTTTCTATGATAATAGAAGCCTTGCGCCTTACCCTTGAAAAAACTCCTCCTGAACTTGCTGCCGATATTGTCAATTCAGGCATCTATATGGCGGGTGGTGGTTCTTTATTAAGAGGCATTGACACACTCATCCGTGAAGAAACAAATCTACCGGTTACAGTTGCAGAAGAACCGAATAAAGCTGTGGTCTTTGGTGCCGGTAAAATCCTTGAAGATATGCAAAAATATGAAAAAGTAATCTTTACCTTGAAGAGAGAATAGTTGTCCCGCATTCAAATCTTTATATTTGTTATTTTGTTCGCAATCTCGTTAGTTTTTATTATATTAAATCAGAATGCCGACTTTTATATCAGCACCAATATTTCTGAGGTTGTTTTATTTCCGGTAAGGTTTATCAGTAATTACTTCCAATATCTCAATATTTCCCAAAAAAAGATTGATGAACTTGAAATTGAACTGAGTAGACTACAGATTGAAAATCAAAATTTAAAAGATACCCTCGGCTTTTTAAGCTTACCAGATACAATTTTAAGAACCAATCTCAAATTGTTAAAGGCTAATATCATTGGCCGAGACCCGGCAAATTTCAATGGATTTTTATATATCGATAAAGGAAAGTCCGATAGTTTAAATATCAATAATCCTGTAATTATGCAGGATAAACTCATCGGTAGAATCAAATCACTATCTGACAAGACAGGGATTATTGAAACCCTTGAAAATAGAGGATTTGCAATCAGTGCTGTTGATGCCCGAACCGGCATTTATGGCATTGTGAAAAAAAATAACCAATCGATGTTTGAATATATAAAACTCGATGATGAAATTAATCAAGGTGATTCAATATTCACCTCTGGCTTGAGTGAGATCTTTCCCAAAGGTATACTTATTGGAATGGTTACTGAGATAAAATACAAAGATGATTTATTCTTCAAGGAAGTTATTATTACACCAGCAATCAAGATTAATCAACTCAATTATGTATATATAATTTATTAGAAATCTATGAGGTTTTTCCTTTATTTCATTCTTTCTTATTTCTGTTTGCCCTTCAACTCAACTATCGATTTTATTTCCATCCTCGTCTATTTCATAATCTTGAACGAAGATGAAAGATTTTCTATTATATTCGCTTTCTTTGCAGGGTTATTGCTTGACCTTTATTATCCTGTATCATTTGGACTCAATATGCTGATTTTTTTAATATTGGGACAGATATTAATATTTCTTAAAAAATATTTTGTTCGAGAACCATTAACCTTGATATTCATATTCACAACCTTTTATTTACTCCGCATCTTCTTGGTCTATGTGATTAACGGTGTGGCTTTCAATATTACCACCCTGATTTCTACAATCATCTTCAGCCTGCCAATAGTTTATATTTTAAACAAAATATGTTTTAGTGTATGGATGAGGAACTAAAAAAATACCACACATTCCAGACACTTATCTTCGGAATCTTTGCAGTAATCATAATCTTCAGTCTTAAATTGCAGATATTTGAAGGCAGGAAATATCATCGTTTCTCAGAGGAGAATCGTATTAAGAAGAAATATATTATTGCACCTCGGGGTAATATCTATGACCGACGGGGAAGAGAAATTGCCAATACCCGGCCTGCATTTTATGTCTCGGTCATTCCCATATTTGTTGAGCAAAGCAGTATCGAAAGAATTGCTTTGATATTAAATGTAGATATTAACTCTATCCATAAAAAAATAAAACTTGAAAAGAATCCCTATGTTTCAGTAAAAATCAGCCGTGATATTCCTTTTGAACAGGTTTCCCTAATTGAGGAATTACTTGAAGACCTACCCGGAATTGAGGTCGGCATTGAGCCAGTGCGTAATTATCCATACCGAGAACTTTTCTGCCATGCACTTGGCTATGTAAGTGAAATAACTGAATTTGAATTAAAACAATTAAAAGATTATAAAATTAGTGACTATATCGGTCGAATTGGTTTGGAACAACAATATGAAACGAACCTAGCCGGCGATGATGGGATAGATTATATTGAAGTTGATGTTAAAGGGCAGGAATTAGGCAAAGTTTCTGAATATCGTCAGGTTCCGCCAACTCCGGGAAAAGATTTATATACGACACTTGACCTTGAACTCACTGACTCTACAGCACAATTTTTAAAGAATTTTCCCCGGGCAGCAGCGGTCGCGCTTAATCCCCAAAATGGTGAAATTTATGTTATCTTTTCTAAACCCGGGTTTGACCCGAATCGTTTTGTTCATGGTTTAACCGAATCAGAATGGCAGATACTTAATAATCCCAATGATGCCCCGCTCTATAATCGTGTCACGATGAGCTGTTATCCAATTGGTTCTACAATAAAACCATTCATCGCCCTTGCCGGTCTTGATGCGGGAATAATTGAACCTACAAAACGATTTGATGCTTGTAAGGGTGGTTTGAAATTTGGAAACCGCTATTTTGGATGTTGGAAAGTTCACGGCAGTCTTGCATTAATTGATGCTATTATCCAATCCTGTGATGTCTATTTTTATCAATTAGGAAGATATCTGGGTATTGATGTCTTAACTAATATCCTTAGTGATGTAGGTTTTGGAAAACAGGCTGGAATAGATTTACCTCAGGAAAAAACCGGCATTGTGCCTGACCGAAACTGGATGGAAAAACGTTATGGCAAGGGTTGGACTGAAGGTCATATTTTAAATTTGAGTGTTGGTCAAGGCGATATTCTATCAACACCGCTACAACTCGCACGTGCCTATACATTGTTTGCCAATTTCGATAATGCCTTAGTCACGCCCCATCTCAACAAAGAGTTAAAAACACAAAATTATATAGTAAACAAAAAAGCAGAGGCACTGAATATTGTCCAAAAGGCATTGACTGGTGTCGTTGTCAGAGGCACAGGAATGATGGCACAGGTCCAGGGCCTAAATGTAAGTGGCAAGACAGGCACTGCAGAAAACCCCCATGGTGAAGACCATTCAATATTTGTGGGCTATGCACCATCCGAAAATCCGGAAATCCTCGTTTGTGTTATTGTCGAAAATGCTGGCCACGGCGGAAGTGTTGCGGCACCTATTGTCGGTAAAATCATCAAAACATTCTGGGCAATCAACAAAACAATTTCTTATGAAAAACATTGATAAAGGCGTTCTTGTCATTGCTTTAGTAATTTCTCTGGTGGGCTTGGTAATGATATATTCAACTGGTGGATTAAACTATTTTCTCAGACAGGCGCTCTGGTTAGTTGGTGCCCTGGGCATCTGTATCCTGATTGCAAAATTTTCTTCCCGTTTTTGGACAACCTTTTCCCTTCCATTATACATCCTGACCTGTCTCCTCGCCCTGATAGTACTTTTTTATTCCACAGGTTATCCGAGACGCTGGTTTAACATTGGATTCTTTTATTTACAACCATCAGAATTTGCTAAGATTGGTACGATACTACTCCTTGCCAGTTATCTAGCGGAAAAGAAAAAATTAGAAAAGTTTACTGACTTTTTAATTCCCCTGCTCATTATCGCCATTCCTTCAGGACTGGTCTTTATTGAACCAGACCTCGGTGCAGCCCAGATATTCTTCCCGATAATGTGCTTAATACTCTACTGGGCAGGTATGCCTTTTGCAAAGATCCTGATCTTTTTCTCACCCATAATTGCTGCAATTACAAGTTTTTCAATCTATTTTTGGCTTGGATTTATGATTTTGTTCGGAATTTTTGTATACTCACGTAAAAAACTGACAGAAATATTGTATCATCTCATTGCCAATCCACTTATTGGACTTATCACACCAATTATCTGGCATTCATTGAAAGCCTATCAGCAAAAAAGAATAGTCTCCTTCCTCTCACCATGGATTGATCCTAAAGGTATTTCCTGGCACTCTATCCAATCCCGGATTGCTATTGGCTCAGGACAGCTATGGGGCAAAGGTTTTCTCTCAGGAACTCAGAATAAATTGGAATTCCTGCCAGAAAGGCATACTGATTTCATCTTTTCCTGTATTGGTGAAGAACTCGGACTTATAGGTATTTTGGGCACTATATTCTTATACATTCTTTTATTCCGCAGACTCCTGCACATTGTCCGAGAGACAAAGAATAAATTCTCAAGCCTTGTGGTGGTCGGGATATTAACCTGGTTCTGGTATCAGACATTCATAAATATGGGAATGACCATCGGTATCTTACCGATAACCGGTGTGCCTCTTCCATTTATCAGTTATGGCGGTTCATCCCTGCTTGCTTGTTTCATAGGAATTGGCATAGTCTTATCAATTTCCAAGGTAAGATATTATGAATACTGATCACTGGCGTTTTTTTAGATACCGGTCTATTGACACAACAAAGATTGAAAATGAATTAGAAATCTATGTTTAAAAAAGTCACGAATGAAATGATTAACCAGTTAATCTCCACAGCAGGCAAGGATAATGTCATTGTTGACTGCGAAACGTTGCAAAATTATGCCCATGACGAAACACCCCTCTACCACTCAATACCAGAGGTTGTAGTAAAACCCTCAAATACCCAGGAGGTGTCAGCAATTATAGAACTGGCAAATGAAAATCTCATTCCTATCACACCAAGGGGTGGTGGCACGAGCCTTTCTGCCGGCGCTGTTCCGCTGTATCATGGTATTGTTCTATCTTTGGAAAGAATGAATCATATAAAAGAAGTTGACCTGGAAAATCTAATGGCAATTGTTGAACCGGGTATAATCACCGGGATAATGGCAAAAGAATTGTCTAAATACAATCTCTTTTTTCCTCCAGACCCAGTAAGTCTTGATTCCTGCACGATCGGTGGAAATATTGCAGAGTGTGCGGGTGGACCCAGGGCAATGAAATATGGTGTGACAAAAAATTATATCACGGGGCTTGAAGTTGTCTTTGCGGATGGAAAAATAAATTGGTTGGGTGGTAAATTATTAAAGAATGTAACCGGTTATGATTTAATAGATTTGATTGTTGGTTCTGAGGGAACCCTTGCAGTCGTCACTGAGGCAACGATAAAACTTTTGACCCTGCCAGAAATTATTGTGGACCTTTATCTTCCATTCAAAACCATATCAGAGGCTTCAAGATTTTCTATTGAAGTTTTAAAACAGGGTTTTATGCCTACGGCAATTGAACTGATGGAGGGCGACGTTGTAAGAATGGTAGGAAAATATCTGTGCCGTGAGATTCCATATATTAGCGCAGATGCCCATACAATATTGGAAATAGATGGAAATGATGCGGGTTATATTAAAGGAATATATGAAAGAATCGGTGACCTTGCACTGAAGATGGGTGCACTTGATGTATTGGTTGGAGAAAGCCCAAAAGACCGAGAGCGTATCTGGGAAGTAAGAAAAAAAATTGGTGATGCATTAAAGGCACAGGCAATTATCCTTGCCCGCGAAGACCTTGTTGTTCCGAAAAATTGTATTCCTGAATTGATTTATCAATTAAAAAAGTGTGTAAAGAAATATTCAGGCACACTTTATGCATTCGGACATCTTGGAGATGGCAATATACATACCGATGTCGGTATCACAGATGGCACAGATAATCAAAAAAACACAGATTATAAAGATAGAGTCACAGAGATGCGTCGGGAGATGTATACAATCACAATTAAACTTGGAGGTACGATCACTGCTGAACATGGCGTGGGACTTTCCAAAATTCCTTTCCTTCCAATGGCACTTGATAAATCAACCATTGAACTAATGACGAAAATAAAAAAAGAATTTGATCCAAAAAACATCCTCAATCCCGGCAAAATATTTGACCAATCCCTATTTAACCATTTAACCAATCACCATTTAACCAATTTATGATTCGTGCCTTTATTGAAACTTCACTAGTGGACTGGGATGGGAAAATTGTTTCGGTGCTCTTTTTTGACCGCTGTAATTTCCGATGCCCATTCTGTCAGAACTGGAGATTATTGGTTTATCCTGAAAAATTTCCCGTTTATGATTTTGATGATATCTTGAAAAAAATTATGCAAAAAAAGAACTGGGTTGACGGCATTGTTCTAACCGGTGGTGAACCATTATTATTTTATGACGATATTGTAGAAATTTCGAAAAAAATAAAACCAAATAATTTAGGCATAAAACTGGATACGAATGGGTCCCTTCCCGAACAACTTGAATCACTATTAAAATTGAAACTCATCGATTATGTCGCAATGGATATCAAAGCACCACTTGATGAAAGTTACTTTATCGCAGTCGGAAAAAATTTAAAATCGAAACTGTATACAGACCTCCTCAAAAAAATCAAAAAATCTACCCGTATCCTAATTGATTCTAAAATTGATTATGAATTAAGAACGACCTGCGTGCCTGGTTTGATTGACGAATCAGCAATAAGAAATATTGGTGAAGCAATAAAAGGCACAAAAAAATGGGTTTTGCAGCATTTTATTTCCATTAATGCCTTTAAAAAAGGTTATCGCAATAAACAATATGATGATGATACACTGATGGGATTCCTAAAAATTGCCCAAGAATATATACCCAACACAAAATTGAGATAAAATTAAAAATCCATCAATTTCATGAAGACTTAAGTGTAAACATAATTCAAAATTTATAATTGACAAAGTCTGGTTTTTAGTTATAATTCAAATATGAATGTGGAAACAAAGGTAAAACTGAATAACTTCTTAATGAAAAATCTTTTATACGGAATTTTTCATTTAGGCAGAAATCCCATTTTCCGTACTATTTTATTATCCCTTGTTGAAAAGGGCATCTGGTTGGCAATCAAGAATGTTCCTGGTCCAGTAGGATTGCCGGGGGTCATACAGGACAAATTTTTTATGTTAAGGGCAATGGTCTACTCAGGGATGCGGTTTGGAACCTCGTCAAAGTTTACTGATACAATAATAAACAAAGCAATTCTGAGCAACTTGCGGGCAGAAAGAGAAAAAGAATTCCGGGTAATATTCGGCTTTGACCCCCCGGGTTTTATGACCATTTCACCAGCAAAGAAATGCAACCTACGTTGCCGCGGATGCTATGCAAATTCTGCATCAGATAAAGACCAATTACCCTATGATATCTTCTCAAAAGCAGTAACAGAAATGCGTGATTTATGGGGTGCACGGTTTGTGGTAATCTCTGGCGGTGAACCTATGCTCTATCGCTGGAACAATAAGGGAATAGTGGATATCTTTGAAGAAAATCCTGATTCGCTTTTTTTGATGTATACAAATGGAAGTTTAATTAATGAAAAAATAGCCGAAAAATTTGCTAATTTGGGCAATATAACCCCAGCAATTTCAGTTGAAGGCATGAAAGAAACAACTGAAAGGCGCAGGGGCAGAGGATTTTTTGATAATATTATTAGAACCCTGAAACTTTTAAAGAAATACCGTGTAACCTCCGGTATCTCAATCACAGCAACAAGAGATAATGCTGAGGAGATCGTCTCGGACGAGTTCATAGATTTATTTTTTAATAAACTTGGCGCCGCCTATGCCTGGGTCTTCCACTATATGCCGATTGGCCGGGATATTGCCCCTGAACTAATACCGACGCCAGAGCAGAGGGTAATGCTCTGGAAGAAAAGCTGGGAAATAGTCAGGGTTAAAAAAATTATGTATGCTGATTTCTGGAATCACGGACCAGTTTCAGACGGTTGTATCTCTGCAGGCAGGCCTGGTGGTTATTTTTATGTTGACTGGCAGGCAAATGTTTATCCCTGTGTATTTTTTCCTTATGCCGCAGCAAATCTAAAAGACATCTATTCAAACGGTGATAACTTAAATTATTTAATCAACCTACCCCTACACAAACGAATAAGGGAATGGCAATTCAATTACTGGAAAGAAGGGGATTTATTAAGACCCTGCCCAATACGTGACCACTATTTAATGGCAAAAAGATTTGTCATTGAAACAAAGGCAAAACCCGCAGATGAGGCAGCTGCAGAAATATTATTAAACCCTGATTATGAAAAAAAGATGGCAGAATATGATTTTGAACTGGAATTAAAAACAAAAAATATCTGGGAGAGGATATATAAAAATGGAACCAGAGAAGCAGTTTGATTTGCTTAAAACAAATACCGCCGAAATTATATCTGAAGATGAATTTATTAGAAAGTTGAAAAGACGCAAACCATTACGCATTAAATTAGGTATTGATGCATCAGCACCTGAGATACATCTTGGCATTAGTGTTCAATTGCGTAAGTTAAAACAATTTCAAGAATTGGGACATACTGTGGTATTAGTAGTTGGTGATTTTACAGGAATGATCGGTGATCCGAGTGGACTTTCAAAAACCCGTCCCAAACTCACCCGAGAACAAATCAAAAAGAATATGGCAAAGTACAAAGAACAGATTTTTATGATTCTCGATCCGAAAAAAACTGAATTTACTTATAACTCAAAATGGCTTGGTGCCCTAAGTATCTATGATTTTATTGAACTTGCCTCAAAATATACAGTAGCAAGAATTATCGAAAGGGATGATTTTTCACAACGCTTAAAAGAAGGAATTCCCGTATATATGCACGAAATTATCTATCCATTGTTTCAGGCATATGATTCAGTAGCAACAAAGGCAGATATTGAATTGGGTGGCACCGATCAGAAATTCAATCTCCTTGTGGGAAGAGAGCTAATGCGAGAATTCAATATGGAACCACAGATTGTGCTGACAATGTCTATCCTGGAAGGAACTGACGGCGTAAGAAAAATGAGCAAAAGTTTTGGAAATTATATTGGTATTGCAGAACCTCCGAAGGAAATGTTTGGAAAAACAATGTCCATTCCCGATGACATAATTATTAAATATTTTGAATTGACCACTGATGCATTTCCACATCGGATTGAAGAATACCGAAAAGGACTAAAGGATGGTTTAATCAATCCACGGGATGCAAAATTTGACTTAGCAAAAACCCTGGTCCGGATGTATCATTCGGCAGAAGAAGCGGAAAAGGCAGCGCAGGAATTTGATAAAATTTTCACAAAAAAAGAGCTCCCTACGGAATTAAAGCAATTTCACCTGAATGCCAAAGAGATTAAGATTATCGATTTGCTAATAAAAACAAACCTTATGCCCTCGCGCGCCGAGGCAAAACGAAAAATAAAAGAAGGGGCAATAGATATTGATGGTAAAACAATAAAAGAAATTAACCATATGGTCAGGCTAATCAAACCGATTGTAATTAAAGCAGGAAAACACAAATTTTTGAAGGTTATTCCCTGAGAATTTTAATCAGGGAATCAGACTACACATTATTATCTTTCTGATGTATCACATCGGTTGTTAAATCAAGGGCTTTTGCAAGTCGGCTACAGATATTCTCCAGAGATTTACATAATTCATCTTCCGTGACCGTTTTATTATGAATTTTATCAAGTATGTCCTCAAGGTGTGAAAATGCATTTACCAGCTCATTATAATCATAATGGAGGGTTTTCGTCAGTGATTTATACAAATCATTGTATATCTCCTGAATACCATTTACTACATCGTCTTTACGGAATTTTATCTCGCCAGTTTCTATCCCTTCACTCAATTTTTTAAGATAATCGGCAAGTCTGTATATCGGACCATAGATCCGGTTGGAAAGTTTTAGTATCGTAATATAACTTATGTAATAGAGGATTATCGCAAGGATGATAAAAACTGCCCAATGAACGGCATAACACCTCACTGGTGCAAGAATCTGACTGGGTCTAAAAATAAAAAAGAATGCAACAACGAGGATAACCGACGCACCAACTACCATCCCAAACGCATGCAGTAACATACGATACTGCAAACTATTGACGATCAGATTCTTCCTTCTATTCTTTCTATTCTTTGGCATAAAACGTGTAATTATAATTAATTAATTTATTCTGTCAAGATTTATTTCACCCACAACAGGTTTGATTTTTTAAAAAAATTATATTTAATTTTATATGACAAAGAAAGAAAAAATCTTTATAACCCGAAAGATTCCCGAACCTGCACTTGATTTACTCAGCAAATATTTTGTGAGCTAACTGTATTTATAAAGAATGGGCCTATAAAAAAGATAGAATTAAAAAGCTTAATAAAAAATAAGGCAGGACTGATTCCATTACTGACCGATACAATTGATAAGGAAATTATAGAAAAAGAGTACAATGCAACACGCATCACAGATATTAACGCAAATTGGTTCAGAGATTGTACGGAAGATTTGAAAATACTAAAGTTCAGCCAATCAAATTTACTTGAATCCGGTCGGCTGTTTCAATCAATGCATAAAATTTCGGAAACGGTCCGGGATTGACAATTACTGTTTTACCAATCTGGTCTATATTGCGCGCCTCATGAATGTGTCCGCATAAACAGATATCAGGCTGATATTTTTCAATAAATTCACGCACCAGCTTACTCCCCACATGCATACCCATCAATGTCTTATCAACTTTGGTCTTGATTGGTGGCGAATGAGACACAAATATCTGAATCCTGCCTTGCTTTTTATAATTGTTCAACACACTCTCAATCTCATCATCAGAATATTCCTGCGGTGTGTTAAACGGTGTGCGGCCACTACCACCAATGCCAAAAAGTAGAATACCTTTAAATTCTCTTATTTCACCATGCAGATTGATGCTTTCAGATTTTAATATATCAATAACATCAAAACGGTCACAATTGCCTGGTACCGCGAAGACATTTTGATTGAACTCTCTTATTTCATTGAGTACAACGCGCGCATCATCCTTGCCTCCGAAATTTGTAATATCACCTGCAATAACAATCAAATCTGCATTACTCAAGGTCTTAATAATTGTTTTGTCATAATTTGTCCGACCATGGATATCCGAAATGGCGACGATTTTCATATTTTCTTACCATGTTGTCTGTGAAGATGGATTATATCTTTCATTATTGTTGCAGCAATAGCGACAAGTCCTGAAGCACCACCGATTACTGTCAGTGTGCCCATAAATTTTGTATTGAAAGTTATACCTTTGTTTGCCCCAAAAATTGCATATAACGGGTCAATTTTATCAAGCACTTCAGGTGATACCGAGATTATTGGCACACCGTTATTAATTGATAAATTTCCTATAAGACGTACTACCTTGCCAACCTGAACTTTCTGCATGATCTCCTGTTCATCAATATCCATAATTCCTTTGCAGGAGATGGATTTCAAATTACCGCATTTACCAGTTATGATAAGCCCGATGATAATCATCTTGTAGCAAGTATCAATACCCTCAAGGTCAAATCGGTAATCAGGTTCAGCAATACCAAGCCTGATAGCATCCTGTACAGCCTGCAATTTAGTCTTTGATTCAAACATAATCTTATCAAGGACATAATTGCTCGTTCCATTTAAAACACCGCGAACATTATATATCCCCGCATTGATTAATTCATTATTAATAATTCCAGATGCAGGCAATGCACCTGCGGCGGTCGCACTGATACCGATAAATAGTCCCTTTTTATTTGCTAAATTAAAAAGTTCATTCCCTTTAAATACCAGTGGTGATTTATTTACACAGATTATATTAATTCCATTTTTCAATGCTTCAACCAGAAATAGATAACTTATTCCAGCATCAACCCTTGAACCGGGAAGACCATCTACAAGGATATCTATTTTTCGAGATTCGAGCAGATGGTAAAAATTTTTTAAGGGGTTTATTACAACTCTACCAAGAGGCTTTCCCTCAGGCTTCGTTGCGATTAAACTTTTCAAATCTAAATCCTTCCCTTTAATAAAACTCCGAGAATCAGCAATCGCACTAAAATTCAATTCAAAACCATATTTCTGAACAATCTTTTCTTTTTGCTCAAGATAATGTTTAATGAGAGTTCTTAGAACCTTACCAAGTCCGAGTAAGCCAACATTATATTTTTTAATATTAAGGGGCATTGCCAGGATTATATCTAAAAAATGCCCTAGGTCAACCGTTTGTTTTAATGAATAATTATTTAATATTCAGTAAAAGAATCTAAGTTCTTGAAGTTTGATAATTTTTACATATAATAGAACGATGCGCCGGATTAAAATAATTGCTGATGAAAAAATCTCTTTTTTAAATCAAATTTTTGCTCACATTGGTTATCTCACAAAACTTCCTTCAGCCATGCTCAATCGTAATAATATAAAAGATTACGATATCTTACTTGTACGAACAGTAACCAGAGTCAACGAAGAACTCTTAAAAGATACTAATATAAAAATTGTCTGTTCATTGACCAGCGGGATCGACCATATTGATAGAAATTATTTGAAAAAAAATGGCATAAAACTGATATACGCCCCAGGGTCAAACGCCAATTCAGTAGCCGAATATGTTATCGCCTGTTTGTTAATCCTTGCAAAAAAGAAAAGATTTTCTCTAAGCAAAAAGACAATTGGCATTATTGGCGTTGGTAATGTGGGGACAAAGGTTGCCCAGATGTGCACCATATTGGGGATGAAGGTTTTATTGAGTGACCCACCTAAATTTAATCGCACAAAAAATAGAAAATATCTTTCATTTCGGAAATTATCCGATGCTGATATAATTACCCTTCATACTCCACTTACATTTACCGGTAAGTACCCAACATACCACATGGTAAACGAAGATTTTTTAAAAAAAATAAAAAGAAATGTAATTATAATTAATACATCTCGAGGCTCAGTGGTTGATGAAAATGTACTGTTAAAATTTCATAAAAAACTTTGGGGACTTGTTTTAGATGTTTGGGAAAACGAACCGGATATCAATATCTCTTTACTGAACCTCGCTGACATTGGCACACCCCACATTGCTGGCTATTCACTGGATGGCAAATTGAATGCCGCTATGATAGTTTATAAAAAACTTTGCTCATTCCTGAAAGAAAAAGTTGAAATAAAAAGAGAAAAAGTTTTGCCTATTCTTAACAAAGCAATTTTTGTCTCAACTAAAGCGAAAAAAATAGATAGGATGCTATACAATACAATCCTTTCTATTTACGATCCTGCGAATGATCACACAAAAATGAGAAAAATTCTAAAATTAGCTTATGAAGAACGACCACGCTATTTTGAATTTTTAAGAAAGAAATATCCCGTCCGCCGTGAATTTTTTAATTACCGAGTTATGTGTGATAATTGTCAACCAAAGATAAAAGAAATGTTTAAAAAAATGGGCTTTGAGTATTGACAGATTCAATTTTTTGAATATACTTGAATACTTCCTGCGGGAGTAGCTCAGTGGTGGAGCATCACCTTGCCAAGGTGAGGGTCGCGGGTTCAAATCCCGTCTCCCGCTCATTATTTAAACACCACCTCTCCCCTCTCCATATCCACACTAATTCTGCCTCCTCTTTTAAATTCTCCAGCGATGATCTTTTTTGAAAGCGGATTTTCTATTAAACGCTGAATTGCCCGACGCAGGGGTCTTGCACCATAGACCGGGTCAAATCCTTCATGGGCAAGATAGTCTTTTACTTTATCACTAAATTCAACTTTGTATTCAAAATCTATTACATTCTTTGACACTTTTTTTAATTCACGCGCCACAATACCCTTAATATCATCAAAGCCAAGTGGTTTGAATACAATTATCTCATCAATGCGGTTTAAAAATTCGGGCCTGACACTTTTTTCAAGAACCCGATATACTTCTTTTTTTGTCTGTTCATAATCAAATTTATTTTTCTTTAAATTTTCGGTAATAATCTCGCTGCCTAAATTTGAAGTCATAATGATAATCGTATTTTTAAAATCTACAGTCCTGCCCTGACCATCGGTCAATCTTCCATCATCAAATAATTGTAGTAAAATATTGAAGACATCAGGATGTGCCTTTTCAAACTCGTCGAATAAAACAACCCGATATGGTCGGCGTCTCACCGCCTCGGTCAGTTGCCCGCCTTCTTCATATCCGACATAGCCTGGTGGTGCACCAATTAGCCTGGATACAGTATGCTTTTCCTGATACTCAGTCATATCAATTCTGACCATCGCATTCTCTGTATCAAATAAGAACTCGGCAAGCGACTTTGCAAGTTCGGTCTTACCAACACCAGTAGGACCGAGAAAGATAAATGAACCAATGGGCCTTTTCGGATCTTTCAGCCCTGCCCGTGAGCGTCTAATTGCATCACTCACCGACAGCACCGCATCATCCTGGTCAACCAGACGCTCGTGAATCCTCTCTTCCATCTTCAACAATTTACTCATCTCTGATTCTAACATCCGCGATACAGGAATGCCGGTCCAGGAAGAGATTATCTGCGCAATGTCATCTTCAGTGACACGGTCGTCAATACCACGCTGTTTCATCCATTCATTCTTCTGCTTACGATATTCTTTTTGCAGTGTTTCAGTCTCATCGCGCAATTTCGCCGCAAGTTCATAATTACGCATTTCAATGGCTTTTCTTCCCTCTTCACTCAATTGCTCAAGTCTATTTTCCAATTGTTTCAATTCATCGGGCATTGAATAGATCTCTATACGAGCACGGGCACAGGCTTCATCAATCAAATCAATAGCCTTATCTGGAAGGAATCTTTCAGTAAGATAACGGTCCGAAAGTTTAGCCGCAGACTCAATTGCCGAGTCGTCGATTATCACTCCATGATGCGATTCATAACGACCTTTTAAGCCCTTTAAAATTTTTTTTGTATCCTCAACTGATGGCTCACCTACATAGACCGGCGCAAATCTTCGCTCAAGAGCCGCATCCTTTTCAATATGTTTTCTATATTCATCAAGAGTCGTGGCACCAATACATTGTAACTCTCCCCGGGCAAGTGCTGGTTTTAGCATATTTGATGCATCAATCGCACCTTCTGCAGCACCGGCACCGACAATTGTATGTAATTCATCAATAAATAAAATAATCTCCCCTTTCCCTTTTCTGATTTCATCCATTACCGCCTTGAGTCTCTCTTCAAATTCACCACGAAACTTTGAGCCGGCAACGAGTGCACCTATATCCAGTGCCAGAATCCTTTTGTCCTTTAATATCTCGGGAACATTTTTTCCCGCTATCCGCTGGGCAAGACCCTCAACGATTGCAGTCTTACCCACACCCGCATCACCAATTAGCACTGGATTGTTCTTTGTCCTTCTTGAAAGAACCTGAATTAGCCTCTTTATCTCCTGTTCCCGACCAATAACCGGGTCGAGTTTTCCCTTTTTTGCCAGGGCAGTTATATCCCGAGCATAACGCTCCAGTGCCATATACTTACTTTCTGCATCCTGGTCAGATACTCTTTGCGCACCCCTGATTATCTGCAATGCCTGATAAATTTTTTCTTTGGTAATACCAAATTCCCTTAAAATTTTAACTGTCTTACCTTCGGACTCTTCAGCAATTGCCAGAAATAGATGTTCAGTTCCTACATATTCATCTTTCATCCGCTGTGCCTCAGTTTGGGCAAGAGAAAATAACCTTTTTGCCCGAGGTGTAATATAAATCTGGGCTGTTGCACCACCATATACCTTAGGCTTTAACTCAAGGTTAGACTCAAGCTGACGCTGAATTACTTCCGGCATTATATCCATCTTTTTTAAAATTTTGGGAACCAGACCATCTTCCTGCCTCAGTAATGCAAGAAAAATATGTTCTACATCCAGTTCCTGATGATTATACTCATCAAGGATTTCCTGCGCCAATGCAATAGATTCCTGTGCCTTTTGTGTAAATTTTTCGTATCTCATACAAATTTTAGACAGAAAAATCTAAAAATTGTTTAGTAGTAAGGACTATCTTAAAATCAAAATACAGATTGCACACCACAGAACAAAATCTATTAGAATTGGCAAATCGCTGATTAGAACACGATTGGGCATATCAGCGCCGGATTTTTTTTCAATTAGGTAAAGATAGCGAAATAGCCCATAAATAACAAAAGGGATGGTAAAAATTAAATTTCTCGTGTGAAATTTAGAAATCGTATCTGGGGATAGGGTATATATACAATATGCAACAATACAGGCAGATACGGTAATGGTAATCATATGGTTTAATAAATCAATTGAGTAATGAAAGAGCACTTTTCTGTGTTTGCTGGCATCACTACCCAAAATAAAAATTTCGGCCTTCCTTTTGGAAAGAATAATAAATAATGCAAGCAGAAATGTACAGAGGATTAACCAGGAAGAGATATCCACATTGATTATCACTGCACCTGCGACTGAGCGTAAAACATAACCAATTGCAATAATCAAAACATCAAGGATCACTAGATATTTGATTAAGACAGAATAAAGAATGCTCAACCCGATATAGATAATTGCAACATAGAAAAAATTTTGATTTATATGCCACGCCGCCAAAAGAGTTAAAAGAATCAGAATCACTGATACAATTAAGGCACTTTTTATCTTTATTTTACCGGAGGCAATGGGCCTTCTCATTTTTGTAGGAATCTGCCGGTCTTCTTCGTAGTCAATGACATCATTAATAATGTATCCGGCACTACTCAAGAACGAAAAGATTACAAATCCCAGCAGCGTGATTACAATATTTTCAGGTTTGTGAAATTCTCTACTAAAAATTAAACCAGCAAAGATAAAAACATTTTTAATCCATTGTTCAGGTCTTACTAATCTAAAATAATCTTTCATCTGGTTAGCATTTTTAAATCTGTGTAATCCCTCTTTAGGCTGTTTAACCTGTGTTATTAGAATTCAGTGGCACTTGTAAAGGTAAAATCTTTTATCTTCATTGTGGGCACCACCATCCCGTGTGCCATTCTACCACCATAACCCGGTTCGTCAGCAACTAACTCGGTTTTTTTGGAGATCGCCTCGACCCTATTCAATACTTCAAAAAGGTTCTCGGTAAAACGCAAATTCTTTATACCTTTTGTTATCACCCCATCTTCAATGAGAAAAGTTCCATCCCTTGTCATCCCAGTAAAAACCAATTGATAAGGGTCAATGACATTTGTATAATGAAGACGGGTAACCAGAATCCCCTTCTTTGTGCTTGTGATCATCTCTGAAATTGAACTTTCACCACCCTTCATTACCAGATGCACTGGAATTGGACCAAAGGGATTGGGGTACATCAAGGCATGACCCGTAGATTTCTTTTTTGCCTTTGCCGCGGTTAGTGAATCATATACCACATTTCGGGCAATACCTTTATCTATCAAAACCAGCCGCCTTTTGGGGATACCTTCAAAATCAAAAGAAGCAGGAAAACCGTTTTTGTATAATGGATCGTCAACGATAGTTATACTTTTATTAACAACATGGCTCATCAACCTACCGGAAAGATACGAACGTCCTTCTTCATAATTTCTACCATTAAAAGCATAATAGGCAAGATAACCCATTAAATCGCTAACCGCAAGGGGCTCAAAGATTGTTGTGTATTTCCCCGGGGTAAGTTCTGCTGGATTTTTTGATTTTAATGCCTTCTCAGCAGCAATTTTTGCTAATTTCTGGAAACTCATATCTTTTAAATTCTTTGCCCCGGCTTGAACATATCCTGTAGAATTATCTGTCGCCATAACAATATTGCAGAAAATATCACTACTTTGATTATAAGCAAAGGTTCCAAATGAACTTCCAACTGCTATTGTAGCATTTCCATTTGAAACCGAACCATAACATACAAGAGAGTGTTTTTTTGCAATGTCAATTATCTCCCAGACCGCATTGGCGCGTTCCTTCGGTGATATCCGGGCAGTTTTGGGGTAATAAGAAATAACTTTTTTATATTGATTGGCTTTTACTACTGGCAGGTTTTCAAAGTAGGGATTGTCAATCTGAAAACGGGCAATGGTTTCTGCCCAGTGCAAGGTCTCTTTTATTTTTTGGGGGGATATTGAGTTGGTATATGCTGAACCTATTTTTTTGCCAAAAATCGACCTGATTAAAACATTAATATTTGACTCCTGAACATTCTGATGAATGTAGTTATTCGCATATCTGGTCAATGCCGAGTCAAAATGAAAAATTACAACCTCGGTTTGGTCTGCCTTTGATTTTTTCAAGGTATAATCAATAATTTTTTTTGCCTCATTTTTTTCGATCATAATACTCCTCTTTAGAAATTTTATCTAAAATGGAAATAAAGTCAAGCCACTTTCAGTTAATTATTTTTTAACGGGCAAAATTACTGTAAAAGTTGTACCCTTTTTAAAACCACTTTGCACCTTTATTGTGCCATTATGTTCACGGATTATCTTTTGGGCAATGAATAAACCTAAACCTGTCCCTCCTTTTTTGGTTGTATAATAAGGCTCAAATATCTTTTTTAATGCTGGTGCGGGAATCCCAGGACCAGTGTCAGTAATCTTTATAACAAGATTTGTCTTACCCTTTTGTAATAATATGCCGATTTCAGGTTCGCGGTCTGTAACCGATGAGACAGCCTCCATAGCATTAAGCAAAAGGTTCAGCAATACCCTTTTAATATCCTCAATACTTGCCTGGTATATTATTCCTTCTTCAATGTTCTCATTATATTTTATTCCCTTCGGACTTGACTGTTCTTTTATCAAAATTCCTACCTCTTTAATCAACTGGCTTAAATTAAACTCCTGAAATTCCTTAATCTGTGGTCTCACTAGACTTAGGAAATCATTGAGAATCCTGGTCATTGAATCAATTTCTTTTATGATTATGGTGGTAAGTTTGTTATAGTCTTCATTTTGAGAAGGATACTCCCTTTGCAGACGCTGGGCAGCAATTGCCAGACCATTCAGAGGATTTTTAATCTCATGAGCAAAATTTGCGACAAGATTTCCTAAAAAACTCAAACGCTCTTTTTCTTTCTGCTCTTCTTCTTGTTTCCGGATTTTTGTTACATTATGTAATATGGAAATTGTGCCAACAAATTTTTTATTTAAATCAAATAGGGGATATGTGGCATATTGAATTATTTTCTGAAAAATCACCTTTTCTTCTTCAACGGCAGTACCAGTCTGCTGAACAAGATTTACGGAAAATGGGTCATCTCTGAATTTCTCATTATAATGCTGGTTAGATAACAATCCTTCTTGAATCTCGGCTATCCTGCTAAACATCTTATTAATACCTGTTATCTTACCCTGGTCATCAACGAGTAATACACCTTCATCTATGGCACCAAGGATGCGAGAAAAGAACTGCTCACGCATTTGATAATTCTGGTATTTTATAAAAATTGTAAATATAAAAATGCCCGCGATTAAAAGAATAATAAAAATCAATGTGAGTTGAAGATAGGTATTCTTAACATGTTGATAATAATTATCAAGATTCATTCCAATTCGGAACAGCCCAACAATGTTATTTTCAACAATAAATGGCCGGGCAATTTCCAGAACCTTCTTATTCCCGAATTTGGTGATACGGGTTATCTCTTCACCATTGTTCAATGCCATAAGCAAGGTTGAATCGCTCTCTATCTTAGGCATTGTTTTGATGTTGGGTGTTGCAAATATGATGCCTTGCAAATCCTGAAGCATCAAATATTGGACAAGTGGATTATCTGCCATCTGATTTAGTATCTTTCCTATTCCGTATTCCTGGCTGAACCTTTTGATTTCTTCAGCCGATAATTCAATCTGAAATATTTTTTGATTGGTTTTATAGATAAAACGAATATATTTTCCATTGAGTATTGAAAAATAGTAGAATTTAATTTTTTTACTGTCTTCAAGACTTTGAAAGTCAATCTCATAGGGATTACCCGATTTCGATATCAATCGTCTTTTAATTTCATCATAGATCAATATCGAACTAAGATTGAAATTCTGCCTTATTTTATCAAGACTCTCCTGATTGTATCCATATTCATTGATATATGAGACAATGCTTAGCAGATTATCCGTGGTTTTGTCTTCAAGTTCAGCTTCAGCAAAGATTGAATTTTCCTGCGCACGGGCAACTAAAGTCAAAAATGAACGCGCTTCTTCTTCAAAGAATGCAAGCATTGATCGCTGACTGCTTCTAATACTCAAAACAAAAAACATTCCTAAAAGAATCAATAAGATGATGCCCATTAAAAGATAGTTTTTTATCTTCATATCAGAGTTGTTACTACATTACCAATTTCTGTTGCATGAAAATTGATTCGTTCTAAATCGCTTAAAATATCAAGATGAATCGTTGAGGTTTCAAGACTCTCCTTTAATCCGCGGTGTAAACGTTCCAGATGTTTCACCTCAAATTTTTTTGCCATATTTATTGCCGTCTCACGCCTCTTTAATACCTCCTGTACCAAATTCTTATCCCGAGTTGTCAAACTGGATATAGCCATTCTTAATGTATTAAGCACAAAGTTGTGAAATTCCTTTATCTCAGAAAAACCTTCGGTAGAAAATCCCATCCCCTCATCAATCTGTTTTTTTGCATAATTCATAAGATTCTTGGAAATGATATCGCCAACGTGTTCCAGTTCCGCAGTTGTAGTCAAGAACCCAACCTGCATCGTCCTCAAATCTTCGTCCATTTCCTCAGGATTGAGTTTAGAGAGATATGATGTCACCGTCTCTTCTATTGTATCAATCTCATCATCCGCTTGTATTGTCTCTTTTCTTAAAACAATATCCTTTTTTTCATAAACCTTAATTGCATCCTCAAGCATCTTGATTGTCTTATCTGCCATATACAGAATTTCCTTCAATGCCTGACCCAAGCCGATTGCGGGTGCATCAAGAAACGATGGGTCAAGCCTGTCGCTTTTTAGAATCCCCTTTTTTGTCTCAACAACAAGAAATTTCAAAATATTACCGGCCGGATCAAGTAAAATTAAAAAAATCAGTGCCGTAAAGAGATTAAAGATCGTGTGGAAATTTGCAACCTGCCGTGCGGTATCACCACCAAGAAAATTCAAAAATTTTTCAAAATAACCAATCAGGGATAAACAAATTATTAATGCCACAAGTTTAAAAAGAAAATTTCCGACTACAATCCTTCGGCCATGAGCTGTATCAGCAATAAAAAATGGAAATAAAGTAGCTCCTAAATTCGCCCCAAGAACCAGAGAAAATGCAGTTTGCAAAGATATTACCGATTCAAATGATAAAACAAGGATAAAACCTATAACTGCGGTACTGGAACGAAAAATAAATGAAAACAGGGCACCCAGTAAAACTCCCAAAAATAGGTTCTGATTTAGATGGTTCATCAGTGAATAAAATCCTGTCAGATATTTAATATTAACAACGCCGTTCGACATTATCTCAAGAGAAAAAAATAATAGTCCAAAGCCAAAAATGAACTGGGCAATATTTCTTAGATTTGGAAATAAAATTCTTAAAAAAACACCAATTGCCAGAATTAAAAGTGCATAGTTCATGATGTTGAAGGCAAGAAGCTGGACAGAAATTGTTGCGCCGATATTCGCACCGAGCATCACCGCAAGTGCTGGCAGTAAACTCACAATACCAGCAGAGGCAAATTTAATCAATAAAGAAGCAGTGGCAGTGCATGAACCAAAGATAATTGTAGCAATGAATCCACTTATAAGCGCAAAAAACCGATTGGTTGTAAGATTAAATAATAAATCCCTTGTTTTTGAACCTGTGCCACGAATTAAACCCTTGCTTCCGTAATTCAAACCGAAAATAAACAATGCCAGGCCACCAATTATATACAAAACCATTATCAGTAACCAATTCTTTTCAAGGGCAATGAAATGGAAAGTTAATAAGTCGTTATTATACGTGGCAACGATGTAATAATCACCCCGGACACTGCCCAATTTAATTCTGGTTTTTGCATAACCATCCTGATCTGTATACACTGTTTCTGCCTCTATAATAGCAAACTGGCTTGAAATATTATTCTTTTGGGGTTCCTGTAAAATCGAAAATATAACAAGGGCATTCTGTATTTCCTGCCCATTTTCGCTGGTAACTCTTACAACAATTGGGGCTTTAAGGAATTGTTCTACAATTCCCACCTGGTTATTACCCGAGATATCATTTCCTAAGGGGTCCTGTGCCCTGAGCAAGGCACAGAATAGCCCGATATACACACCCACAATATTCATCGTATAGATATTAATCAATCAGAGGCATAAAGTCAACAGGAATATTTGTTTGATCTTAAGGACAAGCAGCGACTACAATTATCCCACTGAATTTCGAAGAACAGCAAAAATTGATTGACATATCACCCACAATCATTATAATTTGCAATGCTTCCCAGATATAAAAAAATTCTTAAAATTCTCCCCCTGATATTAATCCTGACCGGAATTATTCTGCGTTTAGACCAATATTTTTATAATCGTTCACTCACTGAAGGTGAGGCTCCCCTCGCAATGAATATAGTTCATCGTTCATATTCGGATTTATTGAAACCACTTGATTATGTCCAGGCAGCACCAATCGGTTTTCTTTATGTAGAAAAACTATTTGTCAATGTTTTGGGTAATCACGAGTTTTCGTTAAGGATATTTCCGCTGATAACCGGAATATTAGCTATTTTCCTGTTTTTTAAAATTTTAAAATATCTTGGCGACTATAAAACTGAAATATTTGCTCTGTGCTTCTTTATTGTAAACGACTATCTCATATACTTCTCTTCCGAAGTCAAACCTTATTCAAGTGATGTATTCTTTTCCCTGATATTAATATTTTTATCGGTAATAATAATTCAAAACCGTCTTAAACCATCCCCTTCTCGGCTAATACTCTGGGGTATAATTGGTGCCATTTCTATCTGGTTTTCCTTTCCTTCTGTGTTTATCTTCTGTGGTATCGGAATAGTTTTCATTTTTTTCACAATAAAAAATAAAAACTGGTGTGCACTCGTTCTTTTACTTATTGCGGGCGTGATGTGGCTATTAAGTCTGGGCTTTAATTATTCAATCTCTCTGCAACATCTGACAAAGTATAACGAACTTATTAATTTCTGGCAAGAAGGATTCATTCCTTTACCACCAAAATCGTTGCACGAATTGTATTTGTTATTCTATAATCTCCTGCGCATCTTCAAAAATCCCGGTGGATTTTCCATTTATGAATTTCTGTTTTCCATTTTATTATTCTTTATAGGCCTTATTACTTGCTGGCGTAAAAATAAATATCACGCCTTGCTTTTTATCCTGCCGGTACTTGTCACCATTTTGGGTTCGGGCCTACATTTGTACCCCTTTGAAGGTAGGGTTTTATTATTCATTACCCCAATTTTATTTGTATTTGTAGCCTCAGGGATTACCCGAATATATGAAATAGTGCGGAAAAATTCGCAGATAATAGCAATTTTAATTGCATTGATTTTATTGATTCAGCCGATTGGTGTTGCCTGCTATCATCTGATAAGACCCCGGGCGCCCGAGGAACTGAGAACGGTCTTAGAATATCTACAAAGGCGAAAGGAAGAAAGTGATATTATCTATGTTTATTATGGCGCAGTAAATGCGTTTAAATATTATCAACAGAAATTTTTCGAAATTGGAAATAATTATATTGCGGGTACAGAATCACGAACTGACTGGACTGGTTATTACAAGGATATAGAAAAACTAAAAGGGAATAACCGGGTCTGGTTTCTATTTTCCCACATTGCCACACATTTCGGTGTTGACGAAGAAAAATTGTTTCTCTCTTATCTGAATCATCTGGGAAATCCAATTGAATCATTTACTACATCAGGTGCGTCAGCGTACCTGTATGATCTGAATAAATAAATTTTTGACCCAATTAATCTATTTATTTAACCTTTTAACCGTTAACAATTGCATTATATGTATAAAAGCCTTATATTTAACTCTAGTTTTAGTCGTATTAATCACCCCTTATGGCTCTCCCGCACCTTTCTTCAGAGTTCTTGACAATTATCTTAAAATGGATAAAATATCCTATGGAAAAATTTAATAAAGGTATAATCGGTGCAGTGATTGCCGGAATAATCGCTATATTTTTAGCCACAGTTGGGTTCTGGCGCACAATATTAATTCTCTTTTTAATTGTCCTGGGTTTTCTGATTGGCACCTACTGGGAAACAAGGAAAAAAGAGTAATCTATTCAGTTAATACCAATTTTAAAATATTGCAAATGGCTTAGGGATGAATGTCAAAATTAATAAAATCAAAGGAATAATCGCATAAATCTTTTCTCTTTTAGATAACGGTGTTATTGTATCCTGAATTAATGGCTCCCTTCGCGCAAGGATAAAGGCAAGAAGACCCCAGATAATCCAACCCTGCCAGAGAATTCCAAATCCGATAAGCAGTAAAATTACCGGGATATATAGAACTTTCTGTTTCTTTAATAAGAGACTATATGCGACATGGCCACCATCAAGTTGACCAATAGGTATTAAATTCATTGAAGTTACTAAAAATCCGATCCAGCCTGCAAATGCCATAGGATGCAAGAATATATCAGCACCTTCAGGAATTGATGGATGTATAATTCTACCTAAAATATAAAAAAGTAAAGAATCGCCAAGTTTTAAGTATGAACTTCCTGAAGGCGGTATTTTTATTTCAGAAATTGCAAGACCAATGATTGAGATAACAAGGGCGACTAAAAAACCAGAAACAGGACCAGCCATCCCAACCCTTAATAATGCCTTTTTCGAAGGCACAACAGATTTCATCCTGATGATTGCACCGAGTGTTCCAAGAAAATGGAACGGCACAGGAATAAAATAGGGTAAACTTGTAACCATTCCCTGTTGCTTAGAAACAAAATAATGTCCTAATTCATGGCAGGTCAGGATTGCCATAAGGGAGAATGAAAAAGGAACACCTATTAGAATATCAGAAAATTTTCCAAATGGATTGCCTCCGCTATTAAATGACCCGGCAAGTAATGTAGTAAAAATAGTTGCAACAAACAGCAAGACATTCAGCCAGATTTTTGGTTTATCAACAGATTTAGGAACCATGGCTAGCCAAACACTATGATAAATACCCTCTTTATTGAAAAATGGCGTATAACCATATTGGGCACTGAATTCTTTTATCTCCTGTATTGTCTGTTCCATAGGTTCATACAATCTACCGTAGACAGTGATATACGGCACTCCAGATACCACATTTACGATAAACATCTTTTTTTCTAAAAATTTAACTATTTCTTCACTCATTGTTTATTTTACACTCCCTAAAACGTTTAAGATGCATTAAAAGTAGCAATATATCAACTGGGCTTATCCCTTGAATCCTTGAGACCTGGTCAAGATCTTTGGGTTTTACTTCAGTCAGTTTGTTTTTTGCCTCATTAGAAAGTCCCTTCACAGTATTAAAATCAAAATCTTCAGGAATCTTCTCGTTTTCTAATTGTTTAAGTTTTTCAATCATTTCCTGTTCTCGCTTTATATAACCCTCATACTTTACTTCAATCTCGGTTCTGAATCCAATTTTTCCAGGAATATTTGAATCTAAAAAACTTTTAATATCTGACCATTCTATATTCGGACGCTTTAATATTTGAAAAAGGCTTGCGCCACCTGATTCTGCAGAAACAGGTAATTCACCTTTATTCTCCAAAACAGGATTAATCACCTCGGGTTTGATAATGGTTGACTTCAATTTTTCTGCTACTGTGTCAATGTCCAGCCTCATTTCCTTAAATCTCTGAAAACTCTCTTCGGATACCAGACCGAATTCCACTCCATAATGCATAAGCCGGTCATAGACATTATCTATTCTTAAAATCAATCTGTGTTCAGCCAGAGATGTAAACATCCGATAAGGTTCTAAGGTGTTCTTGGTAACAAGGTCGTCAACCAGAACACCGATATATGCCTCATACCTTTTTAAGACAAACGACTCTTTCTGTTGCAACTTTAAAATAGCATTGATTCCTGCAATAAGACCCTGGGCTGATGCCTCTTCATAACCTGATGTTCCATTTATCTGTCCGGCACAATAAAAGTTTTGTATTAGCTTCGTTTCAAGTGTTGGATACAACTGAATGGGATACACAAAATCATATTCTACTGCATAACCAGGCCTTGTGATAACCACATTTTCCAATCCGTCTATTGTATGTAGCATATCCACCTGAACATCGTAAGGCAGTGATGTAGATAGGCCATTTAAATAATATTCGCCTGAGTCATAGCCTTCGGGTTCAACAAATATAATGTGTGAATTACGGTCCACAAACCGGACGACCTTGGTTTCAATTGAGGGACAATAACGGGGACCTATGCCTGTAATCCGACCTGTATAAAGGGGTGAACGGCCAAGATTTTTCTGAATAATTTCGTGGGTTTTTTCGTTTGTCCTTGTAATATAACAGGGCAGTTGATTTAAAATGATCCGAGAGGTCCGATAAGAAAATGGCTCTGGTGGCTCATCCCCATTCTGGATGTGCATCTTTGATATATCTACGGTTTTTTTTGCAACCCTTGGCGATGTTCCGGTTTTTAATCTACCAAGTGCAAAACCAATCTTTTTCAATGATTCACTCAAATGTCCAGCCTTTGATTCTCCAAGCCTGCCCCCAGAAAAGGCCTCAAGACCAATATGCATTAGCCCATTCAAAAATGTCCCGGTCGTCAGAATAATTGCCTTGCAGAGATATTCGTTACCAATATTGGTTCTGATACCGATTGTCCGATTGTTTTCGGTAATAATTTCAATAGCCTCTTCCTGTTTTATCACTATATTCTCTTCACCAATCAATGCGCTCAATGCAGTTTCTTTATAGCGAGCGCGGTCGTTCTGGGTCCTTGGCGACCAGACTGCTGGGCCCTTTGAACGATTAAGCATACGAAACTGCACTGCTGTCTTATCGGCAAGAAATCCGATCTCTCCGCCCAAGGCATCAACCTCTTTTACGAGGTGCCCCTTTGCCAGACCACCTATTGCTGGGTTACAGGACATCTGACCGATATTATCTATGTTCAGGGTGAGAAGCAAGGTATTAAATCCACAACGTGCACAAGCAAGGCAGGCCTCTATCCCCGCATGTCCACCACCAATAACGACAATATCAAATTTTTCCGTATATGCCACAGATAATAATAAAGAGAATTATATAAAAATCAAGAGGAATGAAATATTTTTATCGCTATGAATATTTGAGCCTGTCGTTATTTATTCAAATAGAACAAATTTTCCTACGAGTGATTGCCCCGTTATTTCTACTTTTAAGAAGTAGACACCACACGATAGATTTTGAGGCAGGGCAATATTATGATACTCAAGTCCGGACGAAATGTTAATCTTTTTAGAGAGAATTTTTTGACCAATGGAATTATAAATAGAAAAAACCGCATCCTCAGGTTTAGATGAAGAAAGTAAAAACGCAAGATTTTTACCCGTTGGCGTTTTTACAATAAGGTTCAACTTTTTAGTCTGTAATGAAGATTCTTTTTTATCCTCTATTCCAGTAAAGGTTGTATCCCTAAGACTGATTACAGTAAAATCACTATTAAATTGTCCGGTTTCGGCGGCCTCTCCTGCGGCATAGATATTTCTATCATTCCCGAATACAATAGAGCGTGCATGGTCATAACCATTTGCAACACCATCATAAAGATATGTCCATTTCTCATTACCCATGGTATCCAAACTGATTACAGCAAAGGCATCCCGTGCTGTGCCGTTATAAATAAATCCACACGCATAGATACTATTCTGTCCATAAGTCACAGAATATGCTTCGTCCTGACTATTTGATGGACTATTTTTTGTGTAAACCCACCTTTCATTTCCTAAGGTATCAAGGCTGATTACGATAAAGTCATTTGATGTCCCACTGCCACTGCAATAGCCTGTAATATAAAGATTTCCATCGTCACCGTAGATTATCTGCCTTGCCTCATCAAGCCCATTAGCTGAACCATTATAACGATACACCCATTGTTGTTGTCCTGATGTATTGACACATAAAACAGTGATATCATGACTCGTGCCGGTGCCGGTGCTAAAGCCTGCAACATATATTTTCCCATTTTTGTATACTGTTGAACGGGCATCATCCATATTATCTGCAGGGCCGTTATAAATGTAAACCCAACGCTGTGTCCCTGAGGGTGTAAGGCTCACAACCGCAAGGTCATAACTTTGAGTTCCCAGGGTATCGTTACTGATGTCACCTGCCGCATAAATATTATCGTCATCGCCGTAGACAATGTCATATGCACCATCTGTCCGCCATGGTCGGAAGCCACCATCGTTGTATTGATACATCCAGCGCTGGGTGCCACCATTGGTAAGGCTTATCACAATAAAATCAAAATCAAAACCCTCAGTCCAGTTTCCCTCGCAATTATATCCTGCAGCATAAACATTGCCATCAGTGCCTTGAACCACAGAATATGCTTCGTCGTAAGAACTTGCATAATCATAGACATAACTCCAAGTTGGGCTGCCCGTGGATGTAGCCGCAAGGATTACAAAATCAAAGTCTTCGTCAGGTCTAATTGTTGCAGACCCAGCGAGATAAAGGTTATTATCCTGACTACTGCGCAAGTTATAAACGATATCAGTATAGTAGTAGCCATAGTAAAGTGGACCCCAGACTAAATTGCCTAAGGTATCAAGACCAACAAGCATCATATCCTGCTCCATCCCTGGATAGATGGTCTGCCCTGCGGCACACACATAATTATCGCGTGTATATACTACTTTATAAGCCGCATCACCACCACCACCGTTGTACTGATACTTCCATCTCTGGACTTGGGCACTGCTCAGCGCCAGTATCAACAGCGTGCAAAAGTTTATCTTTAATATAATATTTTTTTGCATACTTCACCCCTTTAAAATTTTATTATCCCGATCGGGTTTTAACTATCTTTATTGTTGCAATTTCTTCTAACTTAACTAATTTTCAATAGTAACTTGTTTTATTCAATAAGCACAAACTTCTTAGTTATTGATTCTTCAGCCATTTCTGCCCTTAAGAAGTAGACACCACAAGCTAAGCTTTGAGGTAATGCAATATTATGTCGGGAAGTACCTGAAGGAATATCAATTTTTTCTAAAAGAACCCTCTGGCCAATCGTGTTATAGATACTTAAAGTTATGCCGCCCTCATATGGCGAAGAGATTAAAAACTGTAGATTTGTGTTTCTATTAGTCATCACAATCAGGTTGAGTCTTCTGTTTTGCAAACTGGAAAAAACCTTTTCTTTTATTGATACTAATTCAGTTGTATCGGCAAGGCTCGCTACGACAAAACTACCTTCTCCAGCATTATATATATTTCCATCCAATCCATAGGCGATATCATTTGTTGTATAACTACAGGGATAAGTCCATATTTCATTGCCTGATGTATCAAGGCATACCACAGTGCTTCCTCCGCTGACATAAATTCTATCCTGCCCATAGGCAAGCGCATTGGCTTCTCCATAACCACTTTTGCGATATACCCACCGTTCATTTCCTGCGGCATCAAGACTAATTACGGTAAAATCAGTACCACTGTAACCAGCAATGTAGAGATTGCCATCAGAACCTCCAATGATTTTATTAGCCCCATCATTAGAATTCGCTGGACCATTATATCGGTAAACCCATTGTTCTTGCAATGATAAATCAAGACGAACAACGGTGAAGTCCTTGCCTGTGCCGTTACCGATGCTGGAACCGGCTATAAAAAGTTCCCCGCCGTAACATATTATTGATCTCGCCTCGTCGGTATTATTCCCTGGTCCATTATATAAGTATATACCTTCCTGTGCTCCTGATGTATCAAGCTTCATTACTGCAAAATCCTCGTATTGTTCTCCCTCAGCACTGCTGATATAACCAGCGGCATAAATCTTATTATTATCACCATAAGCAATTGAAAGGGCACAATCACGGATACAATATTGATTACCACCATTGTCTAATTTGTAAGCCCAGCGTAGTGAACCTGAGTTTGTTAGACTTACGACATAAAAATCTGGATTAACGAAAATAGGCGGGTAATCCCATACTGTGAAACAACCACAAGAATAAATATTATTATCGCGCCCCTGCACAATTGAGAAGGCTTCACGCAAACCGCTGGGCGAATAACTATATGACCATAGCGGATTGCCTGTCGAGGTGATTGCCCCAACCCAGTAATCTTGGTCTGGACTCGGCAAGTAATCAAGTTCATCACAAAATCCACAAACGTAAAAGACATTATCGTTGCCGCAGGTCATGTCATTGACATAATCAATGTTTGCCGTCATATAAAAAACAGGACCCCATAAGACATTGCCCAAGGTGTCAAGCCCAACAACCATGATGTCATTTTGAGTTTCAGGGTCATAACTGTTCCCTGCCGCACAAATTATATTATCATGAGAGTAGACAACCGCATGCGCCTCATCATAGCCATACCAAGAATACTCATAGGTCCACCGTAAACTTTGGGCTGATGATAGCGCAACCAATATTAGAACACAAAATACAACATTTAGAACGACAATATTTTTTTTCATATTTCTCCTTTCGCACTATATTATAATATAAAATCTCAAAAAAATCTCAAAATGTGAAGCAAGAAACGGGAAAATTTCATGAAATTTCAGCAGATTTCAACTAAAGCATTTGCTGTTTGAGCAAGTTTAATTCTGTGCCCGGGGTCAAATCTAACTCGTTTAAGGCAGATGTAAAATCACCGTAATAAACCATTGCCTCCTGTTTTCTCCCCGAACTTAAAAGACTTCTAATCAAAAGACAACAGGCAGATTCATTATATTTATCAATTGCTATCAGTTTTTTACAATAGTTAAAACAATTATCAAAATCTTTTTTTCCAAAAGCATCCTCGCCTGCCCAGAGGAGTAATTTCAGATAGATATTTTCATAAATTGTTCTTAGATTTTCGAACCATGGTTCACACCATCCGAGACCAAATTGACCTTGATATTTTGAAATTGCTTGTTTCAAAATACCATCGCCGTTCAAATTTTTGCCCATAGATTTTCTAATTTTAAGTTCATCCACGAGATGTTCAAATTCTTTAACATCCGTTTCTACTTTTAATTCCGGGTCAAGAAAATAGGTTTTCTCTTGATAAAAAATTATCTCTTTGCTATATCGCTGGTGGCTCTGAGATAATAACGCCTTCCTTATGTAATATAAGGTTGAAGATAAATTATTCGTTGCCTCAAGTAATCCTAAATCAGACCAGAAGGCTTCAATTATTTCATCCTTGGTTATTTTTCGTTCGTTATTTAAAACAAAATAACAGAATAATTTCTTTGCCTTCTCGGATATCCAATTCTTGACCAAATTTCCATCACAATAGACTTCGGGTATGCCCAAAAACTTGATATACATCTCTAATTTTTTTTCTCGGTCTATGGTGGTTTTATTTTTCTGTTTTTCCTGTAATAAAATTTCGCTAACATATTTGTCAATTATACCTTCTTCGACAATCTTTTTTAAAAATAGAAGAAATTTTTCATTACGGTAAAAAAAACAAGAGTAGTCATATTTTTTTGAAAATTTGATTGCTTTATTAAAATATGATAAATATATATTTTTATTGAGTATCTCATAAAGAAATGCAAGGTAAAGATTGGCTTTGAAGATGAGGTGGAAAATTTGTTTTTTCTGGGCAATTACTAATAATTTCATTAAAGATTTGATAGCATCCTCATTATTACCTTCAGCAATTTTTATCTCTGCTTCAAGCAACAACCAGAACGGATGTTGATTAACATATACTTTTTTTAAAGAACCGTTTATGAGTTTCATAAGATATTCTTTTGCAATGGCAGGCTCATTTTTCCTAATATAAAAATAGACCAAGGATTCATAAACACTCAGACATACATTCCCCTCTCCTTTTTCAAGGGCAAGTGAAAGTGCCTTTTTGTAATATTCCAGTGATTGTTTCAAATCACCAGTCTCTAAATATAAATCTCCCAATATATTGAATACGGTAATTAACGAAGGGATATCATTATAGCTCACACTATAATTCATCGCGGTCATTAAAAGAGTTCTCGCTTCATCGAGACTCCTTCTCTGAATTTTCGTATATGCGGCATTGGCGTATAGGGTGCCAATTCGTGGGTGCCCTTCCTGTTTTGGTGTAAATCTCATGGCCGCTTCATATTCCTTGTTAGCGGCACGGAAATCGCCTTTTTCAGTGTAAAATACACCTAAGTTACAATGAGTCAAAAGCAATAGTGATGGTTCATTCAATTTGTGGGCTAATTTTAGCATCTCCAAAAGATATTTTTTTACCTTATTATATTCACCTGACGAATTAGCAATCATCCCTTTGGTATTGTTAATCAGGATGCGCTGACGAATATCAGAACCTGCGCAATACCTTTCTGCCTTTTTAATTTCTCTTTTTGCTTCTACAATTAAACCCTGCCGACATAAAATCGCACTAATTTGGAGAAATACTCTTGATAGTCCTTTACGATTATTGTGTTTTTTAAAAATATCTAATGCCTTATAATAAAACATCAGTGCCTCATCCAAACGATTTTCATAAACCAGTAAAGTTGCCTTAATATAATATAACCATAAATGCTTAACAAATATATTATCTGGTATTTTTAAAATCCAATTTTGGAGGGCAGTTGTTCTTCCCTTTAAGATGATTTTTTCAGCGTGTTTTTCAATTAATTGTGCTGCCTTTTTAAAATTTGAGCCTCTGAGACAGTATTCAATCGCATCTTCAATTCTATTCTGCTTTTCAAAGAATTGGGCTATCTTTTCATAGAGAATCGAAATCCTTTTATCATTGAGCATAGTCTTAAGCTGGCGTAGCAGAAATTCTCGAAATAATGGATGAAGTTGAAAATAATTAATTGTCTTTTCATTAGTTGCGGTAATAAAAATGTTACGTTTCTCAAGGTTTTTCAAAATATAATGAGCATTTCTGATGTTTAAAAGTGCATTGCAGTGTTCTGGACATATTTCATCAAGAATAGAAATGGATATTAAAAACTGTTGAGTCCTCCGGTTTTCAGTCACAAATATCTCATTGGCAAAATAGTCAAACAGTGGTTGATTGGAACCAAGAAAACCGTTGAGCGCTGATTTAATTTTTTCATCGTCAGGATATTGAGGTAAAACTAGCTGAATGCCTGTTATCCAACCTTGTGATACATCTAACAATCTTTTTGTCTGTTCCTCTGAAATTTTCAACGACATTATCTCACTCAATAATTGTCTGACTTCTTCATCATTAAATTTCAAATCATCACTGGTAATGGTTAATAATTCTTGTTTTGCTATTAAACGAGCCAGATTAAAATCGGGCATTTCTCTACTTGAAATAAGAAAGTGGATATTTGATGGTAAGTAGGTCAAAAGATAATCAAAGGTTGGTTTAACCCATTTCGCTTGTTTTATGGTATGAAAATCATCTAATATTACAAGATGATTTGTCAAAAGTAAAGATTCATTTATAAAAGTTGTTAGAATCTGCCCAGCATTTTGGTTAAAATTTGACGACCGGATGAGTATACTTTCTGTTCTCTTGCCAAATTGAGGGTATGATTTCCTGAAACTGAAAATCAAATGTTCAAAAAATCTATTAGCCTCGGCATCTAAGTGGTTCAAGTTATAATAAGTATAACTAATGTCAGTTTCAGCAATTAATTGAGAAAATAGCGTTGTCTTGCCATAACCGGCACCAGCCCATAGTAAAATCAATTTTTTGTCTAAATTCTTTTTTAATAGATTTAATAGCCTTTCCCTGCGTAAAATCTTTGTCTTTATCTGCGGCGGCTGGAGTTTGGTTTGAAGAATTAAATCTCTCATTGGTTACCCGACCCAATATATTTTAATCAATATGAAATTTAAAGTCAAGAGGCGAGTTGTGTTAAAAACATTCTGGTAATAACCAAAATACCAGAATTGTTAATTTATAATCTGTTAAAATTTTTAGAAAAGTGCTCACTGATTACCTCAATAAAATCACTTTAATGGTCGTTTGATAATCATTGACCTCTAACCGCACAAAATACACACTGGCTGGAACTGAACGACTAAAATCGTCGTCGCCAGACCAAGTAATATGAGCCGGTAGAGAGATTAAATGATTTTACCGATATTATTTTTTTCTATCGTGTTAGTACCAGTTTTCTTACAAGTGAACCTTGCTCAGTCTCCAGACGAATGAAATAGACGCCGCTTGCGGCAATCTTATTATCATCAGCAATGCTATTCCAGATAATCGTCTTTAGACCCGGCTGTTCAATTCTATTGACAAAAGTCTTGACCAACCGGCCAGTAGTAATATCATACAGAGCTAACTTGACTTTCATCTTCATTGTTATTGAATAAGTCAATTTAACCTGTCTTGTGAATGGTGTTGGCATGCCTGGCGAGAGCGTAATTCTCTTCAGTGCTGACGGCACTCCTGCTTCATTGATGCCAATTCCTGGAACTCCATGGAAACCGAGGACTTTCACAAGTGCATGGTTTGGATTCTGGGCAATACTAAGCCAGTAGTTGCCATCCCTTGGGTCGTATTCAACACCCCGCACATTCCAGACCGGTAGTTCAAGTTGATTAAGAATTGCACCATCATTCCGTCGCAATTCGTAAAGCCTGATTGCAACCAGGGACCCAGTTCCAGGGGCATAATGGGTATAGACAAGTAAGAGTGTAGTATCAGGACCATATGGGTCAATTGCCATACCCCGGGCACCAAGACTATCTCCTGCTGGCACATACCAGTTTGACAAAGAATTACCAATGGTATCAGCACAATAAACCAGACTTTGGGAGCCAACGGTTCTTCTGTCTGCAAGGTATAGCAGTCTCTGTGGCTCAAGCCAGGCAAGACCTGTAGGATAATCATTCGCAGGATTTGCAAATTCCCGCAATATATTGCCGCTGTTATCTATCTTAAAAACCCTTTTGCCATTCGGATATGAGTGTGAATAATCTGCCGCAACCCAAAAGGTATTATCATAAGTGCAGTATTTGATATCACTACCAAAAGTATCAGGCGCAGTAATGTAGCCTTGATAGGTAGCAAAACTATCGGAAGTGTAGTAGTAAATTTTTGTCTCGTAGGCATTCATTACATACACGCGGTCATTATTAGGATTGTAGCCAATACCATACAAGAACTGGGTATCACCAGGTGCAATCTGGACCTGTTTCGGACCCCAGATAACATAAACCTCCCTTATTCCTACCTCAAGGTCAAATGTAATATCCTGGACATAACCACCATCTCCAGTAAGGTGGCGCATAAAGGGAATAAATGTTCCTGCAGGTGTCGTAGAGGAAATTGAGAAACTGAACATATCAGAACCATTATTACCAGTTGCGCCGACAGGTATATTACCAAAAGTTCCGATGGAATCAATCAGAGATATATATGGACTTGTTACACGCAAAACACCAACACAACTCGTTACCCCAACATTAGAAAGATTTTTTAAGGTATCAATAAGATAGACCGCCTCACCCGCATCGCAACGACCATTGAAGTTACCACCAGGTGGCGGGTCATAGATACTATGTCCACAGATGTGCAGGACTGCATTATCTAGTGCACCAAGACCGCCAGTCACAACTATCGTATAAGGTTGATTTGTGCCTGAGGGCACATTGGTGCCCGTAACCCGAATTGTCCAATTGCCCATTTCTGGCACATCACGGCGCACACATTCCTCAACATTGCGGTTGTCTGGTGAACCACCAGGCACTGACTGACCTCCGCTATATACATTGCCAAGATAGATTGTGCCAGTAGGGCTTGTTACCTGTAAATCAAGGTTATTCACAATTGCTGGATTTGCCCCAGTGGCTCCCCAGTAGTCAGTCCAGACCAGTGCTGTCTTTAATGGCTCAGACTGGTTATTGACCGAAACTACAAATTCATCATATTCACCAGTAGTGACACTATCATAAGTTACCCATAGTTTCCGCACATCACCATTGAAATAGAGTCCGTCATCTATACAAACCCTGCCCCAGCCCGCGGTATCTTCAGGCACAGAGGTATTTACAATATCATTGGAGGCCGAATTGATGATTACAGCCTTGACTACTGATGCGGGAATGAATGACCATTGATTTGCCGAATTGGAATCACCAGTTGGATAGAAGCCTCGGGCAAAATATTCTCTCACCAATGGTGCATTGCCTGCGGCACAAGGGGCTGAATAACTTGTCCCAATCCTTTGTTCGTATGAATTATTATTGGGACCAACTGAAGAATAGACAAGTTCGCCAGGTGCAACAACCGTTGGTTTCATTCTACCATCATTACACGGACCGCGCGCTGAGTAATCCGACACATAAATTGCCAAGACACCGTTTTTAGTACTACCTATAGTGAGGATGTTTTTAGAATTTCCTGGTGCGAATATTGTGCCAGACCCTGGTCCACTGCTCCCTGCAGCATACCCGATAAGAAAATCTCGATAGTTCCACATAAACTGGTCAGTCTGACTGCAATAAGAATTATAGGTATAATCACTCCCAAAACCCCAAGAATGGGATTGGACCCTTGCCGCGCCACCAGCATTGCCATAATAAGGAGGCAGGTAAAGAAAGCTTGCAGTCGCGGGAACAGAAATACCTCCAGAGGCATCACCGATATCCATGAAAAACATCTTTGCCTTTGGCGGCATCCCATCATAAGGACTTGTTCCGGACACATAGGAATCATCGCCACAGATTGTCCCTGCAATATGTGTGCCATGCCATGCGGCACTAGCAACATCACCAAATGCGGATGATGAACCTGTCGGCAATAAATAGGCAATTATTTTTCGATGGGTTGAATAATTACCCCAAGTCGTGATAGGAACTGCCGGGTCTCTAAACATATCATGTCATGGCTCGTAAGAATACCTGTGTCAGCAGTGCTCACAACCTGTCCTTGACCCAGAATCCCTTTGCGCCATATCCTCCTGTTCGCCTGTTTCCATGTCTGAGTGACCCACTGGGCTAAATTATTGAAAAGCACTGGTTCGAGATAAGGCTCAAGATACATCACCTCAGACAATCGGGCAATCTTTGACAAATTTCCAAGGTCGGTTCTCACCGTGATTATCTTAACGAATTGGTCAACCACAACCTCAAGAATTTCGCATCCTAAGTTCATTAGCTTATTCTTTACAAGATACTCGTCTTCATCATAGAAAATTTGAACACGAATTTGGTTTTCGTTTTTTATTGTATTGAAGCAGGTGCTCAATTTGAATGCTGGCTCATAATAACCAACCCAGTTAACAAAAGACAGATTTTCTATCATTACCTTTTTCGTCTCATCCATCTTCGTAATAAAGGCATTGAACGGAATGTATTGAATCAGTTTCACGCCATAGGATTCCATTGTCTGTTTCATTCCATCATAAATTGGCCCTTTGAGATGGATTAAAAAATAATTACTAGCGCCAGTCAGTTCTGCGGGAATTTCTGGCAATTTTTCTTTTGGATTGAAATAATAGCCGGCAATAGATATGTAATCGTATTCTCGTAAATACGGTGGTGCAATTGTCCCGCTCTGGTGAGAAACCAGATAGGGGTCAACCCAACACAGTAGTCCAATAATCAATAACATTTGCATCTTACCTCCTTTTCACCCTTTTAAAAACCTGACTTCATCATCTCAACAAAACTGCCTTCTCAATCAATCTGAAATCGCCCTCCTCAAAACACACAAAATAAATGCCAGAGGAAAGTTTGCGACCCGAATCATCAGAACCAGACCATACTATTTGGTTAAATGAACAATTGGTTAAATCGTTAAATTGTTTGACCTGTCTGCCCGTGGCATCATAAATCTTCAATGAAATTTCGGATTGCGAATTGCGAATTTCGGAATCGTTTGGAATTTGGATATTGGAATTTTTGGGGTGCTTGGGATTTGGGATTTGGTACTTAATCACGCAGTGATTCCGGAACGGATTCGGATAAATTCCAATTTTTAGATTTTTATTGTTCATATTTCTGGTTTTTTCTTCTTCAACCTTTCCGCCTGTGGTATAGTAGACTGTAAGCCAGGGCGGTGAATTAACGTATTCATGGGGATAAAAATAGATATGCTGACCAAAAACCCGATTACCCATTCCCAGAGTTTCGTCACGATCAAAGGGCATGCTGCCTGGTGGAACCATAAATGTCGGGTCATCAGGATCTTTCATCTTTATGCTGCAAAAGGTATTACTAACATTGTAATCAGTGAGAAAAATCTGTTTGAGGTCCACGGATTTTGTCCAACCATTTACTGTACCAAATCCTGATGCCTGACTTGTCAAATCTGAAGTAGGTCTTACCCATAATGTGTTTGCTGAAGTTGCTTCAGTCCAGGTCTGGTCATTAACATTCCAGAAGTCCGCATCGCCATCCCAGTTAGCATTAACCTGATAAACAAAAACGGAAAGAAACACAGAATCAATTGTGTAGCCTGCCGGAATTGTGCTGATATCAAATTTCATAAAAGTATTAAGACCCTCACCACCACCGAAAGTGCTGATATAAACATCCTCAATTGGAGATAAAATCACCTCATCAGCCATCAGAAAAACCAGCGGCAACAAAAATAGTAAAAAGTTTTTCATACAACCCCCTTTAGGTTTGTTTTTTTCTAAACCTGCGTCTAATTAAATTTTTCCCTATCACCATGCACAATAGCCCACTCAGTGCTAAAAGTGCAAGTATCATAAAATCCACAGCGCAATTATAATTATAAAGCGTATTTAGCGCATGGGGCACACCCTTGAGAGAGAAAAAAAGAAAAAGAATCCCAATAACGAGAACAAAAAATCCTAATACAGTAAACATCTTACCTCCTCGGGTATGTTAAGCCCATCTCCTCACCAAATTGTGTGAGGTCTCTCCTCCATACCCACTTCCTCTGTTGCTTCGCAACACACGGATTTTTTTCTCTCTACTCTCTACTTGCTACTCGCCATCTATTTCAGCAGTACCGTCTTTTTTGTATCACTGAACTCTTCCGTAGTAAACTGATAAAAGTATACACCCGCAGGAAGCATTCTACCCAAATCATCCGCGCCATCCCAAGTAATTGTGTAAAATCCAGGCTTCTTTTCTTCATCAATCAGGGTCCGAATAAGTTGACCAAGCGGGTTATAAATACGCAGATTAACTTGTGTAGAATGTGGAATTGCATAAGTAATCCTGACCGACCTCTTGGTCGGATTGGGCAGCGGTGGGAAAAGGGTATAGCTAAACGGTATCTTTGTATCCAGTTCACTTACATCCATGTAGCTCAACTGACCATTGATTAAGGTGAATGTCCGAAAATACCAGTTGCCCCAATTACCAGCATTATCCTGTCCACAGACAAAAAGGGAACAGATATGTATTACTCCAGGGACATAAACTAATCTGAGTAATTCACTTACATCTTCCTGAACCTCATCCCAGACACCGTCAGAAACCTGCATCGGCTTTTCTCCAGTAGATTGAAATTCATGCTTGGCAATATATTTTGCTGCACTGATTAAGCTTATTCCAGTCTCAGAATCACTCACCACTGCAGTAAATGGCAACAGGGTATCGCTTGTGGTCACAAACTTCGGATTATTCGCCACAATAATTGAATTGGGAATGACCTTTGGACCTAAACCATCATTCCCTGCAATATTTATCCGGAAATTGCCGGTCTCGGCAAAACCCTTCATTGAGGGATAAACACCCGCATCGCTCACGGTCACCCGAACCCGATAAGTGGTCCTGTTCTGCATTGTGCTCACATCCCAGGAATAGGGTGAGGTCATACCAGTGCCTGAGGCAATTAAGTACCAGGTCTGTCCGGCATCTGGTGAGTATTCAAGCCAGGTGGTATCAATCGTGGCTCCGCCGTACGCAGTTGCAGTCCAGGAGATTGTAATCGGACTTGAGGTATAAATGCTATCACCAACCGGCGAGGTGAGTGTCACATCTGGATGGTCATGACCAATGAGCCAGATGAAGTGGTTGTTTAGAATGTCAGGAAGTTTTATCGTATCCATCTGGGTTATTGAAAATCCATCAAATATGGTCCTTGTCCTATATCCACCCCAGACACCATCTCCGATGGTCCCATGCACATTATTGGATTCCCATCTTGAACCAATTCTGCCACCAGTTGTTGAATTCCATAACCAGATGCGATTGGCAACCCCGGTATCCCAGCTATTTGGCGGATTATTGAGAGACTCTAAGGAATCATAAGCTGCACCAGAGCGATGAGGAACATAACTCACGGGCATGGCTGAATAAGGACCGGTTATCGGGTCACCACTTATCCCGTAGATATTATATGTGCCGGTAACGGCGCCGTCGTATTTGAATCTTACCTGCATATAATTTTTGCACCAGAGAGTGTCGTATCCAGGATTAGAACTATTCTGCCAGGCATGCCACAAGACATCGTGTGAACCAAAGGCAATCCTGGCGCCAAGCGTCTCATATCTCGCTACTGTCTCCTGCTGAACCGCCAGGAATGGTGGATATTCATCCTCATAGACCATAAAGACCGCCTTATAGTCCTTCATTATATCACGATTTGGTGTATAACCAAAATAGTCTGATGTCTCCCAATAATGATAGTTCCAACCACCCTGCTCAACTGCCTTACGAAAACGCTCTCTCAATTGGGGAAGCGGTTCACCTGAAGGAGTAGCATCAGTGTTACCATCCGCAAGAAGAACTAAGACATCAACACCGGTCTGTGCCTTTGTCTTGAATGTGTAGTGCAGACCACCATTATTATCACGCACTGTATTCCCACGAAAATCCCTGGATTCAACATCATAATAGTAAATCGTTGTCTGGGTTAACTCCGAAAGCTTGAGACGATGGGATAGGACATAGGGTGTATCAGCTGAGGCAACTAAATTCAGATTGCTTGGGTCTGTGCCATAATAGACCTTGGAATTCGCCCCTTCATTCGTATTCCAGCAAACATCAACAGTCGTCACCTCAATATTCTCACAATGGGTGTTGGAGATAACAAAGTAATAGGCATCAACACCTGCCCAGGTTGTTGAAATATATGAAGGATTGTTATCAGTATAAGAAACATATATGGTATCACCCTGACACACAGATAATCTCCCATCATTATGAGTTGCGCCACGGAAGAGCAAAGGCATTTCACCTTTAAATACATAAGAACTTTCAGCAAGTTCTATACAAAGCAGAGTTTCGGGTTGGGTTTCAATATATTTACCCGTAAGCACGACCTGGACTGTATCGCAGATACCAACAGTGCCATAGTTCAAATCCTCAACTCTTATGCGTACTGTATCGACAATAAAATCATTCGCTAGATAGACCGGTTTATCTGTAACAACAACTCCAGCAATCTCTGGTGCGCTATAGGTAATCACTAATGCATAGGGCTGTGGACCATAAGGCACATTCCATCCTTCAATACGCGCAAGCCAGTCTCCGAAATCCGGGGCATTCACCCGAACACATTCCTCAACATTGAGTGTATCACGACTTGAGGCATTGGGAATAGACTGACCATTAGAATACTGATTACCACGATAGTATGTGGCGCCAACCTGGGCATACAAATCAAGGTCATTCACAATCTGTTTGAGCACTGCAGGATTTCCTGGATAATCGGTCCAGACAATGGCAATCTTTAGATTTGCTGCACCCGAAGGTACATTGAAATGAAAATCCTTGTATTCACCAGTAAGGACACCAATTGTATCATCAATAAGTAATAACTTGCGTTCATCACCAGCAAAGTAGAGGGTAGAATCCAAGTCAATCCTGCCCCAACCAATATTATTATCTGGCACTATATAAGAACTTACATTTGGATCTGCACAATTAACTAAAATCGCCTTAACCATCGCCGCACTGATATAATCCCAACTATTACCCACAATCTTTTTACCTTTTGGATACCAGCCCTCACGGAGATACTGCCTCGCCAGAGCAGCTGCACCAGCTGCACCAGCAACCGCTGTAGTGGTTCCGCTAAATGTGGAATACCCATTTGGAGGTGCAGTGGCAGAGGTTGTCGGGTCACTTGGTGAAACAACCGTTGGTTTTAATCTTCCATCATCCGTTGGCCCGCGACTATTATAGCTTGGGTACAGTGTATAACCGGTGGTTCTATTCCCCGAACCACCAACTGCGATGAGATTTTTTGCAGCGGCTGGTGAACCTACAGTTCCTGGATCAGGACCCGAATTTCCCACCGGGAATAAAATCAAAAAATCCTTATGGGTCCACATAAACTGGTCTACCTGAAGACATTCTTTGGTATAAGCGCCCTCAGCAGATATACCCCAAGGGTTGGCACTAATATGTGCTCTTATGGGTGGATAGTACTTGTTATAAGGTCTAATATAAAGCTCATTAAGGTCGAACCAAAGCGAGAATAAAGTATCTATTTGATTGTGGTACAATCTTGCCTTCTTTGCAACACCATCGTAAGGAGAAAAACCAGGTGTTAAGGTATCGTCACCGGACATGGTACCAGCAACGAATGTTCCATGTGCAGTACCATAAAAGGTACAATATGGTCCTGCTGAATCATACGCAACAATCGCATTATGGTCAGGATAATAACCAAAGTTTGTTATAGGCGGGCTCCCTGAACAATGTGAATAATGCTGGGTATATATCCCGGTATCAACTAAATTTACAATCTCACCTTCGCCGGCAATTCCTTTATTCCATATGTTTCTAACATTTGGCTGACAATCCTGAACAATCCATTGAACATCTACATTGCACAATTTTGGCTGGAAATAAGGTTCTATCCACAAGACTTCTTTTACACGAGCAAGGGCGTTTATGTCTTTTTTACTAACCACTCCTTGAATCATTTTATTAATTCCATTATCCGAAATGGAAAACTCACTCCGTTTGGTGATTGATTTTATCTTATCAAGCACCGAAGAAATGTCTGCCTCTATAAACAAGAGCATCGTTACCTTGTGCTCATCGCCCACCTGATTGAAGAGTGCCGAAATCTTATATGCTGGCTGATAAATTCCAACCCAGTTCACCCCTGAATTTGCACGAATTACCTCCACCATTACCCGCTTCCTTGCCGAAATCACAAACCCATAATTCGGAATATAAAAGTGAATGCTCGCACCCTGGGATAAAAGCCATTTTTTTTGTGTCTCATAAATCGGACCAGAAAACTGTACAATATAATAACCATTCTCGTTATCTTGATAATCAACCTTCAATTCCGCAGGAATCTCAGGCTCACCAGATTTACCAAGAAACTTCGTATCAAATGAAATCCCATTGGAAAAGATTACCTTTGTTGCATCTTCATAAGATCCAGGAATGAATTGACCTTTTGAAACAGTGCTGAATGATGAACCTGCTATAAAATTAGCCCCTCGGTTCGCAAAGCAAAAACAGATACCCAGTAAAATCAAACCTATTTTTATTTTCATAAACTCCCTTTATCCTTATTTATATTATATTTTTAAAAATTAATTTGTCAAGGGTGAAAAGAATGTTGACTTTTGTACATAAGTGAATATAATAGTCTATGACAATAACTGATATTGAAGAAAAAAAGGCAGAAGAGAGGAAAAGGGAAAAAAGGCTTGTCCACCTTGCCAATACGCTGAGTCGAGAATTTACTGAATCAATTAAACCAAAATCCAAGGAGGCAATATCTTTTAATGAGTATCTCATAAAAAGCTTTCTTGATTATATCTTCTTTTATCAACATAAAGAGATTGGAGAATTGAATGAAGAGCACATACGCCACTTTCTGTTTGAGCACGCAATTCAAAAACTACTCCTAACAAAAGATTCGGGTAAAGAGACTCCCGATTTATTAAACAGATTTTTAGATTTTCTGGATACAGGCGGATACATAAAGAATGGTATCCTCTTGAAAAAAAACTTAAGTGAATATACAAAAGAATTCAATAAATTATTGCCAGCAAAAAAAACTCCGATAAAATCAGAAACCAAATTTGCAAAAGAAAAGATAACAACAAGCGAAGTTAAGGTCGGCAGAAACGACCCCTGTCCCTGTGGTAGTGGCAAAAAGTATAAAAAATGTTGTGGCAAGAATAAATAATTTATTCTTCGTCTTTATCTAATAATCGCAATCTTTTTTACCACCTGATTTTCATCTATCCTTGATTTAACAAAATATACACCACTTGGTAGAACCGGCAATCTTAAATTGTGTTTACCCGGTAGATAATTTTGTTTTATACACCACAACTTTCTGCCAAGTACGTCATAAATGCTAATCTCTACACCACTCGGTTTATCAACTTCTAACTCTATAACAGGATTTATTGACACGGTTTGAATGGATATCTTTTGGATTGGATTTTGAGATGTCAATTCACGCACTGATGGATTCGTACCAGGTAAAACAGGAAGTTCCAAATAGGATGCATAAATTGGTGTACGATAAACCTTTTGGATTGCAACTAAAAAATTCGGGTCATCCCTTTGAAAAGGTGCGCCGGTATTGGGGTTCTTCTCAAACCTGGGATAATTTGAGGAAGCAATAATCACTCTCAAACGGTGTCCAGCATTAAAGACCTGCGCTGTACTCCACAAATCAATATTGAATGTATCAAGAACATTGGGAATAAGCGAATCCTCTCTATCAAATCCATAGCGATGCCGTGCCATCAAAATATTGTCTGTGACTAATATAGAACGACCGTCAGGATATACATCAGCAACTCGTATAGTCCAGTCTGTATCATAACGGTCTGATGCGGCGTAAAGAACAAATTTTAATTTTCCGATTACCGTGAGTGGCTGACCAAAGGGTGGAGTGGAAAAGACCAAAACATCAGAACGATTTTCAATCGGTCTCTGGTCAATCGGTCCATAGCCATGTGTCAATCCAATGTATTCCCTGCCGCCATAGGTTGTGCAGGGATTGGCAGGGTCATAAGCAAATGTATCAATCGCTGAAATTGCTGGAGCAATTGTATCAAGTAAATGGCTTTCTCGGAGATAATAATTTTTATACTCAACCTGCGGCAGTGGCCAGGTATCTGCTTCTACCCAATGGTTCCAGTTCGTTGTATCTTCGGTATCGCAATCACCCATTAGATAAAATTTTACTTTTGGTGCAGGGACCGGTCCACCACCCTCTTGTATCCAGTAATCATACCAGTCAAGAAGCATATTAATGAAACTCAATTCATCTACCTCTGCATTTGGGGGATAGACCAGGTCACCCTGTTCCCGCGTTCCCCACGATCCATGTCCCCAAGGTCCGATAAAAAGCTTTTGATTGTGAAAATTTTTCTGCAATTCACTGAATGCCTCAAGCACACCATCTGTATACATATCATACCAGCCATCTATATGGTACATTGGATAATTTGCCACATTGTATTTCTGACAAAGGTCGACAACAATCCACTTACTATCATAATTAGGATGATTGCAGACTGAATCAATCAACCAGGGTGTTCCTACTCCCTGTAACCAGGTTTCAACCAATGCCTTGCGAAATTCGCCACCAGTGAATCCACAATCTCGATATAAATTTGGCGCTGCGACCATTGGCGCACAACAAACAAGATGGGGTGGCAATGCACCTGCCGCATAGTATTGGGTCATTCCATGGGCAGAGGCACCAATCATTCCAACTTTTCCATCACACCAGTTTCTGCTGGCAACCCATTCAATTGCATCATAACCATCCTGCAAATCACCCCAGCCATCAGTCCAGAAGACCATTGGCTCGCCTTCTGAATCACCATAACCCCTCAGGTTTTGGACCATAAGGGCATAGCCCATTACATCACAAATAAGGGTTAAATAAGTATCATCCCAATCACGTTCATAAGGTGTTCTTTGCACCAGTACCGGTGCCTTTAATATTGGATTATTCCAAAAAGGACGATATATATCAGTTCCTAATTTTATACCATCCCGCATCGGCACACCTGTGCTATCAGTTTGATAGCCTGGTAAAAATGAACCGATTAGAGACACAAGCAATATAGTTTTTTTAATATTTTTCATAATTACCTCGTTATTGACTCCTTTTCTTACCATTATCTAAATCGTCTATTATTATACAGTTTCGCCACCTAACTTCTTAACTTCCTAAATTCTTAACCTCCCAACTTCCTTGCCGGTTCCCAACTTCTTAACTTCCCAACTTCATCTTAGCAACACCACCTTCTCAACCTGCTTAAAATTACCCGCTTCCAATCTTACAAAATACACACCAGCAGGGAGTTTATGACCAGAATCGTCATCACCCGACCAGATGACTTGGTCTGATAGTCTCATCGTCTGATAGTCCCATTGTCTGACCAACCTGCCTGCTGCGTCGTAGATCTTTAAACTAACCGATAGCTGATTGCTGATCGCCGATAGCCGTTCATTTGTTTTCTGCTTTCTGGTATCTGGTATCTGATATCTGATATCCAGTCTTTTGTGGAATGGATTTGGTTGCAATGAAAAACCAAACTCTTTTACGCTACCCTGGTCTGTTTTCTCACTAATACCGACCTGGCTTACAAAAACTTTTTCCAGACAGGAATAATCACCCCAGCCCCAGGTCGTATTATAACCACGAACATAATAATAATATTCACCCAAGGCATGACTGGAAAATGTATAGGTAGTATCAGTAATACTATTGGAAATTGTTGTTACATTACCAAACAAACAGACCGGACTGATATCATCAACATAAAAACCACCGTTGAGCGTATTGCCATCAGTCATTGAACGAAATTGAAAATAGACTGATTTACCTACCCAGTTTGCTAATGAATATGCCTTACGCACCCAGGAAGTCTGGGTGCCAGTAAACCTTGTTGTATCAAGGTTAAACCACTCTTTTGTATTCTCTGATGCCTCAGCCACTGCCACATCATAATTATTCTCAAGGTTGTAATAACACCAGAAGATTAATGAATCACCAGATTGAACAAGATATGGATGCAGGGTGCGCGCAGCGCTGTTCATTTCGTTTGTATTACCGGAAAAGAAACTATAAGAGCCAGAATGATGCTGGGTTGTAGAAAGAGTAAAACCCTGCAAGACCCAGCGTCCTGAACCAGATTCAAGACTATCGGTTTTTATAGATGGATTTGAGAGTTCAACCAGTTCCCATTGTGTAGGATTATTGTCATAGGTGTTCTTGGGATGCCAAGTAATTGTAAACGCTTGTGCTACGGTATCTAAAGGATAAATCGCAGGCGGCGGAACCACACCATCGGCAATTAGAATCAATGAATCAGAGAATCCAGCAAGATATTTTGATGATTTAAAGACCTGGCGGGAAATAAAATCAAGATTTCCAACCGGTTCATAAAATGTAGTTCCAATCTCTGCGCCATAAAAAAGTGATGACAATCCATTTACATAATGATTATAGCCATAAACCCAATCGCGTGCATTACTGGATGTGGGATAAGGATTACCATATGATTGTCCAGGTGTATAGTTTCCCCCACCCACCCTTTGCATTAAACTTGCCATATAATTACCTTTTGCAGTATAAAGCGCGGCATCGGGTGTGCCTGCATTTTTGTATCCCCAGGGCCACATTACCTGTTCACCATAGCTGTGCAGGGAAAAACCTGTGATAATATTGTGCAATCTTATATATTGAGCATAAGCCCGGACTTCATCACCTGAAAAACCATAGGCTCCAAAAAATGTCTGGTCTGATGGATAATGAGCACCTTGCGCCTCATCAGCTGCACCCCAGTTACCATCCACGTCACCATTACAGGAACCAGAGTAATTACGATTAGGATCGGTGCCAATTGCACCACCAAATGGCTCACGATTCTTACGCCAGGAAACTCCGCCCCCGGCATAGTCATAGACATAACCATCAACATTTATCACAGGAAAACAATAGATTTGTGTAGTATTAATAATTTCAGCAATCTCGGGAACTGAACCATAAGAACGGAGCATTGAATCCGCAAAGAAAAGAACTGCCTCGGGTGTTGCCCATTCTCGCGAATGGTGGCAGCCATCAACTGAGCAATTGGGTTCAAATTCATCAATGTTAACATTGTCTGATATTTTTACTCCGTAAATCCAGCGGCCTTCATATGTGCGCAGAGGTAAAGAATCAACTTTACAGAGTGCGGGATAATTCTGGGCAAGGTGGCGAAGAGAATCTGTAATTTGCGTATAAGAAAGGTATGCACCACGTACCTTTTCTTTTTCCAATTCCAAACTGTATATTGTTACCTCGTATGATAAACCAGAGGCAATGACCCGATCAAAACCATCGCGGTCAACAATCAAATCATACCACTCACCATATCTACCGGCAGCAATCTCTAATGGTTTGCCCGTTATTTTTTGTAGTTCCTGCCAGTCAGGAACATAGATACGTACAACCATATCCTGACTGATTAGGAAGTTTAAAACGAACGGAATTAATACTAACATTTTACCCCCTTTTTTATTTTATTTTCACAATTTTTTTTATCGTCCTTTGTAAACCAGAATCTACACAGATAAAATATACACCATTGGCAAGGTTTTCAGTCCCAATTATTATGGGATTGCCCTTTCTTCTTTCAACGACAACCCTGCCGCTTATATCATAGATTGAATAACCTATTTCTGAATTTTCACTAGTGCTAATGCTTTCTACTTTAATAAAATCGCTAAAGGGATTGGGCGAAATCTTCAGAGCAAATAAATAATGCTCAGCACTTTCGCTAACACCCGTCTCATAAAGGGTTATCAACTTCAAACAGTCAATACTATCACCGACATCATCTTTCAGAACCAAACGGAGCACATAACTACCTGGTTCTAAACCAGTTGTATTCCAGTAACACAGTGTATCACGACGAACTTCAATTGTGCAGGTATCACTAGCAGGTATCCAGTTTGTATCACCAACTACCTGATAAAAAACCTGATAATAACCAAAATCAAGCGGCTGGTAAGGACCTTTGTCGATCCAGGCAGACCCTATAATGGCAACTGTATCATCGGTATTTCCATTTGGTGGACCGGTGATTGAAACGACAAACACGAGTGAGGTATCTGAAGGTATTGGGTCAAGGGGAAAGATTGAATTTACCAACAGCATTATTGAGGCACCGGTCACCCAGATATTACCCCAGGGCAGAGCACAATAACCAATAACGTTAATACTATGTCCTTTTGAAATGATATCCGCAGAAATACTTGTTTGAACTGTGACTAAAAATGCATTATCACTTGATTCCAGATGTCCACCAGAACCATCACAAAAGGCATTATGGATATAGACATAACTATTGCCATAGGCACAGAGTTCACCAAATATGGAACTGAATAATTCTACCGATGTCGTATCAAATGGGTAAAGATTCCAAGTCTGGACTGTAGTATTGGTAAGATGGTAATTTCGGTCGGCAACCGGTAAAGTATAATCTTCGTAGTATAGACCATTTACCAGACCGGATATCGCCAATGAATCGCTGCCGCCGAACAATAATCCAGTTACCCGCAATAAAGAACTATCTATTGTGACATTGGCGCCTTTAAGTGGTATTGCCGCCCACATACAATTTGTAGAGGTATCAATTTCAACATGGTAACCAATACCCTGGATATTACTGAGTGTAGAATCAATATAAAATCCATTAACACTTGGACCATCAGGAAATCTGATGTCAACGATTGAAGATTCTGGAAAGAAATACCAGGAAAGAAAATTATCAACCCTGTTAAACCGTGCAAAACAATCATCAGAAAATAACCATTCACCTGTAATACCCACATTATTCAAAAAGACATTTGCCTGACCATTGACCATTGCTGTAGTCCAGTCGTAATTGTTCATATTATTGATAATCACCCTTGCATACCCTCCTGCTGAAAACCCGAATGGATAACCATTATAACTCGTTGTAGAATTATTTAAAATAAATTCTGCCGAATCTACAAGAGTTATGCCATACTGATAGATATGGTCCTGTAAGAATCTTAGATTGCTTGAATCAGCTAAAACCTGACCCTGGTTCAAACAATAGATATTGCCATCAAGATTAAAGTTAGCGCTCTTTAAACTGAGCACACCATCATTGATTATTATAATATTACCCGCATTGTAAAAATAACCAGAAATATATAATGTCTCGGCCGGTGTATCACCGATAATGATATCAGATCGGCAATAAGAATTGTATTCGTGATTCAGAAAATAATAAAGAGCCTTTGAATATACAAAATTCTTGATATTTGGTTGATACATATCTGAAATTGATTCTGTGTAATGTTTATTTACCTCGGCAAGAATTTTATAAATCTGACTCTGGTCAAAAACATTAGCAAATATACAGACAAGAATCGCCAACATAGGAATATCCTCTTAATATTTATTATAGAAATAAAAAGGGGAAAGTCAAGTAGTAATTAGAATTATGTCATTAACCTTTTTATTAAGAGCGTCGCATAAGAACCAGGAGGTAATATAAAATTTGTTCTTATCTTCTTCTTACCTTTGTAAATTTCATCCACTTGTGGTTTATCCAAAGAAGACTCTTTTAAAAAAATAATTGCCTGCCTTAAAAATGATTTAAAACGCACACCCCGAAAACGCATCTTTGATAAACCAAAATCTTTTTTTGCTACACCTTCGATTGAAAGCACCGAATCTATTTTCTCTTGAATATAACCACTCAATATAGTCTTATCATTTATTATTGGAATAAAGAACTTTTCCATAGGTTTTCTGTCCTTTAGTTTTTTATAAAAAATAAACTTACCCACCGAATAAGGAACTTCATAGATATTTTCACCATAATCTTTTATAACCAAGCCGAGGGTTTGATTAAAAATGTATGATTGATATGCAAGCAAGTACAAATTTAACATTTCTCTATCAATGGTTTTTACCGTACCCTTGAAATCCTTAGGATTCTCAATCAGATAACCGAATGTTTTCTTAAATTCCCTCGGTGCAAGCTTAAAACATTCTCTCCAATTACCCCAGTTTTCCAAACAATATTTTTTAAAGGTTTTGATTCTAATATTATCCTCTTTATACGGAAAGCAAAAAAGAATTTTCAGAGCACCATTGTAGTGGCAAAGCATTAATAAACGTGCAAAAAAACCTTTTTTATGTCTCGCCGAACCGAAGCGTTGTTCATCAAAGTAATTAGGGAAGCCAAATTCCAAAATATCTGAATAGTTATCTTGTATTTTTTCCAGATCATTATCATTAAGGTCTCGCAAGGTTATTGAAAATCTATTGCAAATCAAATGTTTTGGACTAATTTGTTGAGCAACCCTGCCTATTGGAACAACAGTAAAATTCTTTTCTTTTATAATATTTTGAAAGTCGCCCTTATAAGTCAAATATTGTGTAGAAAATGAATATCTATCTTTTAAACCCGCCCTGGAAAAAAATTGTTTTGAAACCGCCAATTTTCTTGCAACAAAATAAATAACATCAAGGGTATTCCAGTATTTCTTTTGGAGTTTCAGGAGTGTATACGGACCTTTTTTTGAAATTGGTAAATCAATAATCTCCTCAACAACAAAATCTTCTGGTTTAACCTTGAGTTTCATATTTAGGCATTTAGAATTTTAGGCGTTTAGGTATTTTTAAAATTCCTGCGTTGCAGCAATCTCTTTTCTAAAACTGATATTTAAAAGAAGAAGTGGTAATATCTGTATCGGTAATCTTTTACCTAATTTAAGCAAACGGAATATAACTTCATCAAATCTATAAAACTCTCGCCATAATTTATCCACTTCTTCTTTTAACTTCTCGGCACTCATTTTCAAGGGTTTGAATACCGCATTACCCGCATCATATTTTGCCCAATCAAAATTAAAGATTCTACTTTCTTTTATTAATCTATTAAAAAGTGTCGTGCCGGGATAAGGAGTCAAAATTGAAAACTGGGCAAGATCAAGTTTTATTTTCTTTGCAAATTCTAAAGTCTTTTGAAATATTGAAGTGTCTTCATTGTCACTGCCCAGCACAAATGCGCCCATTATTCCGATACCCTCATCATGTAATCTTGCAACATTATCTTCAAATTTCTGTGGTTTCTGAAATCCCTTGTGCATCTGAACAAGGGATTCTGCATCAGCCGATTCCAAGCCAATAAATAATCCCTTACAGCCACTGCGTGCAGCAAGGTGTAGCAATTCTGGGTCATCGGCAATATTTATAGATGATTGTGCCATCCAGATAATTCCTTCATACTTCAAGGCGTTGAATAATTTACGTGCATATATTCTATTGCCAAAAATATTGTCATCAGAAAAACCAATAAATTTTGTTCTTAAACTACGAACCTCTTTTATTACGCATTCTACAGGCCGGGTTCTGAACCGACCTCCAAAAAATTTTGTTACACTACAGAAATTACAATTAAATGGACAGCCCCGCCCGGTCTGAACCATACCAGTAAAGAGATATCGTGACTTTTTAAATAAATCACGCCGAGGACTTTTTATCTTTCTCAGATTAGGAAAATCACTATTTTTATAGAATTTCTTGGAAATATTTTTTTCAAAGTCTTCTATTAAGATATTCCAAATTCCTTCCGCCTCTCCGATAACGACACTATCCGCATGCTGGATTGCTTCTTCGGGTAAAGCCGAGGGATGTAATCCACCCAGAACAACCTTTATACCCTTGTTTCTAAATCGGTCCGCAATCTCATAGGCATGGGGCGCAAATCTTGTCAGAATTGTGATTCCAACGAGGTCTGCAGGATAGTTATAATCTATCGGTTCTATTGCCTCATCAATAATTTTTACATTTACATAATCAGGAGTCGCTGAGGCAACGGCCGCAAGCGAGAACGGCGGTAACTGAAATACCTTTCCCTGCATGCCCCTTCTTTTTTCATCCACAATAGTAGGAGCAATCAATAATACATTCATTTTACACCTTCAACTCCTTTGCAGCCTGATCAATAATTTTTTCATCTATCGGACCTATCGCGGCGATTGAATATCTACTTAAATCAAGGTGTTCCTTAACCAAACTGTTAATTTCTCTTTCTTCTATTTTTTTTATCATACTCACCGTTGCATCAATAGGTATTGTTTTATTTAAATAAGATACTTCCCTGCCAATTCTTAACATTCTATTTGTGGAATTCTCCAGACTTAACAAAAAGTTACCTGTAACATAGGTTTTGGCAATATCAATCTCCTCCTGACTAAAACCATTCTTATAAAGATTACCAAAGATAATTTTTAACTGTTCAATAATTTTATTCAGATTTTTTTTATCCGCAGTTAAATAAAAACCAAGTATGCCACAATCACTGTAAAAATCAATAAAAGAATGGACATCATAGACCAAACCCTGTTTTTCTCTTAACCCTTGAAACAGGCGCGATGACATTCCACCGCCGAGCATTGTGGTTAAAAGTAATAATGGATGGCGACGATTTGAGGAATATGCGACTGTGGGAATGCAAAAAACCAGATGGACCTGCGAGATGTCGTTTCTCGCCTGAAAAATATTCTGTGGTTTATAACCCTCAGGATTTTTGCGTCCATTGGAAATATGTTGTCCGGATGTAAATTTTGTCCGAGCTGATTCAAGTAAATCAGTATCGTTAAAATTACCACTTACTGCAATAACAATCTGGCTTTTTAATAAATCCTGATAATGTTTCTGGACATTTTTCAAACTCAGTTCTGATACCGATTCCACAGTGCCGGCGATAGGCATTGCCATTGGATGTTTGTTAAAAATTGCCTCAAATAAAAGATCGTAGACATATTCTGCCGGGTCTTCATTATTAGACTTTATCTCTTCAATTATTACTGATTTTTCTTTTAAAAATTCTTCTTCACCAAACTTAGATTCTAAAAGGATTTCACCAATTAATTCAAAAACCTTAATAAAATGTTCAGAGAGAAATCGGGTCACAATAATGAGATTCTCTTTTGTGGTAAAGGCATCGAAAGACCCACCCAATCCTTCAATCATCCGCACAATTTCCAGGGCTGATTTCTTTGAGGTTCCCTTGAAGAGCATATGTTCAATCAGATGGGTAATACCGTTGTCTTTTTTGCTTTCATCCCGGGAACCACGATTAATAAATAACCCAAGAGCAAATGAATAGTATTGGGGTAAAGTTTCAACTACAATCTTAACCTCTGTATTTACATTTTGGATAATTACTGGATTATTTATCGGCGTTGCCAATCTTCACCTACACGCATCAAATTAATTCTTCCCTGTTCATCAATCTCATAAACCTTGACAACAATTTCATCACCTAATTTTACTACATCCTCAACCCTGCGTACGCGCTGACGACTGAGTTTAGAAATATGTAGTAGACCCTCCTTACCTGGCAAAATCTCAACAAATGCCCCAAAGTTTGTAATTCTTGTCACCTTACCACTGTATGTCTTACCAACCTCAGCTTCTTGCACAATGCCTAAGATTTCATTCTGTGCCCATTTTACAAGTTCAGCATTAGTTCCCGCAATCGTGACCTTACCATCATCATCAATATCAATCTTTAAATCTGATTCTCCAATAATCCGCCTGATTATCTTTCCTCCAGGACCGATTACTTCGCCGATCTTCGCCTTGGGAATAAAGAAGGCTAAAATTTTAGGTGCATATTTTGATAGGTGAGTTCGTGGCGAACTTATAGTACTACTCATAATTTTTAAAATACTCTCTCGTGCTTCACGGGCATAGTCAAGTGCGTGTTTAAGAATGTCAACCTGTAATCCCTGAATCTTAAGGTCAAGCTGTATTGCAGTAATACCATTGTTCGTACCAGCAACCTTAAAATCCATATCACCATAATGGTCTTCATCACCAATGATATCGGTCAATAATTCGTAATTTTCACTTTCTTTTACCAAACCCACAGAGATACCAGCGACTGAGGTCTTTATGGGAACACCTGCGTCCATTAGTGCCAGAGAAGCACTGCACACACTTGCCATAGAAGAAGAACCATTGGATTCAAGAATATTAGAAACTACGCGGATTGTATAAGGAAAAGACTCATCATTGGGTAATACCGGCAGAATTGCCCGTTCCGCAAGGGCACCGTGCCCTATTTCTCTACGACTCAGACCACGTATCGGTCTGACCTCACCTGTGGCAAATGGTGGAAAGCTGTAATGTAGCATAAATGATTTGGATTCTTCTCCATATATCGCATCAATCCGTTGCTCATCACTCTTTGTTCCCAGGGTAGTTACGGCAAGACTCTGTGTCTGTCCGCGTGTAAAAAGTGCAGAACCGTGGGTTCGTGGAAGAACGCCAATTTCACAGGAGATATTTCTTATATCATTGAGACCGCGACCATCCAGCCGTTTCTTTTCTTCAATAATCATATTGCGCATTCGTTTGGCAATCATCTGATCAAGGATAAATCTTACCTTTGCCTCAATGTGCTCGTCCTGTTTTTCAGACATTTTTTCTACAATACTCTGGATTAATTGATAAGCGGCTTCCGCACGCGCCTTTTTTTCTTTGAATACAAAAATCTGATTTATTTCTGTACCAATCTTTTCTTTTATTTCATCACTTAGTATCTCATCAACAAATGGCTCATTGAATTCAACCTTTTCTTTACCGATTGCCTCGCGCATCTTTTCTTCTATTTCAATAATTCGAGCACATTCAGCCTGACCGAATTTTATTGCGCCAATAATTTCTTCCTCGGTTGCCTCTATTGCCCCTCCTTCTATCATTACTACAGCATCTTTTGTTCCTGCAATCACGAGATTTACTTTGCAATTTTCCTGTTGGGTAAGCGTCGGATTTACGATATAATTGCCATCCAGTAAGCCGACCTTTACCCCGGCTACTGGTACTGTAAAAGGAATCTCAGAGATCAAAAGGGCAGTTGCGGCGCCGATAATTCCGAGGGTATCTGCCTCATGCTCTACATCCGATGATAATAAATAAGCAATAATCTGGACTTCATTCCGAAAATCTGGCGGGAAAAGAGGTCTTAAGGGGCGATCAATGAGTCTTGATGATAGAATTTCATTGTCAGAAGGTCGGGTTTCTCTTTTTATAAATCCACCAGGGATCTTTCCTGCAGCAAAAGAGAGCTCACGATATTCAACAGTGAGTGGTAAAAAATCTACTGTTTTATCAACTTCTATATTATAATTGACACAGACCAGAATAACTGTATCACCATATGAAACCAGGACCTCGCCGGCTGATTGCCGGGCAACCCGACCACTCTCAAGGCGCAGATTTTTTTCCCCAACCTTTAATTCAACCGAATACAATTTACCTTCTTAAACCAAGGTCCTCAACAACCTTAAGATAACGGGCTTTATCCTTCCTTAAAAGATAATTAAGATGTCGCCTGCGGTCATTGACCATCTTTATCAAACCTTGCCTTGAGTGCTTATCTTTTGGAAATTGTTTTAGATGTTCAGTAAGAAGTTTAATCCGTTCACTAAGAAGCGCAATCTGCACTTCTGGTGAACCAGTATCTTTATCATGTCTCTTAAAGGTATTTATCAGCTCCTTTTTCTTTTCTTTTATCAATGCCATTTTTCAGTCTCCTTTCAGTTAAACAATGGAATAATTGATATCCCATTACACTTAATTATCCACATTTTCTAAAAAAAGTCAAGGGTAAATAGCTCTTAAATCATTCTTCTGGCACATTTTTTAATAAATTTTGCAACTCTTTGATCCGTGAAATTGTTGCCATACGATTAGGGGCATTGGGTAAAAGGCGTAAATAGATATCATATTCATTGATTGCTTCCTGATAACGACCTGTCCTGGTGTAGATATCACCCAAGGATGCATGTGGGGCTGGAAAGTATGGATTGATTGTAATAGCATTTTTATACTCTTCTTCAGCCTTTTTCCAATTACCCTGTCGATAATAATAGTGCCCGAGATTATGATGAGCAAGTGGTGACTTTGGATTCTGGGCAACCATTGTCTTGAAAAATATTTCTTCTTTACGCCAGACTGGAACACGTTTAAAACTAAAAATTATGTTGTTTATGATAATTGACAATAAAATTACCTTTATGATAAAATTTTTCAAATCTGAGGCTTTAAGAACGATCTCATTCGTGGGTAATAATCCAGTAAGCAAAATTGCTATTCCAATAGAAGGAAAGTATAAAAACCGTTCTGCCACAGGTATTCCAGATAATGGGAATATGTTCATAACCGGCAGCAACCCGATAAGAAACCAGAGACCACCAAAAACAATCTGCCTTTGTTTCCTTAGACGAATAATAATGAAAATTATTATTATTAAAACAATGGCAGAAAAGATTAAATTAATGAATTGCGCATTATTTAGAACAAATTCATAATGTCGTGCATTGAGATTGTAAGGGAATAACAGAAGCTGCAGATAAAAAACAATTAATCTTGGTACAGCAATAACCCGGTTCAAAAAAGAAGTACTGGTTACTGGTACAGGAACCAAACTTTTAAGTAATATTACCCTTAGGATTATATAGGTCAAAAGGGCACTGCCGATAAATAACCCTCCTTTTTGAATATGCTTTTTCCATAGTTCTGGGTGAAAAAAATTTATAACCGCTAAGATAAAAATCAAAGGAAATATTAATGCTATTTCCTTGGAAAGCAACGCTAACAATATAAATATATAACATAAAATAATGTGAAATGTTCGTAAATTTTTCGCAGAGAAATATATAATAAGAGTTAGTAACATTAATAGTGTCGCCAGAATATCCATTCTCCCACTGATAAAAACAACATTTTCAATATGGACTGCAAATGTCGTATAGACAATGGAAATTAATACTCCTTGAGTAAAACCAAATAGTTGCTGGAAAGCATATACAAGACAGATAACCACCAAAATATGAAGTAAAAGATTTGTTAGATGAAAACCAAAGGCGTTTTCTCGCCAGATGAAGTTATCGAGGGCAAACGATATAAGTGATAGTGGACGATAATAACCATAATCCTCACCAAAAATAGTTAATGAGTATCTAAAAGTCTCCAGCATCTTTTCAGGTTTCAGGACAAGAGAATTTTGAAGAATCAATGAACGGTCATCCCAGACAAAATCGCTTATCAGACTTTGTGCATACAGAATTAAACTGAGCAGAATAGGAAAAAGGACATATACAAATCTAAACCTTTGCCTTTGTTTCATTATTTTTTATTATATTCACTGACAGAATGTAGTCAATGTTTTTACAAAATCAGTTTTCTGTAATCAATAAAACTCCTGATTGATTATTTTTGAAATTCTTATTTATTGATTGATTGCTTCTATGTTTATGTTTATGAATCAGTAATTTCTATCTCTTCTTCCCCTTCCAGTTTTTCTTCCTTTATCAACTCTGGGCCGGGCTTCATTGACATTCATTGGCCTTCCTTTAAGAACAGTACCATTTAGCCCCTGTATAGCTGCCCTTGCCTCATTATTGTTGGACATTTCCACGAATCCAAATCCGCGTGAGTCACCAGTGAACTTATCCTTGATGACGATTGCTGATAATACCTGTCCGAATGCCTCAAATGTTTTGCGTAGGTCTTCGTCAGTAACATCCCGTGACAGGTTACCCACATATATGTTCATTATGACCTCCTTTAGGTCTTATTATTAATTATAGCCAGCACAATCCAAAAGTCAATATCGAGATTTTCGGCAAAAATTTCTATCAAATATCCATTTCAATTAAAATTTATACAATATTTTTACAAGATAATCGTATTCAATATTCACGAATGAACTATTTTTAAGATTGCCAAGTGTAGTATTTTGCAATGTATGGGGGATTAAAAATACAGAAAAGATATTCTGTGATATATATCCAACAGTAAGACTCACACCATCAATTGCAATTGAACCCCTGCATATTAAATATTTTTTATTGATGTCTGATATTTGCAAATAATATTCGTTAGCCCTTATTCTGACCAGATGGCCAACTTCATCAATGTGCCCCAGAATAATGTGACCACCAATGCGATCATTTAATCGAAGTGCCCGTTCAAGATTCACATAGTCTCCTGCCTTCCAGCTATGAAGCGTTGTTTTTCCTTTTGTTTGCTCCATCGCTTCAACCGAAAATCCGGTTTTAAATATATCAGTAACTGTCATACAAATGCCCTGGATTGAAATACTATCACCAATTTTGTTCTCCAATGTTGCCTGAATATCAATCTTCTGGACCCTTCCTTTTGTAATTTTTAAGATTTTGCCTTTTTCTTCAATTATTCCTGTAAACATATAATCTATCCTCCCCGAATTTTATCGCCTGCATGCTGTTGAGTTCTATAAAATTTTCCTTTAAGAAATCTATACCAGTTCCAACTGATTGTGGAGCGACAAAAATGTATAACTCCTCATATAACTTTTTGCCTAAAATTTGCGAAAGAAGAATACCGCCACCTTCAACCATAATTGAACTGATATTCATCTGCCCTAAAATTTCGAAGACACTGCTAATTTGATAATAATCTCCAGACAAGAATACCATTTCAATACCCGCATCCTGCAGGCTCTTGACCTTCTTCAGATTGTCTTTTTCACTTGTTATGATAATACGCCGCGCATCATCTTTTAAGAAATTTGCGGTCATCGGAATCTTCAGGTGTGGGTCAATCACTATGCGTGCAGGATTGTGCCTGCCTACCAGACGGTCAGTTAGATAAGGGTCATCCTTAAGGACTGTGTTTATCCCTACTAATACACCAGCAACCTGAGCCCTCAATGAATGAACAAACCTGAGAGATTTCTCACCCGTAATATATTTACGAGGAAACCCCGATATTCTGCCATCCTGTGACACTGCTACTTTGAGAATGATATACGGCATTTTTGATGTAATATATTTTGTATAAAATCGATTTAATTCTTGAGCTTGCTTTTCCAAAATACCGATTGAAGTATTAATATTGTGTTCGAGTAAAAATTCACTACCTTTCTTATACACGGCAGGATTTGGGTCATACATACCGATAACCACCCTTTTTATCTTTGCCCTTAAAATTGCCTCAACACAGGGTGGAGTCCTGCCTGCACAGGGACAGGGTTCAAGGTTTACAAAAAGTGTTGAACCCTGTGCTCTGGAACCGGCTTCAATGAGTGCAATGACCTCAGCATGTGCTTCTCCGATTTTCCGGTGAAAACCTCTGCCTACAATCTGATTGTTTTTTACAACCACGGCACCAACCAGGGGATTTACTGAAGTTTTGCCCCAGCCTTTTTTTGTCAGTGCCAGTGCTTCAGACATAAATCTTATATCAAAATCATTTGTGTTCATAGATGTTAAAGATTATAAACAGAGTTTATTATAAGTCAAGATAAAAGTTCTCCCTTATTTACCAGCGTTCTCTTCTCTTTAACAGAATAGGATTTATATTGACTAACCTGATTTCTGGAATATAATACAAAATTATGTCTGCATTAATTTGCCAAAATTGCGGTAGAAAATTTTCTTTAGACCAGCCAATATGGCGGTGTGTATGCGGTGGTCTTCTTGATTTAAATATAACAGCACGACTGCCCGTTAAAAGATTAAAACAGAGACCGCAGACAATGTGGCGTTATAAGGAGATGATTCCCGTAAAAAAAGAAAAAAATATTGTTAGTCTCAATGAAGGATTTACACCATTGATTGAGATACAAATTTCAGGCAGGAAGATTATTTTTAAACAGGACTATCTATTTCCTACTGGTTCATTCAAGGACCGTGGTGCGTCAGTTCTTGTGAGCAAAATAAAAGAACTCGGTATAAAAAAAGTTATCATTGATTCTTCTGGTAATGCAGGCTGTGCAGTCTCTGCATACTGTGCTCGCGCAGGCATTGAGTGTATGGTTCTCGTTCCAGAAAACGCGAGTGAGGAAAAGCTTATACAGATAAAAAAATATGGTGCGAAATTATTTGTTGTACAGGGCGACCGTGAAGACACTGCTCAAGTCGCTTTAAAAATGGCAGAAAAGATCTATTATGCAAGCCATTATTATAATCCCTATTTTTTTCACGGCACAAAAACCTTTGCCTATGAAGTTGCAGAACAGTTAAACTGGAATACACCAGATGCAATGGTGCTACCCATTGGAAATGGCACATTATTGCTTGGTGCATATATTGGATTTAGTGAACTCTATCAGCAGAAAATTATCAAAAGAATTCCGAAACTTATCGGTGTTCAGTCTACCAGCTGCGCACCATTATTTTATATGTTAAAGCACAACATTAACAAAATTCCTGATTTAAACATAAAACGAACAATTGCTGAAGGTATTGCAATAGACAAACCGCCAAGAGCAAACCAGATAATTGAGATGGTAAAAAAGACCAGAGGAACAATAATTACGGTCTCAGATTCAGAGATTAAAAATACCCTAAAAGAAGTATATAAACAAGGTATCTATATCGAGCCAACATCCGGAGTAGGAGTTGCGGGCGTAAAAAAATATTTGAAAATTGCAAATAAAAAAGAATTTATTGTCTCAACATTTACTGGTCACGGCTTGAAATCACATAAGGAGATGAACTGATAATAAGCGGAATTGGCTTTGTTGTTGCCCTGGCAGTTATTTTAATCATTGCCCGAAAAAGCCTGCCCCTGGCACTGCTTGTCGGTTCATTAATCCTTGGGTTATTCTGCCTCCCAATTTCAGGTATTGGTTCTGCTCTTATTGAAACAATCTCGGATATTTCAGTTCTTATTCTGTCTCTGGCAGTAGGTTTTATCCCCATGATTGGCGGTGTAATGAAAGAAACAGGCAAGATGGATGACCTTGTGAACAATTTGAGAATAGGCAAGAAAGGGCTTATGGCAGTATCACCGGCAATAATGGGTTTGTTACCAATGCCTGGTGGTGCGTTATTTTCTTGTCCAATCCTGGAAAAAGGCGGTGAGGATGTTCCAAATGATTTGAAGGTTGCGATCAATATCTGGTTCAGACATTTGTTAATACTCATTTATCCCTTAAGTTCAGATTTGATAGCCACCACAAAAATGGTAGGATTGAATTTATATTCAGCAATCAGTTATCTATTCCCCACACTTTTCATTGCCATAATCCTGGGCTGGTTGTTTTTTCTCGTCAAAGTTAAAGGCAGAGCAGTCTATACACAATCCTTTTCCTTAAAAAATTTACTCTTACCACTCTTTACAATCCTGATTGCACCATTGATTGATTTCAGTGTCAAGACATTCAATCTTCTGCCACTTACGGAAATTGGCACGCTCCTTGGTGTATTGTGTGCATTCTTGTTATCAATATTGTTGAATCACCATAAAAACATTGATTTGAAAAAAATCTTTTTGAAGATGAAACCATATAACTTCTCCCTGATTCTTCTGGGATTGTTTCTTTTTTTGAATACATTCAAGTCTACCAGAATTGCTGAACTCATCTCAAAAATTCCAGTCTCACCATTAATGCTCTGTATCATCGCAGGATTTGTGCTGGCACTGGGCACAGGAAGAATTTTATTGCCCGCATCTGTGATATTCCCAATATATTTAGCCACAAGCAAGATCACGCCCCTTTCTTTTGCTATAATATATACAGGCATTTTCTTTGGTTATGTAGTATCGCCAGTCCATCCCTGCCTGGGCGTGAGTGCTGAATACTTCAAAACACCATTGAAGGATGTCATCAAATTGCTATTTCCACCAGCATTGGTTATACTCTTATTCACCATTATAGTTGCTGCAACCATTTAGCTATAAAGAAGGTAGCAATAATAAGGTCAAAAAACGAATCCCTTTTCTATGAAGTAAGAAATCTGTGCGTGTAACAAAATATTGATATTTGTAATAAGATAAATATAATTGATCACCTTATGCAAATCCGAACCTGTCGATTCATTGATACCGGAACTTTAAGTGCTGCAGAAAATATGGCTCTTGATGAAACACTTCTTGAACTTCGTGGCAAAAATTTGATTCCGGATACGATTCGGTTGCTACAGTTTGATCCGCCAGCAGCGTTAATAGGTTTTCACCAGACAGTTGAACAAGAGATTCGCGTTCAATACTGCAAAAATGCAGGCATTGACATAAATCGCCGTATTACTGGAGGCGGAGCTATATATTTTGACAGGAGCCAGCTTGGCTGGGAAATAATAGCTGACAGGAAAAGTTTTGGTTGTGAAGTGGCAAACAAAAATTGCTTTGAAAAACTATCTCAGCCAATTATCAGTGTCTTGAGAAAACTCGGCATACATGCACAATTCAGAGGTCGCAATGATATTGAAGTATCAGGAAGAAAGATTTCTGGAACCGGCGGTGCTGAATATAACAACGCCTTTCTTTTCCAGGGCACTCTGCTGGTAGATTTTGATGTTGATGTGATGCTCAGGGCATTGAGAATCCCAATCGAGAAACTGAAAAAACACGAAATCGATTCGTTAAAGGAACGCGTAACTTGCCTGAACTGGGAACTTGGTTATACGCCTGATATCAAAAGATTAAAGGAAATGATAAGAGAAAGCTTTCAGGAGGTCTTCAACATACATCTTACTGAAACCAAACTGAGTAATCTTGAATTGCAGCTTTATAATGAGTATTTAGAAAAGTTCAAATCTGAGGAATGGATCAACAAAATCAGGCTACCCGCTTCAGAGCAAGTTGCTTTCTGGCAGACAAAACATACCCCAGCCGGTAAGATTAAAATGTACTTTGTAGTAAATCTCAGATGTAGAAGATTGCAATATACAATAATTACCGGTGATTTTTTTGTTTATCCCAGGGAGACAATATTTAATCTTGAAGCACTATTAAAAGATTTGCCACTGGAGAATGAGGTTATTGTCCGGAAGATTATTGAATATTTCAGGTATATAAAGAGAGGGATGATACATGGTATTGAAGCGAAGGATTTTTTGACCATGATTGATGGATTATTCGAAAAATTCAAATTGATTGAATATGACATACCTGCAAAATATGTTAATAATCTATTTCTTGTTAATGGAACATTTCAAGAAATTATTACCAGCAAGCCAAACTATCTTCTATTGCCATATTGTGCAAAATCCACTAAGTGCGCATATCGTTATAAGGATGCATGTGAGTTGTGCGACCAGTGTTCTACAGGTGAAGCATATCGGTTGGCGCATAAATATGGATTAGAACCGATAACGATTGTTAGTTTTGAATCCTTAATGAAAAATTTAAGAAAGTTAAAAAAAATAAACGCGCCAGCATATATCGGATGTTGCTGTGAACAGTTCTACATCAAGCACCAAAAAAATTTTGAGAGGAGCGGAATCCCCGCATTATTACTGAACATAAAAAGTGAAACATGTTATGATTTGGGAAAGGCAAGTTTCGCTTATGAAGGTCAATTTGAAAATCAGACTGATCTGAACATCGGTTTACTGAAGAAGGTGCTGTATGCATTATGATGTACTTATAATTGGGGCAGGACCTGCAGGTTCTACAGTTGCCTGGAATGTTGCAAAAGAAAACTACAGAGTTTTGCTTGTCGATAAGAAAAAGGTAGTGGGTGAACCTGTCCAGTGTGCGGAATATGTGCCAGCACTATTGTGCAAGGAAATAGCGCTGCCTTCAGAATGTATCGCGAATAGCATAAGATATTTAACGCTGTTCGCTCCAGACAAGAGAAAGTACAGGATCGCTGCGCCCGGATACATTGTCAGCAGGTCATATTTTGATAAGTGGCTTGCAATAAATGCTATACAGAATGGTGCTGAGCTCTGGTTGAATACAAGATTCATAAAATTTTCTAAACATTATGCTATTTTGCAAAAACAGAATAAAATCATAAAAATAAAAGCTAAAATCGTTGTTGGTGCTGATGGGCCATCATCAAAGGTGAACAGGTCTATAAATAAGAGGTATAATGGTTATGTTCTCGGCTATCAGCAGGAGCATCCACTTGTAAGACCAATGGATACAACAGAGGTTTATTTTGATAAAAGGTTTTATGGCGGATATGCCTGGCTTTTTCCTAAAAGGGATAGTGCGAATGTTGGTTTGGGAATTAAACTGCGCAGTGGCGGTAATGCCGATATCAAAAGACTCTTAGCATATTTTGTGCAAAAAATCGTTCGACAAGGAAAAATTTTTGCCAGTCCCATTGCCACAACCATGGGTCTCATACCCGTTTCCGGACCGGTGAATAGTGTTAAGGAAAATATAGTGCTTGTTGGTGATGCTGCAGGCCAGACCCATCCGATAACTGGTGCCGGTATTAGCCAGGCAGTTATCTGCGGCAGAATAGCAGCACGTGCTATTATTAAAGCGCTGAAAAATAGAGACTTGAAGGCGTTAAATCAATATGAATTAGAATGGCACGCACTATTTTATGATGAGTTAAAAAGAGCATCAGAGAGACGTAATCTAATGGAACAAAACTGGAATAATCTTAAAAAATATTTCAAACGGATCTGGGTTTCATTTCCAGAATATTATGGCTGACCTGCTCAACCGAATTGAAAAAGCGAGGAATCTATCTTATGAATACCACGGCAGAAAAGTCGTTTTTTACATACCAGGCATGTTTACTTATAATGGCAAACGTGGTAATTACCCTGCAATCTCACTAACGGGTAAGAGGTGCCAGCTTGCCTGCGACCACTGTAACGGTAAGCTTCTGGAAACAATGATTCCAGCGACTACACCTGAAGAATTGATAAACGTTTCAAATGAACTTTTGAAAAATGGTGCAACTGGTTTTTTGTTGAGCGGCGGCTATAACAAGCAACATAAAATTGACTGGGAAAGATTCTTGCCGGCAATAAGCCAGATTAAACTGCGCGGTGCCCCCAAAATATCAATTCATTGTGGTATTATTGATAGGCAAACAGCGATCGGACTCAAAGAAGCAGGCGTTGATCAAGCACTGGTAGATTTGATCGGCGAAAATAGAACAATTTCACGGGTTTATAAAACGGATGTTAAAGTTAATGATCTAATCAATTCGATACAAAATCTTATTGATGCTGGGATTCAAGTCATCCCTCACATCGTTGTAGGAATTGACTTTGGAATGATTGTTGGTGAGTATCATGCAGTTGACCTGATTAAGGAACTGTCCATAAGAAAACTCGTCTTTGTTAGCATAATGCCGTTGCCTGGAACAGGGATGCAGGACATAAGCACACCATCTGCTGAAGATATTGCGAGGATTATGATATATGCCCGAATTAAATATCCCAGATTAGAAATGGCACTTGGTTGTGCTCGACGCAGAGGATATTGGCAGATTGATACCTGGGCAATAGATTGCGGAATAAATCGCATTGCCCTGCCTGCTGATGAAGCTGTTGCAAAAGCAAAAAGTTACAATCTTGAAATAAAATGGGAAAAAACCTGTTGTTGTGTCTGAAAAGGAGGAATAATGGGAAAAGAGAGCCCTGAATTTGTCCGCATCAGTAGAGCAGCTGCAATGGTGCTCGGTTATAAAAATGGTTTGTTTTATCGTAATGCAAAATCGCCATGTATAAATATACTTCTGACTTATGATGAAGGTTGTGCCGGAAATTGTGCATACTGTGGGCTATCAATGAAGAGACCCGGTAGGTATTCAGAAAAGAGTTTTATCAGGGTAGAATGGGAAATCTATCCATTGAAGGATGTGATAGAAAGAATAAAACAGAGAATAGATGAAATTAAACGAGTTTGTATTTCTATGATTACAAACATGAAATCTGTGAAAGATACGAAAGAGATTACTACATTAATACGCAAAGAATCTTCCGTTCCAATTTCAATTCTTGCAGCACCAACAATTTTGCAGTATGAAGATTTTATCGAATTTAAGAAATGCGGCGCTGACCACCTGGGCATTGCTGTTGACGCCTGCACTCCTGAATTGTTTGAAAAACTAAGAGGTCGTGCTGTCAATGGACCGCATAGATGGGATAAATACTGGGAGTCACTCCTTAATGCGGTGAAGGTGTTTGGATCGGGTAATGTTGGAGTTCATCTGATAGTCGGACTTGGAGAAACCGAAAGGCAAATGATTGAAGTAATTCAAGACGCACATGATAAAGGCATTGAAACACATCTTTTCAGTTTCTTCCCCGAGCACGATTCACTGCTTGCCAATCATAAACCGCCGCCTGCTGGCAAGTATCGTCGTATCCAGCTCGCACGTTATTTAATTAATAACAATTATGCTTCGGCAAACGAATTCGAATTTGACGATAAGGGGCAACTCGTGCGATTCAATATCAACCCCGAGAAGCTGGAAAAGATTATTGATACCGCAAAACCATTTATGACCAGTGGTTGTCCTGGACATGATGGAGAGGTCGCCTGCAACCGTCCGTATTCTGATTCATTGCCTGGTGAAGATATTAGAAATTATCCTTTTTTCCCCGACACCAATGACCTGAAAAAAATCAGATGCGAACTCACTCAATACGATTAACAAAACAGGTATCCAAACCTTATAACGAAAAACTTGTGCTAAAATCGTTTATCGCTGGTTGGTTTCACCGCCCGTAATATCTTACGGTCTCGTTATACATTCTCCTGACTCCTCTCCATTTTTTAGAATACGCAAAAGAAGACTTACATAACCTGCATGTCCTTTGAAATAGCTTGATTTTTCAGCACTTTCTTGTTCCCCGATCTGAGCTTTATTGTACTTGTTCAGGTTTTCTCTAACTGTCATCCTGAACCTTGTTTCAGGTTCTCAAAATGACAGGGGTAAGAAAAGTGGCGAGGAGTCAGCCAATCGGAGTCTTGACAATTATTGAAATTTTTTAAGGCTCATGACCAGAAAGTGTGGTGAAATAGTTGAAAGGCATCCAATAGATCCATATAATATAGATATTCTTAAGAAAAGGGATCTAAAAGATGCCAAAAGATTATATTCAGATCTCCTTGGGTTTGCAAGAGTTTTCGGTGCTTGGTTGGAAAGAGGATAACCAAGAGGTGATTGTGGAAGTGATAAAGTCGTCATCTTACGGTGTTTGTCCAAAATGCAGTGAAAGCACTAATAAAGTCCACCAATATAAAGAACGACTAATTGATGACATTCCGATACAGGATAAGAGATTGCGCCTTA
>Ga0172364_10000024_pt1 | contig 80242 bp, 72 predicted proteins | sample LakKivSesite10cm_FD_114545 | JGI IMG/M metagenome (GOLD analysis project Ga0172364, IMG submission 114545) | Sediment microbial communities from Lake Kivu, Rwanda - Sediment site 10cm | ecosystem: Environmental > Aquatic > Freshwater > Lake > Sediment | place: Rwanda: Western Province, Lake...
GTCCGAATTGACGAACACATAACTACTGCAGAGGCATTGAAAGTAAATCTATAAATGTATAAGATAGATATGGCAATGCTGAAGCGAAATTGGGAGATTTAATATGGGGGCAATCGCGGTATTAAGACCATATTTTTCAATACAGCACATTCAATCTGCAACATATTTCGCCAAGGAAGCCGCCAAAATTGAAAACCATCACCCTGAAGAGAATATATGAGGTGATGTCAGCGCTGTTCATTATGCCTATGTAACAGCTTCCATTTTTGCAACTGTTGCTTTTTTAGAAGCAAACATTAACGAGATTTTCTGCGATGCGTATGATACGATGACAGGTAGGTCAGCAAATGACGGTAAATATATTCCAGACCAATTAATAACTAAATTGGGGCGTACGTGGCAATTACAAATACCAAGAACTTCAGCATATCCGATATTGCAAAAATATCAAATCGCCCTCGCAATAGCTGAAAAACCGACATTTGATAAAGGGCAAAATCCTTATCAAGATGTGTCTTCATTAATAAAACTGAGAAATAAATTGATTCATTATGAACCATCGTCAGAACGTGTTCAATCACCAAGTGACGATGTGATTGTCAGCAAACAGAAATTAGAGAAAATGCTCAAATTCAAAATTTGAGTTGAATCCACTCACTGGTAAGGGTAATCCATTTTGGCCTGATAAATGCTTAAGTTATGGTTGTTGTAAATGGGGAATTGAGTCAAGCATAGCGTTAACTGACGAATTTTTTAAAAGAACTGGTATCAGAAACAAATACGAACATATTCGCGATAAACTTATTCTGGATTAATATTGATTAATATTAAAGTGCATCAGTATAAACTTTGAGTATAGATTTCTAAACTTATTTTTACTGCAGGTCTGCCACGACATTATTGTGAAATAAATTTTTATCATTATAACATTTGATGATTTTAAAATTTTAAGATCATCAATGTATTACTGCACGAATATCTTAAATATCAAACTCTATATTTTTACTTTTTATTCATTCGATAATTTTATAATCACATAATTATATAAATATAAAAATGTAAAATTAGTTATTCAACAAAAAATTCATCCTTGACAGTAAAGTCTGAATTGATACATTTCCTTATACGGATATAGTTTGATTATTTTATTAGTAGTTTAAATAACTTAAATAGAATTATAATAAAAAATGTGGTGTATAACGCCGCGCAGAGGTCATCAAGCATAATGCCCCAGGCACCAGGCAGTTTTTCTAACTGGCGTAATGGAGGCGGTTTCCAAATATCAATGATTCTAAAAAGCACAAAACCAATTAAAAGCGGCAGGATTTTTTTAGGAACAAAATAAAGGGGCAAAAGCAGAGTTGCATATTCATCGATAACAATCTTCCTTGGATCCCTACCCCATTCCCCTACAAACTCATTACTAATTATCAAACCCCATAAAAAGAGATTGATAAAAACTGCAAAATAAACAAGAGGGTAATCAACAAGAAAATACCAGATAACAATGCTAAGAAGACACCCAAATGTTGCGGGTGCGACTGGTAAATAACCCAGACCACATCCAGTAAGCAATCCTACCTTAAGAAATCTCATTTAATGTTTTTATCTTAATGTGTTATTATTTTTTCTTTTGTGGCAACTTCAATTCCCATTCAGTTACAAGGGCACAAACGACAAATGTTGAAGAATATGTGCCAAATATTAAACCCACGATAAGAGTAAAGGCAAAGTCCGCAATCACCGGGCCGCCTAAAAATAATAACAAGAAAAGGGTGATAATGACAAAAGAACCCGTAAGGATTGTTCTGGAAAATGTTTCATTTATACTATTATTGATCAAATCCACAAATGATATGCCTCTTACCTTTTTACGGTTCTCGCGCACCCGGTCTGAGATGACAATTGTATCATTGATAGAATAACCAACTATGGTTAAAAGTGCACCAACCACAACTATCGTGAATTCCCTGCCGGTGAGAATCAATGCACCGATTGTAATGAGGACATCATGGAATATTGAAATCACTGAAGCGGCGCCAAAGCGGAAATCAAATCTGAACCAGATATATATACCCATCAAGAATAGCGCCACAAACACACCAATAATTGTATTTCTTGTAAGTTCCTGACTTATTTTTGGTTCAACTGTTTCCTTCGCCCGCAAATCAATTGGATTGTCAGTAAAATCCTTTTTTAATTGTTCAAGCACACTACTGGCAAATGCATCAGGGTCAGTTTTGGTCACAGAACGGATGACAAATTCATTGGTTCCAGACAATCTCTGGATCGATGCCTGTTCCTGACCAATTTTTGTAAGTGCTGAACGAATGTCTCCTACATCTATCGGTTTCTCAAACTTTACCCAGACCAATGCGCCACCAGCAAAATCTACACCGAGTCTTGGTCCTTTAACGGAAATTAAAAAAAGGGCAATTATTACAAGTGAACCTGAGAAAATATAGCCATATTTTCTCCAGGACATAAATGGTAGATTGGGATTTTTTATGAGTTCCATGGTTATATCCTCAACTTTGTTACCTCAAATTTAAATGTAAAATAATTAAGAATCGTCTTGGTCACAAAGACTGCGCAGATTAGATTGGCGATCAGACCGATGATTAGTGTCAAGGCAAATCCACGAATTGGACCGGTGCCAAAAATATAAAGAACAATCCCAGTAATGATGGTCGTGACATTGGAATCAAATATCGCCAGCCAAGCACGACTGAATCCCTGGTCAATTGCCGTGCGCACAGTCTTACCGATATGCAGCTCCTCCCTTATTCTCTCAAATATCAAAATGTTCGCATCCACGGACATCGCAATAGTCAGGGCAATACCCGCAATACCGGGCATAGTCAGGGTTCCACCAAATGCCGAAAGGACACCAATAAGCAATATCGCATTCAAGACCAGGGTAAAGTTTGCAACAAGTCCGGTTAATGAATAATACACAAGCATAAAGATTACTACAAACAGGGCGCCAAGGAGCGATGCGCGAATTCCACTGGTGATTGAGTCCTTGCCCAGCGAAGGACCAACTGAACGCTCCTCAGCAATCTTCAATGGTGCTGGTAAAGCACCCGCCCTCAGCACGATTGCTAAATCCCTTGCCTCTTCAGCCTTGAAATTGCCGGATATCACTGCCTTTCCCTGAGGAATTCTTTCCCGAATATATGGTGCAGATTGGACAACATCATCAAGCACTATTGCCAATCTTTTACCAACATTCCTGCCGGTGACAGATGCGAATTGTCGTGCCGCCTCTCTCTTGAATTCAAGGTTAATCATCCAGGCACCTGTATACTGAAGTTCTGAACCCTGGTATGGCCTATGTGTCGCATCACGAATAGTCTCACCGGTCAATTCTGGTTCTTTTTTCAGAAGATATAAGCGCTTTACCTCTTTTCCCTGATAAACTTCTTTAGGTCCAAAATAGAATTGCAAATCCTCGGGTATAACACTCTGTGATTGTGCAATGGCTACCTTTAAAGAATCTTCGTCTCTCATATCGAAGCCGATATCACCTTCAACACCAAAAAGATATGAACTAAAAGGTTCTTCAAATCCGAGTGTATCACCTTTGGCAAGATACTTGTCAATATTTTTTATTACATCATCCTTTTTGTCGCTAACAAGTTTGAATTCAAGATGAGCAACCCTGCGAATAAGATTCAATGCCCTTTCCCTGTCCACACCTGGCAACTGAACAAGTATTCTTGAACTTCCCTGTTTTTCAATGGTCGGCTCAAATACACCAAATTCATCAATACGATTCTTCACAATTTCCAGCGCCCTATCCCGGAGGTCTGCTGGTTTTTCTTTCAAACCCGTTGTATCTACCTCAAGCACAAGATGCATTCCACCCTTCAGGTCAAGACCAAGGTGGATTGCCCTTTTCATAAGACTGTTTTGTTCTTCCTGAGAAAGGCCTTTTGCGGTATATAGTTTCAAACTTGGATATAGTGTATACAGTCCAACAACAATAAGGATTATGACTACCGCCATTTTCAAGCCGATGTTCTTCATCTTGCTCCTTTTATTAATCCCACCATCTCTTCGGTTGCCTGTCGCAAGCCAACAAAGACTGAACGGGCAACAATGGCAAAACCAATTGAATAGCTTGTAATCTCTTTAATCATTAACAGGTTCATTATGTTTTTATAGTCAAGACCATGACCAGCATGGACTGAAAGTCCTGATTCATAAGCTTTCCTTGCCATATTTTTTATCTTTTCAACCTCGGTTAAATTTTTTGGATTCTTTGAATACTCATTGGTATTAATCTCAATATACTCCGCACCGTTCTTTTTTGCCTCAGAAATCTGATTCGTATCAGGGTCAATAAAAACGCCGACCCTTATTCCGAATTTTTTTAATTTTTTTATAAACTGACTCAAATCACCTTTGAAACTTATTAAATTCAAACCACCCTGGGTCGTCACCTCTCCGGGTGATTCAGGAACAAGTGTCACACAGTCAGGTTTTATTGAACAGACAATTTCTGACATTTCATCGGTCGCTGCCATTTCAAGGTTCAATTCGGTCTTGATAATTTCTCTGAGTAATTTCAAATCCCTTTCTTTAATATGCCTTCGGTCACCCCTTAAATGGACCGTAATTCCATCTGCCCCACCGAGCTCTACCTCTACTGCGGCAAAGACCGGGTCAGGAAATTTTTCTTTGCGTGCCTCGCGCAGTGTTGCAATATGGTCAATATTGACTGAAAGTTCCATTGCTAATTATATCCAAATTTTAATAAGTGTCAACTAAACGATTTAAATCCCCTATCTTCCCCCTTTAAAAAAGGGCGATTGAGGGGGATTTGTAAACTGATTGACTTTTTACTTTAAATGTGTATAATTCATTATGGATGAAGTTAGGAAGTGGCAGCAGGAGAAATTATTATTAAAGGTTATCGAATCATTAAAGAGACGGGATTTTAATGCGGAATATTTTACCATTGTAAACGATGTAAGTGATTTCCTTTTAAAATCCATTCCGCCTGATTCAAGTATTGGTATTGGCGGTTCAATGACAATAAGGGAACTTGGTATTATCGAAAGATTTGAACAAAGGGGAAACAAAATAATCCATCACTGGCAAAAGGGTTTAACTGAAGAAACTGATAGGGAAGTAAGAAAAAAAGAGATGCTGGCGGATTATTATTTAACCAGCGCAAATGCCATCACCAAGAACGGTGATATAATAAATATTGATGGCATTGGCAACCGTATTGCCGCAATGATTTATGGACCTGAGAATGTATTTATCATTGCGGGATATAACAAGATTGTATCATCCATTCATGATGGTATAAAGAGAACCAAGGAGATTGCCGCAGTAATGAACGCAAAAAGAGTGAGTGCAAAGGCACCCTGTGTAGGCACTGGTACCTGTATTGATTGTAATGTAAAAGGCAGAATCTGCCGAGTAATATCAATAATCCAGTTCCGACCCTGGCAGACAAATATCTCGGTTTTACTCGTTAACGAAGTCCTCGGATTTTAGATAACCAACAAATATCCGCTATCAATTTTTTATAAGAGATGTTTTATAAAATTCTCATGAATCAAACAACTACAATTCCGCCACCCTCTTCCGCAATGAGAGCGGGATAGTTTTAAAGAGAAAATTAAATGAGGATTTATTTATCCAGCTATTTTTTCTTCTTTTTTACTATCTTCGATTTATAAACCACATTTGCCTGGGCAGCGGCAAGTCTTGCAATCGGCACCCGGAATGGTGAACAGGAGACATAATCCATCCCTGCTTTGTGGCAGAAGTGAACTGAACGTGGCTCTCCCCCGTGCTCACCACATATACCAACCTCTAAATCCGGTCTTGTCTTTCTGCCGCGCTCAATACCAATCTGTATCAATTCGCCAATACCACGAATATCAATGGATTGGAATGGGTCACCAGGCAAAATCTTTTTCTTTATATAATCAGGCAAAAATCCGCCAATATCATCTCTTGAAAATCCAAATCCCATTTGCGTCAAATCATTTGTGCCGTAAGAGAAAAACTGGGCAACCTGCGCAATATCATCCGCAACCAGACAGGCTCTGGGAATTTCGATCATTGTGCCATACATATACTTTATCTTTTTCAGCCCGAATTTTGCCAGAACTTCATTATACACTCGCTCAACAATCAATACCTGGTCTTTCAATTCATTGACCTCACCAACAACCGGCACCATTATTTCAGGATAGGGATTTTTGCCCTCTTTTATTAATTCCGCAGTTGCTTCAAATATTGCCCTCACCTGCATCTCGCTCACTTCAGGATAGGTAACTCCGAGACGAACGCCCCTGTGTCCCATCATCGGATTTGATTCATGCAGGTTATCAGCACGTTCATTCAACTCATCAGGTGTGATATTCAATTCCTTCGCAAGTTTTTCTCTTTTTTCTGATTCATTTGGAACAAATTCATGAAGCGGTGGGTCAAGGAGTCTTATGACAACCGGATAGCCATCCATTGCCTCAAGCACACCTTTCATATCCTTTTTCACATACGGAAACAATTGTTCAAGTGCCTTTCTGCGCTCCTCTTCTGTTTTGGAGACAATCATTTTACGCAATAAGAATAGCGGCTCATCAGAACCTTTGCCATAGAACATATGTTCAGTGCGCATAAGTCCAATACCCATTGCGCCAAATTTTCTTGCCCTTTGTGCATCTAACGGGGTATCTGCATTTGCCCTTATCCCCAGGCGTTTTACTGAATCGCAGATTTTTAAGAATTCCTGTAGCAAAACATTCTCATCGGCTGATGCCAGCATTGGCAATTGCCCCTCATACACATTACCCTTTGTGCCATTCAGGGTCAACCAGCCGCCCTCTTTGAAAACCTTTTCATCAATCCTTAAAATTTTTTCATCATAATCAACCTGTAATACACTGCAACCTACAATACAACATTTACCCCAACCCCGGCCAACGAGTGCAGCGTGGGATGTCATACCGCCCCGCGCAGTGAGAATTGCCTGGGCAGCACGCATACCATCCACGTCCTCAGGATTTGTTTCCTCACGAACCAAGATCACTTTTTTGCCTTGCTTTGACCATTCAACCGCATCCTTTGAAGTAAATACAATCTGACCGCTTGCTCCACCAGGACCCGCAGGTAGTCCTTTTGCAATCGGCTTTGCATTCATCTCTGCCCTGGGGTCAATCATTGGATGTAATAATTCATCAAGTTGTCCTGGGGTTACACGCATCACTGCCTCTTCCTTTGTAATCAATTTTTCTTTTAGCATATCAACTGCCATCTTGACTGCAGCAGGTCCATTACGTTTTCCTACACGGCACTGTAGCATATATAATACACCGCGTTCGATAGTAAATTCAATATCCAGCATATCCCGATAGTGTTGTTCAAGTTTTTTCTGATACTGATATAGTTCTTTATACACCTCAGGCATTGCTTTTTCTAGTGAGACTAAATCTTTGTTATGTTCGCTCTTGGAATATTCATTGACTGGCGCTGGTGTTCTGATTCCTGCGACCACATCCTCACCCTGGGCATTTATTAGATATTCACCATAGAATTGATTTTCTCCATTGCCAGGATTTCGTGTAAATCCAACACCAGTTGCTGAATCTTCGCCCATATTACCAAAGACCATTGCCTGCACATTGCATGCAGTTCCCCAGTCATCAGGAATACCTTCAATCTTTCTGTAGGCAACCGCCCTTTTCCCATTCCAGGAGGCAAACACTGCCTTTATACCACCCCAGAGTTGTTCATTCGGGTCATCAGGAAAATCTTTTCCTAAAACTTCTCTCACTTTTAACTTGAATATTCTGCATAATTCTTTCAAATCCTGAGCATTTAATTCTGTATCGCTCTTATACCCCTTTTTCTTCTTCATATCGTTCATAATCTCTTCAAGTTGACGACGGATACCTGGATTTTCGTCTTTTAGTTCAATGCCTGCTGCCTTTTCCATTACCACATCTGAATACATCATTATTAATCTACGGTAAGAGTCAAAGACAAACCTTTCATTTCCATTATTTTGTTTTACCAGCCCAGGAATTGTCTTTTCGGTCAAACCAATATTCAAAACAGTTTCCATCATTCCAGGCATTGAGGCACGTGCACCTGAACGGACTGAAACCAAAAGCGGATTTTCCGGGTCACCAAATGCTCTGCCTATAATCACCTCAATCCGTTTCATTGCCTTATCCACCTCTACTTTTAAAGTATTGGGTAATGCCTTTCTGTTATTGTAATAATAATTGCAAACCTCGGTCGTTATTGTAAAACCAGGTGGCACCCTTATGCCGAGATTTGTCATTTCGGCAAGATTCGCGCCTTTGCCACCAAGCAGATTTTTATCCTTTGCTGAACCATCAGCCTTTTTACCACCAAAATTATAAACCAGTTTTTTCATTCTTCTCCTTTCAATTTTGCGAAAAATTTCTTGTAAAACAGATTATGGCGGATACAAAAAGATTTAGAGTGAACTTACATTGTCATAATCCATTAATTATATTTTAAGGCACTTTTTAATAAGCCCTTCAAGAATATTGCCGTTTTTTTCTTTTAATTCATAACTTACTTTAATTGCTGGTTTATTTATCTTTAAGAATTTTCTCAAATCCACAGGTGTTCCAATAATAACCACATCTGCGGGTGTATTATTTATACTCTGATTAAGTTCCCTTATCTGCCTATGTGAATAACCGAGAGCTGGGATAAGCGGACCAATTTGTGGATACCTTTCATAAGCCTTTTTAATTGAACCAACTGCATATTTGGGGGGATCTATTATCTTCTTTGCACGATATTTCTTTGCTGCAATTACACCAGCACCATAACTCATCTCACCATGGGTAAGTGTGGGTCCATCTTCAATAACAACAACACGCCTATTTTTAATAAGTTTGGGTTTATCAACACCAACAGGAGAATAGGCTTCTAATATCTTAGCATTTCGGTTTAATATTTTTAAATTTTGTTTCAGTTTTTTAACTACTTTGGGCAATGCTGAATCTACTTTGTTAATGATTATTAGATCTGCCATCCTCACATTTGCCTCACCAGGATGGTATGTAGATTCACTGCCTGGTCTTAATGGATCAACAACAACAATATGTAAATCAGGTTTATAAAATGGCAGGTCATTATTCCCGCCGTCCCAGACTATTACATCAGAAATGCGTTCTGCTGCCTTGAGTATTTTGAGGTAATCAACACCCGCGAATACTGTATTCCTCCTTTTAATATGAGGCTCATACTCCTCCCTTTCTTCAATTGTGCAGTTATAATTATCTAAATCACGCAGGGTTGAAAATCGTTGTACTTCCTGTTTTCTCAAATTACCATAAGGCATTGGATGCCGCACCACAGAAAATTTCACTCCATATTTGTTTAGAATATCACACACCCTTCTTGTTGTCTGGCTTTTTCCCGCACCGGTTCTGGCAGCACAGATTGCAATGACCTTCTTTTTTGATTTTAGTATTGAAGATTTTGTCCCCATAAACCAGAAATCGGCACCTGCGGAAATCACCTCAGAAGCCTTGTGCATTACATAGTTGTGTGAAATATCAGAATATGAAAATACTACGACATCAACATCATATTTTTTGATTAAATATGTTAAAGCCTTTTCCGGATAAATAGGAATACCACCTGGATAATAATGTCCAGCAAGTTCTGCCGGGTATTTTCTATCCTCAATATTGGGTATTTGGGTGGCTGTAAAACAGACTACCTTATAATCACGGTTATTCTTGAAAAAAGTATTAAAATTATGAAAATCCCGACCTGCCGCACCCATAATAATGACCCGTCTCATTAAGCCCCCTTTTTATTCAAATTTTAAAAATAGGAAAAATTTATTCAACCTTTTCCATATCCAGCCCTTTCAATATTTTTGAACTCAGAGATTAGTCCAAAAGGGCATATTGAAAATGTCTTAAAGTCAGGATATTATACTCAAAAATGGCTGAAAGTCAACAAGGAATAGGGATACGCGCTGGGTGACAGGTAGTAAAGAATGAGGTTATAAACTGTGCCCGTTTATTGCAATTTTTTTACAAAGCCGAAACTTAAATTAACAGTTAAAAGACCTGAAAAATATCCAAAAGGCTATCCAATTAAGCCCAAAACTCTTGGCGAAAAGATAAGAAAACATCACCTGGATTTAAGCTTATTTCAGAAAGATGTTGCCAAATTTGTTGGAGTTTCAGCTGATACTGTGACTTATTGGGAAAGAGGCAGGACACAGCCAGGTAAGGAAAATCTGAAGAAAATAAAAGAGTTTTTAAGGCTGAAGAAGAATAGATAAAACTAAGTTCAGCATTCGCCTAATTCTGTCCATTGTTGGGAATTCTGTCTATCACCATATCTTTTGGCACAAAAATGGCACAAATCTGGCACAAGGGTCGGCGAAAGCCGACCCCCTGCATTTTTGTAGCGTTTGTTCCTGACCATTGACATTTTTTATTTTTTTTGTACAATATATATAATAATCGTAATAATTTAGCAAGTGTCTTTTAGGTTTTAAAAAGTATCAAGGAGATGGGATAGAAAAATAAAAAAACCAGTAGATTATCTTAATACTATCAAATCTTATTTTGATTCAGGTCAATTTCAAGAAGCTGAGCGCCACGCTACCAAGGCACTCAATTTTCTAAATCGAGATTCAAAAGAGTATATTCTCATTGATGCAATATGCAAGTTATGTGGCTATGTTACTGGAAAAAGTGAAATGGCTGACATCAGTGTGTTGAACTTCAGCGAAGTAAGAGATTTATCGCCAACCAAATAGATATCATCAACCTTACGATAGGTGAAATTCGTTCCCTGGAATAGGAGTAAAAGTGCTTCGGCTAAAGGTGTCCTATCAATTTTCGCATTTACGGTGCCCCTGATGTCGCCATAGTGGATGACGTTCAAATCTGCCTGCGAGGAGATCTCATCGAGTATATCACCAATACCCGCATCCGAAACATTTAAACTGATAATCTGCTCACTGGTGACGGTTACCGACAGCCCTTTTCGTCGGCCAGGCTGACCACTCGCCTTGGTTATCTCATATATGCCCGCAGATTTTTTCAGCATAAAACCGTTGGCACTCAATAACGAGGACAGTCCTCGTTCTAACGGCACGTCATATAAAACACTGCTGATTTCACCGGTCACGGTCTGGTCGGCAACAATGTTGATTTTAGTCTGATTCGCAATCTCCCTTAATAGTTCGTCAACCGGAATATTCTTTATGTCCAATGTTAGTCGCTCTCTCGTTGCAGTAATATCTTTCCTTCGTTCCTTTTCCATCTTTTTGACTAAGTAATAGTTTTCTTCTTTCTCTAAGGAAAAGCCATTTGCACGAAGCATCATCTTCAAGCCTTCTTCAAGACCAATCTTCTCCAGATGAACGGTAATCTTGCCTTCAACATCTTTGTCAACGACTATATTTATGCCCATCTGAACACCGATTGCACGAAGAACATCCCTTACATCTGCTTCTTTAAAGTTAAAGGTAATCTTCGATGTATCAATTGCGGAAACTTTAGTGGTATCCGGGTTTTGACTACGTAACATCAGTGTAAGAAATAATAAACTCATACGAAATTTTACTCTAAAATTTTTTGAAATCAACAAAAAGGTTCACAAAAGAGGAAAAGCAAAAAATAACTAAAATTCCCGATTTAAAGCCAGCAACCATATAATCTTCTGAAATTTCATCATTTTTCATTGATTTTGCCCTCAAAAATGTCCATAAATTAAAAAAACTGGTTGTGGCGATTGAGAAAAATTTTGTTATATTTTAACATAATTATTGAACGAAAGGAGGTGAACACGAACAAACATACCTTTATAAAAATCTTGACAAGTATAAAATAATGAGTAACATAAAGGAGGTAGCGATGAAAAGAATTTTTATGACGGGTATATTTGCAATTGGTTTTGTTGCGGGTGGTTGGATAAGGGTTGTTGGTTCCTCTGATTCACCCTTACCACCTGAAAAAATAGTGCTAAAATCAGATACATCAGATGTTTTCATTAGAACTGAAATTTTCGGGTTTACTGAAAGAGATACGACGATTGACGGAAAAAACTTCAAACGGGTTGAAATCCCTGAAGAAAAGTTACAGCAGATGTATAACGATACCACGATAGTGGGTAAACCGCAGATGCCTTATATCAAACCTTTGATTGCGGTCCCTGATTCCTGCGAGTTTAATATCAGTGTCTATCCGACAGATTATAGTCTGTATGATAATTATTTACTCTATCTCATACCACGAGTTGTTTTTGAAGATACCAACGGCTGTATCTTTTTCAAAGAAGTCTATACCTACGACACGACATTTTACGAAACCGATACTCTTTATCCCGATAAATTTTATGAAGTCAAGAGCGATGGACATTGGCGTGACCAAAGGGTTTTAGAAGTATTCTTGTATCCGATTCAATTCAATCCTTACAGAAAAAAGATGTATTTCTACACCAATCTTGATTTGAGAATCGAGTATGAGGGTAATGTCTTTGAAAATACCCGTGGTCTCGGTCCGTTTGAGGATATCGGCCGGCAGATACTGCTCGTCCCGGATACGACAATACTATTATGCTATGTGGTGAAACCATAAGACTGTTAGCGTCAGGCACACTTCCTCAGATTGGTGACCGGTGGATTATCTATCCGTCTGAATACTCACCACCGATCAAAGGCAATATCTATCGTTTTACACCGACCAACTATGTAACAGAAACCAAATCCCGATTGACCCCAATCAGCTTCAATCTCTATCCTATACCATGCACAAAAAATCTAATGATCACCTATAGCCTTCTCAAAATGGAAAAAATTAAGCTTGTAATCTATGATATTCTGGGCAGGCAGGTGAAGTGCTTAAAAGATGGATTTGAAAAATCTAGTATACATAGTGTCTTATGGAATGGTCTGGATGAGAAAAATAGAAAGGTTTCTGCTGGTATCTATTTCTGTCGATTTGAAACGGCTGATTACAAAGCTACAAAAAAGATAATTCTTATTAGATAATTTTGATATTTCGTTAATTGACAAAATAACGTAGTAGGTAATCAGGATTTAGTTATTGGAAAATCAAAAAATTCCTAAAGAGGTTTACCCTTTGAATATCTTGTTTTTTATGCCCCTAAATATGCCTCTTTTACCTGTGGATTCTCGTGTAAATCTTTGCTTCTTCCCTCTATTGTTATTCTTCCTGTTTCAAGCACATAGGCATAATGGCATATAGACAATGCCTTATGTGCATTCTGCTCAACAAGCAAAATGCTCGTGCCCTGCTCATTAATCTCTTTTATTATACCGAATATCTCGTTAACAAGGATTGGTGATAATCCCATTGATGGTTCATCAAGCATTAAGAGTTTGGGCCTGGACATCAATGCTCTTGCAATGGCGAGCATCTGCAATTCGCCTCCGGATAATGTTCCAGCAGATTGAGAAAGGCGCTCTTTTAAACGGGGAAATGATTTAAATAAGCGCTCCATTGTCTTATTTATAGTGTGTTGGTCATTAATCAGGTATGCGCCAAGCCTTAGGTTTTCAAAGACAGTTAGATTGGCAAAAGGCTTTCTGCCTTCAGGCGCATGGCCAATGCCTGTTCCAGCAATCTTATCTCCAGGAAAATTCGAAATGTTCTTGTTTTCAAAATAAATTTCTCCGGATTTTGCCCTTAGCATTCCTGAAATGGTCCTCAAGGTTGTGCTCTTTCCTGCACCATTTGCACCGATTAAAGCCACTATCTCACCCTTGCAGACCTTAAAGCAGATTCCTTGCAAGGCATGAATTGAACCATAAAAAACATTTAGGTTCTTAATTTCCAGTATTATGTTCGTTCTTTCCATGCCCGCATCCCTAACCAAATCCATTAACTGTCCTTTCCCAGATATGCTTCTTTCACCTTCGGGTCATTTTGAATTTCTTTTGGATTACCTTCAGCAATTTTTTCACCGAAATCCATTACACTTACCCTTTCGCATATAGACATCACCACCCTCATCTGATGCTCAATTAAAAGGATTGTAAGTTTAAATCGTTCACGGATAAAGTTTATTAGTTCCATAAGTTTTATGGTTTCCTGTGGATTCATGCCTGCTGCAGGTTCATCAAGTAATAAGAGGACAGGGTTGGTCGCGAGTGCACGGACAATCTCTAACTTTCTCTGCTCACCGTAAGGCAGGTTCCGGGCAAGTTCCTGGGCACGCGTTTGTAAATTAAAAATAGAAAGTATCTCATACACCTTCTCTTTAATTATGAGTTCTTCTTTCTTAAATCTATTATCACGGAATATAGCTGACAGGGCACCATATTTTACATCCTTATGGCAGGCAATCTTCACATTATCAAGCACTGTAAGATTATTGAACAACCTAATATTCTGAAATGTTCGGGCAATTCCCTGCCGGCAGATTTCATATGGTTTTAAACTGTCTATTCGCTTATTATTTAAAATAATCTCTCCAGAATCGGGTTGATAAATGCCGGTTATCAGATTGAATACTGTGGTCTTTCCTGCACCATTAGGACCGATAAGGCCAACCAGTTCGTTTTCATTAATTGTCAGGTCAAAATTTGATACAGCCTTTAACCCACCAAAATATTTGGTCAACCTGTTAATCTTAAGTACGACCCCATTATTCATATCTGTGTCATCAATATTTTTTGTCTGTATAATCATATCTTTATCTGTGCGATCACTTTTTTTTATCAGTGTAATCATTCTGTGTTCTCAAAAATCTGAATTCCATTCCACTACCAATACCCATAGGTCTTATCAGCATTACAATGATCAAAACCAGAGGATAAATAACCAGTCGCCAGTCCAGAATTTGTGGTGGTAATATTACCCTTAATCCTTCCAAGAGAAAGGTCCAGGTGATTGCCGCAATGATTGTGCCGGAAATACTTCCCAGACCACCGAGTACCACAATCAAAAGAACATCAATAGATTTGAGAAAATCAAAATTTGAAGGGTGTAAAAAAGAATATAAATGGGCATAGAGAACACCTGCAACCCCTGCGAATACTGAACCGAATACAAAACCCATTGTTTTGTATTTTGTAGTATCAACACCCACGGATTCTGCAGCAATATCATCCTCCCTTATAGATATACAGGCACGTCCAATATCTGAAAATACAAAATTTCTGATCACGATAGTCGCAGCAATAACAAATAAGTAGGTTAAAGGAAAAACAGTAAATTTGGGAATACCCAACATACCCCGAGAACCACCCATTGCTGGAATTACTGCATCAGCATTATCAAATAGCACCTTTACAATAATTCCAAAACCGAGTGTGGCAATACCTAAGTAGTCTGATTTCAAACGCAGAATTGGTAAACCAATAAGCAGGGCAATGATTGCAACAAGGACTATTGCCACAATAAGACCAATAATAAAAGAGGCAAATCCTAAATTATGAAGCGTTTTTGTGATCAATGAGGAACTATATGCACCAAGCCCATAGAATGCCGCATGACCTAAAGAGAACTGACCTGTATAACCATAAATAAGATTCAGCCCTAAGGCAGAAATCGTCATAATCCCAGCGAACTGAATAATCTGAATCCAGTATGGATTTAGGACGCCAAAAGAGAGCAAGGTAGTAATCGCAATGAAAATTGCAACGATAAATACTATTGTAGATAGATTCTTGCTTAGATTTATTTGGGAATTGGGAATTGGGAATTGGGATTTATCCATCATACTTTCTCTGTCTCCATCTTTCCCATTATTCCTGTAGGCTTTACCAGAAGCACTATTATCAGAATTGAAAAGGCAATTGCATCACGCATTGTGGAGGAAATATATGCCGAACACATTGTCTCCACGGTTCCCATAATTAGTGCCCCTATCATTGCGCCAGGTATAGAGCCGATCCCGCCAAGGACCGCAGCAACAAATGCCTTTAAGCCGGGCATAATACCCATAAATGGATAAATTTGTGGATAAGCAATACCGTAAAGCACGCCGCCTGCTCCTGCAAGTGCTGAACCAAGACCAAATGTGAATGAAGTGATGAAATCTACATTTATGCCCATTAGTTTTGCAGTATCTTTATCGTAAGAAACGGCCCTCATCGCTATTCCTGTTTTTGTTTTCTGAACAATAAATTGCAAAAGAACCAGAAGTATAATTGCCACACTAAAGACGAGAATCTGGACATTTGATACACAGACCCCGCCTATCTGATATGTGCAGACTTTAAATGGTGTGGGATAGGCAAGGTAATTAGGACCAAAGACAAATTTTAGACTTGTAAAATATTCTAAAAACAGGGAAACGCCCATTGCGGTAATCAATGCAGAAATACGTGGCGCATTTCTTAATGGACGGTATGCCATCTTTTCAATTGTAATTCCAATTACCGCACATCCAGTCATCGCAAAGAGAATTGCAAAAGGAAAAGGCAGATGATAAAGTGATAGTGCATAAAATCCAAGGTATGCCCCAACCATAAATACATCACCATGGGCAAAGTTTATCAATCGCACAATTCCGTATACCATTGTATAGCCTAAGGCAATCAAGGCATAGACAAATCCTAATTGCAAACCATTAATCAATTGCTGGAGAAAATAGGACATTGAATAGATTATATAAAAAATTTTCATAAAATCAACATCCGTATTTGGTTAAATAATTAAATGGCAATTCGTTAAATTGCTTGACTGAACAGAGATTTTGTATTATACTCAAACAATCTTATATGAAAAAAATAACCAGAAGAGAGTTCTTTAAAATTGGTGCGGGTATTACTTTTGCCTCAATGTTGCCCAGGACAATATTATCGGCTGAACAAGAAACAGCGACAGGACCACTCGTTGCAGTCGCCCATGGTGAGAAAAGCAAACTGGTCAAATCCGCGATAAATACCTTGGGTGGAATTAAAAAGTTTATCAACCCTGGTGATTATGTTTTAATTAAACCCAATATTTCATTTGCCGCAAATAATGAAAATGGCGCCACAACGAGTGCTGCAATTACAAAACAGGTAGTAGAACTCTGCTTTGAGGCTGGAGCAGAAAAGATTAAAATCATTGATTTTCCTCTGGCAAATTCAGAATTATGTATTGCAAAAAGCGGAATAAAAAAGGTGCTTGTAAATTCTAAAAAAATAAGCCTGCTTATGCTAAACAAAGAACAACAGTTTATCGGAGTTTCCGTATCAGGAGGGCATGAATTAAAAAGAGTAAAAATTGCTCGTGAATTACTGAAGGCAGATAAATTCATTAATCTACCTATAGCAAAATCCCATTCTGCTACAGGTGTAAGTCTGGGAATAAAAAATCTTATGGGTTTAATATGGAACCGTAGTTATCTGCACCGGGTTGACCTACATCGGGCAATTGCCGAACTTGGGCTGGTGATAAAACCTGACCTTACTATTGTTGATGCAACAAAGGTATTGGCAAGTGGCGGACCAGGTGGTCCGGGAAAAACTATTGTCCTCAATACAGTTATTGCTGGTGTTGATATGGTAGCAGTTGATTCATATACAGTCGGTCTTACAAGGTGGTATGATAGATCATTCCAGGGTAAGGATGTTAAACATATTTTGGCGGCAAGTGAATTAGGCCTGGGTGAAATTGACATTGAAAAAATAGTAGTAAAAAATGTCCAGGTGGAATGATAAAAAATAAAAACCGCTTATGGCGGTGGTTTTTCCAAATTGTATTTCTTACGATCTTTATATATCTTTTTGTTCAAACCCGATACGGCACAAAGATTGACTTTCAATATATTTTTTTCCGAATTGACCCCCTGACACTTATTATCTGCAGCATTACCTTGCGTCGTGTTATCTGGTTCGGACTATTGTCAATTATACTCCTTATTTTAACCTGGGTTTTAGGCAGGTTTTTTTGTGGTTTTGTCTGTCCCTTGGGAACGACAATTGATATTGGCCGAGGCTTATTATCAAAATGCTTTCGCCCAGATTTTTTAAAAAAACGAAAAATATTATATAAAAATTACAAGTATTTAATTTTAATCTTTTTATTTATTTCTGCAATATTAGGTTCATCGTTCATTCATTTTTTTGACCCACTTATAATCTTTGAAAAAACCCTTACCTTATTTATATTTCCAACTGTTTCATATTACATTAATTTTTTCACTAATTTTAGCGTTTATGTATATACTGAAACCCTTATTTCGTTTGTTATATTTTTAATTATATTGAGCCTTGAAATTTTAACGCCGAGATTTTGGTGTCGCAATTTCTGCCCACTGGGAGGTTTGCTGGCATTGTTCTCAAAATTCTCTCTTTTAAAACCGACGTTTGTTAATGTCTGTGAAGAATGTAGTATCTGTAATCAAATGTGTCCAACTGATGCGATAGATAATACCAATAAAAAGATTCAAACCGATGAGTGTATTTGTTGCCTTCGTTGTATTTATGAGTGTCCCGTTAAAAAAATTAAATATAAGATTAACTTTGAAACCACTCCCTTTAATATTAAGCGGCGGGAATTTATTGCTGCTTTGGGTAGCGCAATAATCTTTGTCCCTCTTACAAGGTTCTTTTTATATAAAAAAATTAATAACAACATTATAAGACCACCCGGTGCAATCCCTGAACAAGAATTTTTAAATCTCTGTTTGCGATGTGGAAAGTGTATGAAGATATGCCCGACAAATGGTCTTCAACCCTGTTTGCTTGAGGTTGGTATCAATGGCATCTGGACACCCCGGCTTGTTCCAAGGATTGGTCAGTGTGAAAAAAATTGCAATATGTGCGGCAAAATCTGTCCAACATCAGCAATTAGAAATTTAACATTGGAAGAAAAAACCTATGTGAAAATCGGTACTGCGGTAATTGACCGCTTTCGGTGCATTGCCTGGGAGCAGAATAAGGATTGCCTTATCTGTGATGAAGCCTGTCAGTATAATGCAATCACACTTATCAAAGAAAAAGTAAAAGGTGTGACTTTAGGCAGACCAATCGTTGATGAACAAATCTGCACGGGGTGTGGTATATGTGAAAACAGATGCCCAGTTGAAGGAACTTCGGCAATCCAGGTATTGCCAATTGGAGAAGAACGGATTAGTACAGGTTCTTATATTACCGAAGAAAAGATAAAACTCCGTATTTTTGAAGATAAAAAGGAAGAAATCCCTTCGGGCTTCATTTTTGAAAAATGACCTCTCTGGTCTTGACATTATTTAAATTTTGAATATATTTAGGTGTGCCATTAAAATCCGATTCTCATTCTTTTACAACCATAATCCTTGCCGCAGGAATAAGTAAACGAATGTATACCAGAATCCCAAAAATTGTGTATAAAATCCTTGGCAAACCAATAATCCTATTTGTTATAGATACTGCCTATAAGTTGAATTGCAAAGAGATAATTGCTGTTGTCGGAAAAAATTGTGAAGAGGTCAGGAAGATTTTAGGTAAAAAAGTAAAATATGCAATACAAAAAATTCCGAGGGGAACCGGCGATGCAACAAAAAAAGGTTTAGCCATTGCGACAAACCCTTATATCCTTATTCTATACGGCGATGTACCCCTATTAAAAAAAGAGACAATCCAAAAGATGATTGAGAACCATTTTCAAAAAAGGGCAGATTTATCTGTCCTTACCTGTGAACTTTCTGACCCGACTGGATATGGCAGAATTGTTCGTGATAAAAACAATAATGTTCTTAAAATTGTAGAACATATAGATGCTACAGAAAAAGAAAGAAGAATAAAAGAGATAAACACCGGCATTTATTTTGGTTCAAGAATTTTAATTTCTAATGCCCTTTCCAATATTAAAACTAACAATAAGCAGAAGGAATTTTATCTTACTGATATTGTTCATAGCCTCATTATAGGAAAAGAAAAGGTGGTTGGTTTTAAAATCGGTGATGAAGAACAAATTTTAGGAATTAATACGAAATTAGACCTTGCCCGAGTCAGGGAAATTGTTAAAAAAAGATGGCTTGCAGAATTAATGCTTAAGGGGGTATATATTGAAGATTCCACAACCACAAATATTGATTTGACTGTCCAATTAGGTAAATTTGTTCATATTAGACCATTTACCATTATTGAAGGTAACACAACCATAAAAGATAATAAGGTTGTTGGGCCGTTTGTCTGGATTAAAGATGGGAAAAAAAGGCTCTTGAAAATATGAATCTTCGCAGTTTTGAAGTTCTAATCCCCAAATCCACAAGGCCTCATGACCCCAGGCGAAAATTCACTTCCGGTAAGGCGGGTTTGATTATCTTGATAATTATAATGTTTCTGTTCGGTGCATCAGTCATTTATATACGCACTAAAGAAGACCCGGAGGAGATATATAAAAAAAACAGCAATCTTCGTGTCGAGGTCCTTAACGGTTGTAATGTTAACCGTCTTGCAATTAAGGTCAGTGATATTTTACGCGAAAAAGGATTTAATGTTGTCAAAATTGGCACTACTGAAGCATTTTATAATGAAACGGTTGTGATCGAAAGAGCCACCGAGAATATGACAAATGGCAAATATTTTGCGCGGCGTATTGGTTGTAAAAACATTGGCAATGATGTTGACCCGGCGTTATATCTTGATATAACCTTGATTGTTGGTGAAGATTATAAAAAATTGTTTCCTGATGTTGAAAAAAGATTTTGATAAATCACTGATTGGGCTGGCAAAAACACTGGCCCGAATTATCAGTGATAAAAAAGGTGAGGATATAGTCATTTTTGACCTGAGAGATATTTCACCAATTACCGACTTTTTTGTTATTGCTACAGGCTTATCTGATATCCATAATAAAACAATTGCTGAATATTTAACTGAGTATGAAAAACCTGACCATATTGAAGGTCTTGAGGAAGGGGGTTGGATTTTGCTTGATTATATTGATGTAATTGTGCATATATTTTCAAAGGAGGCACGCGAATTTTATGGTCTTGAAAGATTATGGGGTGATGCCCCACAGGTGAAGATATAGGATGATTCGTACTGATATTAAAAAACTTTTACAGGATTTATTTCCTGACGAGACAATTGTGATTGATTATGTCCCGGCCGGGAAAAAAGGCGATTATGCAACCAATCTGGCAATGCGCCTTGCCGCCAAGAAATCATTAACCGCATTGCAAATTGCTGAAGATATTGTTCAAAAGATTAATTCCCCTGTCATCAGCGAAACACTAATCTATCCACCAGGTTTTATAAATTTTGTGCTGAGCCCTGAATATGTGAAGGAAAAATTTAAAAAGATAGAAAAATGTAAGATTGGCAAAGGATTGAGAACAAATGTAGAATTTGTGAGCGTCAACCCAACTGGTCCGATAAATATTGTAAACGGTCGTGCTGCAGCCTTTGGGGATTCCCTGGTTAGATTATTAAATTATGCAGGTTTCAATGCTGATGCCGAATATTATATCAATGACTCAGGCCGGCAGATAGAATTACTTGCCGAAAGTATCAAGCAGCGAATGAATCAAATTGAAGGTAAAGAATATTCCATTCCTGAGGATGGTTATCAAGGTGAGTACCTTGTACCCCTTGCCCAACATTTTCTGGATGAAAAAAATTATGATATAGAAAGAATAAAAACTGATGCGGTGAACTATTTTATTGAACAACATCAATCAATGCTACAAACTTTCCGTGTTATTTTTAAAAATTGGATACGCGAATCTGATATTCGTAATAAAGGTTATGTTGAAAGGGTGCTGAAAATCTTTGAGGATAAAGGCCTCATATTTGAACAGGATGGAGCAATACATCTTAAGACCACTAATTTTAGTGATAACCGTGACCGAGTAATAATTACCAAGGATGGAAGATATACATATCTCTTACCTGATATTGCCTACCATGTAAACAAAATTGAACGAAATTACCATCGTTTAATTACAATACTTGGGCCCGACCACCTCGGCCAGGTAAGTAGTTTATATGCCGGGCTTACGGCACTTGATTACCCTGAAAATATCCTTAAAATTATTATTGTGCAGGAAGTAAAACTAAAAAAAGACGGCGCCTATATTTCGATGTCTAAAAGGTTGGGCACTTTTATGCCCATTGAAGAACTACTTTCTGAGGTTCCTGTTGATGTTATCAGATTCTTTTTCCTGATGCGTTCAAGTTCCCAGCACCTTGACTTTGACCTTGATTTAGCACGCACTGTATCAGAAGAAAACCCTGTCTATTATGTGCAATACGCCTATGCCCGGATTATAAGTATCATAAAATATGCCCAGGAGCAGGGTATTAATTTAAGTGAAGATGAAACTTTGAATTTAATAAAAGAAAAAGAAGAATATGATCTGATGAAATATATCCTCCGATTTGAAGAAGTAGTGGAAGATGCAGTAAAAAATCTTGAACCATTTATGATAACATATTATCTAATTGAACTGGCAAGATTGTTCCATTACTTCTATCAAAAACATCGGGTGGTTAGTGATAAAAAAGACCTTACCCAAACAAGACTCTTTCTGATTGCCCGAACTGCCCAAATAATAAAAACGGGTATGGAATTATTAGGTTGTTCTTGTCCGGAGAGGATGTAGCGTTGCCAATACCTAAATGCCTAAATACCTACAAACCTAAGAATTTTAGGAACTTCAGGCATTTTGAACTTTTAGGTATTTTATATCTAAGGGAGGTTAAATGAATTTTGCAAGTCTTTTATCCAGAGAAAGGATAAATCTTGAATTAAAATCAACAAAAAAAGAAGAGGTGTTAAAAGATCTGGTTTATATGATAAAAAGTAAAACCGATGCTGAGTTAATCTACTCAACCCTGCTTAAAAGGGAAGAATTAGGTTCTACCGGCATTGGTAAGAGTATTGCTATTCCTCACTGCCGCTCACTTGCGGTCAGTAAATTAGAGATTGCAGTAGGCAGAACTGTGAAACCTATCAATTTCAATGCCATTGATAAAAAACCAGTCTCCCTGTTTTTTTTGATTATCGCACCACCGCAGGACCCGGGGAATCAATACCTGATAACACTGGGAAAGATCGTTCAAATATCAAAGGAAATAACCAAAGGCAATTTGATTAGCAAAACCAAGACGCCGGATGAATTCATTTCACTAATAAATGAAATTGAAAAGGGAATTTCAAAAAAGAGGTAAATATGCCTAAAGAAATAGATATTATGCGTTTACTCAAGAGACTTTTTGATTTAGACAATTTGATCGCGGATAAAGAAGCTGATAAAAAAATGGGATTTAAAATTGATGAAGAAGTTGGCTTAATGAGTTTGAAAAAAGAAAGGGCAAGTCTGCTAAAGGAGATCCCCATTGAATATGCCGAAATATATGAACGGATAAAAAAACGCTATCCACTTGCGATTGCGGAAGTAAAGAATGGATTCTGCTTTGGTTGTTTCCAACAACTACCCACTGAAATATTAACCAAAAGCAATGAAATCGTTTCCTGTCCTAATTGTGGTAGAATACTCTTCTGGCGTGAGGAATAGTAACGTATAGGTTATGGGTTAGGGTTAAGATGCTTTTATTTATGCAATTGCCTTAACCCTTTTACAAACCGATTTAAAGACAGACGAGTTTCAAAAAATAATCATCCAGTAGAGTTTATATAACTGATGTGGAAAATTATTTTATAGGATATTTGAAACTGTGATATCTTAAGAAAAAACAATGAAGAAATCTTACATTATCCACTTGATCGTTGTAATATTCATTATACTAAATATCATCAATCTTAAAAATCTCAGTCTTATTGATTGGGATGAAGGTACTTTTGCACTGCAGGCAAAATGGCTGGCAAGTATGGGCCTCGATGGCAAACCCTTCAACTTTCAAACCCCTCCTCTATTTCAAATTATTATTGCAATCTTATTTAAGATATTAGGTTGCCAGGACTGGATATTGCCTTTTATTTCCATTGTATTTTCTGCAATAATACTGTATATTATTTTTCTTCTGGGAAAAGAATTATACAACGAAACTATCGGGTTATTAGCGGTAGTAATATTTATCTCTACCGAGTATTTTCTCTTTTTCTCAAAATCCGGCCTGAGCGATGCAATTTTTCTCTTTTTCTTCATCACTGCCATATACTTTTTTAATCGAAGTTTAGAAAAAAAACACAATATTTATTATCTCTATTGTGGCATTTTTACACTTCTTGCCTGTTATACAAAATACACCGGACCAATTCTTTTTCTGATTTTTTTAATTATTGGTATCAACCGACGTAAACAGCTAAATAAATACTGGCTTCTCTTTACTATCGTTATTCCGATTTTGCTGCTTCTCCCCTATCTTTTAATTTTCATCAGGATTATTACCATCCCGGGCATTACTCAGCGTTATGGAAAACTTTTAGGAATAAATCATTTAAAATTTTTGTATTACTTAATCCGCTTTGCACCCCTGATTTTCATTACTGCAATCTTCTATCGGATGAAAAGCAAAACCGACCATTTCATTTTAATAATAATAGTAATATTCTTTTTTGTCCTGGGATTTTATTATCCATATTTTCGACTCGCCTTTCCTTTGATACCTCTCTTTTCACTCTTTTCTGCTGGATTTTTATATCAATTTAAAAAATTACGCTATTATTTGCTTGGTTTAATATTTTTGCTTAATATTTTCCTTGGTTTTAATACTATTACTTACCATTCAAATATACCTCCATCAATTGGTCAAAAAGTTGAATCTTTGTGTAAATTGTACAATACAAATTATGTTTTTGCACTAACGCCTCCCAATATGGTATTTTATCTTGATGGTAGTATTTTGCAATCTGATACCCATGTGCCGGTTCGATTGACCAATATAGGATATTTAAAAGGCAGTGGATTTTTAAAAATAGGCGATAATTTATTGAAGAATCAGAAACGAGTTTTGTTCGTTTATTCATCAATATTCGAAGATTTTGAAAAAAAATTTAAACCGCTTAAGTCAATGGCAAATCTAACAGATTCGATAGAATTTATTGATGCCCCGATCTATGATAAAGACCTCTTTAATCCTTTAAGAAGCAAAAAACAAATCTATGAAATCTATCTCTTTGAGATAGAGAAACTTGATACTCTTTCATTGAATAATCTGTGGGAAATAGGGCTTCTACGCGGGTCAACGGTTATCAGAAAATAGTCATTTGCCGATACAAAATTCCTCAAATATTTTATTGAGGATATCCTCGTGCAAAACTTTTCCTGTCAGCACACCTATTATCTCAAGTGCATTATGCAACTCAAAGGCAATGGTTTCCAGAGGTTGTCCTTCTTTGATACTCAATAAAGATCTATTTAACTCTTTTACCGCCTCAATATGTCGCCTTCTCGTTATCAAAATGTTTTCGTTAAGTTTTAGTGGAAACAAATGTTCTTTAATGGTTTTCTTTAATACTTCAATATTTTCTCCATTTTTTGCCGATATTTTTATCGCATCACCTAATATGTCACTTTCTTTTAAAGCAATATTCAAATCAATCTTATTAATGATAAAAATTTTATTAAAATTTTTCATAAGGTTATATAGATAGGCATCCTGTTCATTCATAGGCTCAGCACCATCAAAAATTTGTAATATCAAATCAGCGTTTTTGAAAAGTTCTTCACTTCGTTTACTTGCAATATCATCGGGCCCGCCACCATTTAAAAAAACACCCGCGGTGTCAATCAATCTAATCAAAATTCCTTCGACTTCTACCGCTTCTTCAAGGTAATCCCGTGTTGTTCCGGGTGTTTCGTGAACAATTGCCCGGTCATAACCAAGTAGCCTATTAAAGAGCGTTGATTTACCCACGTTTGGTCGACCTGCAATTACAACCCGATAACCCTGCTTCAATTTTATACCCTGTTCTGCTCCTTTTAATAAAACCTGGATTTTCGTCTGGATATCATTGATTTCAAATGTGATCTGTTTTGTATCAATTTCCACTTTGTCTTCCTCGGGAAAGTCAATATTTGCCTCTATTCTTGTCAAAAGAGAAACAAACTTCGTCTTTACTTCTTCCAAAAAATTAGATAATTTACCTTCAAGTTGATAGATGGCAAGTCTTCGTGTAGTATCACATTGAGCATAAATTGTATCCAAAACTGCCTCAACCTGTATTAAATCAATTTTATTGTTCAGAAATGCACGCTTTGTGAACTCGCCCGGTTGAGCAATTCTTGCACCAAGGGTTAATAGGATTTTAATTATTCGGTCAACAATCAAGGGATTTCCATGACACGAAATTTCCACCACATTTTCTCCGGTATAGGAATTAGGTGCAAAAAATATACCAGTCAAAACATAATCGATTATATCCTGATTTGATGAGTCAATTATTTTACCATAATAAATATGCCCGGACTGGAATACTGAAATATTTTGTGAAGAAATAAAAATCTTTCTGACAAGATTTATTGCCCCATCACCGCTGAGCCTGATTACTGCAATACTTGAATAACCTAAAGGTGTAGCACAGGCAACAATAGTATCGTTCACATTTTTTAATCTTTATTTTCTACTTTATCTTCATCAGCCGGTGCAATGATTACAGTTCTGTTCCCGCCTCGACCAATTAAATATAATTTAACACTCTTTAATTCATTTATTTTGTTGGCAACAATTCTTTCTTCACGAGGCGTCATTGGGTCCAATGCCATTTCCCGACCGGTCTGCAGAACAATCCGGGCTATTGCCTCGGCTTTCTTTCGTAAAAAATTATTCCGGTGCTGGCGATAACTATTGACATCAACCAGAATCTTTATATTAGAATAAAACCTTTTTACGAGCCTTGAGATTATATACTGCAAAGCCCAGAGATTTTCTCCATTTTTTCCAATAAGTAATGAATCAGAATGCCTTGTTTTGATATTGATGTTAAACCCCTGTTCATCTTTATTTACGGTAATACCCACCTTAAACCCCATACTGGTCAGCACATAATTTGTCAGAGTTTGCAAATATTGACGAGGCTCTTTTATTGTTAATTTGACCTTGGTTTCTGTTTCATTCTGCGAAAGAATTTCATAGGTTATCTCATCCTGGATAACCCCCAATGCCTTTATTCCCTGAGCGATCGCATCATTTAGGTCTTTTCCAATTGCCTCAATCGTTTTCATTTATGCCTCCTCTTATTTATAAAACCTTAAATCCGCCTGAGAAAGGCGGTCAGACTTACCTGAGAAACTAACTAAAAACTTTCTTTTTTATCATAAGTTGTTCTAAGATCGACAAGATATTATATGTAAACCAGTATAATTGCAATCCTGATGGGAAATTCAAAAATACAAAAATCATTACCAAGGGCATCATAATTACCATAAATTTCTGTCTTGGGTCAACTGTAGTCATCAGGGATTGCAAAAGCATCAAAACGCCCATACCGATTGGTAAAATATAATAGGGATCTTTAATTGATAGATCTGTAATCCAGAAAATAAATGGTGCACCACGAAATTCAAAAGATGTAGAAAGAACCTGATAAAGGGCAATAAAAATAGGAAATTGAATCAATAATGGCAGACATCCAGAAAATGGATTGACTTTGTAAGTTTTATATAGGTGCATCATCTCACGATTTAATGCCTGGGAATCGTTCTTATATTTATCCTGTATTTTCTTTAATTCTGGCTGGACTAATTGCATTTTTTGTTGTGAGATCAGCATCTGGCGTGATAATGGGAAAAATATAATCTTGAATAATAGGGCGAAGACAATTATGGCAACCCCATAATTTTTGAACAGAGAATAAAAAAAGTTTAAAACAAAGATAATGACCCGGGCAATCGGTCCCCATATACCACCACTGGCAATTTGTTCGTAACCCTTATTGTATTTTGCTAATGCTGAATATTTTATTGGTAGCAACAATACAGAAATACTCAACACTGAATCCGCATAGATTTCCAGTCCATAACGGCTTGTATTACCACCCATTGCACATCCAAGATTACCAAAATTAATCTCTCTGGTTTTTGATAAATTTGTAAGCCTATAGAATTCTGAATAGCCTGCAGCCCTTAAATTATTGACAATTAAAACAAAATATTTGTTCCTTAAGGCAAACCATTCCCAATCTTCTTTATATATAAATTGGTCTTTAATATCCTTGGTGATGTTATTTAATTTCTTACTCTGCACAAAAACATTAAAATGTCTCAGGTCATCAGCCTGATTCTTTTTTTCTGTGATTCTAATTCCTGATTTCAAACTCAGGGTCTGGCTAATTGCATCAGGATAATTGATTTGTAGAGTAAACCCATATTTTTCATTAAACCGATAAATCTTGGTAAATTTTTTATTCTTTATTTCCTGGGTGAAGATTAAAGAATCATTATATATTTCATAATTGAAATTCGGAACGTAATCAGAAAACTTTGTCAAAAAGAGCACACCAGCTTCTGGAACAATATCTACATTATACTCTTTAATATAGAAATTTTTGACCCCGGCGCCTGCTGTAGAAAAAATAATACGAAAATAATCCCGGTCAACAACTATGGTATCACCAGTTGGTTGCACATTTTCTAAAACCTGCGATGTTATTTTGGTTGTATCAACAATCTCCGTTTCTTTCTTTGTAGGTGGCTTTTTGACTTGTGGCTTGGCCATGAAACTCCAGATAAGAAGAATAACTATAATCAGCAAAAATGCGAACAATGTCCGCTTCTGGTCATTATCCATTGTGTCCTGTCCTTTTTGAATAAACAACCGGGTCATAACCACCAGCTAAAAAGGGGTTGCACCGTAGGATGCGAAAGATGCTCATTAATCCGCCTTTAAATATTCCGAACTTTGTCAAAGCCTCAATTGTATATTGAGAGCAGGTTGGAGTAAACCGGCAGGTATTGGGAAGCACCAAACCAATCGTGTGCTGGTATATCTTAATTAAAAAAATTAATACCTTTACAAAAATAAAATCATTGTTCTGCTTGATGCCTTTTAAATCACTAACCATTAATGTACTCCTTTCTGAATAACTGAAAGCCATCCAGAATTTTCCTGGCATCAAGCACATTATGGGCGTAAAAAATTACCTTCAACCCTTTAAATATCTCCTTATTCATCCGATATGCCTCCCTTAAAATTCTTTTTACCCGGTTCCGTTTAACTGCACTCCTGATTTTCCCGGAGGCAAAAAAACCAACCTTCGACTCGCTGGCGGGTTTGTATATTATAATCAATTTATTGCAAGCAAATCTTTTTCCGGTTGATAATAAGTTCTTAATCTCTTTTTTATTACGAATTATCTCTTTCTTACCAAGACCAAATCGGCCCTTGTTTTCGGGCAAGTTTATTTTCCGACGACCAGATGTTTCCGGCCCTTTTTTCTTCTTCTGCTTAGAACCTTTCTGCCGCCCCTGGTTTTCATCCGTGCCTTGAATCCATGGGTTTTTATTCGCTTTCTTCTGCTCGGCTGATAAGTTCGTTTCATAATTAATTATATGCAAAAATGAATAAAAGTCAACCCCTCAAGTCTTGCATTCTCTCCTCTTGACTTTTTTAAAAAAATGTGGATAATAATTTATTTATGAATAGAGAGCAGGCATTGAATTTACTAAAAGAAAGATTAAAGAACAAGAATTTATATAAACATTGTCTTGCGGCTGAAGCCTGTTTAAGGGAGATTGCGCGGCATTTTGGTGAAAATGAAGAAGTCTGGGGGCTTGCGGGCTTGTTGCATGACATTGACTATGAAGAAACCGTTAATGAACCAGCACGGCATGGCTTGATTGGTGCAGAAATCCTTGAAAAAGAAGGACTAACGTCAGATATTATTTATGCCATCAAGGTTCATGCCGGCCATTTTGCACCAAAATCAAAATTAGACTGGGCATTATTTGCCACCGACCCATTAACTGGATTAATCGTCGCCTCAGCCCTTATGCATCCTGATAAAAAACTGCAATCACTTGATACAGATTTTGTCATCAGAAGATTCAAAGAAAAACGTTTTGCAGCCGGTGCAAATCGGGAGCAGATTTCAACCTGTAAAAACCTTGGATTAGAACTTGAACAATTTATCCAGATCTGTCTCAACGGTATGAAAAATATCAGTAATGAATTAGGTCTATGAGTGCCCGCAAAATTATCACTTTTGAAAATTTGATTTTTAATCTCAAAAAATACTGGCAAAAAAAAGGCTGTTTGATCTTTGAACCTTATAATTCAGAGGTCGGTGCTGGCACATTTAATCCAGCAACTTTTTTAAGAATTTTAGGCAAAGAACCCTGGAATGTGGCTTATGTTGAAACTTGCCGAAGGCCCCGTGATGGTAGGTATGCTGAAAATCCAAATCGAGTTCAACAGTATTATCAATTTCAGGTGATAATGAAGCCAACACCGGATAATATCCAGAGGATTTATCTTGAATCACTTGAGTCACTCGGTTTTAAGCTGAAAGAGCATGAGGTCAGATTTGTTGAAGATGACTGGGAAAGTCCTACGCTTGGTGCCTGGGGTATTGGCTGGGAAGTCTGGCTTGATGGTTTGGAAATAACCCAGTTTACATACTTCCAACAGGCGGGTAGTATTGATTTAGAGGTGATACCAGTTGAAATCACCTATGGACTGGAAAGAATCTGTATGAATATTCAGAGCGTTTCATCGATATTCGATTTGAAATGGAATGAGGAGATAACCTGGGGTGATATATATCGTGAAAATGAACAGCAATTTTCCCAATATAATTTTGAAGAATCAGACCCTGAAAGGCTACTCTTATTATTCAAGGAATTTGAGATTGAGGCACAAAATCTCTTTAAAAAGGGTTTAATCCTTCCTGGGTATGATTATGCTATAAAATGTTCTCATATCTTCAATCTTATAGAAGCAAGGGGTGTGATAAGTGTTTCAGAAAGGGCAAAGATGATTGCCCGGGTAAGGGCGCTCACATCTGAAGTGGCGAGGCTCTATCTAAAAAAATAGGAAAAGAATGATTGATTTTTTATTAGAAATTGGGTTTGAAGATTTTCCTCCTTCTTATCTTAACAAGGCGGCAAGCGATTTGACCGAACGAGTTGAAGTACTGTTCAAAAAAGAGCGAATATTCTACAGAACAATGCGAAAGATCTACACAAGCCGACGGATTGGTGTGCTAATACTTGGGGTTGCCCGTAAACAAAAGGCACAAAATGTGGAAGTCCAGGGACCGCCAAAAAAATTTACCTATGACGAAAATGGCAAACCAACCGCGATGCTTGAAGGATTTTTGAACGCCCACAATTTAAAACTTAGCGATATAAAAATTGTCCGAACGCAGAAAGGTGAATATGTAAGTGCAATAAAGGCGATTCCTGCAAAAGATACCGATGATATTTTGTATTACGAAATTCCCAAAATAATTGCCAGTCTGGAATTTCCCAAGACAATGGTCTGGAACCAAGAAAAAATAAGATTTCCCAGACCAATAAGATGGATTGTTGGCTTACTTGACAGAAAACCACTCAGATTTAAATATGCAGGGCTTGAAGCTGAACGCTATAGTATGCCCAATTTCCACTTTTCTTTTGAGCCTATTCGTATGGAAAAACCCCGGGAATATATCAATTTCTTAAGACACGGTGGTGTGGTAGTTGATCCCAATGAGCGGCGCAAGATTATCAAAAACCGGATTAATGAAAGAGCAAAATTGTTGAAGGGCGAGCCGGCCTACGATGAAAATATACTTGAAGAAATAAATTGCGCAATAGAATATCCCGATGTCGCAAGTGGAGAATTTGAGCCAGAATTTCTGAAATTACCTGAGGAAATATTAAAAACAACCCTGAAGGCACTGGGTAATCTCGTCTGGGTAAAAGGAACAAACAAATTTATATGCATCTTCAATGGCCGACGAAAAGCAGAAGACAATGTCGCCCAGGGTTATGCCCGGGTTTTAAAAGCCCGGCTGCAGGATGCCTTTTTCTATTATCAGAATGATTTAAAACAGGGTATTGCAAAAATGCAGGAAGCAACTAAAGAAATGGTCTGGTTAGAAGATCTGGGCACGATCTATGATAAGTCAATACGCCTTATTAAGGCATTAAAAAATTTTGAGGGTTTGACTGATTTAAATATGGATGTACTGAAAAGGGCTGCTGAACTCTGTAAGGCAGATTTATTTTCAAATATGGTGCGTGAAAAAGAATTTACTTCATTGCAGGGTATAATGGGATATTATTATGCACGTTCTGCGGGTGAAGATGAAAAAGTGGCAATTGCAATAAAAGAACACTATTTACCTGCATTCAGTGGTGATAAATTACCCCGATCAAAAGAAGGTGCAGTATTGTCCATTGTCGATAAAATTGATAATTTTCTCGGTGCCTTTATTGCTGGACAAAGACCTACTGGTTCTTACGACCCGTTCGGTGTTCGACGCAATGCCTATGCAATTTTTAATATTTTTGATGCCCACAATTTTGATATAGAATTATTGCCTATTGTAGTAAATTATTTAAAATTGTATAAAAATGATTTAGATAAAAACCTTATAATAGAATTTCTTACTGAAAGGATTGAAAGGTATCTTGAAGACCTGGGATATAGATATGATGAAGTAGATGCAGTGCTTTATAATACAAATTTTAATGTTTATGATGCCCGGCTCAGATGTGATGGTCTAAGGGGTTTCAGGGATAAACAGGAATTTCTCCAGTTAGTCATTGGCCAGAAACGGGTACACAATATTTTGAAAAATATAAAAGACCCTGGTCAAGTTGATACTACATTGTTTGAAAAACCTGCTGAAAAGAATTTGTATCAACGGGGTAAAGAAGTAGAAGAAAAAATGGCGCCCCTATTCCCTGAGAAAAAATATTTGGAGATAATGAAATTATTATTGAGTTTGCGCAAAGATATTGATAAATTCTTTGATGAAGTGCTGGTAATGTGTGAAGATAAAAATTTGCAGAAGAATCGTCTGGCGCTGGTCAATTATGTCCATCAGTTGTTTTTAAAATTTGCTGATTTATCAAGGATTGTGATAGAAGGAGAAAAGGATAAGAACAATGAAAAGCAGAAAACTTAAGAAATACCCGGCTTGAGGAGGTAAAATTAAAGAAATTTTTAATGTTCAGATTGATAAAACCCATGTAAAAAGCAAAATCCAGATTGCGGGTTGGGTATTCAAGATCAGAAACCTGGGTGGTTTGATTTTTATTGACCTCAAAGACCGCACAGGGATATTACAACTTGTGATAGACCCAAAGAAAATCCCTGAGGCCAGCAGCCTGAATCTTCAAGATTGTATTTTGGTAAATGGTGTGGTTCAGGAACGCCCTGAAAATCAAAAAAATCCTGATATGCCTGCTGGTGAGGTAGAACTTGAGGTTAATAGGTTAACAATCCTTGCCCGGTCAAAGGTTCCACCATTTGTTGTGGAAGAAGATGTCAAGGCAAGTGAGGAATTGCGTTTAAAATATCGCTATCTTGATTTAAGACGTCTCACCATGCAAAAGATTATTATTTTCCGACATAAGGTAGTAACTGCAATCCGTGAATATCTTAATGGCAATGATTTTATTGAGATTGAAACGCCAATATTAACCAGAAGTATGCCTGAAGGTGCCAGGGATTATCTTGCCCCATCACGATTATATCCGGGAAAATTTTATGCCCTTGCCCAGTCCCCCCAGATGTATAAACAATTACTAATGGTTGCAGGATTTGAAAGATACTATCAGATAGCGAGGTGTATGCGCGACGAGGACCCTAGACATGATAGACAGCCTGAACACACCCAGATTGATATTGAGGCGTCGTTTGTCAATGAAGAAAACATTTACAAACTGGTTGAAGGAATGTTTCAGCATATTTTCAAAATTTCATTGAAAACTGAATTAAAGACACCTTTTCCTAGATTTTCCTTTAAGGAAGCAATCACGAAGTTTGGTTCTGATAAACCTGATATAAGTTTTGGGATGGAAATCATTGATTTTAAAGAGATTTTAGGCAAAATTAAATTTCCACCCTTTGTAGAAAAAGATAAAATCTGCGGATTATTAGTTAACAGAGGCAAAAATATCTCACGGAAATTACTGGATAAGTTTAATGACGAAGCGAAGAAAAGGAGCGTTGGCGGACTGTATTGGGTCAAAAAAGAAACGAACTTAAGCGGAAGTATTGCAAAATATTTAGACGAGAATACTGTAAATCAAATTGGAATAAAAGACGGGGATTTGTTGCTGGTCTCCTCGGGTGATGAAAGAATATATCCCTTTCTTGGTGAATTAAGAAATTTTATTGCTGACGAACTGAATTTGAGGGATGCTGGATTTCATTTTCTCTGGGTTTATGACTTTCCATTATTTGAGATTGATGAAAATACAGGTAAATTAAATCCCTGCCACCACCCCTTTACCCAACCTAAAGAAGAAGATTTGAAATATCTTGACACTGAACCATTAAAGGTCAGGGGCAGGCAGTATGATCTTGTTTTGAATGGCAATGAACTTGCTTCAGGTAGTATCAGAAACCATAGCCGTCAATTACAGGAAAAAATTTTTGAAATCTTAGGGGTCAATAAAGAAACAGCCGCAAAAAAATTCGGATTGCTTCTTGAGGCACTTGATTTTGGTGCTCCACCGCATGGAGGTATTGCCCCGGGTATTGATAGAATTGTAATGCTCCTTGCAGGTGTAAAGTCAATAAGGGATGTTATTGCCTTTCCAAAAACCACCCAGGCACAGGGATTACTAGAGAATATCCCTGATGTTGTGGAACCTGAACAATTAAAAGAACTACATTTAAAGATTGAATAGTTAATTCTAAGAATGCCCAATATCCAGAAGACCAGAGGCATTGTTCTCCATACATATCCATTTAAAGAATCAAGCCTGTTTTGCTCAATCTTCAGCGAGAACTTCGGCAAATTAAATCTCCTTGCCAAAGGTGTACGCCGGCCAAAGAGTAAACTATGCGGGACACTTGAACCATTTAACCACTCAGAGATTATCTTTTACAAAAGAGAATTTAAAGAGGCCTATACCCTCTCTGATGCATTTATTATTGATGATTTTAAGTCAATAAGGTCATCACCTCTAAAGGTTGCAGCCGGTGAAGCAATCTGCGAATTTATTGATAAAATCCAGGTCATTGAAGAACCTAATCACCAGATTTATACCCTTACACTATCTTTTCTCCAGAGATTATCTTCTGGAGATGAGGATATAACTGGTTTATGGACCATGATAATGCTCTTCAGATTATTAAAATTTGCTGGCATAGAGCCCCATTTGAAGGATTGTGTGCGTTGCCATAAAAAAGTTATTGGTGATCCATTACTAAATTTCAGCATTTCAACAGGCGGCCTCGTCTGCGAGAACCACTTTGATGAATCAGTGATAAAAATAGATTGGCAAGGCATAGCGCCCATTTTAAACGTACAAAAAAACCCTTTTCCGGATAATACTGACATCAAAATATGCCGTGAATTAAAACATTTATTTGAAGTCTATATATTTTATCACTTAAATGGGTTAACGCTGAACTCCTTGAAATTTATCTAACTATAAATAATAACAGTTTAGCCATTCTATAATACCTGCTATATATCCCAATAAAAAATCCCCTCCGGCCGCGGCCCGAGGGCCGCGACCGGGAGGGGAAAGATGATCTATATTATTAGACACCCAAAATAGTTTAATGGTTTATTATATCCAAAAAAAAGCAATCGTCAATACCTCGGTGCAGACCATAACTACACCACAAGTTTTCTTGGATAATTGGTCAGGTTGACAAACTTGCCGGTTTTGTCCAGATAAATGACATCCTCAAGCCTTATTCCATAACCTTTATCCGGATAATAGACACCAGGTTCAATTGTGAAGACCATCCCCTTCTCTAATCTGTCTAAATTGGTCTTGAGAAGACCAAATGTTGGGCTTTCGTGGACATTCAAACCCAGACCATGGCCTAAAGAATGACAATATCCTATCTGGGTTTTAGGATTGGAAAGAAATGTCGAGTGTCCATTCTTTTCAAAATACCTGCACACCGCTTTCTCAACCTCAACTGTCCGTCTGCCAATGCGAAGACTATCAAAGGCGACATCCTGAGCCTCTTTTACGTGCTCATACTGTTTTTTAATATTTTGCGGTGCAAAACCAAAACAAATCGTTCTTGTAAAATCAAAGTAATAACCGCCACCAATCTCCTGCGGAAAAATATCAAAAACAATGGTCTTACCTAATTTCACGGATTCATTATCTCTGCCTGAATTATGTGGTACCCCTGCATCCCTTGCCTGGGCAACAATCAAACCGCCTGAGTTTATAAAGCCGTTTTTGAATAACTCAGTGGAAATGTTCTCCTTTAAATCTCCTATGAGTAATTTTTTGTTTTTTTCTTTATATATTAACCCATCCTTTACCTTCATCTGATTGACCCATTTAATCGTATTGTTGAATGCGGTGACAACACCATCCCTAACCTTCTTAATTCTATTGACCTCTTCTTCGCTCTTGGTCATACGTGCTCGCATTATCATATTTTTTTCTGGTTCATATAGAATTTCAATCTTCTTATTAACTCTTTTCAATTGTTTGAGCATATTATACCCGACACTTAAGGGAGAATTTCCATATACTGCAATACGACCTTTAATTTTAAAATCATCCAGAATGGCCTTAATCAGGATTGCATTCGCTTTTAAGCGGTCTTTATATTTGTTATAAATTTTTCTCACATTATACTCATCGAAAATGATCCTTTTTAAACCTGTCTTAATCGCTTCTTCACGTTCAATTGATGAATGAATTATATAAGCCGGGTATTTATATTTTTTAATATACCAACCACTGACATTTACACCATTCAAAAAATAATACATTATTGGGTCATTATTGGCACTGCCCACTGCAATTATTGCATTAACCCCGTTTTCTTTCATCAACCGATCAAGATCTCTCTTCATTTATTATCTCCTTTTTTAAAATATCCGAAGTTTGATGAGCGTGGTTTTAATTAATATTATTTTATAAACCAGCTGGCAATTTTGAAAAAGTTTTCAAGGATTACACTACCTGCTGGATGTTTGTCATCAAATCTTTCAGGATGGAACTGCACCCCATAAATCGGCAGAGTCCGATGTTTAATCGCCTCAATCGGACAATTCGGTGATTCTGCTAATTTTATAAATTCATAAGGCACATTTGCTACCATCTCCTGGTGCGATTCCATCACAAGTATCTTCTCACCCAAACCTTCAAATATTTCATCATGGTTAAGCCGTTTGATCATATAATAACCTTCGATCTTCTGCTCCATTGAGACAATATCTTCATAGAATGCCATCGATAGCAATTGATGTCCAAAACAGATAGCTAAAATTGGTTTTTCGCAGTGTTTGACAAGTTCAGCAACATTGGCATAAAGTTCAAATGTTCCGATTTCAGCAAGTTTCCGCTGGGAACCAGATATGATAATCGCGTTATAAAGCCGCACATCTTCCTGAACCCCTATGGTTGAGGAATCTTTTATTTCCACAATGTCTGTGGTAATATCACTGATGACTTTATACAGGTGTTCAATCTGTGGTGAATTTGGTAGATAACAATCAATAATTAATGTTCTCATTTATCACCTCGAATAATTCATCAACAAGTTTTTTTTCAGGAACCCTTTTTATTTCTTTGCCGTGGGCAAAGATTACGCCAATGCCCTTGCCACAGGCAATTCCAAAGTCAGCCTGACTTGCCTCACCAGGTCCATTCACCACACAACCCATAACCGCAACGGTCAATGGTTTCTTCTCGTGATTTAACCTTTTTTCGACAAGCCGGGCAATCTTTAATAGATCTACCTCACACCTTCCACAGGTCGGACAAACAATCAATTTAGGACCGTATTCCCTTAAATTTAACGATTTAAGTATCTCATAACCTGCGACTACCTCTTTCACCGGGTCAGAAGCGAGTGAGACGCGAATAGTGTCGCCAATGCCCTTGTATAAAAGAATGCCTATACCGATTGCACTACGGATACTACCAGAAAATAGTAAACCTGATTCAGTTATTCCAAGATGTAAGGGGTAATCGAATCTACTATGAATCGTTTCATAAACACTAATCGTTTCTAAAACATCATTACATTTTGTGGAAATAACAATATCAGAAAAGTTATTTTTATAAAATATTTCAAGGGTTGAATTTAGCGTCTCAATGATTGCCTCTGGTGTTGGGTGTTTGTATTTTTGTAGTATTTTTTGGGGCAAAGAACCAGTATTTATGCCTATGCGAATAGGAATTGAATAGTTTGACGCCTTTTTGATAATCTCGGATATCTTCCACTCATCTACAATATTGCCGGGATTTATCCGAACTTTATCTACTCCCGCATCAATTGCCAGAAGGGCAAGACGGTAATCAAAATGGATATCTGCAATCAAAGGAACTTTAACCTGTTTTTTTATCTCCTTTAAGGCAACGGCATCATTCTTATTGACCACAGCAAGCCTCACTATTTCACAATCTGCCATCTGCATTCTTTTTATCTGCGCTACGGTCTTTTTTACATCAGAGGTCATGGTTTTGGTCATTGACTGGACAACAACTGGATTATCGCCACCTATCTTTATATTGCCAACTTTTACAACCCTTTTTATTTTCTTCATTCTTTTTCCCGTCTTATTCGAGCGCCAAGCAGTTTCAATTTTCTCTCAAGCCTTTCATATCCCCTATCTAAATGATAAATACGACGGATACAGGTCTTTCCTTTTGCTGTAAGACCGGCAAGAACCAAGCAGGCGGATGCCCTTAAATCTGAAGCCATAACAAAGGTTCCAGTAAGATTTTTTACACCTTTTATTACTGCAGTATCACCTTCAAGCGTGATATTGGCTCCCATTCGGGTAAGTTCTACTGCCTGCATAAATCGATTCTCAAAGATTGTCTCTTTTATTGTGCTTGTACCTGATGCAAGGGCAAGCAGTGCCATAAACTGTGCCTGCATGTCAGTGGGAAAACCCGGATATGGTGCGACAAAAATATCCGTGGGGAGAATAGGTTTTTTGTGCTTTACTACAATTTCATTTTCTTTCAAATGAATATCTGCTCCGACCTCTTTAATTTTATCAATTATGGCAACAAGATGCTCGGGATGGCAGTTTTTGATTGTAACATTACCACCAGTAATAGCTGATGCTACTACAAATGTACCGGTCTCAATCCGGTCCGGGATAATCCGGTAATGAATTTCTGTTGGACACCAGTTACCCCTGAGAGTAATCTGACTTGTTCCCGCACCTTTGATATTAACGCCTAATTGCTTTAAAAAATTTGCCACATCCACAACCTCTGGTTCGCACGCCGCGAAATTTATACGAGTAGTTCCCTGGGCACCAGTTGCCGCAAGCATTATATTAATTGTTGCACCAACCGATGTTCCTTTGGCACCCTGGAGATTAATTTCACTTCCTTGCAAATTTTTACAAATCGCATCAATATAACCACGGTCAATTTCAATATCACAACCTAAGGCTTTTAATCCCTTTATATGCAGGTCAACAGGTCTGGGTCCTATTGCACAACCACCTGGGAGCGAAACCTTTGCCCTCTTTTCCCGCGCAATAAGTGCACCGAGCACATAATAGGACGCCCGCATTTTACGCACAATATTATATGGCGCAACAACGCGTTTTATTTTTGATGTGTGTATTTCAAGCACATTCTTTCTGAACTGTACTGTAGAACCAATATATTCAATAAGTTCAATCATTGTATGCACATCTACGACATCAGGAACATTTTCAATTATTACTTTCTTGTCTGCAAGTAGTGATGCAGCGATAATGGGTAATGCTGAATTTTTCGCACCAGATATTTCCACAACTCCATTAAGTTTCTTTCCACCCTCAATAACAAATCTATCCATAAAAAAGATTATAGTTAATTTTACAAAAATGTCAACACACTTTTTAAATATGTTGACAACGTAATTTTTTTAGATATACTACCCATTATTAAGGGTAAGGCGGCATAGCCAAGTAGCAAGGCGGCGGTCTGCAAAACCGCTATTCGCCGGTGCAAATCCGGCTGCCGCCTTTTTTTCACCCTCACCTTAATCCTCTCCCCTCAAGGGAGAGGAAAAAATAAATGAATTCCTGCTGGAGTTTACCACCTAGTTCATACGGTGCGCGAATGACAGAGGCTAAAATTATTGAAATGCTGAAATATACACACTTGACGACCGAATTGATTCCAAATACAATAAGACGATAGTCAGTTAACTCTGCAGAACTAAGGAGGAGTTATGCGTGGCATGAAGAACTTTTTAGTTTTGTGTATTTTCTTTCTTCTACAATGCTGTATTCTGCCATATAGCAGGCAGATGAAACTCGAAGAACCAATAGCGGCTAAAACAAAAATTATCATTGACACTGAACATTGTGAATTTACTGAAGCAATGGGTAGAGGTGGAGTATTAGAAATCTTCTCAGGTCAGGTAAAACGAGCAATAGAATCAGATCTAAAGGATAATGTATTTCCAAATGCAATAGAAAGAACTAAAGATGACACAATTACAATTGAAAATCCGTTAGTTCTGCCTGAGACAGATGTCCAATTATTTGTCTTCGTGTATATTCATAAAATTCATGTTAACGCATGGAGAGGCGGCTCGTCGCGCATAGAATTGATTATGAAATCACAAGACGGAACGATTATAAAAAAATATGATACCACTGGCGAATCAGGGATGAATTTAACAATATTGAAAGGTGCAATGAATGCGGTTGGTAATGCTATGGAAAAAATCAAAAAGTTTATAAATAAGGACCGGAACGAGATAGTTCAGAAACTTGAATAAGTATTATTGGACCAAAACATCGACAAAAGCAGGACCACCCAGCGGAACAGGGCGGAGAAAACTATGACTTTACTTTTACCGTATGCTCAGGCGGGCAATGAGAAGACTGAGTTCTATCAACAAAATCAAAGGCAAAGATATTAAAAGAAGCGTGAACATATCGCCGGTTGGCGTAATTATTGCAGCAATTATCAAAATACCAATGATTAATTCTGGTCTATGTTTTGCCAAGGTTGATGATTGAACAATGCCCAATTTTACTAAAAAGAAGATTATCAAGGGAATTTGAAAAAGAAAGCCACAGCCGATTATACACCACAAAACAAACTCTAAAATTTTGTTGATGTTCATTATGGGTCTTAAATTTTCTGAACTAAATGAGAAAAAAAATTTTAAACCAACTGGTATGAGTAGAAAAAAAGCAAAGGCACAGCCGATTAAAAATAATAAAATCCCTGAAAACATAAATGGCAATGAAACCTTTTGTTCTTTTTCTGTTAACCCCGGTCCAATGAATGCCCATACCTGATACAGAATAAAGGGAAATGAAATGAGTATGCCGACAAAAATAGCCACCTTAATATTCACTACAAATGCCTCGGTTGGTGAGAAGAAATATGCAGTACCAATATTTGTCCATTTGAGAATAAAGTTTAGAATTTTGCTCGCCAAGGCAAAACTAATAATTGCGATAATCAAAACAGAGATAAGGGAAATGAGTATTCTCTTCCTTAATTCCTCAAGATGGTCAATAAAGGATGCCCGTTTATCCTTCAGGAACACCTCAGAGTTAATCGCGAAATCTTATTGGTAAACGATAAATATTCTGGTCTGATACTGCAATAATATCTTCGTCAATAACTGCTACATAATTATATTTTATACGGGGAAGATTGTACACAGGGTTATATAATTGACGTTCAGGGTCAAAGTAGTTTATCCCGGAGGCAGTAGCGCAATATAATATTTTACCGTCGGAATCTATGTCATAGATATTAAAATAAGGTAAAACAATGGGCAAAGTATCATTTTCTGATAATGTGTAATCATGCAGAGGGGCATACTGGATTAACTGATTATCAGTGGTCAAAAAGTATATAATATGATTAGCCTCACAAATATCCTTTGCCCCACGGGAAAGCAATGGGAACCATTTATTCGTTGAGCGGTCAAATCTATAAGTAGCAAATTCCCCACCAACAAATAATTGATTTTTGGTGGGAAATATAATATAGACTGGGTAACGGTCAGGCCCGAAATCAAGGGGTTCATTCGATTCTCTTAATATCCGATACATACCATCATCTGTGCCCACATAAATACTGAACTCATCAAAATTGAGGGTCAGCACTGTATTACGAAATTGTACAAGTGGCATAGAAACAGCACCAGTGATTTTTGTAAGTTGGTTACCATAGGATACTATGAGCTGATCATTAAAATAAATCAGGTCACCAGGGCTGTCTTTTAATCGGAAGTATTGCCAGGATTTTTGCTCACCTGATTTATAACGAGAGAACCCGACAGAAGAGATAAAATAATAGTCATTGCCGATTTTTTTTAGTTTTTGTCCAGAGGTTGTAAGTGGTCCATAAATAACCCTCTCCTTTTCCAGGGAAACTTTGTTATACTTTAATATCCCATATCTATCTGTTCCAACATAAAGATACATTCCATCATCATAGAAGGTAGTAATCTCGTATTGATAAAATGGGTCGTTTGTTTCGTTTAAAGCATCCTGATAATAATATGGAGAAAGGAATTTATAATTTTTTAATTCTTTTTCCTCAAACCCTTTGAACCATCGAATATTTTGGGGGAATTGTGCTATTTGCTCTAATTTTCCACTCGTTCGGTCTAGTGCATATTTTCCCTGTGATGAGATATATATTTTTTCAGGGGTTATGCCAACGCCTTTTATTTTTTCAGCGAACTGATATTCACGGATACTCCCTAAATTGATGTTATAACGAATAATTGTATTGATACTTGGAATCCAGAGTTCATCATAAAACTGGTCATACGCAAGCATAAAAATTTCCTGATTGAAATATGTGGTTCTAATTAGTTGTAAATCGTTCTTATCAAAGATCAAAAGGTAATTGTTACTTATTGCAAATAATTTATTTATCGATGTAGCAATTGACTTCACCTTTCCTAAAGGCGGTATTAACTCATAATGGTCTAAGAAGATGTTTTTGGGATCAATTTTAACTGCACCAAGATTTATAAAAAATAAAAAGGAAATAGTGAATGCGAAAAACTTTTTATTCATCACATTTTATTCTTTCATAATCTCTATTTAATATATAATTTAATGCCTGAGGAATATAATCAATCAAATCACCTGCTATAAGCGAATATTCATTGCTCCCTTTCACAGCCAGATCTGCACAAAGGCCATGGAGAAAGACTCCAGCTACAGAGGCTGAAAAATTGTTTAACCCTTGGGCAAGCAAGCCACCAATCATTCCCACAAGCACATCACCTGAACCAGCAGTTGCCAGGCCTGAATTTCCAGTCGGATTTAAAAATATTTTCCCATCTGGTGAAGCAATTACAGTCGGTGCACCTTTTAATATCATTACTCCGCCAAATTCCTTTGCATATTTTATTGCCACGTCAATTCGGCTTTCATTTATCTTTTGAATCGACGATTTTGTTAATCTTGATAACTCACCAGGATGTGGCGTGAGAATAAAATCTGTCTTTATCTTCTGGAAGATTTTTACATCCTGACTCAGGATATTTAGTGCATCTGCGTCTATAATAAGCGGAACTTTTATATATTTCAGAAGTTTCACAACAAATTTTGCGGTTTCACTATGGGTAGTAATACCCGGACCAAGCACTACAACATCAGTCTTTTCCAACAGAGGCAAGATTGTATCAATCGCCTTAGCACTGATTGTTTCAGATTCTGTCTGTTTTAGAGGAATTTTTACAACCTCAAGAAGTTTTTACTCAAGGCTGTCCACTATTCCTTGAGGCGCAGCAAGTCGAACAAGACCCGCACCGATTCTTAAACAGGATACAGATGCCATTGCTCCTGCACCAGAAAATCCCCTTGCTCCCGCAATGATTAAGACCTGGCCAAATGTTCCTTTGTTACCCGCGGGGTCTCGCAGGGGCAGTATCTTGCTTATTTCCTCAAATTCTGTTATTCTTGGATAACCTTTATTGATGAGATCATAAGGAACGCCAATATCAATCAAATAAATATCTCCGCAGAATGCCCGACCCGGGAATAGATAATTGCCTCTCTTGGGCAGGCACATAATCGCTGTCGCATCAGCAATAACGCAGCATTTCTCAAATTTTCCTGTATCACCATTTATTCCTGATGGAATATCTATAGAAAAAACAAATGCATCACTTTCATTTATTAACTTTACTGCCTCATAAAATATACCCTGAGGTTCGCCTTTAAATCCAGTTCCAAAGATTGCATCTATGATACAGGCAGAATGGCTCTGGTAAAAGATTCTCCTGAGTTTACTTACTGAATTAATCTCAATGATTTCTATCTTAGATTTTTTAAGAATTTGATAATTTAAGAGGGCATCGCCCTTTAACTCCTCTCCCCTGCCCAGAAGAATAATCTTTACATTGCTTCCACTATTTTTCAGATGCCTTGCAATGACAAATCCATCGCCGCCATTATTTCCTTTTCCACATACAATTAACACACCAAGATTTTTTAAATCAAAATACCTCTTTAAAACCTCAATACTTCCCCTGCCTGCATTCTCCATCAGAACAATACCTGAAATTCTCAATGAGTCCTGTGCCCACTTATCAATCTCCTGCATCTCTTTATTATTTACCAGTCGCATAATTTAATTTTATTAAAAAATGTCTCAAAGTCAAGATTTACATTTAACTTTAAATTTTCACTCTTCTGCCCTGTTTTAAGATTTCTGTAGGATAGAATGTCCCACGCCAGTACACGCCACCTCTGATTGCACCGAGAAATCCCGCACGCCACATTAAGAAAACCGAGACAACAATGCCTAAAGGTGCAAAAAATGCACTCCACACCGGACGCTTCATCCAGATATTGGCCAACACAAGAATTGTAATACTGAGGACCAGAATAAATAAACCTAAGAAACGAAGATAAGGAATACCTAAAGGCAGAAGTGCAAGATACGGCGATAACTCAAGGACCATTAGAATCAAACCCATAAAGAAAAGCCTCCAGAAACTGAATTCCCCGATTGTTGTGAATGTCGGTCGGTCTGTGCCGAGCGCGGCTTCTTTCAAAGAGCGGTAAAAATAGACACCTACAAAACCCCTTCCATTAACCAGGGATTCCCTTGCACCTGATTGTTTCAACATCTGCCCTAATGCTACATCATCACCCATTTCAAGTTTTATCCATTCAAGGCCCTTTGTCTTATCCAGTGCTGAACGACGCACAAGATTGAATGCACCTGAACCTACTGAGGCACTGGATTTTGGGTCTTCAATTGCCCAGACTCTTGCAACAAGGCAGATTGATTTGATAAATATTGTAAGTAAGATATCAAGAATGAAGCCGACTGAATACAGGTCAGGAAATACCGCAAGGCGGTCAAGATTTCTTTCGGTAGCATAGATAACACATTTTTTTAATGTGCCAGTTTTAATATAGACATCTGCATCACTGAATAGTAACCACTCACCTGATGAAACCCTTACGCCCTGGTCCATCGCATAGACCTTGCCAAGCCAATCTTCGGGTAAATGTTTGATGTGTAGTGCCTTGATTCTCTTGTCCCTCTGTGACAACTGGTCAATAATCTCTGTTGTGCCATCATTTGAGCGGTCATCAATTAAAATAATCTCAAGGTTGGGATAATCGTCTCTTAACCGGGATTGGATTGCATCAGCAATGGTTCTTGCCTCATTTCGTGCTGGCGCAATGACCGAAACTTTAGGCCAGATATTCAATCCCCTATCTGGAAAGTTTTCCACTTTTGGTACAGATTTAATAACCCGGATTATCATAATAAGTTGCATCAACCAGTAGAACAAACAGAAGAAAAAGAATAATGCAACACCTATCTTCAGAAATACCATTGAGAATTATATAAGAAAAGCACAAGATTACAAGCAACAAAATTAACCCGATCGCTCTTCACATTTCCCTTCCCATAGGTGCACCCACACACACTGCTTGCCAAAGATATCTTACTTGGTCATACGTGTGGCGAAAGGCTCATTATAATAAATGAAATTCCATATGAAATCATCGGTATCGGTTGCGGCTTTTGAAAATATATTTCGATAGAACAGCTCCTGTCAAATAAAATTTCGCCAGTCTATCTAAAATGATTTTTTAAAATTTAACCAATGGCTACAAGACCGTTTGACGATAAGATAATTTTTTTATCTCTTCGGAGTCTGGGATTATCCTCAAAACCTTTTCCAAAATCTTTTTCGCATCGCTTCTATTACCATGGCCCAAACAATCCTGAACAAATTTTATTGATTCCTCCTCCAGTTGATTCAAAATCTTAAACCGCAAATTCAATGACCACTCATCAAAATTTTTTTTAAAAGGCTCACCACGGAATAGCCTAAATGTTCGTAGGTATTCTTTTTTAGCAAATCTCCATTCACCTGCCCGCTGTAGTGCCTTTGCTTGGGCTAATGTCTGCTCAAATTCCTGATAATCAGTGGTAAAATATATCCCCTGATTGATTAATATTGGATTACCGATCTCCCTGGATATTTCAAATAAATGTGTTGGTATTTTTAATGCCTTTTTTACTCTGACCCAAAGATGGGAAAAATTACGGGAAGTTGATTCACTCTTCGGCCAAAAATTAGCATAAACTTCATCCAAATTTACAGATTTTCTGGGCTCCATCGCCTTGGTGCAAAGATAAATCAAAAACGCTATGTCTTTTGGTCTTAATTTAGTTTTTAAATATTTCTGTTCTTTAAAGACAACTAAATTGCCAAGAAATTTTATATGATAAACCGGTACTTGTTTGTTAAAAACAGGCAATTTAAGAATTGCTTTCGGTAGCTCTGTACTTCCTCCTTTTTCAAGAAGATTTTGGATTACTTCTGGAAAAAGAATAGAAAAACGGTGAAAGGTTCCAAGAAGTTTTTCCTTTCTCGCAAATTCAAATGCATTTCTATAATCTTTTTCTTTTTTAGTCAAAGATGCCTTTTTCAAAAGAAGTAAAAGGCGAAATTGATTTATTTTTTCTACATACTCAGGGAGTTCAGGGTTATCTACGATAATTTCGTTAAACAATACATTCTTTTTATTTCCCAGTTTCTTTAATAAAGATAGATTTCTTTTTATCAGAAGAAAACCCTTATTTCTTTTACCTTGCGCTGAATACAAAACTGCAAGAAAGACGGATATGGAATCCCAATAAGTTCTTATTGCCATCTTTTTTGCAGTCGCAAAGAAAAGGTTAACCTTATCCATTGCTTTCCGATTTTCACCTTTTTCAAAAAAGAGATATTGGGCATTTTGAAGAATATCTGCTGGATCCTCTCTCTGTTCTTTTATTTTACTTAAAAAACCTCTATATTCTGTGTATTTCCCTTCAGTAGCAGATAAACGAGCTCGCCAGGATAAAAAGGTGTCTCTTCTAAGTTCTTTTTTATGCCAATCAAGAAGCCTCATTAATTTTCTGTTATATCCGAAATTACCATATAAAGCGAGAAGACTTGGTAAAAACGATTGCTTGGGAAGGTACTTAATAAGTTTTTCACATTCTTTTAAGAAATAAAGGGCTTTTTTAATGTTAAGATTTCGCAAATTAGCAGATCCTTCTGCCAAATTGTATATAAATTTTAACGCAGGGTCTAATCCTTTTTTCGGATATATTTTTCTAAGATGGACAAATAGGCTAAGTTGCTTTTTTGTCTCTCCGCTCCATTCAAGTGCAAGGGACTCTAAGATCCCCGCTCTCATTGTTGAATAAATATACCCCTCTTTTTCAAACCTTTCGCGCAATCTTCTTAATTTTTTAGATAATACAGGATAGGGAAGCTCTCCCCAAAGTGAGTAGTATTTTTCCAGTTTTCTTTGCGCAGTAAGACGACGGTCTGGGATTTTTTTTAAAAGTTCATTGGGGGGACAGGAAGGTAAGTCATTTAAAACCTTTGTGGTCTTGGAAATATCGTCTTGTTTTAAAAGTTCTTCTGCTATTTTTATTCCTTGTTTTGTTTCAGGAGAAACCGATAAATATGAACGAAAATCCGTTGATAATGATTTCTTTACAAACCCAGCATATCCATATCTTTTCCATATTCCCCAGATTCCTTTAGCCGAGATATTTACACCTACCATTGCCAGAATTTCAGTTGCTCCTTTTACGGTTAAGGTTGGGTCTTTTTCTTTTAAGAGGACAATCTTTTCCTCTAGGTCTTTTTCTGCCTTGTTCCAGGGTTGTCTATAATTCGATAGAAGTTTTTTCTTATTGCCATTCTTATATAACTTTATCCATTTGAATAAGGTCTGATAATGAATACCAAATCTTTCTGCGGTTTTTCTCAACGAGGTCTTATTTTTTAAATAATATTGAACGATATTTATTGGAATTTCTTCTTTGTTATACATCGCGGAAATATTATATTTAATAATAGCAATGTTGTCAATGGTTAAATTTATTTGCAAGAACCCTTGAAAAAATGGCGGATTAAGACTACTCAAAATTTAAAGAGAGACACATTCTATATTATAACATTAACAGATGGTTTAAAAGCAAGGAGGTATTATGATTATTATGCAACAAGCGTCAAAAGTAATTATTGGGATTGCTATGATAACAGCTTTACAAGCTCAAATGCTTATATGGCAACAGGAGTACGCGTTTGATAATCCTGGGAATATGATATGTAGCGATGACGGGCACGTTTTCGTTACCGGTGAACATCAAGGGTTTCTCTACACAATGAAGATCAGTCCGAATGGTGATACAGTCTGGACACAAAAAACAGAACTAAATCCCGCATACGATGAAACAGGTAAAGATTTGGTCTATGACCAAAATAAGAGCTATCTATATTGCATCGGTCATGGTTACTTTGGCGGCTACCCTGGGCTATATCTGGTTAAATATGACTATGCTAATGGCGACACAGTATATACGAAATTCATAACATTTATGTCAACGGATGAAGCCCCTTTGGGAGTCGAGCTATACGATAACGATAATAAACTCGTAGTGGTTGGTTATTTTTATGATATATTTTATGCATATGAACCAACGATTGTGCTGATTAATACTGCAGATGGAGGCATAATTTTTAGTGGTTATTATCCGCATGGAGCGGAGGTAGAAGCTTACTTCTGGGATGTAAAGACAGATAATGAAAATAATTTCTTAGTAGGCGGTAAATATCATGAACCATTTTCTTCGTATCCAGTAGTAGGATTTTTTATCTGGAAAATTAATTCTGCTTCTTTAGAGTGGATCTGGCAAAAAAGGAATTTAAGATATCAACCTAATCCCGTAATTTATCCCTATTGGGAGGAAGGGACTGAAGAAATAGCTTTGGACAATGATGGAAATCCAGTGGCGGTAGGTTGTTTAGTTGAAGACTGGCAATATTTTGAACCCATGTATTTTTGGATCTTGAAACACAGCAATCCTGACGGCGATTCATTATGGCATACTAATATAGGTTATAATGGCAAGGGCTTAAGTTGTGATGTGGACTACTTTCAGAATGTTCTTGTTTGCGGAACTTTAAACGACCAGGGAATGATTTACTATTTGGATTCATTGGGTACAGAAATCTGGAATTTCCCACCCGGAACAAAACCAGAGCGTATAAGATATTATAAATCAAATGACTCGCTCTATTTCTATGTTTACAGCCGTAATGTTAATAATGTGCAAGTAAGAAAATATCTCTATTATGCTGGGGGTGTGGCTACAGAAGAATGTGTGAAAAATACTTATTCAAAGTATTTCTCTTCGCCGACGATATTCCGAAATGATATTCATTTAGAATTTGTTCGGCATTCCGAAAGACCATTAAAAATCACACTATATGATGTTGCTGGTAGAATTATTGCTGAAAAATCTTTGCCATATACACCATCTTCTCTGACCTTTTATAATGAAAGAATAACAAGACTTTCATCGGGTGTATATTTCCTTTCAGTCTCTTCGAATAATAAAAAATTAGGGACATTAAAACTTATAAAACTATAAAAGCTGTAGTTGTGATTGATATCAATGATATCATGCGCCTTCCCGACGCACCTCACTTACATGCGTATAGTGGATTGATACCATCAACCTATGCCTCAGGGCAAACAAGGAACCATGGTCGATTAATTCGTGGTAATAAATGGTTACGTTGAGTATTTGTGGAAGCCGCACACATCGCTGTGAATATCGCCGTATTTTCACAGCTACTACAACCGTGTAAAAATGCGCGCGCCTATCCAAGCCGCACGCATATCTTGTACCCGGAAATTAGCGACTGAAACTTATGCTGTCTTAAAAGAAAAATTTATTGCGAGCTCAGAATTCGTGCCAATAATAGCCGGTTGCCCGCTTTCGAATCTAGCCTTCAGGGTTCTGGTAGAGAATAGGGAACCGGCCTTCAATGTCTGTATAATATCCATACTGGTATCTAAAGACGAATAAGTGATAAATTATATACATTGGTATTTGATTTAGAATAGTTAAATAAAATTACCTGGAAGGTATTATCGAAATACTACCCCTTGACATTTTTCATAGGTGACCCCATATGCATCTGCATCTGTTTTATAAAAGTGAAGAAGTCTAAGAAAATTTACACCTTGACAAAATTTATTTATAGATTATAATTATATGTTATTAGGGAGGATAAGGAGGATAAAATGTGGTTGAATTTATTTATGTTGGTGTATCTTGCAACCACTGGTGTGCAGGATAAATTGACAGATCAGTTGAAGGAACAAATAAATTTTGCGGAAAAAGATGCCTGGCTCAACGCCGTCATTTTTATGAAACAATCATATCCATACGAGAATCTCAGTAATCTCACGATAAAGCAGAGGGCAGAGATATTTAAAGAAATTTCAAAAATGAGCCAGGAGCCGGTTATTCAGTTTTTAAAGAACTTTCCTGATGCAATTGATTCAATAATTCAATTCTGGCTATTTAATGGGATTTATATCCGCGCAAATAAAAGGATAATTGAAGAACTTGCAAAACGAAATGATGTTTTATATATTTCGCACATCTTAGAAACAAAGCCTGTTCCCATTATAGAAGAAAAAGAAGATAAAATTTTAACCAACGAATGGAATATACAGATAATCATGGCTGACTCCTGCTGGGATGCAGGATATACAGGTGACAGTATAATCCTGGGTATGATTGATACGGGTATTGATACAACACATCCTGCATTGAGGGGTGGTAAATTGATTAAATGGCGTGATTTTGTTTATAATCTTCCCGAACCATATGATGATGAAGGACATGGCACTGCTTGTGCAGGTATAATCTGTGGTGGTGATGGTCTAGGACCATTTACTGATGATGTTGGTGTAGCACCAAGTTCAAAACTGGTTGTTGCAGGCGTTTATTCAGGTGGTGGACCGTATATAGACCCCATATTGGCCTTACAATGGATGGCGTGTTTAAAATCAGATTCAGGATTTAATATCAGAGCGATAAACAATGGTTGGGGAAGGTTAAATATCTGGAGGGCGTTGCAGACATTGATCGGCATAAATGAAAGAGAAAGCGATACAAAGTGCACAGTGATGGTGCGAATAGCCCCGAATCCATTCAGGAATGCTACAATGATTAAATTCCAATCCGCCTTAGGCGGACCAAATCCCAAATCCCAAGGAAATTCCAAATCCCAAACTCCAAATCATTCCGCAATTCGCAATCTGCAATCCGAAATTCCCTTAAAGATCTACGATGCTACAGGCAGGATAGTAAAATCATTTAACCATTTAACCATTCAACCATTTAACCAGGTTGTTTGGTCTGGCGACGATGACCTCGGTCGCAAATTGCCCGAGGGTGTTTATTTTGTAAGATTAAAAGTCGGTGACGATAAGAAGGTGGGGAAGGCAGTGCTTCTAAGATAGACTATTGAAGTATCGGTGTGTCGGAGAGACGATGAGAAAAAAAGGAGGTTAAGATGTTTATTATTTTATTGTTTAGCTGGTTTTATTATTGTGTTGATTCAAATGGTGTAGCGGGGACAGCTATTGCCATTGACCAGAATCATAGACCGCACATAGTTTACTACTCTATCAATGACCAGCTTGCGCATACTTGGTGGAATGGTAATAACTGGCAATATGAGAATATTACACCTGTAGCAAGTTATCATAATTGCGGTCCTTCACTACTCTTTGATAACTTGGATAGAATTCATATTGCTTTTTATAATAACAATGAGCGGCTCAATTATGGCTATTATGATGGCACCTGGCATATAGAACCGGTTGATACAATCTATCGCACAGGCGATTATTGTGACCTTAAGCTTGATGCAAATGGTAATCCCTGCATTGCGTATTATCGTTACTTAGGAATGTTTAGTGGCTATCTCCGTTATGCACGAAAGATTTCAGGCCAATGGCAGATTGTAGAACTTACGAATGAATATGGCGGTTTTCATACTAATCTTGAGATTGATACACAGAATTGTGCACATATTACAGATTGCACAAGCTGGAGTGGTGGTGATTTGCGTTATTTAATCTATGATGGTCAGAACTGGCAGATTGAAAAACCAGTTCTAACAAATGTTGGTGGTTATAATTCACTCGTGTTTGATAACCAGAACCGACCCCAGATAAGTTTCTATTGGGCAGATGGAACTAATTATGACCTGAAATTTACCAATAAAAATTCCGGCACCTGGCAGGTCTATCTTGTTGACCATGGACTCCAGCTATTCAAGCGCGGCTGGGATAACCACATGGCTATTGATAATAACCAAAATCTTCACATTGCCTACCATTGCCACAATGAAGATTTATTAAAATATGCCCAGGGCAGTGGTAGTTCCTGGAATACACAGGTCGTTGATTCAATTGGAGGTTATGATTCCTATATCAGCATCGCCCTTGATGGTGGTGATGTTTTTATCAGTTATCATAATGAATATACAACAAAATTATGGCTCGCTACAACAAGAGACCTATTAAAAATTGAAGAAAATGACAGAAAGTTGATTCCAACTTTTTATCCAGTTACAAGTGGCTTTATACGGATACCCCAAAAAGCGAGTATCTATGATGCATCAGGAAGGCTTTTAATGAAGAATGATGCAACAGAAACTACTGTGCGAATTCCAAAATCTGGTGTCTACTTTTTGAAAACTGAGAAATCGGTTAATAAATTTGTAGTAATAAAATAGAGTCTGTTCAAAAGGCGAAATCAATCTTTATATTAAAGGATTTACCAATAGCTAAAATTTTTTCTTTTAATTCTCTCTCATATTGAATTTTATTGTGGTAATAAGAGGCATAATTTTTTAAGTGTTCAGGGAATTTTTCTTTAACAATTCTTAAAACATTATTCCAGACCTTAGGATATGGATTTAAAGAATCAAATGTAATATTCAAGGCGCCTGATTCTTCTGCTGATTTTATCAATTCAATGATTTCATTTTCTGAATCCGAAATAAAGGGTAAAATTGGGGCAACAAAGACCCAGGTCTGGAATCCATTCTGGGCTAGGGTTTTGAGTACTGATAATCTTTCTTTTGCAGGTGAAGAATTGGGTTCGAATAAATTTTTTATCTCAGGCTTTAAAGTGGCTACAGTAAATCCTACTTCGATCTTTTTTATCTTTAATAAAATATCAATATCCCTTAAAATGAGTGAGGATTTTGTAAGGATGGAGACTGAATGGTGAAAATATCGTAGTATTTCAAGACACTTTCTCGTTATCTGAAATTTTGTCTCTATGGGTTGATACGCATCGCAGACCGTGCCAATGGAGATGTGGCTTTCAGAATTCAACATCTTTAGTTGCTTCTGAAGTATTTCCGGCGCATTAACTTTTATATCAACAAATTCTCCCCATTCTTCACTATGATTTGTGAAACGCCTCATAAATACCGCATAACAGTATGCACATTTATGTTCACAACCAACATAGGGATTTAATGCAAAATCAATGCCCGGAATGCCGGATTTATTGAGTATGGACTTACAGGTTATTTGCTGATAATTAATCATTCTATCCTTTAGAGTTTATTATAATAAATAATCTGTATGTGTCAAGGAATCTACTTATTGACAACATCGAGATTTGAATTATAATATTCTAATGAAAAATAAAAACATTCGTTTAATAATATTTCTCACTCTGACTCTCTCTTTCATCAGCAATCTTCATGCTGGAACAAAGCCTGATTCAAATTTTAAATCTATCCACCAGTTGCAGTCAGAAGAATACAAAAAAGATACAGTGAAGAAACAAAATGTAGCACCAAACGAAAATCAATTCCAAAAAAATCCGAAGGGAATCTTCAGTGAAAAACAACCAATGCAGACCATTATTAACTTTTCCCTGATGGTAATATTAATACTTATACTTATCATTGCGATTTCTATTTTCTTGATTGTGCGCGGGATTTATAAAACAAAAAAATGAAAGGAGACAGATATGTTTACCATTGTAGCTCTTAGCATTTATCTTTGTGCAGCCGCAGATTTTTCTTCAATCCATGAAATTGAATATAAATCTCATATAAGTGAAGCAGAATTGACGCCAGTTTCATTATATAAATTGCCTTATGAACCACTACAAATTGGCACAAGGGGTATGTTGAAAAATTATTATGGTTATTTACCCTATTGGATTGATACAATATATTACCAGTATTTTCAGATAGAATTATTGACACATATCGCTTATTTTTCTGTTGACATTGACCCTGCAACCGGTGGTTTAGGAAGCATACCCAATGTGTCAAGATTCTATACAATTCGCGACTATGCCCATCCCCGTGGCGTAAGAATCCATATGACCTTTACTGTTTTTGGCAACACCAATGTCTCAAATTTTTTAAACAATGCTACAGCACGAAATAATGCAATAAACAATATCAGTAATTTGATGACGAATTACGGTTGTGATGGCGCTAATATTGATTTTGAGTTTGTCACAAGTGCAGTTCGCGATAGTTTTAATACATTCATAAATGATTTAGCCTATGCCTTGTGGAACCATTCTGGTGGACGAAAAGAATTGTATATGGCAACCCCAGCAGTTCCTGAATGGTATCCGGGTTATGATTTTGCATATCTTGCTTCGCACTCTGATGGTTTATTCATTATGGCTTATGACTATCACTGGAGCGGCTCAAGTATTGCTGGACCTGTATCGCCCTGCGTTCCTTCATCATTCTGGGGACAATATTGTGTAGCAAAATCAATTGGCAGTTACAAAGTTTATGGAGTCCCTGATTCTAAAATAATCGTTGGTCTCCCCTATTATGGATATGACTGGCCCACTACCTCAGGTGATATGGGTAGTTCTACTACGGGCACTGGTTCTGCAGTGATATATTACTATGCATTTCAGAATGCCAATTCCTATGGCAGACTCTGGGATAGTTACTCGCAGACACCCTGGTATTGCTACAATTCCGGAGGCTGGCACCAGTGCTGGTATGATGACTCAGTTTCACTGGATATAAAATTTGGAATGGTCAATGACTCAGTTTTACAAGGAGCAGGATGCTGGGCACTGGGTTATGACCGTAACTACGACCACATCTGGCATGCAATAAGAAATAATTTCTGGATAGAACCGCCATTAAGGCACTGGACAGTAGAGGTTAATATTGATAGTCTGAATGTGCGCGATGGACCAGGGACAAATTACCAGATAATTACTGAAGCAAGATTGGGAACGAAATTTGTGTCATTTGATTACTACTACAATCAAGGCGTGAACTGGTATAAGGTATATTTTCCTTCGGCAAGTGGTCCTTACTATGCCTGGATGTCGGGCGGTGATGGAACAAATCTTCAATATATGAAAGGAACAACGCGGAATACAATTTTAAGGGTAAATACGAGTTTAATTAATGTTCGTGAAGGTCCAGGTTCATCTTATCCTGTTATCACCCAGGTTGCCAATGGCCAGGTATTTGTTGCAGATTCTTTTAGTGGTGATTGGGCAAGGATATATCTCCAGTTCACAAATCAACCAAGGGGCTGGATATATACACCAAGCACAACTCTAATTACTAATCCAGAAGATTACAATACTTACAACTGTAGTATCCAGAGTATAACCTATCCCTCCACTGTCAATTCGCTTGATACCTTCACTGTAACACTCAGCATCCAGAATACTGGCTACGGGCCATTTGATACTCTCGTCTATCTCAAAGGCACAGGTAAAAGCCCATTCTACAATCCTGCAACCTGGTATGATACAACCAGGGCAAAACTTGCTGGCTTCTGGGGACTGCCTGGCCACATATTCTACAATTATTCTCAATTCAAGGCACCCCAGGTATCAAATCAAACAACAATCGCTGATACATTCAGATTTGAAAGAAATAGTAGCCAGTTTGGTCCACAGATAATTATCAGTGTCGTTGTAAATCCAGCTGAAGTTGAAGAAAATAGACGCGCTACTCTGGATAATTTCATTATTAAAAACAGTATCTTCACAGATATTTTTAAAATTGATCTATCAAAATTTGGCGAACTCTGCGAACTCTCAGTCTACGATATTTTGGGATCAAGGATTATTTATCTAAAGAAAAGAGGAGAAAAAGAAATCTTCCTCGGTAATGAATTAAAAACTGGTGTCTACTTTCTTGTATTAAGAACTGATAATCAAACGATAAAAGGCAAGATAATAAAAATTAAATAATCTAATATGAAGACAATACCCCTCTTTTTCTTCCATAGCGGTCCATAATTAAAAAAATTACCAAACCAAAACCAATCCAGAGTACAAGCATAAGGACAAGACGCAGAAAGATTGCCGGGATACTGACAGAAAGATTCTCTCCAATCAAAAAATGCCTTATGCCCAAAACACCATAGGTTGTAGGCAGTAACAAAGAAATCTTTTGCAGGAAAACTGGAAGTATTGCCAGAGGATAGGCAATCGGCGTCACGATATTAATCAGGGTAGATAATGCATCACTTATGACCCACCACTGCTTCAATCCAATAGTGAGCCCGGCAACAAGAATGCCCAGTCCATAGAGTGCAGAAATCATGAGCAATAAGAGCGCGAGGCTATAAAAAATGCCATCGATATGAAAGAAGATTTTGAAAAATATCACAACAACGATTGCTTCAATGAGCATTATCAGACCCTGGTGCAATGTTGAATGTAGTGCCATTCCTGCAACATATACCCAGCGTGGTACCGGTGCAATAAAAATAGTCTCCAGTGTTCCATACCACTGTTCTTTTCTTAAAGAGGCACCCATTGCCCAGCAGGCAGTATTCAAAAATCCCATAATTAAATAACCAACAAATGTATAGGCAAACATATCACTGATGCCAGTAATAGATTTTAAATGTTCAGAATTGCGTGCACCTAACAGTGCAAAACCGTATAAAAAATATGGAAATAGATAGACAAAAGGCTCAAAGAATTGTCTTATGAAATCGGGTTTATATCTTAACTCAATCTTCCATTCTTTGATATTCTCGGCATTTATTGCCCTTAAATAATGTAGTATTTTCAGTGTCTCCATTTTAGCGTCGCCAGTGTTTCAGTATTCTGATAAAGTCCCTTTTAATTTAGTATGCATTTCTACCCAGTGGAAGATATACAGACCCAATGGTATAATAATCAGATCAATCCCCAGTAGAATCAAACTGTTTTTCCAGAAATCAAATTTGATGTTCAATAATAATCCGCGCAATGCAATCAGGGCATAGGTTAGGGGAATAAATATGCTGATAGTTCTGGTAATGGGATTAATTTCTACAGGATAACGAATTGGAGAGAATAAAAATAACACATATTCAAATAAATGTAATAAACCATGCGCTTCTTTTACAAGCAAGGTCAAGCCCGCAGCAGCAAATCCAATACCATACAATCCAGCAATCAACAGGATTAAAAAGAAAAGGATGGGAAAAATTTTATAAAAAGTCACCTGCAAACCAAAAATTAGAATACAGATTAACAACTGAATGATTACATAGGCTGTAGAGAGCATTGAATTGAACAGTGCCTTACCAAGAAGAATGTATACAGGCTTAACAGGTGCAGAAAGGATGTGTTCTAAAGTTCCATAATAAGTTTCATCCCTTAATGCAAATCCCATACTCCATACTGAAGAAGCCATATAGGTACTTACGATAGCACCGATCAATACATAAGGTATAAACTCTTCGGTGCCGGCAATATTGCCAAACGCAGTGCTGCGCAGACCACCAATAATTGCTTTTCCCTGAAAGATCAGAGGCACTGTCCATAAGAGTGGCGAGATAATCCAAAAAATAATCTCTATTGGATATGCAAGAAGAATTTTAAAACTCTTTCTTACCTCAGCAGTAATGACATTCATAATTCAATCCGTCATCTTAAAAGTAGCGGCTGAGATTGCTCAACAATTTATTCAAATTCTTCATTCTGTGCATCTTTTAAACTCGCGCCAGTCAAATAAACAAAAACATCCTCAAGTGTCGGTGATGTTACATTTACAGAAAGAATCTTTGCTTTATCTCTTATTGTCTCAACCAGCCTGCTCAAAAGCATTTCAGGATTTTCCGTGCTCATTCGTATAAAGATAAAACCGTCCTTCTTTGAAAGATTCAAACTTGCCGCCTCCTTCATCTGTACAAAATGTTCTATATCCAGTTCACCAAGACATTTCAATTCCAAAATCTGCTCCCGGGGCATTCCCTTTTTAAGAGCAACCGGCGTATCCAGCGCTTCAATCCTGCCGCGATTCATAAATGCAACCCTATCACACAATTCATCTGCCTCATCCATATAATGGGTTGTCAAAAGAATTGTCTTTTTATATTTTTCAGAAAGTTCTTCTTTAATAAACTGTCTTATAAATCGTGCAAAATATGGGTCTAAACCAAGGGTTGGCTCATCAATCAATAAGATTGGCGGGTCATGGATCAAGGCCCGGGCAATTGCAAGTTTCTGTTTCATCCCACTAGAAAATTTTTCAACATTCTCATTTGCCCGGTCTGTTAATGACATAAGCTCTAACAAATAATCAATCCTTTGCCTGACCTTTTTCTTTGGCACGCCATATAGTGCAGCAAAATATTTTAAGTTATCAATTGCACTCAATTTCCAATATAAAGCTCTTTCACCACCAGTAAGAACACCAATTTTCTTCCGTGCGCCAACGGGCTCTTTGAGTACATCAAATCCACCTACAATGGCGGTCCCTCCATCTGGTATCAATAATGTTGAAATACACTTTATCAATGTGGTCTTACCAGCACCATTAGGGCCAAGAAGTCCGAATAGTTCACTTTCGTTTATCTCAACACTGACACCATCAACTGCCCGAACTTCAGAATGGTGTTTCTTAAAGACCTTAACTAAATCTTTTAAGATAATATTGTTCGCCATCTGATAATACTATTCAAATAGTTCAAATAATCAAGGGGGAGAAATAATTTAGAACCAATCAAATAACTAACGTTATTTTATTATCACATAGTACACATAGTAATGGAGTGATAAGCTCAAGAGTCAACCCAATCCAATCGTATCTAAAATAGAATATAAATTCCCCTTGAAAGAATATTGTCTTCTACAGCATTGACAACACAAAAAAAAAGATTATATTTTATTATCCGGTGGGTGAAAAATGAAAAAAGTCCTTATCCTAATAAGTCTACTTTTTACATTAACCTCAGCCAAGGTTTCCGGGGTTAAAAGACTACAATGGCTTGACCCTTACGGCCGTCAACCAGAAATGTATCAAGCCTGGGTAATGAAATATTACAGTGGCAAGGGGCAAACAAAAATTGCCTCAGTATATAAGAAAATAACCAGCAGACAAAATATTGTTGATCTTTTGGTGAATGCAGGTATTTATCCTGAGATTACATCAGAGATAAATAGATTTGCTCAGGATTTAATAAATGATGGATATTCGGTTCAGGTTGATACTATTTCTGGAATGTCTCATACTACACTTCGCAACCATCTTGCCGGAATAACTGGACTGGTTGGTGCTATATTTATCGGCGAATTACCCGTAGTATGGTTTGAGACGAATGGTTTTGGCAACTGGGAAGAATTTCCCCACGATTTATTCTTCTGTGACCTAAATGGAAACTATATTGACAGCGATGGCGATGGTATATACGACAACCATACTGGAGACATTAACCCTGAGATATGGGTGGGCAGGATATATTGCCGTAATCTTACCTGGGATAATGAAATCGGGTTGCTCAAAAAGTATTTTCAGAAGAATCATCTTTACCGGGTAGACAGTTTGTCATTACCCCAAAGGGCACTCACATTTATTGATGATGATTGGTCTTACTGGACAACATGCGGCTTGGATTTAATCTATTCTGATATTATTGTCATAAATGATGGGTATCAAACAATTGCATCAAATTATCGTAACGAATTACTTCAGGATTTTGAGTGGCTCCATCTATGTGCCCACTCATCACCCTGGGGTCATACATTTTTATACCCTACTGGTGGATACCGGGGCACGGTCTTCAATTATGAAATTTTTACACTCCAACCCCATGCCTTATTTTACAATCTATTTGCCTGTTCAGGGACAAGATTCGTTGAAGAAAATTACTCTGCGGGCTGGTATCTTTTTACCGAACCTTATGGCCTTGTGGTTGTAGGTAGCACAAAAACCGGCGGTATGCTGTATTTTGAGGATTTTTATGGACCAATAGGTCAGCAGAATTTATCTATTGGTGATGGTTTTAAACAATGGTTTACATTATGGGGAAACATTGATTGGGATTGGTTTTATGGAATGAATATCTTAGGAGACCCGAGTTTAAAACCAAGGGGTATGAAAACAAAAATATATCACGAAGAAATTTCCCAGAATTTTGAAAAATCTACGCTTAACTGGGCATCGCCTGAAGTTATCGCTTCTGACCCGGAATCGGATGGCTTTCCCAAAATTACAGCAAATGTAGATGGTAGAATATGGGTGGTTTGGGAATCTGGACGGTCTTTGACCAACGGTCGCTCAGATATCTATGGTGCGTGTCAGGAATCAGGTGTTTGGTCATCAGGAACAGCAATTGGTCCATTTTGCTACTGGGACTATTGCCCTGTAATTGGAACCGACATAAATGATAAACCGGTTACTGTGTGGGCTGGATGGCAGGATTTATCTGGAAATTACCAATACGACCTGTTCTACAGCATTTACAATGGCTCTTGGTCTTCGAGGCAGCCCGTTCATTCCCTTGACCCAAGTTTTGATTTAAAGCCCTCGTTGGCTAAAGACCTACAGAATAGGCTTTGGGTCGCCTGGGAGACAAGAAGAAATGTGAATTCTGATATCTACGCCTCTTACTTTAATGGTAGTATTTGGTCGACACCTCAACAGGTCACAACAAATTCGGCAGATGAAACAAATCCCGAGATTGTGATTGATTCCTTGGAAAATATCTGGGTCTTCTATTTACGGAGATATAGCAATCACTCCGAAATCTGGGGAAGTTATTATAATGGGTCACAATGGTTAACAACAGGACCGATCTCAGGAGAGCAGAAATATGCCTATCACCCAGCTGGTGTTGTAGGAAAGGATGGGAAAATATGGGTAGTCTGGCAGGCAAATGATTCGGGAAATTCTGATATCTGGGTTGCCTTTTTTAATGGTGTAAATTGGTCAACACCCTATCAGATTACGACCAGCATTCAGGAAGATCTCTTTCCTGATATAACTGTTGATACTACCAATACAATCTGGATTGTCTTTCAATCCAAAACGACCGGAGATTGGAATATCTATTCTTCATACTACAAAAATTCTGTTTGGAATTCTCCAGAATTGGTTGCCAATTTAACCGGTGCGGATATAAATTCTCAGATTGTCTGTAGTAATACAAATGAACTATGGGTATGTTGGCAGAGTTATTCAACGAGTAACTGGGAGATAATGGCATCCCATCAATCTGGTTTTGGTATTTCAGAAAATAGCCAGAAGTCTAAAGGAGTTAATTTTTATGTATCACCAACTGTTTTTTCTGATCGACTCAGAATAACAACACCAGAGCCGTATCAAAAGATAAAAATTTATGATAAGTTAGGCACATTAATAGAAGAGTTGGTAAGTAATTGTGAAAATAGAACAGAATGGTCGCCCGCAGGAATTCCGATGGGCGTGTATTTTATTGCTTTGGAAAGTTCTTCTAATTCTCTGACAAAAAAGGTATTGTTTATTCGTTAAAAAAGGGAAAAAATACTTTGTTTGACTAAGGTCAAATACTACAATTTCTATATTCACGGGGAATTAAATTTAATGTGTCCAAATACAACGTATTAATGATCAAAAAAAATATATTTAAGAAGTACCGAATATTGACTTATTGCGAAAAAAGATTAAAATAAAAAATTATGAAAAATTCTAAGTGCGATAGGAAAATCAAGGCAATTCTCTTTGACCTTGACGGTGTTTTGATAAATAGTTTTAACTTCTGGTTTCATCTGTTTAATGATACACTTGAACACTTCGGGCACAAAAGAATATCAATCAAAGTTTTTCGCCAGCAATGGGGTAAGAGTACAGAAGAGGATATAAAAAATTTTATGCCTGAGCGAACAGTAAGAGAGATAAAATCATATTTTTATTCCTGGATGCATAAATTTACTAATTATTTAAAAATCAATCCTGACGCAAAAATGGTGCTCCACAGATTGAGCAATAATTACAAATTGGGTTGTGTTTCAAATTCCCACACAAAAATCATGCGCTGGCAGATTGAGTCCAGTGGCTTGAAAAAATATTTTAGAGTCATACTTTCTGCCGATAAAGTAAAAAGACCAAAACCTGCACCAGATATGCTTTTAAAGGCATGTGGAAAACTAAAGGCATTATCTTGCGAGACCATTTTTGTCGGTGATACTACAACTGATTTGATTGCCGGGAAAAATGCAGGATGTATTGTTATAGGCTATAAAATTAAGAGTATATTACAAATAAACCATCTTAAAGAATTTTTAAATGCTATTAAAAATTTAAAACAAAGGAGAAAAAATGAATCTTAAAAAAATGCTCTGGATATTATCAGTGATAACAGCAGTCTTACTATATGCCCAGCAAAAAAACAATAATCAAATAGAAAAATTTATGAAAGACGCCGCTAAAGATTTGGATGTCGCGGTTTCTGATTTGAAAATTGAAAAAGAGGATTTGGATTTCTATGGGTATGGAAAATTCCGCATAAAATTATTTGACCAGTTTATTTATAATCCATTAAAGATTGACCCGTTCATCAAAATTTTTTCGCGGACTGTGTTAGATAATGCTGATTCTCTATGGGTAATAAGTTACTTTCCTTGGGCAAGGATAGATGAAGGCGTACGCAGGGGTCTAATTCAAAGACCCGAGAATATTTTACTTGACTCTTTTCTGAAAAACATTGAAATCAAGAAAGAATTGTGCATTTTGTTAAACCAATTTTTTGCAGCTGAAATCCCTGATACTGAATCATTATCTGAAACTTTGTGCCTGGGAATCTTCCTTCTTCTTTCCGAAATCAAAAACAGTATAGAATGGATAGATAGCGGAAATGCATTTTTAAACGAAAAAGAGATTGATACAGTTATAAACGAACTTATTGAATCTGGAGAGGACGGACTTTCAAATCCCAACATTGAAAAATTGATTGAAAAAACGGATTTCAAAGCACTTTCTGCCGGCGCAATGGATTTAGCATATATTTTGGAATTCGGAATTGAATTGATGAGAGATATATCCATTAAAAAATCGATTACGGTTGACACAAAATTCGGCAGAATTGTTTTAGGCTCGGCTGATAAAGATGAATACGAACCTATCACCTATCTTTTGATAATTGACTTTGGAGGGAATGATATATACAAATCAGGAGGTGTATCAGATAAAGAACATCCGGTTTCAATTATTATAGATTACAGTGGCAATGATAGATATATCAGTGAAATTGGTTGCGGCACAGGTATTGCTGGTTATGGAATAGTCATTGATTGTGACGGAAATGATACATATTCCGCAAAAAAATTTGGGTTGGGTACAGGTATATTCGGCCAAGGAATAATTTTAGATTTTTCTGGTGACGATGAATATACTACAGACATTTATGGCATTGGCGCCGGGCTCTTTGGCACAGGCGTTGTCTCAGATATATCGGGTAATGATAAATATATTGGATTTCAAGGCTGTCAGGGATTCGGCTTTGTTAAAGGTTGCGGTCTGCTCATTGATAAAAATGGAAATGATACATACATTGCCCGGGATGATACGGTAAAATATCCTTCGGCACAGACTGAAGAACATAATGTCAGTCTTACCCAAGGAACCGGCTTTGGAATAAGGGCAGATTTTACTGATGGACATTCACTGGCTGGTGGTGTGGGAATGTTGATCGATGGTGACGGCGATGATAAATATTCCTGCGGAGTTTTTGGCCAGGGTTGTGGATACTGGTTTGGTACAGGCATTCTGATAGATTACCAGGGGAATGATGAATACAATGGTGTCTGGTATGTTCAGGGTGCAGGTGCACATTTTGCCTTGGGGATTTTAATTGATTCTACAGGAAGTGATAGATATATTGCCACAAAAAATATGGCGCAGGGTGCAGGGCACGATTTTACACTCGGTTTTCTCTTAGATTATGAGGGTGACGATTTTCATGATGCTCCAAATCTAAGTCTCGGTGCGGGAAATGCAAATGGAATGGGGTTATTTATGGATTTTTCTGGTGATGATGAATATACTACTCATAATGGCATTACATTAGGAAGGGCAAATACTGATTCACGCGGAGGACTGCGCGATTTTATGAAAACCATTGGGATTTTTATAGATGGTGCTGGGAAGGACAAGTATTCAGAGCCTATCGGTGCAAATAAAAAAATCTGGCGTCAAAAACCACCCTTGCAACCACTCCTCAAAACCGAGTGGTGTATTGGTATTGATTATTAGAATTCTCAACGATATTCTCAAGGAGTTAATTCGTAAGGATTTTATAAGATAAGGGGAAAAGTAAATACAATGTAGCGGTGCGATTCATCGTACAAAAAATTTATGAAGGATTTCTAAGTCCTAAATAAAAGTCGCGGTTGGAAATTGCTCCTATCAAAATTTATTAAAAAAATTAAAGAGGTAGGGTAAATCTCTGCATTTTACGCTTGACTTTTTTAATAATTTATGTTATATTTATAGTTATGATATTATCAAAAGCGCTAATTGAAACCTTAAGGGAAGACCCTAAGGATGCTGAAATAAAGAGCCATCGGATTCTTTTGCGCGGTGGTTTCATTAGACAGCATGCCTCAGGTATCCACGCTTACCTCCCCCTGGGTTGGCGCATATTATTAAAAATTGCCAATATTATCCGTGAGGAAATGGACCGTATAGGTTCTCAGGAACTCCTTATGCCTGCCCTCTCTCCCAAGGAAATCTGGGCGGAATCAGGACGCTGGAAAGATTTTGGAGATGATATGTTCCGTTTAAAAGACCGCAAAAATAGAGATTATTGCCTCTGCCCTACGCATGAAGAGGTAATTACAGAAATTGCCCGGAACAACATCCGCTCTTATCGTGATTTGCCCCAGATATGGTATCAAATTCAGACAAAATTCCGTGATGAACCAAGACCACGTGCCGGTGTAATCCGGTCAAGGCAGTTTATAATGAAGGACTCATATAGCCTGGACATTGATGAAATTGGGCTTGATAAGAGTTTTAATCTCCACAAAGAAGCCTATTCAAAAATCTTTACAAGATGTGGATTAAAATTTATCATTGTTGATGCCTCAGGCGGATTAATGGGAACTGGTGAATCAAAAGAATTTATGGCAATTGTAGAGGATGGTGAAGATAGCATCGTGCTGTGTCCTAAATGTGAATATCGAACAAATCTTGCCATTGCTGAAGGTTCTGGTGAATTTGTATCATTTTCAGAAGTGCCGTTGGAAAAAGTCGCTACGCCAAATAAGAGAACTGTTGAAGAAGTTAGTCAGCTTCTTAATGTTACCCCATCAAACCTCATTAAAAATATGTTTCTTACTGCTCCGGGCAAAGAACCAATTCTCATTCTAATACGGGGAGACTACGAGATTAATGAAGAACGGCTGAAAAAGATTATCGGTGCTGAATATCAACCGGCCAGTGCCGAAGATATTCAGAAATATTTTGGTGCAGAACCAGGTTTTATTGGACCTGTGGGAATTTCAAATATAAACATTCTTGCTGACAACTTATTAAAAGAAACCAAAGGAATGGTTACTGGCGCCAATCAAAATAATTATCATATTCGAGGAGTAAATGTTAATCGTGATATAAAAGTAAAAAGTTTTCATAATCTTCGGCAGATAAAGCCGGGGGACCGCTGTATACACTGTGATGCCAAATTGGAGATCCACAGTGCCCTTGAACTGGGGCATATTTTTAAATTAGGAACAAAATATTCAACAAGTATGGGTGCATATTATCTTGATGCCGAAGGTAAAGAAAAGCCAATAGTGATGGGCAGTTATGGCATCGGACTTGAAAGGATTATGGCATGTGCATGTGAACAGATGGGTGATGAGAGGGGTGCGGTCTGGCCTATTTCTATTGCGCCATTTGATATCTACATAATTATCCTTAATCCACAAAATGAAGAAATCCAAAAAATCTGTGCTGAGGTCACGAAGGTTCTAAGTGACGCCCAATTCTCAATGATTATTGATGACCGTGATGTCTCAGCAGGTATTAAATTCAATGATGCAGACCTCATCGGTATTCCATTAAGATTGACAATCGGATCTAAAGGGATTAAAAATAACCAGTTTGACATATATGTAAGAGAAACCGGTCAAATGGTTGAATGTAGTAAAAAATCAATTAAAGAGAATTGTTTAAAATTAAAGAAAATGCTGATGGCGAGGGTAAATGGTTAAAATTGATATACCAAAGATTGAATTGCTGGTGAAAAATATAATTGAAACGATGAATTTCAGATTTTATGATATCCAATTTAATGAAGTATCAAGAACTTTGAAAATTTTTATTGACCGTGAACAGAATGGAATTACAATAAAAGATTGTGAGAGAATAAGCAATGCTGTCGCCGAGGCATTAGATAATGCAGAGGTGATAGATTTCCATTATACACTGGAAGTATCATCGCCGGGTATTGAAAGGCATCTCACAAGACCCGAACATTTCCAATGGGCAAGGGGTAAATTGGCTGAGATTGCTTTAAAGGATAAAAAGATAAAAGGCTATATTCGAGACGCAAATGAACACTCTGTGACAATCGCCCAAACCGAGGGAGAGATTGTTATACAATTACAAGAGATTATAAAGGCAAAAATCAGTGAGGAGATTGATTATGGCAAACGAAGATAATTTAATTATTGAGAATATCAAAACCATCGCTCGTATCCGTGGAGTAAAATTTGATTATGTAATTGATTCCCTTACTGAGGCAATAAAAAGTGGGGTAAAAAGAAAATATGGTAAAGGAGTTGAACCTGAAGTTTCAGTTAATAAATCCACAGGCGAAATAAAAATATTTATTGTTAAAAAGATTGTAGAAAAGGTTACTGATCCGGACAAAGAAATTTCACTGCAGGAAGCGCAGCAAACTAAAGAATGTAATATTGGAGATGATTTCAGAATTTCAATTCCCCTCGGAGAGCTGGGAAGGACTGCAATAGAATCAGTCAAACAGGCATTAACCCAGCGTATAAGTGAAGCCGAAAGAAATAGAATAATGACTGAATATGAAAAGAAGATTGGTGAAATTGTTAAGGGAATTGTAAAGGTAGTTGGTCGTAATGAAGTGCTGGTTGATTTAGGACCAACTGAAGCAAGTATTCCCAGTTACGGGATAATGAAGATTGAACATTATCGTCTTGATTCTCCAATCCGTGCTGTAGTCTTTAAAGTTGAACGCGCACAGTGGGGACCGAAAATCCTACTTTCAAGAACCGACTCAAAATTTTTAGAAAGATTGCTCTTTTACGAAATCCCCGAGATAAAAGATGGCATTATTCAAATAATAAAGATTGTGCGTGAACCCGGAGTCAGGGCAAAGGTAGCGGTTCAAACAATTGACCCGAAGATTGACCCGATTGGCGCCTGTGTTGGGTATCGGGGTAGCCGAATCCAATCAATTGTCAAGGAATTATCCGGAGAGAAGATAGATGTGATTCAGTGGAGTAAGGATATTAATCTTCAGGTATCACGCAGTTTATCACCAGCAAAGGTTAAAGAAGTAATATCCCTTGGTGAAGGTAGTGTTCTGGCGATTGTTCCAGATGAAGATTATTCAAAGGCAATAGGTAAAAACGGTGTGAATGTAGACCTTGCCTCAAAACTGACTGGCGTTCATATTGAAATTAAAAAAATATCCGAATACGAAAAAGAATTAGAAGAAAAGAAATTAATGGAAACAAAGATTGAGGATGTTTCTGAGCTAAGTAAAAGTCTAAAAAAGATACTGATTGATAAAGGATATACAAATGTTTTGAGTATATTAAAGGCAACCCCTGAAGAACTTAAAACTTTACTATCAATGGATGACGAAGGAGTCAACAAATTATTAGAAAAGTTAAGACCCCAAGAAGAGAAAAAGGAGATAGAAAATGCCCCAGAAAGTCCATGACCTGGCAAAAAATTTGGGACTTTCCAGTGATGCCTTAATCAAAATGCTTGAACAAGTAGGAATTAAGGCAAAGGGGCATATGTCCATGCTTACTGACGAAGAGATAAAAAAGATTAAGGCAAAGATTGCTGAAGAGAAGAGACGAGTCAAAAAAGAGTTCACAAGATTCAAGAGTACTGCTCACCCCAAAGAGAAAGTGAAGAAAATCAATGAAGAAGAGGTGCGGCAAACTGTTAAAGCCACATTGGCAAAGATTGAAAAAGGTGAAGTCAAAAAACATTACAAAAAAGAGGAAATTGTAAAAACACCTGAAACCGTAGAGGAGAAGATTGTAGAGGTTGTAGAATTTATGACTGTTGCCGAATTTGCCCAGGCACTTGATGTGCCTCCAAGCGAAGTAATAAAAAAATGCCTTAGTTTGGGTGTTATGGCAAGTTTAAATCAAAGGCTTGATCTTGATACAATTGCGGTTTTGTGTGATGAACTCAAATGTAAAATGAAGGTGGTGACGGTTGAAGAACAGATGGAACAAAAAGAGGAAAAGATTGCCGAGGTGATAAAAAGACCGCCCGTAGTAACAGTTATGGGCCATGTAGACCATGGTAAAACCACACTTCTTGATACCATCACAAAACTGCGGGTTGCGGAAACCGAATTCGGTAAAATAACTCAGAAGATGGCGGCTTACCAAATTTCCTATAATGATAAATTGATTACCTTTCTTGATACACCCGGCCATAAAGATTTTACTACTATGCGGGCAAGGGGTGCCCAGGTAACAGATATTGTGGTGCTCGTTGTAGCCGCGGATGAAGGTGTAATGCCCCAGACTATTGAGGCAATTGACCATGCAAGGGCAGCAAATGTTCCGATAATTGTTGCCATCAATAAGATTGACCTTCCCAGAGCAAATGTTAATCTTGTAAAATCACAACTTGCCAAAGCAAATGTGATAGTTGAAGAATTTGGTGGCAAATCCATCTGTGTAGAAACATCGGCACTAAAAAATATTGGTATCAATGACCTGCTTGATGCAATACTTGTTAAGGCAGAGGAATTGAATCTTGTAGCGCCCATAAATACCAAGGCAAAGGGTGTAGTTTTGGAGGCAAGACTTGAACACGGCCGGGGTAATGTCTGCACAATTCTGGTTCAGGATGGTTTATTGAAACGCGGCAATGCATTTGTCTGCGGTTCACAGGCAGGCAGGGTACGTGAACTCCTGAATGAAAATATGAAACGGGTGGAGGAGGCAGGACCTTCTACACCGGTTCTGGTGCTTGGCTTTGATGGACTACCGCAAACCGGCGAAATCTTTATGGTAGTTGATGATGAACGACTGGCACGAGAACTTGCCTATCAGCGCGAGCTTATGGAAAGAAGCCGCCGGATGAGGGCAAAAAAGGCAAAAATCACCTTGCTCGATTTACAAGAAAAGATCAAAACCGGGGAAACCAAAGAATTAAATATTATTCTCAAGGCAGATACAGCTGGCTCTCTTGAGGTTCTGGATGAAAAACTTCAGGAATTAGAAATTGAAGATACCCAGATTAATATTATCCATAAAGGTGTAGGTAAAATAAGCGTCTCTGATGTTTTACTTGCCCAGGTGACTGGTTCAATCTGTGTAGGTTTTCATGTGGGACCAGATACCGAGGCATTGGAGACTGCAGAAAGAGAAGGTGTCGAAATCCGCACCTACAGATTAATCTATGAAGCACTTGATGATTTACGTTCGGCAATGGTTGGTCTGCTAGAACCCAAAATGCAGGAGATTCTTATCGGAGAAGGTGAGGTGCGCGCGATTTTTAATATTGCCAAGGTCGGGCTGGTTGCTGGTTGCTATATCAAAGATGGTAAGGTTATACGTAATGCGGTTGTTTCTATATTAAGGGAAAACAAAGAAATTATCAAAACCAAGATTATATCATTAAAAAGGTTTAAAGAGGATGTGCGTGAAGTTGCCGCTGGATATGAATGTGGTATTGGACTTGAGAATGTTACTGATTTACAAAAAGGCGACACTTTCAATTTTTATAAAATCGAAGAGGCGACCAATAAAGAAATTGAATAAAAATAATGTCTGGTTCCATGGCAAAAGTTAGTAAATTTTTTGTCGGTATAAGTGATATTGACTTACATATAGAAAATTGCCAATCCCTTAAAGATCGAAGAAGAGTTCTGTTAAGTCTAAAAGAAAAAATAAAGAACCGATTAAATATTGCCCTTTGTGAATTTGGTGATTCATCATTGTGGCAAAGGTCACAGGTTGCAATAGTAACCTGTAGTAACACTCGTAATATCGTGGAATCTACCCTGAGGGAGGCAATAGAATTCATCGGAAATTTTCCTTCAGTAATTGTTTTGAATACCAATTCTAAAATTATATAACAATGAGAAGCGAACGTGTTGCTTCATTAATTGCTCGGGAAACATCCCTAATTATAAGTCAGGAAATCAGAGACCCGAGACTGGGTATAGTGACGATTACAAAAGTTACAATCTCGCCGGATTTAAAGGAGGCAAAGATATATTTTACGACACTCGGCAATAGTGCTAATGACCTGAATATTCTAGAAGGAGCAAAGCGATTTATCCGCACCACGCTTGCCCACCGTATTAGAATAAAATTTATCCCAGATTTGAAATTCATAATAGATGAAAGTCCACAGTATGGAGAAAAAATTGATCGACTCCTTGAAGAGATTGATAAGGGCAATAAAGACTAAAGAAAATATCGTTGTCGCAACTCACATTGACCCTGATTGTGATGGGATATGTTCTGCCCTGGCATTGGCAAAACTCGTTAACTTATATAAGAAAAAGAAGCCCGCATTATTCTGCCATTCACCAATTCCTGAAAAATATAGATTCCTGTTAAAGAATTATCAATTCACAAAAGTTTTGCAAAAATTTGACCTCCTGATTGCAGTAGATTCAGCAGATATTGAAAGGATATTTCCGGTTGATAAATTTGACCACCAGAAAATTAATCATGATAAATTGATTGTAAATATTGACCATCATAAAAGTAACAAACCATTTGGAGCTATTAAAATTATTGATGAAAAGGTATCTTCAGCCTGTGAAATTATCTATAAAATTTTTAAAACCCTTAATTTAAATATTGATAAGTCTCTTGCTAAAATCATCTATACCGGAATTTATAATGAAACCGGAGGGTTTGTCTATCCCAACACTACCGCAGATGCCCTTAAAATCAGTGCTGATTTACTCACCCTGAACATTGACCCGGCAGAACTTGTGAAAAGATTGAATGCAAAGACAATTGCGGGGACAAAACTCCTGAGTAGCGTTCTTCAAACCATTAGAATAAAAGATGGTGTCGGCATAATGCATTTGAACCAAGAAATGTTAAAAAAATGTAAAGCACAAATGTCCGAGTCGGAAAACTTCATCTCATTTTTGCAGGCAATAGAAAATGTAAGAGTCTCTTTATTTTTCCGTGAGGAAAAAGGCGAAATCAGGATAAGTCTGCGCAGTGACGGGGCACTTGATGTCAATGAATTTGCCCAGAAATTTGGGGGAGGCGGCCATCGCCTGGCAGCAGGGATAAGAATAAAAGGAAAATTGAATCGTGTAAAGGAAAAAATTTTGAATAGTCTTTACCAAGCAATTGAAAATGCAAATTATTTATAATACTAACGACCCGATAACATATGACTCAGTATGCGCTCTTGGTAATTTTGATGGCTTACATAAGGGTCATCAGGAGATTATTGGTAGATTAAAAATCCTTGCCGGTGATACAAAAAAAACCGGAATAATTACATTTCAACCACCACCAGTTTCAATACTGAATAGAGATGGGATTTTTTTTCTCACCACAAAAGAAGAGAAAGAAAGTCTCTTAAATATTTCGAATATTGATTTTATTTTCTATTTTAAGTTTGATAAAAAGTTCTCAGAACAAACTCCCGAAGAATTTGTTAATTTGCTTTATAAAATGGTGAGACCCTATACAGTTATTGTCGGCGAAAACTTTCATTTTGGTAGAAATCGCCAGGGAACAGCAAAAACCCTAAAAAATATAGCACAGGGTAAATTTTTTGTAGAAATTATTCCGGGAATCAAGGACCATGGCGGTATGCTATCGAGCACAAGAATTAGAGAACTCTTGTTATTAGGACATATCCCTGGGGCAAATCGTATTTTAGGAAGAAAATATTCAATGACCGGAAAGGTAATAAAAGGTAAAGGAAAGGGAAGCAAAATTGGATTTCCAACAATCAATCTATCCGTAGATCGAGAAAAGTTACTTCCCCTTGACGGTGTTTATGAAGTGGAGCTGAATATTAATAACACTGATTATCGGGGAGCAATGTTTTTAAGCCATAATACCCTTGAAGTTCATATATTAAATTTTTCTGATAATTTATATAAACAAGAAATAACTTTAAAATTAATTTGCAGATTACGGGCAATCAAAAAATTCCCAGATGATGAATCGTTAAAAAAAGCAATTGCTGAAGATATAAAAAAAATAACTTCAGAAAAACACTGAGAAAGGGAAAATAGGGGGATTTTAAAAAAAATATTCTTGACATCATTGAAATTTTGGATAAAATTTAACATAGAAATATTCAAGGAATAATAATGAAAAATTTTTACAAACAAATATCGGTAAAGATAATCCTCCTTTTTATTTTTACTCTGGTGTTAACTTTCACCCCGGATTGCAAAAATCCCAATGATAACAAACCACCTGAAGATTCTTTACTACCACCACCCGAACCACCAGAATTACTTACACCACCAGATAGTTTTGTTCATATGCCGTTAGGTAACAACCGATTGTTTATCTCCTGGAACCATATTGAAGGTGCAGAAATATACGAGATAAATTTTGTCAATGAAACTATGGATGAATGGACAACCCAGGCAGACACAAACTTTCTGAACCAGAACTGGTTTGAAAGATTTGGTAAATTTACCTGGAAGGTCAGGGCTTATGGTCCGGCTTGGGAATATTTTACAGATTGGTCTATGCCTCGACACTTTGAAGTCCGACTTCCATTTGACCCACCGGCGCTACTCAGCCCTCCCAATGATACAATATTTTCTTTTGACTCTCTGCCAGCTAACATAAATTTCCAGTGGTCTAAAATTAACGAAGCACGGTTTTATGTAATTCAGATTTACATCGATACAACACTTATTTATGAAATAACTACAAAAAACGTTTATGAAACTGCATTAATTGACTCTGTAGCTACATACTACTGGCAGGTTCGTGCTGATAACAACCACTGGGAGTATCCTACGGGTTGGTCAGCAAGAAAACGCTTCTTTGTTCAGCTTCGGTCGAAATAGCCATTTATCTCTATCTTCAAAAATCTTTTGTTCTACTTATACCTTTCAAGGATGGGGAGGTGGAAACTCAAATTTTGGAAAAATAAACTATTACGGATTTATGCCCGTAGTAATTATTGGTTGTTAAATTAAAAAGGAGCCAATATGCAATTAAGCAAAATAATTATTTTGTGTCTTATCGGCGCGCTAACTCTTTTTGGTCAACCATTTCAGGAAACGGGAATTTCGGGCAATGTTCTGAAAGAATTGAAATCTTCTCTGGCATTAAATTCTGCTGATACTGCTTTAATCAATGCCCTGACCAACAATGAATTGTATAAGATAGCACTGAATCGTGATTTTATAAGAAAGCACAACAATATCTTCACAAACCGGATCGAGACGAAGGGGATTACAGACCAGGAAAATAGTGGTCGTTGTTGGATATTTGCCGGTTTGAATGTGCTACGACCTATTGTAATAAATAAGTACAATCTAAAGGAATTTGAATTCTCCCAGTCATATATCTCGTTTTACGACAAATTAGAAAAGACAAATTTTCTACTTGAATTTGTTATCCAGACCAGGGATCGGGACCTCAGAGACCGTGAACTTGATGAGTTCATTGATGATGGCATTCAAGATGGTGGATACTGGCAATGGTTTGTCGCACTCGTTGAAAAGTATGGTGTTGTACCCAAAGAAAATTTTCCCGAAACCAATCCCAGCAGTAATACCTGGCTTATGACCGGAATAATAAATGAACAGGTCCTTGCCGGCGCAGGCATTTTGCGCAAAATGGCGCAGTCTGGTGCGGACGAAACAGAACTCAGAGCATTTAAATTAAAAGTTCTTAAGAATGTATATAAGATACTGGCTATGAATTTTACTGAACCACCAGAAAAATTTGTCTGGCGTTATGAAGATAAAGATGGTAAGATCTTTGAATCCAAGAAATACACTCCACAGGAATTCTACAAAGAGGCAGTCGAACTTAAACTTCGGGATTATGTATCACTGATTAATTACCCAGGCAGGGAATACAACCGTCTTTACCAGTTTGACAATTGCCGGAATGTCTTTGATGCCCCTGATCCGAAGAGTGCAAATCTCAGCATTGAGTTGATAAAAGATGCAGTAAAAAAATCAATCCTGAATAATGAACTGGTCTGGTTTGCCTGTGATGTAGGAAAAGAGGCATATCGGGAAAAGGGAATACTCAGCTCCCAAATTTTTGATTATCATACAATATTCCAGTCCGAATTTAAAATGGATAAAGAAATGAGAATTTTCTATAGATTCAGCACGGCAAATCATGCTATGGCTCTGCTCGGAGTTGATATTCAGGATGGCAAACCAGTAAAATGGCTTGTGGAAAATAGTCATGGTAAAGATGAAGGTGAACAGGGCTTTTATACAATGTATGACGACTGGTTTGATGATTATGTTTATGAAGTAATAATCAATAAAAAATATTTATCTGAGGAAATTAAAAAAATCTTTGAACAAAAACCAATACACCTGCCAATTTGGGACCCAATGGCAGAATTGTTGAAGGTCAAATAGAAATCCGGGATGCATAAACAATCAATCCTGCCCCGGGGATTTTCTAAGGACATCTGGGCATTATTCGCCACGAGTGTCATCAGTGCCATCGGCTTTTCCATTACGATGCCCTATATGAGCCTCTATCTGAATAACGTCCTTGGTATTTCTATGACCCTTGTTGGCACAATATTGATGGTCGCCCAGGTAATCGGTGCGAGTATTGGTATATATGGTGGTGAGATAAGTGATAAATTCGGCAGGAAATTTATTATGATTCGCTCCCTCTTTGCCCGATTTATTTTATTCATAATAATTGGCATTATTATCTCTCGATATGAAAACATCTATGTAATCTTTGTCTTTCTCATACTGAACTCTATACTCTTTTCTTTCTATATCCCTGCATCCCAGGCATATATTGCGGATTTGACCGCTGAAAACGAACGAATTTCAGCGTATGGTCTCTTGAGAATGGGTGGGAATTTAGGCTGGGCACTCGGCCCGGCAATCGGTGGTTTGCTGGCGACAATAGACTATGCATATCTGTTCTTTGTCACTGCATTTTGTATGGTCATTGCTACTTTAATTTTAATAAATTTCTGCCGGGAATCCCTGTTTTGCAATAAAAAATCGGATATAAACACATCTCCTTCATCCAATACTATAAATCAAAAAAGTCCGGGTTTTAATATCAACCCGAAGGAGATATTCTCTGTTGTTTACGACCAGAAATTTCTTATCTTCACATTGATTTCATTTTCAAGTTTCATTGTCTGGGGACACCTTGTCTCTCCTATTTCTATTTATACGGTAAACCGCATCGGTATTACAAAGAGCCAGCTCGGATTACTCTTTTCAATCAATGGTTTTATGGTCGTGCTATTCCAGTATTTTATAACCCATCTCGTGCCAGATAAAAAAGAACTTGAGGCACTGTGGATTGGTGCGTTGATATATGCGGTCGGCTATCTCTCGGTTGGATTTGCCCGTGGTTTCGGATTACTTATTATCTCAATGGTTATCATCACAATGGCAGAAATGGTGATAACACCAGCAAGCCAGAGTTATGCCTCAAAGATTGCCCGGCCAGAAAATCGGGGTCGGTATCTGGCATTTTATAATCTTGCCCAGACCTTTGGCTGGGCATTTGGCCCATTGCTCGGCGGTATTCTCCTTGATACCTTTACTGGACGTTCTATTCTTATCTGGGGTATTGTAAGCCTTATTGCGTTATTTTCCGCGGTCGGATTTATTCTTTTCAAACAGAAAAATCCTGACTATAAAAATGTTTAACCGAATCTATGTAATTGCTAATGCGACTGCGGGTGCATACCTTGCAGAAAGGAGATTAAGGTGTATTCAGAAATATCTAAAGCAGACAGGTTTTGAACCAGCTGTTATATTAACCAGATACCGTTTTCATGCAAAACAACTGGCAAAGGAAGCCGTTAAAAATAATGCAGATTTAATCATCAGTATTGGTGGCGATGGCACAATCAATGAGATTATCAATGGCATAATGGAATGCAAACCATACTGTAAATCATTTCCTGCACTTGGAATAATCTCTGCCGGCACTGGTGCAGATCTCTGTAGAAGTCTAAATATTCCATTTGATTATAAGAAAGCCATTGAGACAATTATGAGGGGAAAGACAATTCTAATGGATGTTGGCTCAGTAAAGTTCGCACATAAAAATTGCCAGTGGCAGAGGTACTTTGCCAATGTCTTTGATGTCGGTCTTGGCGGGAATGTTGTCAGGATTGCCAACCATATTCCCAAAAGTTATGGTGGTTTTTTAACATTTTTACTCTCAAGCCTTGCAGGAATTTTAACCTGTAAGCCATTGAATCTGAAAATTTATTCTGATAAGAAACTTATTGACCACGGTTTGATGACCATTATCGGTGCGACAAATGGCAGATTTTTTGGGGGTGGTATGAAGATTGCACCAATGGCAAGTATAACAGATGGTTATCTTGAAGTTATGTATGTGAAGAATACAAATCTTTTTAAATTTATTAAAAATGTATTATTACCGGTTTATGATGCCCGGCATTTATTATACAAAAATCTGTTTCATTATCGGACAAAAAATTTGAAGATATTGAGTGAAAAAACCTTCCTTGCAGACATTGATGGTGAAGAAGAAAAGGCACAAGAGGTTGAGGTATCAATAATTCCAAAGGCAATTAAAGTTATCGTGCCATATTAATCATTAAAATTTACGACTGCGTAGATTAAACACAACCTACGTGGTCGTCTTGACAATACTTATTATTTAATTAAAATACTCAATGGAGAAAAAATGAAAAAAACATATATAATAATTATTGTTGTTCTTGCCGTTGCCGTAATCATTGGTTTAATCATTGGTTTAAGCTCAAAAGGTGCCATGCTTATTTCCAGCGGCAATATTGGTGTAATTGAGATTGAAGGCGTAATCTCTACTTCTAAAAAGATTGTTCGGGATATTAAACAATTTACTGAAGACCCGAGAATCAGCGGGATTCTGGTACGTGTGGATTCACCAGGCGGTGGAGTTGCTGCATCCCAGGAAATCTATGAGGAACTAAAAAAGGCAAAATTACAAAAAAAGGTTGTCGTATCAATGGGTGCGCTTGCTGCATCTGGTGGTTATTATGTCTCTTTGCCTGCGGATTTGATCGTTGCTAATTCTGGAACAATTACTGGTTCAATCGGTGTGATTATGGAATTTCCCATTTTTGAAGAACTGATGAAAAAAATTGGCGTCGGTTTTGAAGTAATAAAATCGAAAGAGCATAAAGATATCGGCTCTCCTTTTCGCAAAATGAGTGAGAAAGAAAAGAAAATGCTCCAGGATGTTGTTACCGATGTGTATGACCAGTTTGTCCAGGCAACCATTGATGCAAGAAATATTCCCCGGGATAGCGTTATCAAATTTGCTGATGGTAGAATAATTACCGGGAATCAGGCAAAGAAGTTGGGTTTTGTTGATACACTCGGCACTTTTGAGGATGCGGTAAAAATTCTCGGCGATATGCTTGGCATTGAAAAACCCAATCTCATTTATCCACCCAAAAGATTCAGTTTCATTGAAATGCTCACCGAACCTTTAGAAAGGACATTTTTACCCAAACTCCTTTATCTGTGGCAGTGAATAAAAAAATATTTTTGCCCATTTTTTTCTTCTTTTTATTATTCTGCAAAAAGGCAGATTATAATCCCAAACTCGTTGATTATCTAAAAGCAGAAAGAAATTTGAGAATAAATATCATCCAGGAACAGGAATTGAATGATTCTCTAATTACGCTTCAAAAAAGATTTCGTATAGATGTAAAAGAAGAACTAAAAAAATTAGAAAAAAAACCTGAAGCCTGGGTCAAATTATTAAAAGCCCTTGATAATGAAAAACAATAAAGTCTGGGGGGTTGTTGAAGGATTTTATGGCAGGCCCTATTCTTTTTATGAACATTGTGATTTAATACAGTTTCTGTCTCATCTTAAGTTAAATACCTATATTTATGGTCCAAAATCAGACCCGTATCATAGAAAAGAATATTACAAACTGTACCCCTGGACAAAATTAAAAGAGTTTGAATCTCTAAACAATCTTGCGCAAAAAAATAATATAAATTTTAATTTTGCCCTCTCCCCTGGTACAAAGCCTGATATAGAATTAATTGTTCAAAAAATTAAATCAATGATGCAAATTGAAATAAAAAATTTTAGTTTATTTTATGATGACATAAAGTTAAAATTGAATTCAGAGAATGCTACAATACAAACAGAAACTGCAAATGAGGTCTATGCGATGCTGAAACAAAAATTTTCAAAATTTTCACTCTTTTTCTGTCCTACCCAGTATCGGGGATTTGAAAAGACTGATTATATTCTTACTATTGCAAAAAAATTGCATCTTGATATCAAAATCTTCTGGACCGGCAAAAGTGTTGTATCAAAACAGATAACTGAAAAAGATGTTGATAAAATCACCGATTTAATTGGCAGACCGCCGCTGATATGGGATAATATATTCGCCAATGATTATATCCCCGGAATTATCTTAAAATTTCCTTACAGAAATCGTGAACCAGAAATTATCGCAAAAGTTAGTGGTATATTAATCAACCCAATGAATCAATATTTACAATCAAAGCAATTAATTTATACTGCAGGTGAATTCTTTAAAGACCCGTATAACTACAACCCTAAAAAATCCTGGCAAAAAGTAAAAAATTTGAAAATATCTTAACTTCCTAACTTCTTAACCTCTATTTTTTTGTTTGCACTTACATTTGCCCCCTTGATAAAAATCTAATCATAAATATAATTATAATGAAAAAGGTATAATGGCTCCGCAGGCGTAAGCTTGGTCCCTAACCTTTGAAATTGAAAAACGGAGCAAGTGCCATTATACCTTTTTGCTTTTTAAAAATGGGGAATTTAGAATGAACTATAAAACCAAACAAGAAATTTGTTTAACATCAACTCGACCCTTGACTTTTTAAAATATAAAATTATAATATTATACAGGAATGTGTATGTCTTATCTTATCTTAGAAATCAAGAAGGTTTTTTCTTTACTGAGTTTGTAAGATTTGTTTGAACCTGCTCTGCCTGACATCAGAGCAGAAAAATATAATGTCAGCACGATTCATTCATCTTTCTCGCCCTTGAAGGGAGAGAATAAAAGTGAGGGTGAGGTTCTTTTCAATTATGATTCGTAGGGACAGGGCTTGTCCCTGTCCAATTGAGGACGAAAAATCGTAGCGCTGTGATTTATCACCCAACTGTAGCGGTACAATTTCCCGAAGGAACTTTTGTTCCATCGGAACAGAGCATCGGGCTATTTGTAGCCGCAGCTCTGAATTTGATTCAGAGTGTGGCAAAAAATTCCGCGGATATCTGTA
>Ga0172364_10000031_pt1 | contig 75220 bp, 83 predicted proteins | sample LakKivSesite10cm_FD_114545 | JGI IMG/M metagenome (GOLD analysis project Ga0172364, IMG submission 114545) | Sediment microbial communities from Lake Kivu, Rwanda - Sediment site 10cm | ecosystem: Environmental > Aquatic > Freshwater > Lake > Sediment | place: Rwanda: Western Province, Lake...
CTACACCGAGCAGCATCGCGAAGAACATGCAGAACGAAGTTATCCCTAGATATATCCATACAGAGGCTCCTCGCTTAACCCTCGCCATTACATAGACCGAGAACACGATAGCGGCAAACGCAAAGGTGGCTCCAACGGTTTCACAAACAAGAACCCAATCCATCGAGTCAACCCTCAGGCAGGCCTAGTATACTGTTGTTTGGAGAGACAAATCTAAATAACTTTTCATTATTCCGATAAGAATAGAGCTACGGTTGGCACGGCCTAACACGAAGCTAACCACCGCACGATAGTCAATAGTAGCGCACGCAGAGAATTATCATATATACCATGCTCTGGACAGCAGTCGATACCGTACTTTCTGGACGTAGTCTTTGTAGCCATCTAGCTCGTCCTGTAGTGTTCCATCTTCGAGCGCAGTGCGGAGAATAATCAGGCGCACGCTGAGACGAGGCACGCAACAAACGATCTTTTACACGTTCAGGTTCACCCAAGCGTGCATCTGGGGGGATATCTTCACCAATAGGCAGTAGGTAAGGCGCTCACCCACAAATAGCTGTTGAGACTCGAAAACTCAGGCAGCCGCCGAGGAGGTCGACCGCACTCGTTGCCCGTATATCAAAACTGATATTAGTCAATCATGGACAAAGAGACTTCAGCCCGGCCGCGCCTAAACGAATACCAAGCTAATCTCGGGTGGTGCACGCAGAATGGTTGATGGCTCAGTCCCCATTAGGAAGATACTTGTTCCAACAGATGGGTTAGCTCACTCAGTGAAAGCCTGCCAGTACGCAGTTGGATTGGCCAAGCTTACTGGGGCAGAGATAATTGGGGTCCATATTCTACCAAACCAGATGTCTAGAATATTTGAGGAGAGAAGACATCTTGGAGAGATCTCACATGACTTCGCCGGCCAATATCGGAAGGAAGGCGAAGAGTACCTGAAACAAGTTGAAAGGATATGTTCAAGAGAGATGGTCAGGTGCCGAACAATGTTGTTAGATGGTTACCCACCGGAAGAAATACTGAAGATTGCCCAGAAGGAGAACGCAGACCTGATACTCATCCCCAGTAGGGAGGAAGGCTTCGGTCTGCCTGTGATCGAGGCGGGCGCAGCCCGTAAACCCATCTTCTGTTCAAGGATCCCCCCATTCCAGGAACTGATTAGAGACGATATTGAGGGATTCATGTTTGATCTGGCGGAGGATCCAAAGAGTATCGCGTTCAGAATCTACAGGCGGTACCTCGAAGACAGGGTCGACAACAACTTCGATAATGTGATCAAGAGATTCACATGGGAATCAATAATCAGGAAGAAGCTTATCCCGCTACTCTAGACTGATTACTATACCCAGAGATCTTGGAACGGTGAAAGAATGTTCGAGGAGTTAATGCCTGAAATATGGACAGAACTCTTGCAGACAGTCCCAAGATTCCTTTTTGCAGCGGCCATTCTGGCTTTTGGTTGGGTCGCTGGACATCTGTTTGGCAGAGGTCTCTCACGGCTACTTGTGAAGTTGGGTTTCGAGGATCTTCTGCACAGAACAATACTGGGCAAAGCGCTTGAGCAGTCAGGTACAACATGCGTCAAGTTCTTCGAGTTCACCATAAGGTGGATCATCTATCTACTCGCTATTCTTTTTGCACTGGATCTATTTCAGGTCGGAGTCCTGAGAACGCTGATCCAGACCACGCCCGAGTATCTCCCCAACATCGTGGCTGGGCTCCTAGTGCTATTCATAGGATTAGTGGTAGCAGACTTCATAGCTGACATCGCCAGGGTTATCGGGGCTGAGGCAAGGGTGGAGTTAGCCGGGCTTTTATCTATTGGACTGAGACTGATTGGCTACTACGTGGTCGCCGTTATTGCACTAAGCATAATGAAGATCGATGTCACCATCCTTAACACAATCGGAAATGCTCTTGCCTGGGGCATTGCACTGGGAGCAGGTTTGGGCATCGGGATAGCATTCGGTTTCGGCCTCAAAGACTATGTCGCCAAGAATGTTGAAACCTGGATCAGTGCAACAAAGGAAGTCGCTAGGAAACCGGAAGACTTCTGGTCCTGGTATACCCGGACCAAAGAAGAAAAGGAGACTGGAATCTAGCCGACCCGTAGCAGTCCGGCCTTGCTGAGTCTTGAGAAAGTGCTCTGGTTGCTTCTCGTTCTCAGGAGTGCGCTTACGGCAAAGTAGTTGACATCTGAGCTGAGTTCTTTCCAAGACGGTAATAGAAATTGCTCCGGATCATGATCGTGCAGGAACTTGGTTCTGAACTCTCTGTAGAATCGCCGAAATCTCTGCAGATCTATCTCTCTTGAATAGTGTATTCTTTGATCAGTATCAACTTGCCTCTGCAGATCCTCAAAGCTCTTCCAATAGGTCGGTAACCTGGCCAGCGCCTCTTTTCTATATCGCGAGATCACTTGCTGCCGCCTCTCCTTGGATAGTTTGATACCTTCAAGTTCCAAGGTCCTGAGAACTCTGTTTGTTATCTGGAATATCATTGCATCAAGTCCTTTGATGGACTGACCTATGTGGAAGAATACGTCAAGATCGACTTGAGCTATGGCTAAGGGGGATAGTCTTCTCATGGATTGATTTAGAATCGAGAATTCGATGCTGTAGTCGCTTGGGAAATGCATGCTCTCCAGAAGCTCTCGTTTAGCAGCGAACTCTCCCGAGAGAGGGTACTTCAGCATGTCGAATCCTTGAAATATGCTCGGAAACTCCTTCGTCAGAACCTTCATGAGCGGGATCGCGAAGAGTCTGGTCACGCGTCCTCCGAACGTGTATGATCCATGTGGATGCTCATAGATCATTGTTAACCGCTTATAGAAGGCCTTAGTCATGGCGAAGCTGCGACTCCTTTTTCTTAGCCCTTCGACGATCGGATGGCACAGAGCAACAGCGAACTCTTTCTGGAAATTCATTATGTCGGAGTCGAGGAAACATACAATGTCGCCTTTAGTCATGGGAAGGGCAAGCCACAGTGCGGCGCCTTTACCCGGCGGTATAGATTTGAGATTAGTCCTGCTTGAGGCGCCGTACTTCTCCAGTACATGAAAAAGATTCCTGTCAAACTGGTGAACTACCTTGACTATGAAGTCGAAGTATCCCCTCTTGGAGTGTATCGCTTCTGCGCGATTCTCTCTAAGCAGACCTACTTGTCGCCTGAAAAGGTCAAGCTCTTCGTAGGCAGTCTCAACAACTTTGACAAGTGTCGAAAAGTCCGGCTTGCCATGCTGATCAAGAGATCCGTCGATGACCAAGATCTCATCGATATACCCTAAGTCGATGAGTTTACTACATTCAGAGAGCACTCTCTTGAGAACGTCCAGTTCGAGTTCACGCGTTTTCTTACCGACATCTATCTTGGTTGGTATTACAAGAGACAACAAGAGAGGCCTCTTGAGGTCTGCTTCGTCACGAATGAAACTGTTCAACTTCCTATCCAGGCACTTGTCGATATCGAAGTTCTTGTATGAACCTAGATCGGCGACTCCGGGTTGCATGAATGTTAACCTCGGCCGAGCCTCTGCTTCAGGAATGCCGTCGCTTGATAGAAGTTTTGAACAATAGCGTCCGCCTTCACCTTTATTCTTTCGCTTTTCGGATTGTATGCTACTGAGATGTCCGCTCCCTGCAACATGCAATAATCTGAATCGCTATCGCCGATCGCGACAGAGACGCCTCCTAGAGCGCCCTGAAGTGACTTGAGAAGGCGAAGTTTGCAGACAAGGTACTCCTTACAATGAGGGATCTTCAAACAGCCAGGCACTGTCAAGACTTTTCCAGTCAAGCGATCTCCGTTAAATTGCAGTCTATTCGCATACACAAGATCCAGTTGAAGCCTATCTTTCAGCCTGTCAGCCAGGAACTTGTATGAATCTGTGGCCAAAGCAACCATGAAACCTCTGTCTCTTAGGAATGAAACAAACTCGTGAACTCCTGCGTTCAGAGGGATCGAATCAAAAGCGTTCTCCAAGTCAGACCTACTCTTCCCGGACAAGAGTCCAGCTATTCCCATCGTGACCACAAACCTTGGGGCTTCCCTGAACTCAAGATCTAGCTGCTTGAGCTTGGACGTGAGGCCAAATCGGTCACATAATACGTCGATGGATCTCTTCGAGAGTATTGTCCCATCCATGTCCAGCACGGCTACATCAGTCTTCAATGGATCTCCCTCAAGATTCCAGAGTCTGCTTGTACACTTCGAGTGTCTTCTCAGCCGCCAGATCCCAGTTGAAGAGAGCCTCAACCCTCTTCCTCCCTTGTATCCCCATCCTCTGGCGCATTTCTGGATCTTTTAGAATCTGGATGATGCCTGCTGCGAGTCCTTCGTGGTCTGCAGGCCTTACCAGAATTCCGGTCTCTCCATCTGCGACCACCTCAGGGATTGCGCAGTGGTTGAAAGCCACTACAGGTCTGGCTGAGGCCTGAGCCTCAGCAGGGGTCAGACCAAACCCCTCCCACATACTGGGGTAGCAGAAGACATCACAGGCTGAGTAGAGACGAGGGATCTCTTCGTCAGGCACGTAGCCAGTGAAGACAAGAGCTTTGCGTATCCTACTCAAGACGGATTGATGAATCTTGACTTGGTCGAACCTCGTTCCGCCTGCTATGACGAACTTGGCGTTTGGGAATGCCTCCAAGACAAGAGGGACCGCCTTGAGCAAGTACTGCACTCCCTTGTAGGGGTCCATCCTTCCTACGTACAGAATCGTTGGGTTATCAGCTACACCATACCTCTCCCAGATGGTTGACCTCTCTGTTCGTGGATGGAATCTCTCGAGATCGACCCCATTGTAGACTAGTGATATCTTCGCTTCATCGAAATGGTAGAAGCCAGTCAATAGTCTCTTGATGTATTGGCTGATCGCGATGACCTTGTTTACGCCTGCGTGCAGTGCCACGAACGTTCCAATCGTGTGGTCTATCATCTTGAGCCTCTGTGCCGGGTTAGTCCAACTTCTGATGGGTGCGTATCCATGGAACGTGAAGATGTGTGGAGTTTTCCTTAGAGAACGAACGAAGTTCCCGACGAATATGCTAGGGTGATACTGGGTATGGACAAGATCGAAGTCCTTGATCAACGTGCCACACTTGGCCATGAATCCGAAGTGTCGGATGAAAGGGATGTCTGAGCCAGTGAATCCCACTTCTATAGATTCTGTTGGCGAGATGTCGCCAAGTGTTTCACGCGTGAAAACCTTGAGCTCTAGGCCTTTGTTACGGAGCCTCTTGGTGAGTTCACGGATGTGTACAGTCTGGCCTGAGCCTTTGTGAAGAGTGCTTCTGACAATGGCGACTCTCAAGTCAGTTCGCCCCTGAGTCTGGCCTCCTCTGTTAGTTCATTCGCCGTAGTGCGAAAGAAGAAACGGTTTCTGTTCTTCAAAGACAGAGGCTTCCTGTTCTATCAACCTGTTTGCTTCTTCATCCGTCATGTCTTTGGTCTGAAGGAGGAAGCTGTATGTCTTTCCAAGCCATAGACCCCGCAAGGAGATCAGGAGCTCGTTTCTGTTCTCTTCTTCTGTCTGTCTTGCGAAGGCGCAGGTGAACGAATAGACGGTCTTAGCCCAAACCTCAGGAGACATCTGCATCTTCTGTGAACTTGACAGCTCAGTTAGAGTTCTAAGCAGATCTTCCTCAAGCACTTTTCCGAGAAGCGCTCTTCTATCTGAGAGGGTCTCTCTGAATCCGCTGTAGAGTCTCAAAGAGTCCACTTTGACCGGTTCTGGCCCAGGATGAGAGAATGGGTATTCTAGAAGTGGCACGGGTTTGCTTCGCAATACTTGTCTCCAGTATTTCTCGTACTCTTTCGCGCATGTGAACATCGACCCGACTACCTGAGTGAACATCGCCGTCAGTTCAGCTCCGGGATCCTTTGCCTCGTGAACCTTTGATCCCAGCAGAGCCTCCATTATCTTGAGTCCGCTGGCAATGGCTGTGTGGGTGATGAATATGTCAATACCAAATCTTCTGACATATGTACTATTCCACAATGAGCTCTCAAGGAGCTTGGTCACTAGGGATTTTGAGAAACCAAAGTCGCCGCCGATAGGTTGACGAACTCTTAGACCGTATACCCCCCTTGTGAACGGATAACAGAGGTTATTGGTTATGGTGCCGTCAAATTTGTGGCGGACATAGTGTGGTGTTACGAGATCTGCGTCTCTCGATGCAGCTTCAAGCACAATCTTGCACCATTCAGGAGCAATACTTCGAAGGTCTGAGTCGAACATCGCGACGGCTTCAACATCAAGAGAAGAGGCCGCTTCCAGGATTGCTCTAGTAGCCGACCCTTTTCCCGAAAGACCGACGTATCTAGTGAAAAAGCGGCTGACTCCATCAAGCCTGACAGCTTCAACGACTTCCCTTGTTCCATCCTGCGAACCACCGTCAGAGACTAGAATCAATGATCTGCGATCTGGAAAGTATTTAGCGAGGCCTCTTGCCACTTGGTGCAGAACATAGCCTATTGTGTGGGCGCAGTTGTAAGATGGGATCCCCACTAAGAGATCAGTCGTTCCCGCCTCAACAAGTCTCTTCGCCATTTCGGGATCCAGAGAAGCAAGATCTGAAGCGCTCATGAGCTCAGATTAGACATTTGTTTCTTATGTAGTTTCCACAACAGGCAATATTGTCCAATCTATGGCATAGATTATTAGTTGACTAGCACTATTTGTAGACCTGACATGATCATGATCGATGATGTGTCGCTGGCACTGTTACTTGCAGCGGCGATAATTGTGATCGGTTCCCTCGGGAGCTTTCTCTTTCGCAAAACAGGTGTTCCAGACATGATCTTCCTCGTGATACTCGGTATACTCTTCGGGCCGATAACAGGACTCATTCAACTGAAAGATATCGAACCTCTAGCACCTTACCTAGCAGTACTGACGCTGATAATAATCCTGCTTGATGGCGGAATGAGCCTCAGCCTACGTCAGACGATCAAGCAAAGCCCACGAGCAATTTTGCTGGCGGTTCTTGCATTCATCTTGAGCGTAGCCACTGTAGCCTTCTTTTCAAAGCTAACCTTGGGACTGCGATTGTCGGAAGGGTTACTGCTCGGAAGTATCCTCGGCGGCAGCAGCTCGATCGTGGTAGTCTCCTTAGCTAACAGGATAGGCGTGAGTCAAGAATGCTCGACCACTCTTATCCTAGAATCGGCGATAACCGATGTACTCTGCACGATTGCAGCTCTGACTCTGATCGGCATCATACTGTCTGGATTACCAACTACGGAGGCCTTAGCATCTATTCTAGCTTCGAGGTTCTCAATCGGTGCGATGCTAGGCCTGATCTTCGGCCTCATCTGGATCGGTGCACTCTCTAGGATGCGGAATGAGCCATACCGGTACATGTTGACCTTGGCAGTGCTGTTTGCAGGCTACCAGGCATCTGAATCTCTTGGTGGGAGTGGAGCGCTATCAGTCCTCGCATTTGGTATAGTACTGGGGAACGAAGGAGTGATCCTCAACCTCATCCGCAGATCGGAGATGCCGACTGTTGTCGATGAGTCGTTTAGGAAGCTGGAGGCCGAGATCGCTTTTCTCACAAAGGCATTCTTCTTTGTGTATCTTGGGCTCATAGTAAGTTTTCCAAGTGTCTTCTGGGTTGCGTACGGGCTTGTGCTATCGTTGCTCCTACTGTTGGTCCACTATATGGCTGTGGGCGTTGCGACTGTACTGAGTCCGATGCGACGGGAGAGGGGAGTCATGAGCGTAGTGTATTCGAGAGGGCTCGCTGCGGCTGTTCTTGCTGTTCTTCCTCAGCAGTTTGGTCTGGAGAACTACCAGATCTTTGTTCCAACAACTCTTATGGTCATACTGAGTACGGCACTCATCACCACGATAGGGGTCTTTCACTTCTCCCGCAAGACAAGGAATGCCAAAGCGTAAGTTCTCAAACGCCAGAAGAACTGACCATCCGGCTTCAAAAAGATGCTCTTGATTCCAATACGTGATTCCTCAAACGACATCCTCGGGTCTATCTCTTATGCAACGTACCCGGGACTTCTCCTCGAGTTCTTGTATTCTATCTCAAGCTTTTGGACGAGTTCTGCGAATGAACGGTCCTGCTTCATCAATGAGTCCAGCTGCTTCTGGAATAGGTTCGCTTCCATCTGGAGTTCCTTCATGTCGACTTCAATATTCAAAAGGGCTTTGGCTTTGCTCAGGAGCTGATGGGCGGTTCTTGGATCAACATCGTTTACGTACTCTGGAGCGTGACCCCAAATACTGACAGCTGGAATTCCTCTCCTTTCGCTCTCCCTGAGAACCAAGCTGTGAATGCTGCTTGGACCACTATATTCTGCGGGCTCGACACCTTTCCGTCTCATCTCTGTCATAAGTTTAGGGGTACTCGTTACTCCAGAGATCAACGGTTCGACAGTGTGAGGGATACGATCAACCAGTCCTCCAAGCAGACAGATGAGATTGACCCTCCTAGGATCTAGTGCCTGGAACAATGATTCAACATATGTTCCCCAGTTAGTATGCGGTTCCACCCCTATCAGTATCAATAAGCCATGAGCAGACGATTTGATCTTTGCAGCATACAGCTCATTGATTGGAGGCGTATAGTCTTTCACGAGTCCCTTCTTGATGTTAACTAGGGGACGTTCGATCACGAAGTCATAGAAGGGTAATGGGTCTATCTCGCCTATCTTCTCTGCCTTCAACTTATCCCGCAGATACTCTGCCGCGAATGTAGCCACTCTCTTAGCGTCCGGCCATCCAGCGAACGCCGCAACTACGTTGACAGTCTTGAAATCCATCTTCTTTAAGAGGCGCAGGTATTTCTTCTCGTCCATGGGCTATCTGCAGTCCTACTTGTAATTGGTCTTAATAGCTCTCACTTCTAGGTCACAAATCAATATGGCTAGCTGAACGCGCACTTGCGAACGTCAACTTGGCGCATCTTACACCAGTGACGGCATAAGGTACGTGCAATAGCTTTCATAGCAGACAAGATAAAGCTGAAGACAGTGTCTTCAGAGGTGTCGACATGACGTGCTATTTCAGGCATCTTCGAGGCGTCTTCCAGAAGGCTGGAATAGAAGTCACCAAAGAAAACCGGCAAGACATCGACAGAGCAATTCACGACATTGTGAGCGTCAAATACAAGACCTGTCCGGCTGCTTGGAAAGAAGTAAAGAAGAGAATCACAGAGGACGAGGATGCTTTCGCTTCTGAGCTGAGGAAGACACTTAACAAGACGAAATAGATGTTAGAGAACTGTTTACGTGAGCGGAGCACTCGCACCGCAAGGGATAGCCTCGACGATAAAGTCTAAAACATGTGGAGCTGACCTGTACAGCTGATCACGATGAGGTCACAGGCACTCATAGGATTAGCCACTAGAAGGAAGACGACGAGAAGATTCGCGAAGACTCCTATTAACATGGAGGATGTTCTCTACTGCATCAGGGTTGCTATCCAGGCGCCGTCAGGAGCAAACAAACAGCCATGGCGGCTCCTAATTATTGATGATCCTAGCTTAAGGAGGAAGGCGCGTGCAGCATGCGAAGACCAGGAGAAGCTCTTTCACGCCAGTGCAGATCTAAGCCTGCAAAAATGGTTTCAATCGAAAAACATCACTTGGGACAAGCCATTTCTCACTGATGCGCCTATGCTTCTGGCAGTGTTCTCTAATCAAGACATGATCTACGCTACAGAGAGCACATGGTTAGCGATAGGCTACATCATTCTTGCTCTGGAGGAGAAAGGACTTGCTACAGTAGTGTACACGCCTCCATATCCGAAGGATCTGCGAAGCTTGTTTAATGCCCCACCAGAGTACAGGCTGGAAACAATATTGCCGATAGGTTACTCAGCAGATACGAAACCGAAGGAGGAGCGGCGGCCTCTCGAATCATTCATCTTCAGGAACTCTTGGGACAGGAGTACGTGAACTCGGGAGTTCTAATCCGTCAGACGAAGGTTGCGTCTCGACCCCAGAACTTCCACGACGCGACTAAAAGTTCTGAATCCGCTTGGGCGAGACGGTCACATCAAGGTTTGTCATCAGTTATTCTCAACTTCTCGGTGTTTCTTTTCCGAGTGTTCGATGTCTCGTCCCAAGAAGTATCCTAGGGCAGTTCTGAGACCTATTATTGCTGCCAACTGTCCTATGCTGGTCCATGACGGTGCGACCGCTGTCTTGAGGATGTCTGCTGCTATCAGGAACTCTAGTCCGAGAGTGAGGGATCTGCCCATCCTCAATCTTATCGTCTCTTGATATGTTGAGGAGCCCGAGGTCTTCACAAGATCTTTGAAGTACGAATAGACTGTTCTAATTACTCCCAGAGAGATCACCAGGACGCCGCATGCCTCGGCAATAATGCTCAAGTAGTCTATCAGGATTGTCAGGTAGGATTCCATCAACTATTCCTCTGAGCGCATTACGTGTTTATTGAGATGACATGCCAAAAAAGCCTGGTATAATGGTTGTCTGAGAAAGGTGGCTTCTGCAATACTCTGGCCTTGCATTCCCCGTCATGGGTGAACTGAAGAATGGAAGCAGAGGATAGTGTTGCTCGGGAGAGTCGGAAAAAGAAGCTTAGGATCACACTGCTCGTGCGAATACCTCTGTTTGTAGTTCTGCAGGTTTTGATCTTATTTGTCTCAGCAGGGCGCTTCGATATGCCACGCATGTGGCTCTATGTGGCCATGATCTGTGTGTACATTCCTGTGAGTATACTAGTTCTTTACAAGCTTAACCAGGAGCTAATTTACCAAAGGGCACACGGTTCAAGACACGGAACCAAATCCTGGGATAAAGTCTTGATGCCTGTGATAGTCATTCTGCCGTACTTCCAGCTTGCGGTAATCGGGTTAGATGTCAGGCGATTTCGATGGTCAACTCTCAGTGCCGATTTTGCAGTAATCGGTGTACTGCTGTATGTCTTTGCGTCAGTCCTCATCAACTGGGGAATGATAACAAATCGGTACTTTGAGCCGACGGTTCGGATCCAAAAAGAGAGAAACCATCAGGCTATAACTGGTGGACCGTACAAGATAATCAGACACCCAGGCTATCTCGCAGGAATACTCTTCCCGGTATCAATTACCATCATCATAGGCTCCGTCTTCGGCTTGATACCGGCGGGGATCAATGCCGTACTGATAACGGTCCGTACGGCACTGGAGAACAGAACCTTGCAGAAGGAATTAAGCGGCTATTCCGAATACTCCAAGAAAGTTCGGTATCGTCTTCTTCCCGGAGTCTGGTAACTACCAAATCTCAGGTTTGAAGGCACTCGTGATCTTCTCAACGATGTGCGGTGGGACGTCAGCTAGGTTGTGCTGGTTCCTAACGTGTTCTCTTGCTTGTTCCAGAGCTTCCTCGATGATGTTACCTCTATTTCAAAAAAGCATCCATCGATGGGGCACTTTAGAGTAGGGCCCAGCGCGCGCCACAATCTCATTACGGTTGATTGACTACTTAATCTTATTGCAGGTTAGCGTGTGACGCCAGAAGCTAGGTGCGTTTAGAGTGGATGCTGCTGTGTTTTAGTATCAGATTCCTGCCATTTTGGACAATTCTCAAAAAGCCTCTCAATTCCTAGACCGGGGAGCATTCGACCATATATGTTGTGGAAGAGTTCGAGGCCCTCTCTCTTTGGTATCGTTCCAGACCTTGAGGCGCCAATAATTACAGACGGAATCCCTGCAGTGGTGATCTCTAGGATCCCAGCCACGGTGTCGACCTCTCTATCGTTTGTAAGAACAGGCTGAGCTTTGTGTTGGAGTGCTAAAGCTAGACAAGCTTCCTCATGTACAGATAGTCTGATCCCGCTCTTTGACTCGATCTTATCTACTTGCATAAGATAATTCATCTCGGGATCGAAGAACTCCATCCAACCTTCAGTTAATGCTTCATCTAAAGCGTTGGTTGGTATCTCCTCTATGATTGATGTTGGTATCAGTACCTTTTGGTAGGCGTCCTTGAGGAGCCTGAGGGCATTATGCTTTTGCAGTAGAATCAGAACATGTGGATCTGGTATTGCGGTCATCATCACTCAGCTCCTTGATCAGAGATTCTAGGTTGTAACGCGGTGTCAATCCTCTTTTGCGCATTTCCTCTAGTAACTCTGCTAGGCTAATCTCAGCAAGCTCCGCAGCTCGACCTACTGACATGAAACCCCTTTCGTATTGCTCCAGAGCAAAACGAATGTTGAGTTCTCTGAACCCTAGTTTCACTGCTTCACTGAGGAGTATTGACCGCTTTATTCTCTTCCTGCGTGTCAGTTCGTTTATGCTTCTTAACAGTCCGTCAGGGATTGTAACGGAGACGCGGGTCTTCAACTCGATCACTTCTTACGAAACAGCCATTTAGTCTGTTAGTCCCGTTCTACGACTCCTGCAGTAAAGGTGAACCATTGTTCCTGCTGTCATTATTCAGAGGTCAACAGGTTGGGTCAGCTTAGTCTCTCCCTTTAAGGAGGATTCTATCGTGCTAACTATCTTCATGAATGCTTTGGCTGCAGGGCTGTCTGGATATTCGACAATGAATGGTTTACCTCTGTCTGAAGCCTCGCAGACTCTTGGATCTAGGGGGATGCTCCCCATGAAGGGGACATCGAGGTCTTCGGATATCTTCTTGCCCCCGCCAACATTGAAGATCTGTGACTCTGAGCCGCACTTTGGGCAGATGAAGCCGCTCATGTTCTCTACAATGCCGATTATTGGGATCTTCAATTGGCGTGCGAACGTTACAGCTTTCTTGACCACTATCTGTGAGACCTCTGACGGAATTGTGACTATTATCACGCCGTCCATTTCTGGAAGAAGTTGCATGACGCTCAGAGGCTCATCGCCTGTGCCGGGAGGAAGATCGATGAGGAGGAAATCTAGTGGTCCCCACATCACCTCCGACAGGAACTGTCTTATGGCAGACATTTTGAGTGGGCCGCGCCATATGACTGGAGTATCGTCGTTTGGAAGCAGGAAATCCATGAAAACAACTTCCACTCCGAAAGGTCCAGATACGGGAAACGCTCCGATGGGTCCAGCTTTGAGTTGTTGACCTCTTATGCCAAGCATCTTTGGAACAGATGGCCCGTGAATGTCAGCGTCCAAGATGCCCACCTTGTTGCGGTGACCGTGCAGGGCTAGGGCGATGGCTAGGTTAACGGTGGTAAGGCTCTTTCCAACTCCTCCTTTGCCACTGATGATTGCGATCTTGTGTTTCACCTTGGCCATTCTTTCTCTGAGTAACTGCTCCTGCCTATCGACGGATTGTTTTGTGCTGACGCCGTGTCCTGATTTCGCGTGGGAGGGGCATCTTTCTAACTCAGGTTGCATAAGCGAATTCCTCGATCTTAAACTGATGATGGCACTTCGGTTAATAATGGAAATGCATTTAAACCTTTTCGGTTAATGTTCTTCGTATGCAAACCGAAAAAGCGTTGGTGTGAAGGTATTGATTGTTCTCAATTGTTCGGATGTTGAAGCTAAGGAAGCTGGCGAGGGAGCTGTGAACGTCAGAATGAGATGGCTTATCTCAAAGGATATGGGGGCGGAGAACTTCGCTATGAGACACATAGAAATTGATCCACAGGGTCACAGTCCACTTCACAGCCATCCATGGGAGCATGAGATCTTCATCTTAGAAGGAGAAGGAGTCGTGACCGACGGAAAAGAGGAGAAGAAAGTCAAAGAGGGTGACTTCATCTTCATCCCGCCCAATGGGACGCATCAGACGAAGAACGCAAGTCAGAAGACTATGGAACTCCTTTGCATGATCCCATACAAGGAAACACGTTGATTGGCTCTAATTGAATGACTAGTGACAAGAGGGATGATTTGATGACTATGGAGGTTGAGACAAAGGAAATGCTAGTTCTGGGAAAAGAAGTGCCCAACTTCGAAGCCTCAACCACATCTGGAACTGTAAGGCTGTCGGACTACAAAGGCAAATGGGTCGTGCTTTTCTCACACCCGGCAGACTTCACACCAGTCTGCACCACAGAATTCGTTGCCTTCGCCTAGAAGCATGACGAGTTCAAGAGAAGAGGTGTGCAGTTGCTTGGCCTAAGTATAGATAGTGTTTACTCACACATTGGTTGGATGAAAAGAATCGAGGAGAAGTTTGGTGTGCAGATACCTTTCCCAATAATAGCTGATGCCGATATGAAAGTGGCGAAGCTCTTTGGTATGATTCATGAAGGCGAAAGTAGCACTGAAGCCGTTAGAGCAGTCCTCATAATGAACCCGGAACAGAAGTTGCGGGCAATACTCCAATATTCACTCTCGAACGGCAGGAATATCGATGAGATCATAAGGCTGATCGATGCGCTCCAGACCTCTACAAAACACGGCGTAGCCACTCCTGCAAATTGGAGACTTGGGGACGCGGTGATCGTTCCTCCACCGTTAACAAAGGAGGAGGCTGACAAAAGGCTCGAACAGAAAGGAATGGAGTGCCGAGACTGGTTCTTCTGCACTAAGAAGGTTTCCTGAACCTACGTATGCCAGTCTTCGCTCTGCTCTTCCCGCCTTTTCTCTTTCATTGTGTAGATGATGGTGCTCTCATATACCTGAATCTTGAGTGAAGGCGCGATAACCTTAAAATGTCGAGGTTACAGACTTTAACCAGAGTTCTTCGATGGGTTAAAGGATGTCAAAGAAGCTACTTGACGATATCGATAAGGTGATTGTGTCCGAGCTGCAGAAAGACGGACGAGTTGCCTTATCTAGTATTGCCAAGAAAACAGGAGTGTCACATGTTGCGATTCACAAGCGACTGGAGAGGTTGATCGAGAAGGGAGTGATCAAAGTATCTGCTGGCTTGAATACAGAAGCCCTAGATTCGAAAATAGCAGCGATAATCGTTGAGGTTGAAAACTCGCGGAGACTGGGCGAGCTCATTGAGTTATTCCAGGATTGCCCTCGAACTGTTCTGCTGTCTCCCCTTAGTGCATCTAACCTGTTAACGGTGGTGGTGGGCGAGGACTTTTCCACGCTGGAGAGCGTCATAGGGGTCTGTTCATTACGTGTCCAGAAAGGAGTCAGGCGATCAGAGGTTCATATAGGCAAGCTGCCGAACTACCCCAAGTTCTTACCAATAAGAATAGCTGCTGAGCGGAAAGAATGCTCTCCCTGCGGCGTGGTCTGCAGTGAATGCGACAGTTTCAAGAACAGACAATGCTTGGGATGCCCAGCAACCAAGTTCTACAATGGGCCTCTCTAAGTCAATGAGCAGTGAATAGCTTCCAAGATGGCGTTTGCTCACGCCACAACTTGCCCTCAAAGGGGTCGCACATATTGTCAGCGGGAACAGTGAAAGTCGTAAACATATCAAAGGCACCCGTTCCGGCAGTAGAGACCCTGAAGCTGACAGTTCTTGTCGAGGACACTGCCAGTGTGAGCATACCTAATCTCACAGCTAGGCACGGCCTATCTTTACTTGCTACGATGAAGTCAGCTGGTGCTTACTCCCAAATCCTGATGGATGCCGGTCCGCCGCCAGATATCGCTCTACAGAACGCGCGCAAACTAGAGGTTGACTTGAATAAGACGAATGTGATAGTCATCAGCCATGGTCACTACGATCATGTCGGTGGACTAATCGAGACACTAAAACACATAGACCATTCTGTTCCAGTAGTGGCGCATCCAAAGGCTTTTGATCAGAAGTTCATCTACAGACCCCACCTCAAGTTTGTCGGCCCCGAATTCGATCGGTCATCGTTAGGGAATGTGGGAGGAATGTTGCTCCTTTCTCGCAGCCCAGTTACTTTACTCAGTGGAGTACTCACAAGTGGAGAGATACCTAGAAAGACGCACTTTGAACAGACCAGAGGCTTCTATGCTGTAGCTAATGATCGATTCGTGGAAGACCCTATTCTTGACGATCAGGCCCTTTTCATTAACCTCAAAGGCAGGGGGCTTGTGGTCATAGTGGGTTGCGCACACGCTGGTATCATAAATACACTTAGACACGCCCGGAGGATCGTTGGTACAAGTGACATCCACGCTATAGTCGGTGGTCTCCACTTGGCCAAGGCTGATGAAACCCGAATCTATGCTGTCATGAAAGAGCTTGCAAGGATCAACCCTCGAATGATATATCCATGCCACTGCACAGGTTCGACCGCGATCAATCAACTACTCGGTTATTTTGGAGACAGATGCAGACCTGTCCACACAGGCGATACTATTGAGTTCCAATAATGTCAGCGGTCTAGCTTGATCTAAGCTACAGTCGCACTGAGCGTCCGAGAGTAAGCCTATTCTTGCTTATGAGTCAAACCAATATGTATGGTTACGGAGTCTAGCGTCTTGACAGAATTCTTAACCCTGTTCTCCACCGTATCTGCTATCATATGTGCCGCTTCCACTGTAGTCCCTTTGTCGACCTCGATATGTGCTTCCGCAAACATAAACGGCCCAGACTTCCTAATCTTCAGGGCATGAATCCCTACTACTCCGGGGGTCTTCTCCATTAGGTCTCTGATCCTTGTCCTAATCTCAGGTTCGACCGAGATGTCCATAAGGGAGAAAACGGAATCTTTTCCAAACCTGAAAGCCGACCATAGAATGAAGAGGCCTATGATGAACCCTGCTAGCGCCTCAGCCCATAAGATGTTGAAATAAGTGAAGGCGACGCCGCTGCAGACTAGAACTGCATTAAGAACGTCGGTCATTGAATGTCTACTCTCAACTATCAGCGCTTGTGAATTTGTCTCTCGCCCAACCCTGTCCTTGTATCGAGCCAGCGAAAAGGAAACCAAGCCTGAGCCAATAGCAACAACGATGACGAGTATTCTGAATGAAATGACAGAAGGCGAGAACAACTTCTCCATTGAATCCTGCAAGATACCGATTCCCGTGAACAGTATGATTATAGAAACAATCAGTGCTGAGATAGACTCTGCCTTGTAGAAGCCGTATGGGAATCTTTCTGTGGGTCTCTTAAGCGATATTCTTAGACCTGCCCAGACGAGAACCGAGCCTGCGATATCTGAAACAGTATGTACCGTATCAGCGAACAGGGCTATGCTCCCAGCCAAGAGGCTGACACCTCCCTCTAGAATAGACAGAGCTACCAAGACAAGGCTGGATCTCTTCGAGGCTGCGATTCCTTTTTGAAGCATTGATGCTCTAGAATCAGCAGCACTCATTGTCTGTCCAGACCTTTCTCGCCGTCGAATTCATGCTGCAGGAGCGAAACACTTCCCAGATCATGCGTGGTCAGATTTCTACATCGAATAATACCCTTATGAGGAATCCAACACCAAATGACAAAGCTGCTACTCCCAGACTGATTGCCGCCATCTCAGAAAACCTCTTCGTGAACGGAATATCTTTTGCAACAGATATGTAGAAGGTGAACACAGAGATCGCTACGATCGCGTTCAAGATCGTGCAACCCAGGCAATAGTATAGATCCGACAGGAGTAGATACGGAGAAATTAGAAAAAGGACCGTGAGAACATATGCAGCCCCCGTGTAGATGGATGCTTTTGCAGGGTTCTTACCTTCAGATTCCGATTTGGTTGAGAGGTATTCAGAGGATGCCATTGACAACGATGCAGCGATTCCAGTGATCGAGCCGGCCATGGCTATCAACCGTGCATTTTGCAGAGCAAGGGTAAGTCCTGCCAGCGCGCCGGTGAGCTCCACAAGAGCATCATTCAAGCCTAGAACTATTGAACCGACATATCTCAGTCGCTCCTCATCAATCAAGTCTATGAGCTTTCTTTCATGTTCCTCTTCATCTCTGAGTACGTCTTTAGCACCCGGTATTGATTCGAGAATCCTTCGGTACGCTTTCTCGGCTCGATCTTCACCGCGCTCCATCAATTTCATGCCAAATGTTGTTCCGAATACTCTCGAGATGATGTAGTACTTCCATATCGCAAGTCTGGCTGGCTGTACGTCGCGATCCGTATATTGCCTCCAAAAATCATGATGTTTCAACTCATCTCTTGCGATGCTTCTTAGGACATCTTTGTTGTGAGAATCTTTCGTCGATTGAGCCAGTTTCTCATAGATGATGTGTTCTGTGAGCTCATTCCTCTGAGCGATCAACAACCGTTTCCTTGTTTCTTCGTCCAGCATCACACCTTCCATCTCCTTGGCAGGCAACTTGTTACAGCTCCCACTGGATCATGTGTAGTATTGTTCTGGATACAGCTAAGAATGTCTCTTTCGTTATGTGGGAGATCCTAATGTCTTCTCACTCCTTCCTCTGGTTCATTACGTGAAAGCGGTTACTTAGGAAGAGGAACAAGAGTGCATAAAGCAAGAGTACGCCCACGTTGAGTGTAGGCTCAAAGAAGTGCTCATTACCTAGTCCTGCTCTCAGCAACTCAATACTGTGGGTCAAAGGTGACAACATGGATACAGTCTGAGCGAGTGAAGGCAGGCTTCTGACTGGGATGAAGACACCACTTATGAACAGCAGCGGAATACGCACTAGGTTTAAGGGCATCATGATTTGACCTGGACCCTGACCGGGAAGGAGAGCGAACGTAATTCCCATGGCTGCGAAGCCTAGGGCTGATAGGATCATGCCCGCCGCCAGGCAGGGGAGGTTCGACACCTGACATTTAAGGAGAACTAGGCCTGCGACCACGGGGATTGCAGATACTAGTATACCATAAAGAAATCCTGCCAGCATCTTGCCTATTAGAACTGTGCTAAGTGAAACTGGAGCTGTGAGAAATCGCTCAAAGGTTCGCATCCTTCTTTCTAAGGGGATAGTGATCGGCCCTATAGATGATGAGGCGAAGAGTAGCGTTTGTGCTACCAACACTGGAATGGCCCGGTCAGCCGGCATATTCCTGCCTATGACGAACGAGAGAAACATGGAGACGGGGAATAGGATTCCGAACATAAGGGAAGGTGGTTTAGCGTAGTAGATCCTTGCATCCTTCTCCGCAATAGCCCATGCAACCCTGATCTCTCGCGTGAGACGTTCATTTCCTATCGTGGTCATTTTCGATCAGACTCCTCCTGCTCTGTGTCTCCCCTTACGTGAAGTCTTATGCCGGTAAGCTTGACGAAAACGTCCTCTAGACTCGGCCCAAGAGTATTGATGGTAGTGATTTTGAGGCCTCTGGCGGAAGCGAGGTTCCAAACATCAGAGAGGACACTTGAAGGATCTCTCGTGTATAATCGATATCTGTCCCCATACTTCGAGACCTCAGCGACCATTGAGAACTTCCCAAGATCTGGAGCCAGGTCCGTTTCTCTGTCTTGAAAGGATACCTCTACCGAATGTAGCGTCTCGATATTCTGACTGAGATTCTGCGGAGTGTCAATTGCAACCAGTTTGCCTCTATTTATTATGGCTACCCTGTCACACATTCTGTTCGCCTCATCCATGTTGTGAGTGGTGAGGAAAACGGTCAGTCCACCCTGATTCATCCTTCTGATCAGTTCTCTTATCATCAAGACGCTTTGAACATCAAGTCCACTTGTAGGCTCATCTAAGAATAGGATGGACGACCTGTTCATTAGTGCCATTGCTATGCACAGGCGTCTCTTCATACCTTTTGAGAAACCTTCTACTGTCTCTCGGCGGCAGTTGGGAAGGCCGAACATCTCCAGAAGTTCCTTTGCTCTGTTTTCCCTCTTTGTCGTGGGTATGTCGTACAGTCTCCCTGTGAACACTAGGTTATCCCAAGCGGACAGTTCAGTGTAGACGTTAGATATGTCGGGAACGATCCCCATCAGCTCTTTCGCTTTAACCGCATGCCTTTGTATGTCAAAACCCATTACTTCCGCAGTTCCCTCACTGGGCTTCGATATCCCTGTGAGCATACGAACTGTGGTCGATTTTCCAGCTCCATTGGGACCAAGGAAACCAAAGATCTCTCCCTTCTCCACCTCGAAGTCTACATGGTCGACCGCCAGCAGACTTCCATAATACTTAGTGAGATCAGTCGTCACTATGGCCTGCTCTAACGGCGTTACCTCCTTCGATTGTCTTATCGCAAAATCCTAGCTAATTCTCTAGAAGCTTAGAATGTGGACTCTGACTGAGTAGAACGCAAAACCGATGGGAGTCTCGAGCAAAGAGAACCAATCACCATGGACAACCATCCTTGCATACGTGAGAGACTAAGGTTCCTTCCTTCTCGACAGAGGTTTGATCTCTATGAGGCTGGAAGACCAACTAGCCCAGTAGTCTTGATCTGGACCATGAGAGTACTGTGGGTCAACTGCACATATTCTATATCCGTGGTCGATACGGTTTATGACCACGTAGTGGCCAAGTTCCTCTCTTTTGCGTTCATATGCGTCGCACACCTTTGGAATCAGAATGATCGGTGGTATCCCTCTCTGCAGGCAATTAAAGATGAGGTGTCTGTCTGTCTTTATTCTCTTCACCCTGCCACCAAGTTTGAAGAAGGTCTTTGTGAGGCGTGGCTTTCTGCCGTAGACGACAACCCTAAACCCCCTTCTCAGGGCAAGTGTACCCAATGTACCCTCGCTAAGACCTCTTCTTGAATTCTGCACCAGCCTCCTGATGCGTTTGTTTTCCAGAAAGTCCGTCTGGGTGTCCGTGGCCCCGTAGTATCTTAACACCATTTCAAGAGCCGCGAGGCCGCACCCACATATGTTCTTCTGTCTGACGTGATCTATCGGGAGACTTATCGGCTGACATAGCACCGGTCTGTTACTCATGTACCAGACCAACTAGTAAAATTCTGTGCGCATGAACAAAATAAGCCTGTCGCTCCCGCTATGTCTAATGATGTAGTTGTGCACATACTGCTCGCAGGAATACTGGTCTTTGGTATTATGTGATAGTTCAAGATCGGCCGACGACAGTTAAGCCCACACTGAGACTAGCGCAACTAAAGATTTATTTCGTGCAATGACACAGAATAACAGCGGAGATTTGATATGGCTAAGAGTGTTAAAGGCGTGAGTGATGGCGGACTCAATTTGGGGCCTGACAAGGAAATAAACCGAGACCAATGGTTAAGGGATGTTTTTCCAGAGTGGGGCACCGTACTCAACAAGGAGATAGAGTCAACCAATCCAGAGCCTAACACCTTCATACTCTGGTGGCTTGGAGGAGCATCATGGTGGTTCAAGAGCGCCGGCGGCACAAACCTATGCATCGATCAGTACAGCGGCTCCGGAGGATGCCTGGACTATAACGAGCTCTCCAAGTACTCCGGCGTAGTAAGGATGACCGGAGCACAGAAGATGTGCTGGATCAGATGTGTGCCACATGTTCTGGATCCTTGGCTGATCAAGGAGTGTGACGCATACGTCTCAACCCACATCCACACCGACCACGCTGACTTCTACACCATCAAGCCTCTACTGCAGAACACGGACTGCAAGTTCATTGGCCCTCCGAGATGCAAGGAGATATTCGAAAGATGGAAAGTCCCAGCTGACAGAGTCGAAGTAGTGAAGCCTGGCTCAGTAGTTAAGATAAAGGACACCGAGATACATGCGGTCGAATCCTTTGACAGGACAGTCCTGATAACAGAACAGGCGGACTTCAAGAAGACGACTATGGAAGAGTTTGCTAAGCTGATGGATGAGAAAGCGGTAAACTATATACTGAAAACACCTGCCGGCAGCGTATATGATGCAGGAGACTCCCACTACTCAAACATGTTCTTCAAACACGGCAAGCAACACAACATAGATGTGGCCCTGATAACCTTTGGGGACAACCCAGACGGCATGACAGACAAGATGACCCCCTATGACGCATACCGCGCGGGAAAGTGTCTTAATGCTAAGGTTGTCATTCCGCAGCATTACGAGAACTGGGGCATTGTTGAGGGAGATCCAACTGATTTGGAAATGATAGCTAACAAGAAGTTTTCACCATTCAGAGTATGCATAATGAGGCCTGGCACCAGGTATGTGTGGCCCACCGACAAAGACAAGCCGCGGATCTACTATCTACAGCAAACAGAAGTCAGCAAAGACTTCAGAACAGACTTGGTAGATCTGCCATTTCCAGCATACCTATAGAGAGTCAACCCGACTCTCTTTTCATCTCTTTTTTCTTAGTTTTCATCTGGTGTAAGTCATGATTGCGTGAAAACAATGGATCCAGATGAGTTTCTCGTCCTAACTCGAAAAGGCTTGGAGTTTGTGAAGAGATGGTTTTTTGATAGGGGGAGGGTTCCTTCTGAACTGACACGGGAGTATCAGCTGCTACTCCACATTTGTTGTTTTGAAGGTCTCATGAAGTATGAAATACTAAAAGAAATAGGATACAATGACAGTACAATAGCAAAAGCATTGAGAGAAAAGCTTGTGACTATATCCAAAGATGGTTCAGAACTTGAAGAGGGGGTCAAGGCTGAGATAGTGAAGACTGTCGAGAAACCTCACGATTCAGTATATGCATAATCCATCGAGAGACAGAGGTCTGGCTAATGCTGATTCTGTGGATACTGACATTCAGTGTTCTAGGCAGCGTCGGAGCTATTATTGCGGCCGCTGCTTTTCTTCTGCTTGAGACTAAAGTGCAGAAAACTTTAATTTCTTGCTTAATCTCCTATGCTACGGGAACGCTCCTAACTGTGGCCTTGCTAGGACTAATATCCCAGTCTTTGCAGCATATAGCTCCAGTTCCGACCCTATTCACCGTATTGGTCGGAATTATCCTCTTCTTCTCCCTTGAGAAACTGTTGATTTGGCGCCACTGTCATGACGGCAAGTGTGAGGTCCATGGCGTCGCGGGGCCAATGATCCTCGTTGGAGACGTCTTTCATAATCTTACAGATGGTGTTGTTGTAGCTGCAAGTTTCCTAGCCTCCGTATCTATTGGCGTAGCTGCAGGCCTTTCAGTAATAGTACACGAAGTCTCTCAAGAAGTAGGTGATTTTGCTACACTTCTATATGGAGGCTATTCCCGAAGAAAGGCCCTAACGCTAAACACTCTATCTAGCTTAAGTACAATCCCCGGAGCAATTCTGGCCTACTATGCTCTAGAAGTCATTCGCTCAGCTACGCCCTATGTTATGGCAATTTCAGCATCAAGCTTCCTTTACATTGCCTGGCCGATCTATCGCCAGAACTTCATCGCGAAGCAAGACCCTGGCATGCAATTCAGCAATTCCTTCTGATCTTGGAGGAGTTGGAACTGTTGTTCTTTTCCTTCAATTTCATCCATGAGTTGGTCAAAACTCAACTTATGCACTCTATATTCTCAAAGACGAGACAAGGTATTCTTGACAAATGATGTTGCTTCTAATTGTGTTAGAAATTGGGAACGAGAAATCTAAGTGAGTATGCCAGAAAGGTTCCAGCCACAATCCAGGTTTTTGATAAGTTTTGCTGCCGTTATGACGCGTGGTTTAGAAAAAACAAATGGGCCTACGCGTCTGAAATCGAGGCGTTGAGAAGGCTTATCCCGCGTGACGGTTTGGGGCTGGAAGTTGGGGTTGGAACGGGAAGGTTTTCTACCCCATTCGGTGTAGAAGTTGGGTTGGATCCGTCAACGAAAATGGCGTCTATGGCAAAGAAGAGAGGAATTAATGTCATTTGTGGTGTGGGCGAGTTTTTACCCTTCAAGGAAGAAACATTCGATTTCGTTCTTAACGTTACCACAATATGCTTCGTCCGAAATTCATGGAGGACTTTGGAAGAGACTAGAAGAGTCTTAAGGAAACGAGGGGCTGCAATAATAGGATTCATAGACAGAAATAGTCAGCTGGGGAAATCCTGCGAAGCCAAGAAGACGGTAAACGTGTTTTATGGGCTGGCCAGATTTTACTCAGTAGATGATATCAAGAAAATGCTGGTTGGATTGTCCTTTGTTGATTTTTCGGTGTGTCAGACTTTGTTTCGAGACATAAACCAGATCAACGATCTGGAACCCGTTAAGGAGGGGCATGGCGAAGGGGGATTCGTCGTTCTTAGGGCCAGAAAAGGTGAATAACGAGACACGCGCGCCAGCCTCTTGCAATATTACTTCGGTCCTGTCAATTTCATGAGTTGGACTGGTGACCACATTCTGTGGGTGTAGCCGTGCTTGATCGCTGACAGGGCAGTCGATAACATTGCGATCAAACATAGGTCTACATGGGATAGGACGTTTCTTAATCCTCGGGTTCTAGGCTGGCACAGTCCGAAGTGAGTCTTCAATCGTGAGACGGTTCTCTTGATGGAGGATCGTTTTCGGTAGAGGCGTCTCAGCTTGGCAGGTCCATGAGTGTGGAATCTTCTGTCAGCACGTAGAACTCTTTTGCCTTTCATCTGGTTCTTGGGGTAGGGGATGACTGGCTCTACGCCCAGACACCTTGCCTTATCCCTGAAGGCTTCGCTGGAGTACTGTGAGTCTGAAACCATACTCTTCCATCCGTGTCTCTTCTTCATCGCCTTATAGAGCAGCGGGGGTGCAACCTTCTTCTCGTTGACGTTTACCGGCTCCACTGTGACTGCGAGCGGCATCTCGCTGGAGGCATCCACAGCCAGATGGACGCCGTAGCCTAGAACCACGTTTCTGCCCTGTTTTCCTAATCTGGCTTCGGAATCACTGTATCCGCGGCTGTTATCGTTTGGGTCTTTCTGGCTGTAAGCCTTGATGAAGGTGGCGTCCAGCACGAAGGTCGAGTCCAGGATGCCTATGCGGTCAAGCTGCTTGATGAGCCGGTTCATGAGGCGGTGAAATCCTTGAGGGCCTATCTTGCGTCGGAACTTTAGAAGTATGGATGGGTGATACGGCCTCTCACCCTCCCTGATGATGCATAAGCTTCTCAAAACATCATCAGCCTCAAGAAGCCTGTAGAGTTCCTCGTAGCTCTCGATCCGCCTTAACCGTTTGATGAGCTCAGCCTTGAACATGCCAAGCAGATCTCTATGAGGTCTGCCAACTTCACTTTCTCTTCCGTAGCTTCTTGACAGACTCTCCTCTACAGACTTCAAATCCAAAGCCTGAAACATATCATGCAGAGCTTTATACTCACTCGTTCTTTCTCACCAGAAACGGCATGAGTGAGTGTAAAGCTCATTGATCTTGCGATCAAAAACATGTATGCATTCTCATGCTAGATCCATGAATATTGCAAGAGGCTGGCGCGATATGTTCTGCGACACTAGGCCACAATAAGAACATTTATGCTAACCCTGCGCGGAGCATGACCGCCATTAACTTTCTCCTTAGAGCATACTCCTCGGCCGACAAATGACTGTCTGAGATGCTGTCTCCTCCAAATGGCATGTAGGTTTTCTAGACGTTACTAACCTACACTGAATGGAGCGAATAGACACGTGAGGTTCCACAAATTTAGGGAAGATATGTACTCGGTTGGTAACTTCTTCCGTTATTCTGGTCTTCGATTCTTCTAAGCAGATTTCATGCTCTGGATGGCACTTTCAGCTGCGTTAACTAACTGATAGGCTATAGGCGAGGCCGTAAGGGCTGGATGTGTTCCAGTCTGGAACGTTGCTATGTCATCGGCAGTCATCCTCTGATGGATACAGGCACTGATAGCATTGATGAGTTCACCGCCACTCATTGCGCCGGTGACTTGCCCCCCTAGAATCACGCCGCTACCTTTTTCGAATATCAATGTAACCTTTAGATGGTCTGCGCCAGGCATACTGCCAGGGTGTCGATTGATAGAGTCAGACTCACCCACGACTATGGCGTATCCCTTCTGTTTTGCCTCTGATCTGGTAAGCCCAGCTGCAGCGAAGGAGGATCCTCCCAAGATCGTCGAGTATACTCCTATGACGCCCATGTTGACGCGATGTGTTGAGAACAAGTTTGCTCCAGCGATCCGAGCTTCCATGGCGGAGATGGAAGCAAGCTTCAGGTATGTAGGTTTTCCATCGAAGTAGGATACTTTCTCGGCGCAGTCGCCACATGCAAAAACATTGTCATCACTAGTCTGCATATATCGATTAACTTGAATGCCTTTGGTCGGTCCTAGCTCAAGGCCTGCCTTTTTGGCTAGCTCCACATTAGCAGATGCCCCGATGCCTATTATTGCCATGTCAGCCTTGATCTCTTTGCCGCTTGCAAGCTTCACTTTCTCCAATTTCTTGTCGCCCAAGAAAGCTTCCACCTTCTCGTCTGTGAGGAGACTGATCTTCTCTTCCTTCAAGACCTTCTCTGCTTTGATGCAGAATTCCTCATCGTAGACCAGTTGGAGGCAATGTCTAAGCATCTCCACGATTGCAATGTTGAGGTCCTTTCGCCTCTTTCTACATTCTTCAGCAATCTCGCATCCGATGAAGCCGCATCCCACGATCACCAAGTCCGATGCTTTGTCCATCGCATCGAGGACTTCGTCAAGGTACGGAACATCCTTCCTTACCGCAAAGATGTTCACTTTTTCCACACCTGGTATGGGAGGAACTATTGGTGTAGAGCCGGCCGCAAGTACAACTTTCTGATAACTTATCTTCTCTCCACTAGAAATCATGATGGTACGGTCTTCCCTGTTTATGTCAGTAACCTCGCCTATCAGGAGATCGATTCCATTCTTGGTAAGAGTCTCGTCGGGAATGATGTTTTTTGCTGTACCCTCTAGTGTTCCAAAGACGTATGGAATGCCGCATGGAATCAATACTTTCGATTCCTTCCGGACTAGTAGAACACTCCTATCGGGGTAATGTCTCTTGGCGGTTATGGCTGCGGTAATACCTGCGGCGCTGCCACCGATCACTACTGCGTCATATTCCTTCTCAGTTTTCCGCTCGCTCATCTCGAACACTTACACGTTATGCCTCGTCTTGGAATAAGATATTCTCTTTGTTTAACCAAATCATATAAAATGGTTACGTATTTGAACTGAGTATCTTCTGATAGAGAATCCAGCGGAGGTATTGACATGACACCTAAGCTGACAGTAACGCCGGAATGCCTCTCCTGCATCCTTCGGCAGGCCGTGGAGGCATCCGAATATGCTACTGAGGACTTCCTTCTCCGATATTGCGCCTTAAAACAGGTTATTGGGTACCTAGATGGGGTTGATTGGAATGAAGCAGAGCATGTTCAAATAGCCAGTAGAGTGCACAGGATCATCAAAAAGGTGACTCGAAATCCGGACCCTTATAGCCAGCTCAAAAAACTGTCTAACGAAATGGCTTTGGAATGGCTTTCAAAATTTGGAACTTCAAACAATAACCTTTCGTTTCTCACGGCCATTCGGATTGCCGCTGCAGGCAACATGATTGACTATGGAGCAATCAAAACCATCGAAGAACCTGAAATAATATTTGCAAAAGCTTTGAAGGGAGAAATAGACCCAAATAAAGTTGAAAGAGTCAAACGGATCATCGAGGAGAGCAAACGTGTCCTATACCTTTGCGACAATGCTGGAGAGATCGCTTTCGATAAACTTTTGGTCTCAATAATCCAGACACTGGGATCTGAAGTGACGGTTGCAGTCAGGGGAGATCCTGTAATGAATGACGCGACACTAGAAGACGCATCTGAAGTAGAAATGAACAAGCTGGCAAAGACAATCAGCACAGGAGCCGAAGCCTGTGGAATAATTTTCTCAGAATCTTCCCCCGAATTCTTAAATGCTTTCAACCAAGCTGACCTAATTATAAGTAAAGGGCAGGGTAACCTAGAGTCCCTCATAAATGTTCGGCTAAAGCCTACAACCATCTACATATTGAAGGTGAAATGCAATCTCATAGCAGAATTACTGAACTCGAAAATAGGCTCGACCAAGATCATAATACAGAGAACCGGCACCGCAGAGCTGTAATGTCGTTTTTTCTCTTGCAGATGCAAGAATGCTCTAGCCATATTAGAATGATTAAAATTGAAGATAAATACAGCTAGGCAGAAGTCTATGCGCTACCAGCGTAAGAAGACTGCATGAAGCTTATCAGAAAACGATTTGAAGTGAATTCCTCAGAAAAGTTGGGATTCATAGCGACGAACTTACATGATTCAGTACCACGTAGGCCTTTCTTGATTTGACCAAGGCTTTCAGACAGCTTACCGCATCTATGGGGGTCGCGCTATTGGAACTTGACTCTAATCTTCCCGATTACGATCTCGAACGATTCTATCCCCAACTTCAGTTAGTCTGCCACGGATAGTTTTTTCATAGTCTTGGAGTGAAGCTTGAGCAGACGGGTCCATCGGCAGGCACTGGCATACCTCTCAGCGCACAGATTCCATTGTTGAAATATGCGCAGCTCATATGTGTTGGTATATTTTGCATGAATGACTGCGGATAACTAGTTTCATGGGCTGTTTGCATATATTGGTACTGGGGAATATTCTGTTGAGGGTATTGAGGTAAGAGACTCGATGGGCGATAGGGCTGATCCCATGTGGAAGGAGGCACCGTCTGCGATGAGGAGGCTGGGTTGGCCCACCATCCTCTCGGCATTCCGGGAAACCGCCTGCAGTATGGGGATAAGTTAGGACCTAATCCTCTTCCAAATCCCATCCCACGGCCATATCCGAGACCGCGGCCTCGGCCCCTGCCAAACCATCTATAACCCGTTCGCATCACCGAATATTTTGCTAATGCACGAAATAGGCTCCTCCGTCTATTTAAAGAGGATGCTTGGCATGTGCACCAGTGAGGAAGGAAATAGTGAAATGGCAACTTCATGTATACACACTGGGAAATTATAAAGCCCGACAGCAAATTAAGATTTGAATGGAGAAATTCGGGGTCATGTCCAAGCGAGAACTTATGGATGAATTGATTGCTGAGATAAGGGTCTGCCGTAAATGCAGACTCTGGAGTAGCGCAAAGAATCCCGTTCCCGGCGAGGGCAGTCTCGACGCTTCTCTCATGTTCATAGGGGAAGCCCCAGGCTATTGGGAAGACATTGAGGGCCGCCCCTTCGTTGGAACCGCAGGCAAACTCCTTGATAGGTTACTCACAAGTGTCAGCTTGAGAAGAAATGAATTTTTCATAGGAAATATTGTGAAACACAGACCTCCCGCAAATAGAGACCCAAGAATGGATGAGATTGAGAGTTGTGGACCCTATCTCGACCGCCAGATCCAGATAATAAGACCAAAGATCATAGTGACGTTGGGCAGGTACTCAGCAAAATATGTCCTTTCAAAGGCTAACGTGAATTTCACTGGAATAATTGAGATGAGAGGACGCACCTACGAGAAGGTAATCCTCAACATTACAGTTAACATAATTCCCACCCTTCATCCTGCCGCAGCCCTCTACAACCCAAAATTCAAGTCTCTTCTGGAAAAGGATTTTCAGAGAATAAAGACGCTACTTGATGATATGTGTTAGGTTTCAGCTTTGGAGCCGCCACATTAAGAACCACATTCTTGAGCATGATTTCCTAATAATGGCGAATCCTTCACTTGCGCGACTCAATTATGGCCGTGATTGAGTGTAGCTTGGCCGTTTCCACCATGTTGACTCCTTGTGCAAGATCTGGCTCAGGTCGCCAGGCTCAGGATTAAGTTTCAAATTGGATCCAAAAAGCCATATTGAAGTTTCATCTGACAAGCTGTTGGGAAGTTGTCTCGTATTAACCATCCAGGGTCATGAATAACACTTCCAATAGACAAAACCCAGAACGACAGAGACCACCTGCGCGCGAAGAGTAGTGAGGATCAAATGAGTCGAACTTTGCTCTCTTCGCGCGCGTCTTCCACACCGAGCTGCCGAAGATCTGAGATGACCTATAAGTCTAGTCGAAATTTTCGCCGCATTTGGAAGCGATGATCCGGTTCTGCCTAGCCTGCTTGAAGGATTCATTTGTGCTTTCTCCAATCTCCTTGGTGCAACACCTGTTATTCGAGTCAGGAAGGTTTCGGAGAATGTATTAGACTTAGGCCTTGGATCTTCAGCAGGCATTATGCTCGGAGCCAGCTTCACAAGTCTAGTAGTCCTTGGCACCAAGATTGGAGGAGTTGTCCCAGTGTTGCTTGGGATCGTACTAGACGCCACAATTGTCACGCTTGCCGATCGATTGCTGCCTCACATGCATTTGATCATAGGAAGCGAAGGGTTGAAATCCAGTAGGATCAAAGGAATTTGGCTCTTCGTAGTATCGATCACGATCCATAACATGCCGGAGGGATTTGGCGGTAGGTGTAGGGTTTGCCTCTGCGAATATTGATGTTGCCGTAGTTCTCATGCTGGCCATTGGGCTTCAGAACGTACCTGAGGGACTCTCAGTCGGCTTCTCTCTACTAGCTACACATGAATACTCTAGGCGCTTCGCCTACATCGCTTTTGCAGCCTCGGGGTTTGTTGAACCCCCCACTGGCATTGCTAGGGGCGCTCGCTCTCTCTATGTAACTCGATGCTTCCTTATGCCATGGGCTTCGCAGTGGGAGCCATGCTTTTCGTCATCAGTGATGAGATAATTCCAGAGTCACATCGAATTGGGCATGAACGATTGGCAAGCTACGGACTTATGACTGGGTTATTGGTCATTTTGGCGCTGGATCTGATGTTATGAGTGAGTTACCGCAAAACACGGACAGGCGATGCAGAATACGCAGCCGACGAAGCAGAGGGCTTATTTGAGGGCATCGTCAACTAGTCGATTAGAAGTGAGCAAAGTTACTGAAAAAGAGAAGACGAACAAGTATCATCCCGTCAATCTACTGGAGTCCCTAGACTAAGAATCCTTCATGTTACTCAATAAGTGATTAATCAATGCTCTTGCAAGTGCTAAGCTCAAGACGTTATCGGAACTTGATATACCCTAAAAACACACTGACGGACAACAGGTAAGACTAGATGCAACCAAACGATTGGTAAGTAAACATCGTGAAAAGCAAATTCGCATGAAACGAAATGCCGACGACAATCACTAGCCTTGAGGAGAAAAATATGAAAAAAATTTTGGAGGTAAAAAAACTTTGTGTGGAGTTAGGGGGACAGCAAATAATTAGAGATTTGAGTTTTGAAGTCGACGAAAGAGAGGTTATGGTAGTTCTAGGTCCTAACGGAGCTGGAAAGACAACCCTGCTTAAGACTCTCTTGGGGATAGTACCCTACACTGGTGAGATCTCTTGGGCCACCAAGCATATCAGTTATCTTCCGCCCCAAGAGCTTTTCCAGAGAAAGGATTCGCTGCTGAGTGTAGAGGAGTTCTTCAAACTGAAGGATGTTTCCTCTGAGAAGGCATTAGAAATTTTGGAGCAGGTGGGTCTCAACTCGTCCCTTCTAAGAAGAAGATTTGGGAGCTTGTCCACAGGCCAATTCCAGAGAATGATAATTGCATGGGCTCTTGTCGGCGAACCTTCAGTTCTGCTGTTTGATGAACCGACATCGGGAATAGACGTGGGAGGCCAAGAAACTATCTATTCTCTCCTACACAAATTCTGGGAGAAAAGCAATCTGACTATATTATTGGTGACCCATGATCTGAATATCGTCTGGGAGCATGCCGATAACGTATTGTGTCTAAACAAGAAGCTATTATGTTTGGGTCCTCCAAAGGAGGTTCTTACCCCCAGAAACTTGGAGGAACTCTACGGTACCGGAGTGAAATACTATGTACATAAACACGGCGGATATTAACGTGCAATTCATTTTGGCTTTAGCAATTGGAGCATTTGTTGGAGGAGCAGCTGGCTACCTAGGGACTCTGATGCTCTCGAAAAGAATGGCTTTGGTGGCCGGTCCTCTTGGACATTTAACCCTACCAGGAATCGCGCTTGCGCTTACAATTGGCTTCGATGTTTCACTAGGCGCTTTTCCAATGGTCGTACTTGGAATAGTCTTGATCTGGTTATTTGAGATTAGATCGAAACTGCCCATGGAGGCTCTGACAGCTGTCGTCTTTGCCTCAGGAGTGGCAATAGCATTCCTATTCCTCCCGGAGGAGAAAACTATTCCTGCTTTGATCGGTGATATTTCCCAGATATCCTTCTTAACGGCAGCAATCACTGTTATCCTATGTCTAATCATCTTGGCCGCGACCAGAAGAATCTATCCAAAAATGGTCATGATCAGTATTTCTGAAGACCTGGCTCACGCAGAAGGAATAGATGTTAGGAAATACAATCTCATCTACCTGACTTGCATCGCACTCACAGTCTCTCTGGGAGTTAGGATAGTTGGAGGGATCATGACAGCTGCTCTCGTTGCCATCCCTGCCTGCACGAGCAGCAACCTAAGTAGAAACCTCTCTGATTACTCATATCGAGGAATGATACTGGGAAGTTCTGCATGCATCCTGGGGGTCATCGGCTTCATGCTTACCAGCATTGCAGCAGGCCTCCTCATCATTTTAATAAGCTCCTTCTTCTTCTTGGTCTCTCTGGCTTTCAAGAGATTCCCCTGATTAGAGCATGCTGACTCAAGCGACTAAGTATTCAGCGCGCGCACGATACTGCAGAAGAGGTTATGATCTTTCGTTTGTGGATGATTAGCAACAAAACCGTGCTCAAACCTTTATTTTGAGAGCCGCACATTTGCATACTAATTCTTTTAGTATGCACTGTTGAATAGCATATTGAGTAACATTGGGAAGATTTGCGCTAGTTATGCATGCCAAGGACAATGTGGCGACTGCTGTAACTGACATAGCATCACAGGAAAAGGTGGAAGTTGAAGTAGATAACAAAGTGAAAGAGATCAAAATACTTGAGTCAATACCGTTCGGACATAAATTTGCCATCAAAACAATTGCAAAGGGCACGGATATTGTAAAGTATGGTGAATTCATTGGTATGGCTACTGAAGACATTGGCGTTGGAGTGCGAGTGCATACACACAACGTGGAAAGTAAGCGTGGTCGTGGAGACCTAGTATGAAGATGAGGGATGACTCTCACGGCTAAAACATTCTCCGGGTTTGAAAGGCCAGATGGGTCTTTCGGCGTTAGAAACTATGTGGCATTGATCCCCACCGTAGGCTGTGCCAACGAGGTTGCGCGTGCTATCTCACAGCGCGTAAGAGGGACTGCACCACTTCTACATCATCAAGGATGTTGCCAGTTAGAGCCTGACCTGAAGGTCATTTCTAGGACCCTTATCGGTCTTGGAAAGAATCCAAATGTTGCATCCGCGCTTATCATAAGTCTCGGGTGCGAGGCTGTTCCCTCACAGACTGTAGCTGACGAGATAGCTAACGCTGGCAAACGAGTAGAAAAAATCACAATCCAGGAACTCGGTGGATTCACCCCATCCTTGGAAAAGGGAGAGAAGTTAAGCAGGAGCATGGTTTTCGAAACTTCAAACCAGAGGAGGACTGAGACCGATACGAGCAATTTGACGGTGGGTTTGAAGTGCGGCGCGTCAGACGCAACATCAGGCTTGGCATCCAACCCAACTGTTGGAGTCTGTGCGGACCTTCTGATTCAAGAGGACGCCACTGTGATCGCTGCTGAGACGACGGAGATGATGGGAGCCGAACATATTCTAGCTGGTCGAGCGATAAATGGCGAGGTTGCCGAGCGAATAATGACCGTGGTCAAAGCGATGGAGGAGAGAGCCAAGTCAGTTGGAGTCGATATGCGTGGGAGCCAGCCAACCCCGGGCAATATTGCAGGAGGCATAACGACAATAGAGGAGAAATCTCTCGGTGCAATCTGCAAAGCAGGCACAAGTCCCGTCCAAAGTGTTTTAGATTATGGTGACTCACCGAAGAATGGTGGATTACATCTTATGGATACACCCGGATCGGAGATACACGTCCTCCCAGGCTTAGCCGCAGCGGGTGCTCAAGTCATTCTATTCACAACTGGAACGGGCGCACCTCAGGGGTTCCCAACCGTTCCAGTAATCAAGATCTGTGGAAACCGGAAAACATGCAAGAGGATGGGGGAACATATCGACGTGGATGTAAGCAGCATCTTGGAAGGTGGGGAATCCATCAGTGACGCCGGACACATGATATTCAATCTCCTCATCAATGTTGCATCAGGCAAGTTGACTAAGGCCGAATTGACGGGATACACTGAGACGATGGAGATATACACACGCGGGCCAGTAATCTAAGAACTATGGACGGATAGGAAGGTAATGAGAGTCGGATCAGGAGAGAAGGATTGCTGGACCTTAGCATTCTTTGAGTGCAAGTTACACCTCGTACAGCTACTTGCTGCGTGGAGATGAAGCCTTTTTGAGGAGAGAGTTAACAGTCTTCATAGTCTTTGCTGGGGCAGTATTAGGAATCGCGTGGTTTTGCAAAGCTAACCAGTACAGCGGGAACAGAGTCACCGATACGAATTCTACTTTGCAAATAGACATTGGATCAGCTGGAGATGTGGACCTTACCATAGTCTACGACAATAATTTCTATAATCCAGAGCTGGAGGCCGCTTGGGGCTTCGCATGCTATCTAAACACAAATAACGCAAGGATCTTGTTCGACACGGGAGGCGACTCAGAAAAACTGCTCTATAACATGGAGAAGCTGAGAATACCTGTAGAGGACATCCAGGTGATTATTCTATCGCATATCCATGGAGACCACACAGGCGGACTCTTTGCGGTCCTAGAAAGGAACCATCATGTCGAGGTCTACGTTCCGGCGAGCTTCCCTGAGGACTTCAAGTCCAAAACGAAGAGATTCGGCTGCAGACTCGTGGAGGTTGAGGGATCAATGAAGATATGTGAGGGCGTCATCACAACTGGTGAGTTGGGCTCAGGAATCAAAGAGCAGTCTTTAGTAGTGAACTCCTCAAGGGGATTGATTGTGGTGACTGGATGCGCCCATCCAGGAATAGCGAACATAATTGAAAAGGCAGTAGAATTAACCGATACCAAAGTCTATCTTGTTATAGGAGGGTTCCACCTTAGCGGGTCATCCAAAAAAGAAATAGCTGCTGTAGTGGAGCGGTTCAAATACCTAAACGTGACGAAGGTTGCTCCATGCCACTGCAGCGGAGACCTGGCAAGATACATCTTCAAGAAATCCTTTGGAACCAACTACATCGATGCAGGTGTAGGAAGAAACCTCATGATAAAAGCGCATCGTGTAGATTGTTAACAGCATTTAGTTCTTTACGTCCAAGCGAGCCACAACGTCATATGCGTTAGCATGAGTTCTTGGATCAGGCGAAGAAAGGATTAATGATTCTAATCTGGCATGAAGCTGGAGCATGCAGACTTCCGGCTCCACAGGCGTATTACTAAACATGAAAGATCCATTATCGAAATGGAGGTAGTTCATACCTGCCCATGAAACTAGCGTTGAAGATTGTTGTAGGTACTAGGCATTGCTAGCGCGCCTATGTGACGATATGCGAAACTTGTAGATTCTGGTTAGGGTGATGCTTGGTTGTGGCCGGAGTCGAGGACTTACTGCCCCGTATGAGGGCGGCTATGTGACTGACTCCTCTAGTTGAGCGGAGATCCAACTACTCGCAGATGCAGAGTGAATGGCTGAGTTCCGCTGCAATAGGCCACAACCGAGAGAGATGAGTAATGATCTACGTAGGAATAGATGTACACAGTAAGAGATGTACAGCAACACTGAAGCAGGATTCAGGAAGCATCATCCAGCAATCAACCTTTGATAATACGCCTTCAGGGATCAACAGCCTCATAACCAGACTCAACGGTATGGGTGAATCCAAAGCCGTGGTGGAATCTACAGGAAACTACTGGATTAGAATCCACGATATGCTGGAGGATAACGGCATAGACACAATCCTAGCCAACCCGGTCAAGACCAAGATCATCGCCAAGGCAAAACTCAAGAACGATAAGGCAGACTCCAACATACTCTGCGACCTCCTCAGGGCAGACCTGGTCTATGAGAGTTATGTACCCGACAGTGAGCATAGAATGCTGCGCCAACTCGTCAGAGGACGCCTGGAGCTAGTCCAGACGCGCACCACAGTGAAGAATAGAATCCACAGCATCCTGGCCAAGTATAATCATACACCTCCATGCCAGAAACTATTCTCGAAACAAGGCTTAGAATGGCTCAGAACCATAGAGTTGACATCGGTAGACAGGCTACTCCTAGACGCGAACCTACAGACGATAGCCACACTGAACAGCCAGATAGAGCAAGTCACCAAGCAGATAGCAAAACACTCAATCCAAGACCCGCGCGTAACGCTCCTAATGACCATACCCGGCATAAACTACTACACCGCCCTAACGATCATCTCGGAGATAGTTGACATCAACCGCTTCGCAACCAAGTGGAAACTGGTCGCCTATGCTGGGCTCTGTCCCATACAACGCGACTCAGGATCAAAGCATTGGAGAGGAACCATAACCAGAGAAGGCTCCCACTGGCTTCGAAACGCCCTTGTTGAAGCGGCCAACACTACCAGGCTCCATGATGAGCGTCTAGGAGCCTACTATGAGAGAATAGCCAAGAGGCGCGGACCCCAGAAAGCCCAGGTCGCCACAGCCAAGGAGATGCTCTGCATAATATGGCATATGCTCCGAAACAATGAACCATACCGCACCATGAACCCCCAACTCGTCGAGAAGAAATATAAGCGACTGGAGTGGAGAGCATCAATGGCCTAGTCGCAGCATCCGTTCAGCTTGGCCACAGCCATCACATCTGGCCTAGACTGACTACTCGTTTCGCATGGCTGAAGGCCTTTCTTCTATCTTTAGATCCTGGATGAGTATGTTCGGCACGCGCCTATTCGCCCACGGGTGGGGCATTATGGCTTCGCATCCAGGCTCTCCTCAATCGCGCTAACGTCCACAGTTATGGGACAGCGCTTTGTCGAGGAAGATCTTCAAGGCCTGACAATGACATAATAGCCTATTCATAAATAATTAATTTTCTATCAATTTCCTATTTATCACTCATAGCGCTCATAGTATGGCATGAGCGCTACCACTAACGAAAAATCCTTCCCATACCATCGCGCTAGTAATGCCTCTATTATTCTTGAGAGCGGCTATCGGTTGAATTCACAATTCTGTTTATCGTTTCTTCGATCGCGTGGCCTCTGCAGCAGACTATAGCCTCTTTCACCCCTTGAATTCTCAATGCTGTATTTTTGATATCGAGAGCCAGTTTCAATGCGATCGGGCAGAAAGGATTTGAAGGTCTAAACTCTATTCTCATGCTTCCAGAGCTTTCCTCCTCCAGTCGCCCAATCAACTTCATCTCTCCAAGAGTCAAGCCTGTCTCAGGGTCGACGATTGCATTCAATGATTCTCTCACTTTCTCCTGCAGCCTCGTCATTTTGAACCCGTATCAAATCTAGTCTTTTGAACTACCTGTTGTCCAGAGGATTGTTGCACGGCAGCTTCGCTCTTATGTGTTCAAGAGCCGACTCGGCCAGCTTGATGATTGCCAAGGCGGCCGCTGAATCAGGGTGGGATATCACTACAGGTTTTCCGTTCACGTAGGACTCGAACAGCTTACGGTCAACGGGGATCTCCGAGTTCACACTGGCACCATAGAGATCAGCAATCTTGCGGACCCCCGCTTTGTCCTCGCCTGGCAGATCTGCTTTGTTGATGACGACCCTGGCTGGAATTCCAAGTATTGAAGTCAACTTGAGAATCAAGTTTAAGTCGTAAATGCCAAGCGGGGTCGGCTCGGTGACAGCCAACGCCAGATCAGATCCTCTCAGGCTCTGCACTACGTTGCAGTGGGTGCCCGGGGGAGTGTCTACTATCATGATGTCGTAGTTTTCTTCGCTTGCTCGTTTGAATGCAGAAGCCTTTGTCGCAGTCACGACCTGTGCTGACCGTGTCTCACTGGGTTTCAATTCTCCTCCTATGAAACCTATACTGTTGCCAGATGTCTGGAGTACTCGTCCGATGGATCTCTTTCCGCTTTCTATGGCTTGTTGGTGGCAGACCAAGAGGCATGTCTTGCAGCCGGAACATAACTCCTCAAAGAACATCGGATATCTGTCTGTGATCTGTATAAGAGCGTGTGCACGGCAGGCCTCTGCACATTTGCTGCATTTGACACACTTCGTCTCAAGGATCTTCGGGGTGAAAATCTCGACTTCCTGGACTGGTTCAGGGTTGGTCCCTAAGACAGTTGCCGTTGTAGGAGAATCGACGTCTGTATCGACAAGTAGAACGCGATACCCATAGTTGCTCAGCGCAGCTGCAAGATTGACTGCTACAGTTGTTTTGCCGGTTCCTCCTTTCCCACCGGTCACGGATATGACGGGTATGTCGCTGGGCTTCCGGTTGAACATTTCGAGTGCTGCTTTGCTCATGAGATCACCTTGAGAAGCTTGGTTGATAGTGAGCGAAGCGCCTTAGATGCTTCACAGTCTGGTGCGTACTCAACCACCGGCACTCTTTTTGACAGTGATAGAGGAACATTGTCATCAGAGGGGATCATCTGAATCACCTGTATTCCCCATCTTGTTTGAATCCAGTCTGTCATCCTCTTGGCGTACTCTGGGTTGAGGTCGTATCTGTTTATCACAGCACCTGCAGGAATCTTGAAGTGATTCAGAACGAGCAGGATGCGATTGAGACTGCTTCTCGCAGCAGGGGTGGGTTCAGTCACAACGAGTGCATAATTTGCTCCTGCGATTGAGGCTATCACCGGACACCCTATTCCCGGGGGTCCATCGACAAGTACTAGGTCTGAATTTGAATCCTCGGCTGTCGCTTTCCCCTTGGCTTTCACTGCGGTCACTATGTGGCCTGAGCTACTCTCACCCATGTCAAGCTGACCTGAGACTATTGGAAAGCCATAGTTGGTCTTCGCAACTCCTATTCTACCATTTCTCACTCGACTGATCGAAATGGCGGACGATGGGCAGATGACGACACAGGCGCCGCATCCTTCACATAGAAACGGTATTATCGCTGGCACTTCATCGTCGGTATTGATTATTGCACCTGCCTCGCAGATGGATAGGCATCTTCCGCACCTCTCACATTTCGCGGGGTCTATCGATGCTTTTTCTGAGGCTCGGATTTCAGTGAAGTCCTCGATCTCGATCCCGAGAACTATGGAAAGATTCGGCGCGTCCACATCGGAATCAACAGCTGTAAGCCTGACTCCAGCTCGACTAAGCAGTACCGCAAGCGATGCGGTAGTGGAAGATTTTCCAACCCCTCCTTTACCGCTGACTACAACTGCTTCTTTCATCTAGGCGTCCCTAGGTGACTGTATCCGGGGTCCCGAGCGGTTTTGAGAAACTGTTGGATAAAGCTCTCTATTTCTGTTCCCGCGTTTGCTGTCACGGCCTCGATCTCTGCCTCCTTTAGTATTGCAGATACGGTTGGTCCAAAGCTCGCTCCGACAACGACATTGACTCCTAGTTTATTGAGTCTCATGCAAGTAAGCGGGCCGGCGCCGTGAGAGGCATTTGCATATGGATTGTTTTCCACCTTTGTTCTTTTCACCTTGCCATCCTCTATATCGATGATGGTGAATGTTGGAGAGCGACCGAAAACCTGCGGAATAACATCATCTAATCCACCTCGCCCCTGAGATGCAATTGCTATTCTTGTCTTCACATCGCAACCCCCACTACTTGTGGTTTACTCTTGTCTTCGGTTCCTCTCCAGTTCTCGGAGCCTTTCCTCAACGAACTTAACTTCATCCTCCAGATTCTTCTTCTCGTACACCAGGTACTCTCTTTCATCTCGTTCCGTTAGAAAGGGAGGATAGAATCGAGGATTCATGTCATAGAACCACCTCCACCGACACCGACCTCTGCCTCTGCCATACCAAGGCCACCAGAACGCATAAGGGGGGAATGTTCTCAAACTGCGGCTCATAATCATCATTTAATTATGTGGTAATGCACAAAATATAAATATTTACTCGAGATACAATTCAGTTTAGAAAGAACACCTCTTGTTCATTGGTCAAATTCAACCAATTGAACTATTACCCAATCCATCTAATAGAGGAGGGAAAGTTGGCTCGCAGAATGCGGATGGGCGGTTATGGGGCAGGCCCGGGTGGGAAATGCGTCTGCCCCAGATGTGGGCACAGAACAACTCATGTTAGGAGTAGACCGTGCTATCAGCTGAGGTGCCCAAGATGCGGGTCGGTCATGACAAGAGCCTAGCAACAGTCTGCGCGGGCATGTTTGTATGCACAACCTTTGAGCGATGATATTGGAAAATGAAGTGAATGTCACTATGCAAAGGAAGGTCGCATTATTATGACTTCGAAACGAAGACCTCCAGCTTATTCCTGATCGATAGTTCTGAGATCATTTCATTCTGTAAATGTCCTAAGAATGTCGTATCAGGAGTACCAAGTGAAATGTTCAAGTTCGCTGTGGGCCAACAAATCTTCGAAATAGGTAACGTAAGGGTTGGCGGGCAACCTGGAGAACTGCCCACTGTCTTGATCGGAAGCATGTTTCACGTTGGGCATAGAATAGTCGAGGATTCTATTCAAGGTACATTCAACAAAAAGAGGGCTGAAAGTCTAATCAAAAAGCAAGAGGAAATGTCAGACAAGACTGGAAATCCGCACATGATTGATATTGTTGGAGCAAGTCATGAGGCGGTCAAGAAATATATTGATTTCGTTTCAGAGGTGACTGAGGCACCATTCTTGGTCAACGGTATGAATTCATCCATAAGAATTCAGGCACTTGAGCACGTCGCAGAAAGAGGGCTGCTTGATAGAGCGGTATATACCTCAATAAATTTCACCGTAAGTGAAGATGAGTTAGCGGCAATAAACAATTTCAAGTTACAATCAGCGATCGTCCAAACCTTCAATCCATATGACCCTACCAAACAGGGCATGCACCGTATGCTGGAAGGCACGAGCGAGAAAGAGGGCCTTCTAAAGATGGCTTCCAGGTCAGGATTGAGGAAGATCTTGATTCTTACGACTGTTCTGGATATCCCCAGCATTGGCCTTGCAGCATCAGGGATTCGATCATTGAAGAACAGCCACGGATTTCCAGTCGGTGCAGCTCCATTAGGTGTTGTAGGCCAATGGAAGAGAGCAAACGAGTTTGACATAGACAAGATGATTTGCAGGGGCGCTATTGCAGCGCTCGTCCAGGCTGCTGGCGCCAACTTCTTGATCTACGGTTCGATAGGAAAGGCGGAATCTATCTTCCCTGCATGTGCCATGATAGACGGCATCATAGCTTACGGCGCGAGATCATTTGGCGTGAAGCCCCCCACGAAGAGTCATCCTCTGTACAAGATCTTCTGAGGTCTTGGCAATATCGAAGAAGAGAAGCTACTCTTATTGTTGAGAAGCAAGGTTTAAATTTGTGCAATAGCACATTAACATTTTGGTGATAGATGATGGCATGGGGTTGGGGTGGAAGAGGTCGTGGAGGCTGGTTTGGTCCATGGCCCGGAAGAGGGCCCTTCAGTCATCTGCCTCCATGGGAGCGCCCTGGATGGCAGTTCGGCAGAGGAGCATGCTGGTGGCTTTTCGGGCCACCCGCTTGGTACGAGGATTCACGGCTCGACTACGGTTTTCCATCATACCTACGAAGCAGAGGTTACCCATATCCGTACGTCGCCTCCTCGAAAGATGAGATCACAGCACTGGAAGAGTCAAAGAAGGCAATAGAAGAGGAACTCAAGGGCATCGACGCGAGAATCGGCGAAATCAAGAAGACTCCAAAGAAAACGTAGGCCGTAATCGCATAATTCCAAGCGACTTTGGTGTTAAGTTAGGATCCGGAGTCTCCGCAACAGAACGAAGACTCTTTCACGAGAGATCTTGCCAAGAAAGCTTCTACCGTAGCGTATCCTCCTCTGATCGGGGGAAGAATTCACCTTCGTCGTCTCTGAGAACATGGAGGAGCTTACCCTCCCGAGCCTCTATTGATTGAGCCGTTTATTCATTGTAGAACTTCCGCCAACAAAAGTCTCACTCTCTTTTCTCTCGTATCATCCTAGAAAGCAACGTCGGGTCTGGGATAGCTCGTTCCCTCCATCCCTCTTTATCCAGAGTTGCGAGAATCTCGTTCTTCATGGTTATTGGAATGTCAGCTTCTCTGCGTACGAATAGGTGAAGGTCGTCAGGCATGGTGCCGTAGAATCGCCTGCGCAGATCTATGTAGTTGGTAAGTTTTATTGCACGTCCTTTCGTGGTATCATTCGGCCTCATGCAAAGCTTAGCCATCATAACCATCGCTTCCTCCTTTGTCTCAGCCGTAAAGAAGAGGTGCTCTGGCGCAGGTCCAGCGTAGACTCTATCACCGCTCCGAGCGTCATAAACAAACCAGTCTTCTTCACGGTCTTTGCGGCCGAGAAGCATGCGCCGATATTTGGATCCATGCGGTCCTACAATCACCGGAACTCCTAGGCGCCAGAAGCCGCTAGCTATGGATGCAGCCTTCTGTGTTATGGCACCCCATGCTACGCCAACAGCGCCTACTCGATTATGGATGTAGTCGGCAATCTCTTCATAGTTTCCTCTCAGGTTTCGCTTGGCGAAGATATTCGCTATCTTGATAGCTGCTCCAGCTATATGGGGATTTGAGACACAAGAACCGACATTCAGTAAGCCACCAGCTTCAAATGCACCTGAGTGGAGTTCGTATAGTGATTTCCCTTCTTCGTTCTTCTGTGTGGCTATGGACATGGCTGCGCATCCGGATGTCACGACGATGTATCGGCGCTTGATGAATTCGTTGGCCATCTCAGCTACTTCTCTGCCACCATTGGGGTAGTTTGCACACCCAACCAGAGCTATTACCCCCGGTATCTCTCCAAGCACTATTGGGGCACCAACATTTCTGATCTCGATATCTTGGATTGCGCCTCTTCCTACCCTAATCTTGTACTTGTCTTCCTTGATCTTTTTCTCGGCCGCTGCGGCGATCAAGCTGTGTATTCTTACGTGCTTAGAGCAGGCGCTCTCGCACCGAGCACAGCCTATGCAGGGTTCGTAGAGGTCTGCAAGCTTATTCATAATTCCAGCGGAGGCTTCCCTGATGGCCTCTGGTATAGGTAGGTTGTTGGGGCAGGCTCTTCTGCAATCGTTGCATTGTGTGCATTTCATTGCTTCCTTGATGACCTGGGTCGCGTCTGGGATTGTCTTGAACTTAGCTCTTCGGGGGGCGACCTCAACAGCTACTCTGGAGGCTACTTCTCCCACCTTGATTGGGTCAAGAATTAGCGCACCTTTATCTTTCCCGCCAGCAAGATCTGCGACTATTTGATCTACTGAATCAAGGGTTCGATTCTTCAGTCCTAAGCAATTCTTTTCAGAGGAGGCGATGACTGGCGTTTTGATTTTCTGTGCTTCGATCACTACGTCTGCGCGAATGCATTGCTCATCGACAACGATGACATCTGGTACTCCGATTCTGACATATCGGAGTTGCCATGAGATGGGGCCAATGATCTTGGCTTTGGGATTGTACCTTGTTAGGTCATGTGCGGTACAACATATGCCCGTAACCTCAACTTCGCCATAGAGATCGTTTTTGTCGAGATAATCGATGATCTCAATCGCCGGAGGAACGTTGTGTCCAATTACTAAGATGACAGGCTTTGATTTGTCAACTGTCCCTAGACCTATTTCTGCTAGTGGCGCGTTAGGGTCAGCTTTAGGAAAACCGATGGCTGAGATCTGTGCCATGTCAGCGACTTCCATTCCAACTTGGTCGATCATTCCTGCATGGAATGCTTTAGACTCAAAGTCCAATTCGCTCCCCTCTTGCCCTGTATGGGTTGCTGCGAGAAGATGGGTAACCTGAGTTTCAAGGTAGTCTAGGACTTCTTCCAGATCCCTTAGAGTTCTTGGTCTAGTGCCACAGACCAATCGTGTGACTGGAGCCTCTACTTCAACACCTGCAGACATTCCAACATCGATTGGGCATTCAGCACCGTACTTATCGATAAGGTGCTCCACCAAATGTCTGGCATGACCTGTGTGTGTTGCTGCTCCTATGCAACACGCTAACAAGACAATTCTGGATTGCTGCGCGGACATATCTAATCCGCAAGCTCCTCGCTTGCCTCTTGTCAGGTCGCATTTACCCATCGTGCAGAGACAGCAGGCATCGCAAAACGGCAGGTATAGAGGCTTATACTTTTCAAGTAGCTTCATATCCCATTCTCTGAGGGTAGTCACAGAAGGATACGGAGTAGGTCCCTCTAGTTCAGTCCACGTATCATCGACAATCTTGCCAATGGCGATTTCCAGACCCTTGACTTCAGCCAACTCACTCTTGAGCTCCTGAAGTTTGAAATGTACTCTTCTGCTAGACATGGATCTCACCCCAGATATCGATTCCTTGCATACGATGATCTACTCTTTGGTGCAAAAGGTGAACTTCTGAAACCTAAAAAGCTTTGCACGCTTACAGAATGGGATAACTACAATGCCTGATTATTTGAGTGACGTGTACTTCACCATAAGGCCGTTAGCACAGGAAATATGGTAGTTTGTCCCATTTGATGGTGCCAGGGCATCATGGAAGACATCCAGACTCATAGACTTCCTTGCGAACAATGTCAAGAGTAGCGTTACTGTACCAGTTTAGCCCGAGCTTCCGTATGATTAAAGACAGATCGTGGATCTTGTCCAGCGCCTAGAATGTTGTTGGTTCAAGCTCTTCTTTCTCATACGCCTCGAGGACTTGTCGAATATCCAGGCTCTCCGGTATTTTATAGATCTTGACGAAATCGTCTCTGAGAACATGGAACGGACCCTGCCCTACTTTCTTTGTGGGCAGTACATCGGCGCCATTCTCGATTAGGAATTTGGCTGCAGCAATACCTTTTCCTTTCTCCAGCTCAGCTCCAAGATAGCGCCTATGTGAAGGTCTCTCTTCCATCTTTTGATCCTGGATGAGCATGTTCGGCACGCGCCTATTCGCCCACATGTTGGGGCATTATGGCTTTGCACCCAAGCTCTCCTCAATCGCGCTAACGTCCACACTCTTATGGGACAGCCCTTCGTCGAGGAAGATCTTCCAGGCCTGACAACAACATAATAATCCATTCATTAATAGTTAAATTTCCATAAATCTGTTGACTATGTTCACAGCGCTCATAGTATGGCATGAGCGCTGACGCTTACGAAAAATCCTTCTCATACCATTGCGCTAGTGAAATCAAGAATAATGATAGTAATAAGGGGATGGTCTGCAAGTAGTCTGCCGCGGTCCTCATGTCGCATACACTACATTGATATCTAGCAGTCTGTGTGAGGTTGGTGTTGTCATATTGTCTTATCGTCTTCCTGGAAGTTTTAGCATGTAGAACTTCTTTCCTTCGTAAGCTAACTTGATGAGTCGGCCTTGAGCGATTAGTCTGTGTATGATCTCCCATCCTGCTTTCGACCGTGTCAGAAATTCATGTACGGCGTCTTCTCTCATAGGATGAACTGCCATAATGCTTAGCATGTCTTCTTCAACATTTCCACTAGAAGAGAAGGCGTTGCCTTCATAGCCTATCAGATACTCAACGTTGTCTATTCTCTTGCTGAAGATCTGGTATGCTTGATTGATAACCTTCTCTCCGGGAGGCTGCACCCACTTTTCGGCTGGTGGTCTGGTAGGAATTGATAGATAGGATTTGGCCGGTTTCAGCCCAGCAACAAAATCGGCAGTCTTCTTAACGTGTTCACCGAAGTCGTTGATACCTTTGATAAGCATAGTCTCTGTGATCAACTCACCATGGTAGACCTCTGCAAACCTGACTAGGCCATCCAAGATTGATGATAGCCGCAAACCTCGGCTTGGTTGGTTGATCCTGCGCCAGGTCTCTTCATTTAAGGAGTCTATCTTTAGGGAGACCAAATCTGCTTTCATAAGATCCTCTCTAACATCACTTTGATCGATAAGGGAGGAGTTTGTAATCACGGCTATCTTGATCCCTAGATTTTTCAGAAGCTCAATCGTCTTGCCAAGGTTCATATCGAGGGTGGGTTCGCCGTCGGGGACAAAGGTAAGGTAATCAATGGGTTCTTTCCTCACTATGGCTTTTGTCTTCTTTCTCACGTCGTCTGCGATTACCTTGGGTTTGAAGAAGGCGCGGCGTTGGCTCTGCGCGCTAACGGTCCGGCCTAGCTGACAATACACACAAGAATAGCTGCAGACTTTGGGTGGAATATTGTTGATTCCTAGGCTCCGTCCTAGGCGTCTGGATGGAACCGGACCAAAGGCGATTAAATAATTAACCTCCTCGATTCATTTTGCTAAGCAGGTTATTTATCGGCCTCTCGCGCAAGTATTTTCGATCTCTCTGCCGCGCCGCTCATGCGTGGATTATCAGTATTGAATGTGCAATCCGAGTCTGGTGTGAGTCCTAAGCAACACTGTAAATAGGTTAAGTTTTTAAACCATGCGGAAGAAAAAGCTTATATTTTTTAACCTTGGCATAAAGCATCGGTTGCAAATATGAGAGTTGCTCCCATGCAGGTCAGGGAGTTGCAGCGGGTATTCTCAGCCGTAATCTTGTTAGCGATCATTGTAATGATCACTTCACACTTAACATCCGGACTTGAGATTGGAACCACTAGGGAACCGGGTGCCACCAGACTGATTATTGTATACGAACGTGCACACGTAGGGGTGGGTGAAAGCAAGGAAATAACCATTAGAGCGGTTGATAATGATGGAGTGATCGACACAAACCGAGACGACTTGGTAGAGGTTAGAGCGACCTCGATAAACTACAAGAACTGTCTCGCAAGACTGGATGCATCCACGATCAAACTCCAAAATGGTACTGCCACCGTGACCCTAATGGGTACGGCAATGGAGGCGCTACGACTAACAGTCATCTGGAAAGAAGGCAGATCTGAGCTAAGGTCAGGCGAAACCCTTATTCAAGTGGGAAGCTTCGAGGGCACATGAAGGGCCATCTTAAGGGACGTCATCGTGGAGGTGTTAACATGCTACTCGACAATCAGGGATGTACACCGGAGAGTGCGTGGCTCTTTTGCGGAGTCTATTGTGAACAAGTATTAGTTCGGTGTGTGCGAGGGTTTCAATTTGGCAGTAGATAGAGCTTATATTTCGTGCAATGGAACATTATGGTGTGATTAGAATGGGTTACGGCATGTATGGCCGTGGAAGAGGCTTGGGCATGGGCAGGGGTTTAGGCGGTGGTTTCGGTATGGGCATGGGCGGCGGAATGGGGCTGAGCCCGAATCTCTCAGCATCCTACAGATCGTTCCCGGAGAGTCCTGGGGGCTGGTGGAACAGTTCTGCTTATTCATCACAGATGATGTCCTCGGCGCCAGATCTCACGGGTCAACCCAACCTAGCAATGTACTATCCTCAGTTTCCTTCCCCCATGCTACAGCAACAGTCGTTCTTGTCGCAGCAAATCCCCTACGGGTCTGGAATGGGACCATTCGGTGGAATGGGCAGAGGAATGGGTATGGGTTTAGGTGGGGGCTTCGGTATGGGCTACCGTCGAAGATTCGACCAGTTTTCCGGCGGAATGTACTAGTCCTAAATCTGACAGTCACAATCTAATCTCTGCTCGCCAGTCACAGTCAGTAGAGAACTCACTACTTGCATCTAGAGTAGATTTTGTCTTTTTTCTTTCCAAGAAGCTTTGTTCTCATTGATGATCCGGTTTATCTCTTCCCCCGACGTGGCTTCTACAGTAAACCAAGGCCTTCGTCACCCCATCAACGTCCATTGCGGCATTCCTGACGTCATTGGCGAGTCGCAGTGCTATCGGATAGAAAGAACTTGTGGGTCTGAGTGCTATTCCTATGACATAAGCCTTCTTTTGTCCACCGCTCAAAATCTAGTGTTGGCAAGGTCTGGACGCTATTCTTATGAGAGCCTCCTGTTCCTTGGACTCCTTGATGAAGAGGGCTATCCACGAATTCTGAACCGGCGCTTGATTTCTGTAACCAAAATGCCCGCGGCAGATTAAATTCCTAACCTTTTTAAACCAACCAAGCGCATAGAAGGAAACTCAGCATAAATAAATGGTGAATATGCAGTTGAAAGTTTGTGTCACTGCGGCTGGCTCCCTTACCTCGAGTCACAGCCCTGAAGCACTAATGGATGCGCAGGTTGATCCACGGTTTGGGCGTTGTTCTTACTTCATTATTGTGAATACAGATAGCATGGCGATGGAGGTTCTGCCCAATCTCAGCGCTCAATCTGCGCATGGGGCGGGGGTTCAAGCAGCTCAAACGGTGGCAAACACAGGCATTGAGGCGGTCATAACAGGCATCATCGGACCAAACGCTTACCAAGTTCTTTCTGCAGCCGGGATCAAAATCGTGACTGGAGCCTCAGGCACGGTCAGAGAGGTCATCGAACAATACAAGTCGGGCCGATTGCAGGAGGGCACCGGCCCTTCGGCTACTCCTCATTTCGGAATAGAGCGAGGTAGTGGGATAGGCTACAAGCGGGGCATTAGCCTTGCAGAAAGGCGGATGACGTTCTCTAATGAAGGAGAGGTAGCCTCATCCTCGCCTTCCCTTGCAGGTGTATCACAGTTTTCAGACGACTCTCGATCGATGACTCCTCAAGCCTTCGGTAAGAAGGGTGAATTGGCCGCCTTAGAAGACTATAGGCGCAAGCTTCGTGGTGAAATCGAAAGCATTGACGCTAGACTGAAGGAACTGAGGGCTGCTGCTCAGAGAGAAGATGAAGAACAACCTAAAAAATGACCCCACACTTAATGTGAATGTTCTATTGGAGGGTCCTCCAAGCTTCCAGTTTCTAAGGACCTCTTAGCCTTGTGGGATTCAAGCAAGTATTTGCTAACATGAAAAAAGGTCCTTGCTAAGGTCAGACTCATCTCTGAAGTCATGGAAGCTCCCGATTCTCGAATAGCTTCCGGCTTGCCGCCATCTTTCTTCATTGCATTGCTATTATCGATAAACGAACTAATGGTAGGTCACACGTCATCTTGGAGATATGATCATGTCAAGTTCCTTGTTGCGAAGCGCTTGCAGTACCCCACTGGGATCCAAGCCATTGGGGATCTTGTATATCTTCACAAGATTGTCTCTGAGTAGATGGAATGGCCCTTCTCCAATCTCTTTTGTCAACAATGCGTCCGTCTTGTTATCTATTAGAAATCTGGCTGCGGTAATGCCCTTCTTCCTTTCAAGTTCAGCTCCTGGGTTTTGTGTGAGACGCCAACTTTGAATCTGTCCTCTATCGAGGTCTACTAGCAGGAAATACGGTGCTTCCCCAAGGTGATGGCTTGGTGTGGATTTCAATCCATTATCTTCACTCACTGGAATGGCCGCTCTCAGCCTTTCCCTAAACCCAGGTTCGGGGTGTATCGTTATCGAGTCTATCTCCCCTATGCTCTCCTTGATCTTTTGTTCCACTTCCTCTGAAATCTCATGCGTCTTCTCAACCGAAATCCTCTCATCCACCTCAAGATGTAGGTCTCCAAATATGTAGGGCCCGGATCTCCTGATCTTCACGTTGTGCACTCCTCTTACTCCTTGCACAGACCTCGCTGCAGCTATGATCTGTTGAATGTACTGGGGTCTAAGACAAGCATCCATCAGGACCAGAGCAGCGTCTTTACCCAATCCCAACCCGACCCTCACAACGACTATGCCGATGAGAAGTCCAGCCAGAGGTTCAATCCACCAGTAACCAAGACTACTAGCCAATACTCCTGCCAAGACAGTCAGAGAAAGGTAAACATCGATCATTGAATGCTTGCCCTCGCTCAGCAATGCTTGGGAGTTGATCTGCTTTCCAATCCTGCTTTTGTATTGAGCAAGTACATATGACAGCAGCGCTGAGGATCCTGCCACCGACATAGCCAGAATCGCGAATGAGACGGCTGAGGGAGCAAGAAGCCTCTTCACTGATTCAAGTAGAATCTGAACTCCGGATACGACTATCACTACAGAAACTAGTAGAGAAGCAAAGGTCTCTGCTTTGTAGAAGCCATAGGGGAAGCTCTCGGTAGGCTTCTTTTTCGCAAGTCTGAGGCCGAACCATACGGCTACGCAGGCTGCAACATCGGAGAAAGAATGCACGGCGTCCGCGAGAAGGGCGATGCTGCCTGAGAAAACTCCGGCAATCCCTTTCGATAAGAGCAGTAGTGTTGCTGCCATGGCGGAGGTTCTTGCAGCCTTCTCTCCCTTTATGAGAGATGCTATCTTCTCCTCAGTCGGCATTTGTTGTTTCACGTTCTGCTACGAGGAAGTGATGGCAAGACTATGCTCCATGGGTCTCCATCGGGGGCTTTCACTCTTGACAAAACACGCTGGGATTGATGCTCCCTAGGTGACGAATGCGGTTGCGGATGCCAAGAAGTCGCGTGTGATAGTCGTATTATCGAGGTTCAGTGACATTCGGAGTGGTGTCTGGCTTCTCTGCAAGTCTCTGTCAATGCTGCCAGCTTTCCACTGGCATAAGCAGTGATCGCTTCACCGACGGTATTTACATTTCCAGTGTAGACTGCTACCCCCCTGCTTTGGAAGGCTTCGAGACCTCTTGGGCCCATGCCTTTTACAACAAGAAGGTCTGGTTCGAGCTTTGAAACGAGTATTTCTGCAGTGCCTTGGCCGCCAAAATGTCCGCCGATGTTATCTACAGAGGAAATGGACTTCACAGATCCATCTTCTGATAGTTCGACCACCGCAAAGCAAGGTGCTCTTCCAAAATGCGGGAATATCATTGATTTCTCTTCTTCAAACGTCTCGATGGGGATGACGAGCTTAACCATGTTCAATCAACATAAGGTGGGCTGTTGTGTAAGCAGGCAGATTACTTCTTTACCGTCTTAAGTCTTTCCTCAACTCTTCGGAGTTCTTCCTGTAGGGCCTTCGCTTCTTCCTCTAGCCACTTGGCTTCTTCTTCAGGTTTCAATTCCGGCAGTGGTAGTCCTGGGGCACGGGTGATGTGTCCTTCAGGTGTTCTGTAGAATGCATGGGGTCCCCAGCCGCACCTGCAGGGTCCCAAATATTCATATCCAGATGGAGCAAGAAACGGGCTTCTCCAAAAATGCCTGTATCCTCTATACCAACCATTAGGCATACATATCACATTATGTGCTTATGCACATAATGTTTTAAGCCTTTCGGTGATCACTGCAAGCCCTCGCTTACCACGAGTTCTCTGTTTTCGACAAGCATCGCAACGATTTTCCTCCTTGCACTGTCGAGGCAACGCCAGACTGTGCCCCTTGAGACTCCCATTCTCTCAGAAGCCTCCTCTTGGGTGAGGCCATGATAGTCGACTAGGCGAAGGGTCTCGAGTTCATCATAAGACATGTCTATGGGAGGTTTGGCGAATTGTTGACCTCCTGGAACAACAGGAACAAAATGGCTTATGGTTGGACGCAGGTCTATGAACCTCGGTTTCATTGGGCGGCCCGGGCCAGTTCCCAAGCGGTGGCACCATCGATATCTCGGCATACCAATTCACTTATGTTCATTCGAACAAAATCTATGTAATCATTTATTTAAGAGTACCACTACTTGCTACAAGAATCGTCAAACTTAGATAGAATGAGGTTTGTTCATGCCGATCAACGTCGGAGACGAAGTAATCATTCATTACGCGATGAGACTTAAGGATGGAAAGCTTGTTGAGACCACTTTTGGGAGAGATCCGTTTGTCTTCAAGGTCGGCTCGGGGGACGTGCCTCAAGGCCTAGAAGAGGCTCTGATTGGGCTCAAAAAGGGGGACAAGAAGACCATAACGATCCCGCCGAAGAAAGGATACGGCCAGAAAAGGGAGGGTACAACCACAGAATTGCCGAAGTCCATGTTCGAGGAAGAGGAGAAGATTGTAAAGAACGCTCTGGTCGAGCTAATCTCCAAAGAGGGGGAAAGGCATATGGCGAGTGTTCAGGCCGTAGACAAAGACTCAGTCATTCTAAATCTGAATCATCCCCTAGCTGGAGAGACCTTAGTGTTCGACATTGAAGTAGTAGATGTCGCTTCAGATGAAAATGATGACTGTAATGATCCGCAACACTACCGAAACTCGGCGCACCTGAAACTCCACAAGCTTCTAAAGAGGCTTTTGAGGATTGTAGGACACTAATGAAGGAATTTTCATGCTGCGAAATGGCTAGACGATGCACCTGCAACCGATCTTATGGGGAATGAGTTCACGAGGATGATAGGCGGGTCAAGGACTTTTGTATGACCTCTTGAAAAACCAGTTTGTAGGATTGATCGAGCAGAATGATCTATGGGATGAGCGAATCGAAGTTACTGTGATGTCCCCTATTGATGCCATTGGGACTCCAAAGAGGGAAGACTTCGTTCTGCTCAAAGGAAAAGAAAGGCTAGTGGAAGCCAGATTCAAAGAATCGTACGGGCAGGCCTTCACGGATGCCTATGTGGAATTCAAAGGCAAGTTGAAAGATGTAATGTCTCTCAGTCTTACCAACAATGAGAACAGAGCCACCTTCATAGCTACCATGAATGCCGTGATGAACCAGCTGGGGATGATAGAAGGCACAACTCACTGCAAGAACGAAGAGCCTGAGATTTGCTCTCAAGAACTCGCTAATTATCTGTCTAAGAATTTCGGCAATCCAAAGATCGCTGTGTTAGGTTACCAACCACAGATAGTGGAGACTCTTTCAGGAAGATTTACGATACAGGTGACGGACTTGAGCAAGGAAAACATTGGAGTATTCAAGGCTGGCGTAAAGATCTTGGATGGCGAACTGGATCTTGAGAAGACTGTCAAATGGTCTGACCTAGTATTGGCCACTGGCTCAACCGTAGTCAATGGAACTATAGAGCGAATAGTCAGAGCGGCTGGGCAGAAACCGTTAATATTCTATGGTATAACTATTGCTGGGCCCGCGAAACTGCTTGGCCTCAATCGGTTCTGCATAAGAACTTGTGCATAGAACCGATGTGACAAATCACATATTGAAATTTCATGCGCTTTCACATCTAGAAAAGCATATCAACGTCAACGGACTGCTCAGCCTAACCGGACCTTTCAACCATGGCGTAGTTGGTTGCTTGCGTCACGTCACAGCGGATCTGAAGCTTTCGATCTCTAGATCACGTTGAAATTATGTAATTGCCGTGTCAACACTTCGATTATTCATAAGAACCTTAACCAAAATGCTTAAGACAGTTCATATTCTTAACCGTGTTGTCAGAAATACGTATGAAATTGAGCATGAGCGAATGCCAAGTGCTTTACAGCAGGTCCCTCAGACACGGTTTCCGATTCGCTTTGAGTTACCCCAAGGCTCTCATCTGTTCCGGACACCCATCCACGCCTCTTGGAGACTTGATGGCACGATGCGCTGAGTCTATATCTGAGGTTGAATTTGCTGAAGGCATCCAAGAGTGCGATCATCTATGACTGTCACCGTGGAATTTCAACCCGCAGGAAAGCGGGTGGACATTGAGAAAGGCTCAACAATCTTGAAGGCAGCCAGACGGCTGGGGTAGGTATCAGGAGTGTCTGTGCAGGTGCTGGCACGTGTGGCAAATGCAAGGTAATAGTCGAAGAAGGAGAAGTAAACGAAGTATCAAAGTCGAGTGAGAATTTCATCTCTCAAGACGAGGCTGGCAAGAAATACCATATTGCCTGTCAGACTCAATTGTTGACAAACGCAAGGATCATAATTCCACCGGAAAGTCGAATCGAAGGGCAACAGATGCTGACCAACGCTTTACTCTCGAAAGTTGAATACGACCCATGTTGTAGAAAACAGTTGCTGAGAATGAGTAGCGACGAACTCATGGATGCATCGACACGTCACGAAAATATCTCCAGACATATTGAAGGAGTGTTTGGACAGAATATTCCTTTCTCTGGTTTCGCATTATCAAAGCTTGGAAAAATGCAGTTTGCTGGGGAAACCACTGGCCTCACCGTAACTGTTGATAAATGCTCTAATGTGGCTGAGGTTGTCGATGTAAACATTGGGGATACCCTTCTGAACAACTACGGTCTGGCCATAGATGTTGGCACAACCAAGATTGCAATGTACTTGATAAACCTCAAGGATGGAAGTACGGTAGATGTCGGATCAGATTACAACCAGCAGCTAATCTATGGAGAGGATCTACTCTCAAGAATTGACTATGCCTTCAGGAATGTTCAGGGCCTGTCTAGACTGAAAAGAGCTTCAATCGATACAATAAACGAGATCATCAAGAGGATAACCTCGAAGAATGACATGTCTTCAGATGAGATAATTGACGTGTGCATTTCGGGAAATACTGTTATGACCTATCTACTGGCAGAGCTTGATCCGTCGCTTTTGGTAGATGCAAACGTGAGGGTTTCGCGCGAACCGATCCAGAGAAGAGCCCAGAATTTTGGGATTAGAGTCAACCCCAGCGCTCAAGTCTACTGTTTGCCGAATGTGAGCAGATTTGTCGGAGGAGACGCCGTAGCAGATGTCTTAGCATCCGGTATGTACGAATCGACTGACATCTCTGTCCTGATCGATATGGGAACGAATGGAGAGATAGTGATTGGAAGTAAGGGTTGGCTTCTCTCCACATCCTGTGCTGCAGGTCCCGCCTTTGAGGGCTGGGGGATAAGGTTCGGGTCGCGATCCGTGGAAGGAGCGATCGAGCACATCAAGATTGATCCGAAGACATTCAGGTCAATCTGCGCAGTAATAGGTGCGCCCCGACACAAAGCTAGAGGCATATGCGGTTCCGGAATGATAGATGTTGTCGCTGAGATGTATCGATCAAAAATAATCGATTTTTCTGGAAAGATCACTGATGAGAGGGTTTCTCCTTTCATAAGGACAGGTGTCGACGGATCAGAGTATGTCGTCTCTCCATCTTCCGAGAACGAACTGCAAACGGACATAGTGATAACCCAAAGAGACATCAATAATCTACTGGATTCGAAGGCAGCCCTCTGCGGCTCAGTTGCTGTCCTAATGAAGAAAATTGGCGCCGGTATTATGGATATAGATAATTTCTATCTAGCTGGAGCCTTCGGGAACTATATTGACATGAAAAACGCTACGACTCTAGGCATATTTCCCGATCTTCAGAAAGCTAAGGTAACCCCCCTTGGAAACGGTTCAGTTGCTGGCGCATATCTTACCTTACTGTCAGCCAGAAAACGTGCAGAAGCAGAAGAGATCGCTGGGACAATGACCTACTATGATTTGACAGTAGATCCCGACTTCATGGACGAGTATAGCGCAGCTCTGTATATCCCTGGAAACCCAGAGCTCTTTCCGTCTGAACGCAAGCATCCGCATGCAGAAACTGCACACGAATAGGAGTCTACTTCACAGGGTACTATTAGTCTCCAACAGCGCCTTCACGTGCCTTCGCAGAAGTCAACCGCATAGACCACCTGTTCTCCGACGCCGGCCTGCGTCTGGTCATGTCTGAAGCGACTAGCAGTCGATCCTGCCAGAGATCTTGATTGGAATAGCTTTCTCCAGCGTTCTTGTGATGTGACAGTATTTCTTTGTCAGCTCGATGCATCTTCTTGCCTTCGTTTTCTCGCTTCTATTTGTCTTGGCATGCATGGTGGCCTCTATTCCAGCTATTCTATAGCCGTCTGATTCAGCACTCAATGTTCCACTTGTCAATATCTCAAAGCGTTGCATGTGAAAGTTGAGCTTGCTCCTAAAGTAGAGAAATGTTGTCAGCAGGCAACCTGCTAAACCCGCTAGGAAGAGTTCGTCTGGACACGGATATCTGCCTTTTCCGCCAAACTCGACAGGCATGTCCAGCTTCAGATCCTTATACTTTCTAGCTTTGACTTCTCCACCGCTATCACCGTCCCAGATCAGCTTCGCCTTGAACTCCAAGCTCTTCGTGGGCATCATCAACCCTCCCGCTGATATGTAGTGCAACACGTGTTTGAAATCTCTGATCATTGTGGCCTAGAGTCACAACCTGCAAATATGGCGGTTGTTGAGCGGCCTAGGGATGGAGAGGATCGCCGCCTTTATTAAGTACGACTTCTCGTAGTCTAAATTGAAATGGCCCAAGAAATGCCTGCTGAAGTCTCATCATCAATCGAGGAATATCTGGAAAACATCTACAGACTGCAGGAAAGAGACGGGTGCGCCAGGACCAAAGAGTTAGCAGAGAAGATGCACGTGACACTTGGAACAATAACCAACACCATCGAAATGCTTGAGAGAGAAGGATTCGTTGAGCACAGACCCTACAAAGGAGTGAGACTGACAAAGGAGGGTAGAAGAATAGCCCTGAATGTGATAAGAAGACACAGACTGGCTGAACGACTGTTAACAGACATCCTCCAGATGGATTGGAGCAAAGCCCACGAAGCTGCCTGTAGACTCGAACACGGCCTCACCGACGATGTTGTTAAACCTCTAGGGAAGATTCTGGGCCATCCCAAGACATGCCCTCATGGAAATCCAATACCGACGAGATGTGGGGGAGTAATAGAGGAGAGATGTAAGCGGCTGATCGACCTCAAACCACAGGAAAGTGGCACCATCGTCAAAGTAGCTGAAGAAGGCCACGATCTGCTGAAGTATCTGCGCTCTCTCGGCCTTATGCCGGGGGTGTCGGTGAAGGTTGAGGAGAGAATCGAGACGAAAGACTCCGTGTTACTGAAACTGGAGAATACTGGTCATGCGCTTAGAAGCGACGTTGCTTCGATGGTCTGGGTTAGAGAAGAAACAGCGAGGAAGTCCCGATGATAAGTGACCCACGGCTGTCTGAACTGCTGGAAATCATCGCTACTCTGAAAGCACGCAACAAGCCTGTTAGACTGGATGACTTGGCCGCTAAGTTGAGTTGTTCAAGAGATCATGCAAAGGAGATCTTGGAAACCGCTCTCAAGGAAGGTCTAGTAGAGTACGTCGACAACGTACTTAGGCTGACCAGTAGGGGACGCGTGCAAGTCCGCAGACATCGGGAAGAGTACATTCATGACAAGTATGCACATAAGCCAGGTTTCTGGGGAAGAATGGCCAGATTCTTCGAGGGCAGTGTCCAAGATTGGCACGGTCACTGGCACGGCAGACACGGTCTCGACGAGACTTCTCTGCGAGGCTTCTACGCAAGTATTCGTGATCTTGAAGGTCGTGTGGAAGAGACCTCTAGCTTGGCTGACTTGCCTCAAGGCGAGAAGGGAGTTGTGGCCTTCGCGCTTGGAGGTCATGGACTAGTCAGGAGACTTGCTGAGATGGGTCTGACCCCCGGCACAGAAGTCAGAGTAGTTCGATGTGCACCCTTCCACGGACCGATCGAGATCTCGGTTCGAGGGGTCTCCCTCGCGCTAGGCCGCGGCGTAGCCTCAAAGATATTCGTGAAACGAGCTGCTGAAGGGAACTAGTTGGAGCCCAAACGGACCATAGTTGTGGTCTTGGCTGGAAACGCGAACGTAGGCAAATCAGCAGTCTTTAACCAACTAACAGGACTGAACCAGATCATAGGCAACTGGCCCGGCAAGACCGTTGAGAGGGCTGAGGGCAAGCTGCATTTCGGAGGATATACAATAAAGGTTCTCGACCTCCCAGGCATCTATTCATTATCAACATTCTCAATGGAGGAGATAGTTGCCCGCGACTACATTGCCATAGAGCGTCCAGACATAATCATAAATATCGTAGATGCCTCTGCCCTCGAAAGAAACCTCTACTTCACAATTCAACTCCTTGAGCTCCAAGCCCCTGTAGTCATGGCTCTCAACCAGATCGATTTCGCCGCCAAGAAAGGAATAGAGATCGATATCGAGAATCTCTCCAAAATACTTGAAATACCAATCGTACCAACAATCGCCATCAGAGGAGCCGGAATCAAGGAACTACTCACTACAGTCGTTGCCGTTCTGGAAGGCAAGATTCAGCCTCCAAAGACAGAAGTACAATATGGCAGAGAGATCGAGGAGAACCTAAACAAACTTGAGTGCACAGTCAAAGAAAAGCTGCCACAACTCTCCACGTATCCTGCGAGATGGATTGCCACCAAACTTCTAGAGAGAGATGAAGACATAGCACACAAGGTTCGGGAAATTGAGAGTGGAGATGAAGTCCTAGAGACCGCGGACAGGATCATTGATCAAATCGAAAAGGTGCACGGCGAGCCATCACCGATCGTCATAGTTTCTGAGAGGTATGGAATAGCAAACCGCATAGCAAGAGAGGTCACCCGAATCATATCGCCTCCAAGAGTAACACTCGAAGAGAGGGTGAGCGCATTGACCGCCCACAAGCTTCTAGGCTACCCAATTCTACTCACCGTTGTAGCGGCCATGTTCAGCGTAATCTTCGTGGCAGGAGACTTCCTCGTAGGTCTCTTGGAGAGCCTCTTTGAAGAGGTGCTGATACCCAATGCCGAGAGCATACTGTCTCGCACCCTGCCCCCAGCATTTGTCGAGGTCGTTAGTGGAGGAGTCCTATCAGGAATAGGTGCTGGGATAACCATAGCATTGCCATACATAGTACCCTTCTACATCCTCTTGGCGATCCTTGAGGATAGCGGTTACCTACCGAGGGCAGCTTTCCTCATGGACAATCTCATGCATAAGATCGGGCTGCACGGCAAGGCCTTCATACCGCTTTTGTTGGGCTACGGATGCAGCGTTCCCGCCTGTGTTGGCTGTCGAATAATGGAGACTGATCGGGAGCGTTTCTTGGCTGGATTTGTTGTTGTTCTGATACCTTGCGCGGCTAGAACAGTCATTATACTAGGTCTGGTCGGAAGATATGTCGGTCTGAATATCGCCTTGGCTCTTTATCTGTTCAACCTAGTTCTAGTTTTTGCTCTGGGTAGAATAGCCTACAGGGTATTGCCCGGTGAGCCTGTGGGGCTCGTAATGGAGATGCCACCATATCGGATGCCATCACCAATGTCCGTTGCAAAGAAGACTTGGGCTAGGACAAAGGACTTTGTCTACGTAGCCTTCCCTTTGATAATAGCCGGCAGCATTGTCCTGCAATCCCTGATGACAAGTGGGGCGATTTGGCCCATTGCTGAGTTTCTGAGTCCGTTGATGAGTGGCTGGTTAGGTCTGCCCGAGCTAACTGGCATACCCTTAATCTTTGGTGTTCTGCGAAAGGAGCTGACATTGGTTCTGTTGGCTCAACTTGCTGGAACAACGAACTTCGAACAAATCTTAACACATACACAGATGATAGTATTCGCTTTGGTAACGATGATCTATATACCCTGCATTGCCACGATTGCTGCACTAGTACGCGAATTCGGATGGAAAAGGGCGATGGGAGTTAGCGTGATGGACATACTACTGGCCCTAACCATAGGTGGAATAGCGTACCACATATTGTCAATCATACTTTGACAAGAAGCTCCTAGAAATCAGATATTCAAGAGCACGCCGCCATAACCCTGCGCTATTATGGATTTGTACCCCATCAGAGAAAAAGTTGACAAGTCACAGAGTCTTCCTTGAAAGCTTGAGTCTTCTCTTGACTTGAGGGCCAGTAGCGCGCGCTACACAGCTCATGGCCTTAGGAGTCCAACCTGACTATATCAACTACATGATGGGCCATAAGATCGACACCTACCATGATACCCAATCAAAATGAATAGAGTTCATACGCAATATCTATGCCACCGCAGGCCTTTCCATCGCTCCCAAACAGAAGGTGGGAGCTGGAGGCACTGAAGGCATTCGCTCGAGGCTTAGGTCTCGAGCCTAAGAAGATATTGATTCAATCAGAATTTGCTGAACCCCATCGGATTTGTGCTACGACTGAGCGCGCTGTCATTCGTTTCCAAATTCTGTATCAAAGACGTCATCAGATTGATCATTGGCCAAAAGCGCTTTTTGTGGCATCACACGATCCTACTGTCTACATCCCAATTTCTGCTTCGCCTTCAGGAATTCTTGAAAACAACAGAATCGCTTATCCAAGCATAGCATAGGGTGTCGGAAAATTCCAAATCTCTGTGTAGATTTCGAGGGAGTAAGTTTTCTTGTTGGTGCTAATGGCTTATGGGTTTAGGGTCTAACGACTTAAGCCTTTTGAGCTTTTAAGACATATATTGTATCAATGTTATTTCCATATGGATACAACATGATCATTATTGAAGAAATCTATATCAAGAGCAAAAACACTGTATTGAAAGCGACTTCGCGTACGCGGCAACGCATCAAACGTCGAACTCTAGCTAGCGCGTCTTACTATCAGTATTCCTTTCTTCTCGTCGATTTCGAGCTCGACATCATCATTAGGCTTGAATGGGTACTGCGAATCCAGCACCATGCTGGAAGGTATCGCGATGTACTGCGTGTTAGCGTGCGGGTTCTTGGCCACTCTGCTCTTGACCTTCAGAACCATATCTATCCCAGATGAAATCAATATGGTGACTATGTAATATGTCTATCGACAAAATATCCGACAACAGCATTTCTGACGAGGCCAATCGGCTGGGCTACCGGCTCTTTCGAGAAGATTCCGTTAGAAGGTTTAACCCAAGTCTCTTTGCAGTCAAGAGAGAAGACGGCAAAGGCTGGTGCTTGGTAGAACTGAAGGAAGGAAAGTGGACATGCGACTGCACCCCAAGCAATGATGACGGCGAATACTGCCCCCACATCTATGCAGTATTGCTCTCCTCTGCCACTCGCAGGATTAGCTCAGAAGAGTCCAGTGAAACAGCGGAAGAGAGACCAATGAAATGTAGGTATTGTGCATCTTTAGACATCAGCAGAGTAGGCTTCAGGTACAACACCAGAGGCATATCTAGAAGGTATCTCTGCAACGAGTGTCATAGAAAATTCTCAGTATCCTACGTTGAGCCTCATGCTGTCCTTGGCTTACCGTCAGGAACACTGTGGATACTGAGCCAGGTTGCCATGCTAACCTCGAAACTGAACGATCTGCTGAGAGATCTGAATGACAGAATCGCCCCAAACAAGAGCAATGGTCTATTCGAGGGCTCTGGAGCTGGCACACATGGGTAGTTTCTTGTTCCTCTACTCCTTAACTGATACATGGCATAGCTATCATCTGAAGTGGGATGATGGGATAGTACTATAAGGGTTGATACAGACTATGCAAGTGAACCGATTCTCGCTGAAAGAGGCTGGCATAGAATGAGAAAAGTTGGCATTGTTGCGAGTGGTTCAACCGTCATCGACGCCGCTGTAATTCTGAATGAAGGCGAGGAGAAACAGGTTAAAGCAGAAGATCTCGTTGTCATTGAGAACAGGAACGACAACAGAATCATGGCGGTTTGTCGAACTGGTTTTGGAAGTAATGAGAATCTAAGGGTAGCGGGATTTTCACCAGGCATTGCCTATGCGCGTCTGGGTCAACATCCAAGCACCTCCAAGGAATACTATGCCTTCAGCATTGATGTGTTAGGAGAAATTTCCAGTGGAAGTCTTGAGCAAAATAAGACAGTAATAGCTCCCTCATCTGACGTTCTTCTGTTCGAGCAAGAAGATAATCCAATGAGCCATCTTGGACATCCCAACGGAAGTGTAGGTTACTACAAAGACCATCCGAAATGGATTGTCCCAATGATTGCGAGATTCATTCCATATCATATTGGAGTATTCGCAACAACTGGCGCGGGAAAATCTCTCCTCACACGTTACCAGATCATCCCGTTCCTCCAGAGCTCAAGCTATGACTTGATTACCATTGATTGGAAAGGCTCCGATTACACACCATACTTCAAAACGAAACTGACTTCTCGGTGAAAGTCATGGTTTCAGGAGACTTCTGGATTGCCATCGAATACCTGAAGGATAACATACAAATAGGTTATGATTCATCCAGCAGTGCCGGTCGATCCGCCTTTGGCATCCCAGGTAACTGGTACCCCATAACTGAAAACATTATGATTCGGGCTGTGGTGGACCCTTATTATCCAGTCGGCGGAGTCGTATTGTCCGTGAACAAGCTCCATGTCTTCGCTCCTTATGTGATTTTGGTCGGACTGGCCACAACCGCATCCATAGTTCTCATTGTGAAGAAGAGACGGTAACGCTGAACGCGAAGAGCACACCCCAAGCTTTGTACCTGCGACTTCGAAGCACGCGCACGGAGGCAGTAGTACGGTCCACATTCATGAGGGCCATGCTGACGGACTTTCTTGGAGTGTGGGTAGTCAAGTTGGCTTTCGGTATGAAGGAAAGTACCCGGACAAAAAATTTGGTGGACCGGGATAGCTTTAAACTATCGTTTAGAACTATCGACCAAGCAGGTTTTCAGCTGAAAGAGAGCGGAATGAGGACAGAAAACAAGCTTAAGATCAGCTCGACATAACTGTAGTTGATAGACCGAGCAAAAGATTGGTAGCATTTTCTGTTCTAGAATCAAGCATAAAATTCGCGCAGGTTTGAATCTATAAAAGTCTGAACTCACGGGCCAGAAAAGATGACTAATGAAACTCTTTCATCTTTTCTATCGCTTGTTTGTGGCTTCGCTTACCTAAATGCCTTCGACTGTTAATGAACGCTATTATGAGGCCCCACCCACTATGCCTCGTATCCCTGTCCTGTGTATCCACACATCCCGACTCGCGGGGAATCGACCACTGGCAGAAGACTTTCTTCGCCGCATCTATGCTTGCGGGCGCACTCGTCGCAGAGCCAACCTTCGTATGACGAGATGCATACACTGCATACCTGCGTGGCGATTTTCCCGCATGAACATGTTATTGAAGGAGGATCATTTCTAGCTAGAACTTGAACGGACTTGCCCCTAGTTTTTTCTCCTCGTTCAGATAAAACTCTCAAGGTAAGCTCCGTGGTGGTGCCAAAGTCATATTTATGGTAAAACCTTATCTTGGGCCTGAGAATCTCACCCAGTGGCACATCCATGTTTTTTTCATCTTCAGCAGGCTCCGATAGATACGTTTTCCCCTCGATTGTAAACGCACTCAGGTGCCCGCAACACTCCAGCCAAGTTCGTCTGAGGAAACCGTCCAAATCTTTGAGTGTTACATCGATAGGGGCTTCTATGTGTATCCAATACTCGGGCAGGTAACGACCCTCGACCAGAAGATGGAACACCGTTTTCTTCGATCCATGATCGTCCGATAGTATCCTGAAGCGGCTTCTTCTCTGCTTGCAGAACACCAAATGCCTCGTCATCATAGCCTTGATGAAGCTAGTATTGCAAAAACTACACTTTCCCCGCGACATTCGCCTCTTCATTTCTCGCTTCACCATTTTAAGAGCGCTTGCTGGCGCGCTTTAAACCTTCGATCAGGAAACCAAGGCAGAAAATCAAGTACTGCAGCGGTCCAGCATGCCCAACCGCACCACGCTCTTGGCTATTGAATAATGAATAACCGACGCAGCAAATAGTTCGCCAAGCAGCTAGAAAAATTCCTCAATCTGAATATTCTCAGGAACGATTACACCAAAAACACATAGATAAGACCGAAACCGAGTCCGAGAAACATATATCCGCCAACAAGAACTTGGCTTAGACGTCGAGCACGATCTCTCTTGTTCTTCGCTAGTACTGGCCAAAGCCCCATCCCAAGACCGATTGAAGTCCCTATTAGAATGAAATTCAACAGATAGAATAGACTGCCAGTTGCGTACCATAATGTGAAAGCAATTGCGTAGAAGATGCAGAGGACAACTATCGTCATTGAATAATTCCTAATTCTCATGTTTCCAAGTGCTTGATCCATTTTCGTTTCAGCACTCTCATGTAGCATGTTAGCACGCGTCGAATAAGTCACTGCATATTGACAAGCTGACTGATACTTCAGTGAGAAGAAGAACGCGAATAAAGAAGCTACAGTTGATAGGCCTCACGAAGCTTGCGGCTAACCTCTCCCCGAAGAGCCTTCCCAATCTCACCGATTTCACCTAACATGAGGCTCTTTGAGACTGTTGCAACCTTGTCTAATCTCACGACAGAGCTTCTCTTAAGCCCTGTGCCCGCGAACTCCTCATGATCTTGACGGATCAATACCTCAGTCGGTGACCGTTGCGCGGGCACCCTTGACGACATAAACGCAACGACGCAATCCTTCTCGCTTTCAATCAGAACCAGTGCCGGTCGTAGTTTAGTGCTTGTCAAATCGGTGAAAGGAAACGGTATGAGGACTATCTTGCCCTTCACGTGTACGCTACCTTCACGTCCTTCACAGAGTATATTTCTGGCTCACTTGCTAGGAAGTCCTTGAGAGATTGCTGTGACATAATCATCATTCCGAGTATTTCGCGGTCATGAACGAGTGAATCAAGTTTCTTATTCAGCTGCTCAAGCATCTCTTTGATTTCCCTGATCTCAACCTCTATGGTCATGCCTCACCACCCAAGCCAGATTCTCGTTCTCACCACTTATGAGTCCATCGGCCAGAGTACAATGTTGGACTTGCCCAAATTTAGGTTTGTCGTGTGTAGCGGTCAAGAAGAAACATAGAAACTGAGACCTCACATCTTACTCATTTTTCTTCTCCTAGTGTGCAGCCGTGGCAGAACAAGTCATCAACGTGTAGGCAGAGCTGAATACATCCAAGACGATTTTTCCGACAGGCTAGCCGCACGCGCACACGCACTCTTGGTGGACCGGGCGGGATTTGAACCCAACTGGGTCTAAATCCTGAACTTTTTTCATGTAAGTCCACTCCAAACGCATCTCTTCTGGGTAGTACGGTTTTGTGGCTTAAATTCTTTCTCGCGGATCCAACTTAGATGGTAATGGAGTTGGAAAGTGGGCGCCGTCCAATTTGACCAGTATGGCGCCGTCATGGTTGTGAAAGATAAGACTGGCCCCCGAAGAGTGAGAATCATCTTCTCAGCTAAGGCGTTGTCCGAATGGTTGAATCACCACCCGGCAAAGAATGATCGTGAAGCACCTTTGTGGGCAAGCCTTGAATCAACTAATTCAACCAAGCCTCTCGAGTACTACGCTTTCAGAAAGACGTTATCCGTCGTGGCCAGGAGAGTCGGCATAGGCAAGCGTGTTAATCCTCACTCTTTCCGGCATGCGAGAGCTTCGAATCTTGCAAACGTGTTGACCGAGGCTCAGATGAAGGAATACTTGGGATGGGTTGGTGATTCGAAGATGGCCTCAACCTACGTACATCTATCGGGAAGAAACATAGACAAGGATTGCTCAAGCTGAACGGCATCAAGACCGAAGATGAAGTAAACACCGAAGAACACAAGTTGAGAATCAAGAAGTGCCTGCGCTGTCAAGAATCAAACTCGCCTACCAGCAGCTTCTGCTCACGGTGTGGATCTCCGCTAGACATGAGGACGGCGATACAACTGCACGAGGAAGAGTCGAAGATCGACCATGTAATGGACAGTCTTATCGACGACCCGGAAATCAGAGCGCTCTTACGACCCAAATTAAGGGCTATGGCTACGTGAGCGTACCTGGTGTCATCTTCTTTCCAGTCGTCTTTCGAAAGCGTGATTTTCACTTCAGATCAGAACGCTATTTGCAGGGAACGCTCGTGCGTAACTGTTGCCAATGTTGTTTTAGCGTTCAAAACCGTGAGGCTAATGCTTAGTCGAGAACTCAGTAGTAGCGACCTAGGATAAGCCGTGGTGAAGATATCATAGACACCTTTTAGCAAGAAGTGCCACAAATTAAGTGTCGGCGATACAACAAGTATTTTAGTTCAAATCACTTCTTACAAAGGCAAAGATCAACGACCCAGGACAAGCCCTATGAAAATAATGCTAACATCCTTTGGAATAACTAGGAAAGTCCCACGCAAGCACGACAGTTTGTCAATGTTTCACGGCATGCCCCCCGTATCCATGCATCGATTCAAAAATGTGTTCATGCCAGAATACGCAGCCCTATTGCTTTCGGAAAAGCTAATTCTCGATAAGAAGTCGTATGACACACTAGCCAAGAAGCCTTCTCATTACTACCTTGTTGTCTCTGAAACAGTAAAGTCTCTCCAGGAAGAAGGATTCATCGAATTAGTTGATTTCAACAAGATCTTGAACAATAACAACCTGCTCCTTCGCAGAATGCTCCAACACGATCTGGAATTCGCGAACCAATGGATTCAGCCTCTCAAGGAATCCATGAGGATCTGGATCGACTTCGTTAACCGAGTCAGGGCGCATACAGACCATGAATATGGACAATTGGGCATACCGCCGCGGGACTGTGATCACATAGCCGTATCACCCAAAATACTGAACCCCCACGAATGGTCGCCCTCGCGCCTGCACCTACCGAGAAAGCATTATTACTATTCGTCTTATCTATGGACTCTCCATGAACTGAGACATGTTTCAGGAGAACCCCTTGACTTCCTACCGGAAGACAAGACCCACAATTACAAAGCTTTGCGCGCAGTTCTACTGCCATATCTCTCCTATGTGAATGCGAATATTGTTCTATCCAACGAGCTCGGAATAGGATTTCATGATTGGATGGATTATCTTCCATTCTACAGGCAGAAGTTCCTCTATGTCGGCACAGAGGTGCCTAAAGCCGAGTTCCATGTAATGAAAAGTCAGGAGTTATTTAGAATAGCGTTCCCCGAGTTCGAGATATCAAACCCCACTTCACTCATTAATGCGTTGAAAGATAGGCGTATTGAGAATCTGCGACAACTTGTCCACGACGCTGTTGAAGGCAAGGTAAGATTCAATGAGACTTTTGCTAGGAACGTGCTCAAGGATGTGTTGAAGATCGAGAGACAATCTAAGCGATACCGCAGGATTATTTCTTATCTGACTATGCCCATAGGATTCGCGCCTTGGATTGGAGGGTTGGCGCGAAAAGCAACTGAGGAAGTCATCGGAACAATACTTGAAAGCAAATTGAAAAAGAAGTATCAATGGTTCTATCTCCTGAGTGATGTTGCAGATGACAAGACTGAAAAGGAGTAGTTGTAGCCGTTCTTTCAGCGTCAGAACTGCTACACAATTGCACGAGGAAGAGTCGAAGATTGACAGCGTGATGGACAATCTTCTGGAAGATCCTGAGGTCAAAGAACTCCTGCTATCAAAGTTGAGGGCCATGGCCACATGAAGACAATTGCTATTCATCTTGCCTCAAGCCACTTGGCAAGCGACCCGACGTTCCTGCAAGCTTCCTGTTTTCATTTCGTATTTGAAGACCTCTCTAGGTGAAGAACACCATAGTTCTGCCTGTCCCTTCCACTGTAATACTCTCCGCAAAGCGTATTTCCGTCGGAGGACAGACGAAGCGTTGCAAATCCTTTGTGTGCATGCAAAAGGTATTGTCAAAAAGATCTATAAACGAGCCATACAGAAAAATGTCGGCGCAGCTCCGCCAACGTGGGCGTTGGGTTTATTGCCCTATGCTTATGATGAAAATGATATCGATGACATCAACGAATATGTAGCAAGACTAAGTCAGCTAAAGAGGGTTGTCGAAGGACTTTTAGAACCATTCAGCAAGATAGAACCCATATGATTTCCTTGTTGACAAGGAAGAAGCATTTAGTCACTGCCCTAGAAAAAATATTTGTCAGTAATGCAAGCTTCTATCTGTCTGCGAGCGTAGCGAGCAGTGAGGATTTGTGTGTGGTGCCCTTGGTGAGCACACACACCCATTCGACTCCTGCTCCTATTCCTCTCCTACTCCCATTCCTCTCCAACTCAACTCCTCTCCACTCCTGTCCTTGAACGAACGACGAGACGACGCCTCTCCTGACTCCTCCTCTCCTATCCCCTCCAATACGACGCGTGTCCTCTCCTGTGATGACGAACGATGGACCTTACGGCGACGCCCCTCCCCTCCTGCTCCTCACTGAGACGACGATTTGGAGAGGCGCCTTGTAAATTACAAGAATAAAATCAGAGCGGAACAGTCACGCCCTGTAAACGCCGCCCTGTATTGTCCTCAATGTGGTACGAAGGGCCGGCCGGAGGCTCTCTTATGTGACCGCTGTGGTAGGAGACTACACAGACAGAGATGATCCTTGTCCAAAAGCCTTGACGATCGTTTTCGATTTCCTGCAAGCGCAAACAGCAATACAACGCTTGTGGCCACGCCAAGTGCAACCTGCGACAAACGAAACTCCGGTATCGGAACCGTGCTGTAGCTCAACAACATCCTCTCTGATTGTATTCCGTTGGTGGACTCCTCCAAGAGCAAGATTCCGCTTTCTTGGTCCCAGTAGATTCTTCCGCTTATGATCCCTGTGATCGTTCCGACCAACGCAGGTCGAGAAGTATTCATGACTGCGACGCTTTCAATTGCCGTGATTGTCGAAGGCAGAATGCCGACAGGGACGAGAGTTCCAACACCGACTCCAGCTGTCTGAATATGAAACATAACATAGTAGCGAATGAAAGGGGAGACATATAATGCTGGAGTTGCTTGACCAACAGACGCTATGTCCTTTCCTCCAAGACTACACTTCGCGAAATATCCGGCGGCCACGTTCGGGCCAATTGGAGTGGATACAATGGTCCTGTTCTGGACCATATAGCTGACCTTGATAAGTATGTTCGGGTCACTTGAGACGCTTGAGTTCACTCCGAAGATATCTGAAATGGTCCGATATCTGACGCTCAAATCCGCTGTCGGAGGGTGGCAACTGATCTTTCCGATGACGGTTTCTGTCACATTCCATTCATTCCCTATTTGCTGAAAACTATAAGAATCCGTTGAAGTTGCAGTGATGTTTCCCTGCGATGATTTCGCGGTCATGAACACTGAATAGGTGAGGGTTGATCCGTTCTGAGGAAACGGGGTTTCGGCGGACACTCGACTTGGCGCTATGGCAAGAGTCAGAGCCAGAACGAGGATCACCGACAACCAGCTCACTTTCATGTGTCACACTTGCTTCCTAGATCAAAGTCACGGCTATAAAAATCTAGTTTCAACGAGACGGCATGTATTCGATCAATCACCTGACCCCGTAAGCCTGTAAGAGTTTTTCGAGAAGCTCTAGATCGGAACGAATAGTTGGCATGTGTTGTTTCGCCCGAGTAACAAGCTGTCTGATAGCTGTGGATTTCTCTCACGCCAGATGCTGTAATATCCGTAACAAAAACTCGCTTTGGCGTTGAGGCCGTAGTCTGTTCTACAAAACCTCTGAGGAGTCCTGTCTGAATCAAATAATCAATGTTGAAACTCGCGAGTTCGTCTGATATTCCCAGAAGCGTTGCGTAGTAGTGTGGACTCATCTGAATTGCTTTGCCGCTCCGTTTCGTGAGGTAGATAGCCTCCAATATTTTGACTCTGATTGTTTCATCACTGCGCGGCCTATCCATGATCTATTCCAGCATATTGCGGACTTTCCGATAGATTTTGAATGGTCTTTCGTCAGTAGCGCGTTTTAGCAAATAGTGTAGAGTGCTTTTTGTTATATGTCGTTCCTTGGCTTGCTTCTGAGTCAATTCCAATATTCTTTCTCTCATAGCTAAACCGTCGGCCCTTGTCGGCTCAGGACTAGGCTGAACAAGATTCAAGAGATTGGTCTTTCCAAGGAGAAATCTGCCTAGCTCCTGAACCTTATTCAATATGATTGTATCCCACGGCCAGAACTTACATTTGTACTGGACACCGGAGCTGAATCTGTTCCTCAATAGCTCAAGAAATCTCCTCTTAGCCTCAACCTCAAAGTGGTAGCGGTAATCGTCACCCATGAAGTAGAAATCCTTCATATCTAATAGACCAGACTCAAAGGCCTCGATTACCGATATGTCAGCGAGCCATCTGTAAGGCTCCTGAATATCGTAAACCAACGATTGTTTTGTCTGGTAATCAGCGAAGTCGTGCAAGAAACCAATCGATGGCTCCAAACCTACAGTATTGATTGCCCTACGGCATTCACCTTCGAGAACACCGTAGGCATAGTTTAACGCTAGATTCACTGGGTCTGATGCATTATACTGATGCTTCCGAGTTGTTCGACTCTGAAAATCAAAGGTCTCGGGAATGACTGACGTATCATTCGCTTGCTCGTATCCAGTCTCTCTTGTAATCAGGGTTCTAAGCTCGTCGAAAGATGTGGTCTCCTGTGATTTTAGCACAGTAACTATCTTCTTCTTAGTGACGTCATCGACGATACGTTCTTTGATCTCCATTATTTTTGACTGCCATTCTTCCGCATCGAGACCTGATACGCCCCATACCTCGTCTCCACCAGCATACGCATATTGATGTAACTGACCTTTCTGAAGCTCAACAACTAACATTCTTCCATCTTTTTCCACGCTGATATTAGAGACAGAGCTAAGGGGATAGTCGTGACGTGATCTGGCCTCATCCATCGGTACAAAAATCAACTTCGAAGTGCTTGTAAGAGATAGTGTACCTATTTCACCAGAGTCTTTGTCTCTGCACACCGATTTCAACAGTGCCCTTTCCTTACTTGTCAAGGGCTCTTCACCAAGAAAGCTTTCTTTTGGAACGGTCTCAGTTTCAGCCGATTTAAGAGTTAGCCTGTTGCAATTGCTTTAGCAGGGAGAAGAACTTGAAGCGTAGCGAGCCATACTTTATGTGTAACGCGCGCTCGCAGACTTGTTACGGCAGTACATTGAGAGTTACGAGGGCATAGTCTGGGGTCGGTCGGAAAAAGCAAAACAAGATGAAGCTGACTCTGAACTGACCAGTAATTGGAGAGGTGGAGACGATAGTCAGCCAGAACTGGCTGATAGTGAAGACAGCAGGAGCCCCCTTGGTCCGGTTATCAGAATCAAAGGCTAGGTGCAAACCGTGCTCCTAAATAGGCGATGCATCATATGAGTGTGTGATCCCAGGACGCTCTAGAAATATAATTTGATAGCCAACGAATTCCCTTCAATTTGATTATCAAAGAATAGTTTGAACGCCTTTTGGAAAGCCTTGTGAAGTAATTCCAGCTTGAGCTGATGCTCGATAAGTTTTCCCCTTACTTTGTCAAAGACTGAGTAGTAGAATAAGTGAGAATTATCTATTCTTGGCTCGGCAAAAGTAATCATTGAAGCCTCATGCACAAACCTGTTTCTGTATGCAATTACCAAGCGTTTAGTTACCTTTGACACATATTCTCTTAACTTGGACTGATCGTCTAGACTGCACTTGTAGGGTGGATAGCACATGCCATAATCAATATAGCAGTCTATATTGTAGCAAATGGGTAGGAATTCTTTTTCGACAGTGCTTTTGGTGAGTTTCGCCACTTGCTGTAAAGACATATTCTCTTGAAAATTTGGCAATTGTCGAAGATGTTTACTCAACAGTCTAGTGACACATGGAATCCTCTCACGATAGCTACGAACTAGTTCCTTCTGCTCTTCAGAGGAGAAGTAGGTAGAAAAGAAATCAGCTATGGCGTTCCCAGACCCACTAGATCCATAGTACTTGTTTTTCAGAAGTTTTCCCAACTCAGATATATCGACCTTTCGTGTCTCTATCTTTTTGGCCAGATCTTTTAGGAAGGATTTACATAAGTTTGATTCTAGCCACGTACTGATAGGCGTGTATCCTTTATTGACGTTCTGTAGCCTCTCAATGATTGAGAACATCATTATTAGTTCAAACGGATCTCTCAGATACTGGAAAGAGTCTGGCAATTTTGTCAGGTTATTGTAGATGATTCCATAGAACCTGCTAACATCCAACATGAGTTCACGGTATGCTGGAGGTAGTTTCTCTAGATACTCAACAAATTCTTCTCTTGTGGAAAAGAGGATCCTATAATCCTCATATGCTTCCTTTAGCCAGGTGTCTAGCATGCTCCCCCGTGACCCTAAGAAGCTATCTTCAACTTTTGGATAGATGTCTCGCATCCAACTTGAAGATATTTCAGTCGACCTCCTCAACTGTGATTTATTGGCGCGCTCCTATTGTGTCCCTTCGTGGGCGCTACTGATTTCTCGCCATGCTTGTCACAGCTTGGAAAATTCATCCAGAAGAAAGTCAAGATCTTGTAAGATGCGTTCAAGTCGCTCACCATATCCTCTATTCCTAGGTATGAATTCAGCTTGAAGGGCCATTGTTTGCTTATTGTGCATACCAATCAGCTGGTAAACTCTTTCAAGCCGAAGAACCATTTGGTCAGACAATTCAAGTAGCACTCCTGAGGATAGGGCGTTTCTGTAAGAGTTTCTTTGAAAAGGCAGTAGTTCAAAAACTGTCTCGTATCCAGTTACCAGTCGTTTAGCGAGTAGCGCATTCGACCTGATCTCACTGTGAAGTGCAGAAAGGAACTTTTTCCTTTGTCTGCTAGCTCTAATGTGATCATTAACGACTGCAATCGCAACTGAACCTGCTATTGTCGCCAAAACAGATATGAACCCATCCACAAAACTCATGACGAGGCGCCACTTTTCTATCTGTTGAGCCTATTGTTAAGTCTTGAATTGTAGTCATTCGCTGGAGCGTGCACTTCGATCCTCAGTCTTCCTGCTAGTGTGTATTACTTCTGGCTCGCGTAGCGAGCCGTTATTGTGTGTGTGCTCACCAGCTATGGCGACGACGAAAATGGTTCCTCTCGAAGCTGGAGAACCTCGCTCAGCTTGAAGTCAAGAAACTGATCAACTCCAGGAGAAAACCCAACGTAATTAGAGTGAAGCCTGTTACGTCGAGAATTTTGCGACTTCTGACACGAGGAATGAAATGGGCTTTAAGTTCACGGTTGATCTCTGCTTCGGATGGGGAATATACTGCATAGCCATGTTCTAGGCGTTGTTCTAGTTTTGCAAGAGTGTATGTATTAAGTTCGAAGATAAACAAAAGCTTCGTATGACAGAATAATGCCTCCAACGAAACCACTGAACAAACCTAAAGTATGAATATACAATGATATGCTCATCTTCTTTCCCTGCAGATTAATCCACATCTGGTGAGTAACGACGAGTTGTATTCTGAGGATGATTCATCTTAACGCTGAGTCAATTAATTTATCATAGACCTTCTTGGCCCATTCTAATCCAGCATCCGAAAGAACATATTTGCCATTATCCACAGTCAATCTTGCCTCCCGTCTAAGTTCGCTGGCTTTGGCTTCAACGAAATCTGAATCCACAGCATTCCATTCAGAGCTTATGACGCTACGTAGCTCTTCGGGCGAAACTGGATTTGGATGACGCTGATACAAAGCAAACGCTAGGATCTCTTTGGGCCTTAGCTTTCTGATTGGAAGGCTGACAGTCCCGCTTATTACCGGATTTATGGTAATTGAAGGTATTGTGATTCCCCTAGAGACTCTGCTTCCTATCTGCTTGTCAGACAGCCATTTCGAGAGTTGTTCAGGAATCGTCTTCTCAGGATCTTGGGGATCGAATGGTTTGTACAGTTCACCTAGAAGATCAGCATGCAGCGTTTGAAGAGTCTTATCCTTAAGAAGGCAGACATGTTTTCGTAGCGCCATCATATAGCCGACCTCCAAGGATACGTTTGGACTGAACTCCTCTTCTTCAATGCGATCAAAGACTGCGATACCAAAACCACAGCCGTGCAGGTAAGTTTCCACATTGTATAGCAGAGTTTTGTGATACTCACGATCATCTGATCGAATACCTTCGAGTCCGTATTCCCTCAGAGTGGACTTGATTGCCTCTGAGATTTTCTTGTGGGCGGGAGTATCCTTGAACTTCATCATTATGAATCCAACTTTGGTGGGATCTGGGTGATCTTTCTTGAGGATTCGAAGGCTCTCTTGAATTTCGATTGGAGCGGTTTCCCCGACGATCTGTCCGGTTCCCTTTGCTGTTTTTGAGCGCTCCAGTTCATATCTACCTCGTGGGGTGATTTGAACGCTCCTAAAGTCGAACGGTGCTGTACCCATTGCTGTCGTCACTTCTACCAAGCGAGATTGCCTAAGAAGGGCCACAGCGTCATTGATTCGTGGTGGCGGAAGCTTCGTAATCTCCTGTAATCTCTTTCCGTCAATCCAAGCATAACCATCGCTACTCCGTGGTTCATTGCCTAAAGCACTAAGAACAAGAGAGAAATCCTCTTTGATTGATATCGTCATGAACCGACGTCTCCACTCAATTTGGCCCATTTCGGTAAGTGTGTCGCTGTAACCAACGTCAGGACTTTATCCAACCTTGAAGTCACTGCACCATGTCTTTACGTTGATCCAATCTATTTAGCTTCCGTGTGCGTCGGCTAATCCGATAGTTTGTCTGAAACTCCGGCTATAAGTATTTGAAAGTGTGCAGAGCCACTTTCGATGGTCGTATCTTTGGAGATTCAAACAAATTTCTTTTCGCTTCTGCTTCGAAATGGTGACGATAATCATCGCCCATGAAGAAGCCCTTCATGTCCGATAGGCCGGACTCAAAAGCCTTAGTTACATTGACATTGCATACGCATGTAGGACGCACTACCTATCTCCTAGTTATATTTGCAGAGAAGAGTCTAATGAACTAGTGGTTACTCGGCAGTTGTGACTGCTAATCTGTCTCTTTGCGTGGATATCGTATGTGCTGCATGATCTTCTCCACAATCTCATTTGCGCATTTGATGCAGGCCAGATAGATGTGTACACCGGTGTTACGCCAACCATAGATGCGTGATAGGCACTCGTCGTATGATAGGAATTCAGGATAGGTCGGTTCATGGATGATGATCCATCCGTAGCCGTCAGGAGTAGGCCGGTAGCAGAAGTAGCAGTACTGGTATGGAAGGTTAACGTGTTCCGGTTCGGATTCTGCGATGCTGCGTACCTTCTGGTAGCAGCTGGGGCAGACATCAAAGTACTCAAGCCAGTCGTCTTCTTTCTTTATCTTTCGCCTGTAGGGCTCGTCAGGAAGGAGGCTGATATTCCATAAGTCTATTCTTGGGGTAGATTTTCCGCAGACCTCGCAGACTTCTGGAGTGGTGGGTTCAAACTCCTCAGCGGACTCCGCTTTCTCCGTGCTCATTATTTACCACCTCGCTCAAGCCTTCCATAGATGCCTTTTAAGCAGCGCAAACAACTGGGAAGAGACGAAAGAAAATCCCCGCACAAACGTCAAAACAATATTCTGTCTTGGGCCCTGCTTGAACTCCTCCGCCGTTTAAATACTATCCCCAGTAGACTTCTCATGGGCACCGTAGACATTAGTAGGTTGAAGGGGTTTGCTCTGCAGCTTCCAGCTGACCATCCGCTACATGGGGTGTTGCTGGTAGAGAAAGATAGGTTAACGGTTGATGAATTACTGAGCAGGATTGACCTGTGGCTGAGACTCTCCACCATTAACGTCTAGACCTTTGACTATCGCCTTGCCATTTGGAAGCTGCGAGACATACTCCCATCCAGCCTCGACATAGTTCTCTACTTCGTCCAGTGGAACAACCTTCTGTCTGAGAGTTCTTGAGCCATTACCGTTATCGTTGTTCTCTTTGAGGAGCCTCTCTTTGACTCTGTCACGGATGTCGTCGTCACTCAGCTTCTCCAATTCAACCTTAGCCACATCATCTTCACTGTAACCGGCAACGATAAGCAGCTGCCGCCTGAACTCTAATCTTGTATTATCCATTCCGCTCGGAGCCTCGGTCTGCAAATAAACCTGAGATCTCCTGTATGCTGACCTCATATCATCCAGCAAGGGTGGAGGTAACCTGTACTTGTTGGTTGTGTACCTGTGCTCAATGTCGCCTTTGTGTCCCATCCAGAATGTGCGGTAGTCTCTCAGCGTCAGACCTTTGGATTCAGCAAGCAAGAGTTGCGTGTCGAAGTAGCACCTTAAGATGTATGGTCTCCATTCGAAGCCTGC